>LNAP01000928.1_pt1 | contig 32036 bp, 30 predicted proteins | sample 602601 | NCBI WGS metagenome assembly LNAP01 (sample SAMN02440304, study PRJNA202911) | soil metagenome | biome: Subtropical and temperate rainforests or woodlands; isolation source: soil samples (1 kg each in a 20% v/v slurry with milli Q water) were... ...
AGTGCTGGAAGCAGAGCGTTTGGCCGGATTGTGCGATACCGATCGGTGGCTTCCAAATCAAACTGTGAAGTGAATTCTTTGAGGTTTAGGCTGCTTATTGCGGTAACTGGAACTCCCAAGTTCAACCTGGCGAGCTTGCTAACGGCCATGAAACATCGGTAGTATTTCAAAAAATCACGCTCAGACATGTTTGATTTTGTTTGAGTGCGAGTCGGAGCAGACTCAAATTCACGCGCTAGGCCGTCGTACTGATCAAGATTCAGTGAGTCCATTGAAGATATGATCTTAAATCCGATCAACGTGTTTGGAAGTATCCTTGCGGACAGCCTATTGGTTGGCGTGGCCTGGCGAAACCCAAACCTGGTAGTTCGTGTGTAAAGATTTTTCTTATACAGCCAGATTTTGATCTGGATGCTTTCACTTTTGCTAAAACCAACAATACTGTTGCTTTCTTGGATGAGGCGGTAGGCTAATAGATTTTCATTACAAAACTGAACTTCGCTATTATCAGGGACTTCGTTAAGGACTCCTCTGAAATACTCAGTGACTCGATGCGTCCACTGATAGATAGCTTCCGATACTTTCTTGTGTCTTGAGAGCTGAGCAAAAAATTTTTTAACATCATTCTCTGTCAAGATTTCCAACCCGAAAGTAGCAAGTTGCAATGTCTTTGTATTGATTAGGAAATAGTCTACGATATGCAAAGCCTTGCGAGTAAGAGCATATGCGGTTTTGGCGTCGGGTAGCACGCCTTTGTTCATGGCGGGGGTGGATTGGACGCATATCCAGTTCTTAAAAGTAAGTAGCAGTTTTTCGTTCTTTTTGGCAGTCAGCAAGCTGTTATCTTCGAGTTTGACATTGAAGTCTAACTTGAAGCTTAGATTTCGCGCAAATTTAAATGCCCAAATATTGTCGTCGAATGAGTTCTGAAGCCATTTACATTCGTAGCGCTCGAAGTTTTTGGGGAATAAGTCGTTGAGAAACGCAAGCTCTCCCACCAATTGCTCATGATTTTTCATAACGTTTTTTCCAGTGAGCGAGTTGCTTCTTCCAATGCCAATTTAAGGTCTGGACGATCCTCAAGATTCACTCTCGAGTAACTTAGTATTTTCTTGCTTAAGTCAGCCCAGAGTTGAGTTTTTAAGCTGGACTCGCTAGTGACGGATTTTCGCTCAAGCTTCAATAGTTGACGAAAAACATTATAGTCGACACTGATTAGTAACTGCGGCTCTTGAATAGAATCGCAATCGGGATCTTTGGGTTGCTCTTTAAACTTTAATGCGTGATTGTTAAGAAAATTTTCGATTTCTTCCAGAGAATTAAAGTCTGAAGCTTTCAGAATATTTTTGCTTCCCCTCATTGCTTCTAACACGATTCCTGCTTGGAAAAGCCTTATCCAGCGTTCTTGAAAGAAGTCCCAGATTGGACCCGGCAAATACCTAGAAAGGAGAGAGTGATTCAATCGGGCATGACCGAGCGCTTCAGACATTTTTATCGCGCACCTCGTTTCAAGATAAACGAGCACTGCGGAAGTTGCACGTACAGCGGTTAAAGTTGACCTTTTTAGAAGCTCCACAGCGTCCTGATTATTAATGCTACTAATCACTGATAGTCTTTCGGCGTGCTCGTTTAACAAGCCCATGGTAACGCTATAAGATGCAAGCTTAGGTCGCCTGATTGTGCCGAAGCTTTTATGTCCAGTCAGTAAAAGAAATCGCCAATTATTATCTCCAATAGATTGTAGGTGTTTCCTCGCGTAGTCGGTGATTCTAATTATGCTCCTAACTACCCCCACAGTATAATTATCGAGGTTGACTACAATCTCCGCGAATCTGACACCCCTCCGGAATTTATACCCAACAAGCTTGGGAGCGGACTCTTCATCAATTAATCCAATTTGCTTTCCACTTTTATCAAAGAGTTCTAGATTTTCTAAAAAGCCTGGAGTGATTTTGTTATGTTTCAAAATAAGCATGATGCAGTGTGGCTGTAGCGATCCAGGCGTCACCAGGCCTAGTTCCCGTGCGACCTGAGCTAAAGGTTCGGGAAAGACTTGCGCACTTCTTTTAATTAGGAACGCATAATTGTGATATTCAAAGTTCTTTGCTGCATTGGCGTACCAGTTCGAGTTAGCTCGGTCACGCTGCCATTTAATGAGACCTCCATCGCTTTGATTATATCCCGCTTTGTTGATTTCTCTGATCACTCCATAAGCTGACTCGAATTTGCGCCGGGCCCAGCGTCTATCATGATCAAGGATCTCGTCCTGAGCCCATTGCTCAATTGACGCCATTGAAGTCTTCAACTGATCAAAGATTCTATAAAGAGCTTCTGTGTCAGTCAGTTGAAGTGGTATATCGCAAATTAGCTTTGCATGAACTAAGCCGCTGCCGTTTCTGGCGGCTTTTACGTTGCCATGAGTTGACATTCTTTTCGGCAGTATCGGCAGCTCAGTAAAACCGGTGCTCATGATCCCACTTGTAGCAAGGTGTTGAGTAACAAAGTTCGTGAATTCCCCGTTCCAATTTGTAGCAATGGTGGAAAGCCGTTGTCCCTCTCCTTCTGCGTACAATTCCACTGTAAAGTAGATAACAAAGTTTTCCCAAAACTCCGACATTGCAACATCAGATCTCAGCACTTCAATGTTGAAGCGATTTGCGTTTATTTCACAAAACTCGTTGAGTTGCTTTAGCCCATGAATAGTAGTTTGGGTTCTACCATTTAGGTACTGTTGGGCCTCATTGTATAAAAGCTCACAAAACTGAGGCCCAAATGCTCTGAAAAAACCGCTCAATGGTAAAAATGATGTTCGTCCATTTTTGTTTTTTACCGGCCAGCCTTGCCAGTACTGGATTTTCGAAATATCTAGATCTGCTCTGAAAAATTCTGTTCGGTATTTATTTAAACTCTTTTCATCGAGGGTCAGATGTGGATATTCGAGGCCGTTGAATGCCGCTAGAGACCCTAAAATCCTTATCGCGCACCTAGACCGATCTCGGACGACTGCCTCGCTCCCTGGAGCTAGATTGCTGTTGATGAAACCCAAAAATCGAGAAGCGATCCTTTTTACCTGTGTGTTTGAAATCCTATTCAAGAACTCCTGAGATATCTGGAGAAAGCATTCAAGACATCTGATGACGGCGGGGGCGCAAGGCAGCTTGTAGTCGTCGAATTCATCGTATGCGTGAAGGTACGCCAGTGTGGGCGCGTCTAGGCGTTCGAAAGGATACGAGTCGTATTGTTGACCACTAGAGAAGATTGGCAGAGAAATTTGAGGTGCTTTCATCACATTAACCTACTGAACCTGCTGGCTTTTCGTGATATTTGACAAGCTCAAGAAAAAAGTCAAACCGGCATTCTCTCGATTAGTCCAAGTTTCATATCCTCTAGCGCTATCGTCAATCGCTCCACGTAAGTTGAGCGCGCCGGGGAATTAGGTAGAAATATATCGTTGCTGACATTGATAGCCAAAGAGCCGGTATCTGCCAGCCTTTCAATAATCGGCTCAAGAATCCCTATAATGTACTTAACGATTTCTGACTGAGATGGATTAGAATAAGCCCGGCTTTTGCAAAGAGGGTATGGAGGACTGCAAATAATAGATATTGGCTGCACATCTAAGTCCTTAAATATATACTCGCTACCCCCGAATATAGCCACTCCAAGATCTGTTCTAAACCCTAGAACTTTGACGCCTGGCTTTGCCATGTTTAGATCGCGCTTAGCATCCTCAGTAAGCCGCCAGATTCCTCGCTCACCCGGCACACGCTCGATGACCCCTGCCCTGCGTAGATCTTGTTGTGTCCATCGAATGGCGCGCCTCTCAAGGCTATGTCGCTGCCCTGATCGGCCTACAGGCACGCGTTCGTTCAATGCCGAAGCGGAAAGACCGCTGCGCATGGCAACAAGGCCATACAAGGTGGCATTATCGATTGGTGCGTCTGGCTGGGATTTGTAGATGGCCGCAATTTGATCTGCTCCGAAAAGCTCACCTTGAGATGCTGGTACTGATTTGGCCTTGAAGGATTTCATTGCTAGTAACTCGCCTCATATTGATACCCTACCTTCACACCGGCCAAGCTGTGCCAGAAGCCTGCGGGTGGTGAAGATGTTGTGTCGCCGTTAAAGTCATGACTCCACAAAGGAGATCAACCGTGACCCGCGATGAACTGGCTCTACTTTTTGACCCGCTCCAGCACGCAGACGTCGAATGCGATGGGTTCTCTCGAGTCGTCTACTCCATTTTGACGGAGAGAGGTCATCGACCAATCATAAAAGCCGGCGAACTGACCATCCGCGGAGCTAACGTGCGCCCACACCTTTGGGTCGAGGTTTACGGCTGGACGATCGACTACCAGGCTAGGCGGTGGTTAGGACATGAGCCTTGGGTTCCCCACGGCGTATTTAGAGCCCCTGAAACAGAAGCTATTTATGAAGGGGCCGCAATAGAGGCAAAAGTGATCCCAGAACCGGTTAGGAGGTTAATGATGATGTCCTATGCTGAACGAGCCCCATGAAAGACAGGACACCGTTTCCCCCTTACGATAAGGGATAGGCAAACGGGTATGTTTATGACTAACAGCAATGATAAGGGTGGCGAGCTGCTCGGCCAGGAGCGCCGACGCCGCTGGAGCACCGACCAGAAGCTGGCCATGGTTCGCGAGAGCCTTGAACCGGGACAAAGTGTGTCCGTGGTGGCCCGACGCAACGGCATCAACGCCAACCAGCTGTTTCTTTGGCGCAAGCTGTATCAGGACGGAAGTCTATCGGCGGTCAGTGCGGGCGAGGCCGTTGTACCGGCGTCGGAACTGAGCGATGCGCTCAAGCAGATCCGAGAATTGCAGCGGATGCTGGGCAAGAAGACGATGGAAGCCGAAGTCCTAAAAGAGGCCGTGGAGATCGCCCGGTCGCGAAAATGGATTGCGCACTCACCCTTGTTGCCGGGGGACGACCAGTGAAACTGGTCAGCGAATGTCTCGGTGTGTCGCGCTCGCAATTAACGGTTCGGATCAAGCAATCGGTATCGCCTAAAGTACGGCGACGTCGGCTCGTGAACGATACGGAGTTGGTCGCCGAGATTAAGGAGCAGGTCAGCGAGTTACCGAGCTATGGCTACCGCCGTGTTTGGGGGTTGCTGCGCCGCGAGCGTGAAGTTCAGTCACTGGCTCCGATCAATGTGAAGCGGGTTTACCGCGTCATGCGCGATCACAATCTGCTGTTAGAACGCCGCATCAAGCAGCCTGGCGTGCAGCGCCGGCATGAAGGCCGAATTGCCGTTACTACCAGCGATACGCGCTGGTGCTCGGACGGCTTCGAGTTTCGCTGCGACGACGGTGCGAAGTTGAGCGTGACTTTTGCCCTGGACTGCTGTGACCGCGAAGCCATCGGCTGGGTCGCCAGCCCGACGGGCTACAGCGGTGACGACATCCGAGACTTGATGTTGGAAAGCGTGGAGAAGCGATTTGGGGATCAACTACCGAGCACGCCGGTGCAGTGGTTGAGCGATAACGGCTCGGCTTATATCGCCGAGCAGACGCGTCTGTTTGCTCGCCAGATCGGCTTGCAGCCGGTGACCACACCGGTACGCAGCCCGCAAAGTAACGGCATGGCAGAGAGCTTTGTGAAGACGATCAAGCGTGATTACGTGGCGCACATGCCCAAACCGAATCGAGAAACCGCGCTGCGCAATCTGACGATTGCCTTCGAGCATTACAACGAGCAGCATCCGCACAGCGCCTTGAAATATCGGTCGCCGAGAGAGTTTAGGCGTTTGGCAGCAGCATCAATTTAACGGGGAGTTGGTGTCCGGTCTGGTAGGGGCAAGTCCATATGCAGACTTCGTGTCAGAAAGCCAGAACCGCCTGATCGTGACCGAGGTGCCTGGCTAACTAGAGGCCTCCATCAGCTTTAGCTGCTATTTCAATTGCAGCAGCGCAGACACCAACGCTGATGGTAACTCTGCCTTCTGGGGCGAATGGGGATTCAGGTTGCGACTCTCAACCTCTTACCGCCGCATATCAGCTATCCCAAAAGCCTCATCGATATCTACACCTGGCAGGTCAGTCAGGCCTCATCTAATAACTTAGTGCATCAATTACGTCGCTCATCAACGAAGAGCCCCGGCAGTAACCCGCCCAGCACGCTCGCTGTCCGAACGGTGTCCAAACTCCGGTTGGGAAACCAAACGCACTTCAACCTCGCCCCGGTGATTGCCACGTGCGCTAGACGCAATGCCTCGCCATGGTAGACCGTATCACCCGGTGCAGAGTCTCCACCAGAGCTGAAACCCGCTAACTTGAAGAGCTGATTTCGGTACCAGGACGAAATACCAGCCGATGGGTCTCCGACCATTACAACTATGTCCGCTTCAAGAGCCTTCGCCTTGTGGAATGAACGAACACGAATAGTCCGACCGCCGGAGGCCCGGTCCTCTCTAATCCGGTCCCCAACCGCGTAGTCGACCCAAGCCTTGTCCGCGTCGCTATCGATGAGTATCAAGACCTTGTAGCCATCTGCTGCTGCAGACTGGCATATGCTTTGAAGTTGCTCCTGATCATCACCAATGATCCTGACAGACTGATCTTGCGCCTTGGGTATGCATATCGACCTGGGGCCGCGGTTCATTCCTGATGAGAGGTTCTGTACCAAATTGTAGCCCGCCTCAATGATGGCTTGAGGAGACCGGAACGACTCACTCAAGGTTACTTTCGTTGCCGGCACCGGACTAATGAACATCTCATCGAAATCAGTGATCAATTTTGGAGTCGCCCCAAAACTGCCGTATACCCACTGATTGGGATCACCCGCCACTGTGAGGCTTGAAAACAAACCTCTGCCAGATTCTTGGGTTGAGTCACGTCTGCGTATTTCACTCATTACCGACCTCACCCAAGTGGCAACGGGGACTGTCTGATCTTCGGCACCATCAATGAGAAGGTGACGGCTTTGCTCAAGAATCTTTATAGGCACATATCGTAATGCTGGCAGTTTACCGCCTCCAAGTAAGGCGAAAAGACGCCCGAAAGGAATCACCGGCCGTGGGAGGCTCAATAGATGCCGCTCGAGAGCCTCCCAGTAAATTGCCAACGCCTCAAAGTAGAGTGCGTCAGAATCTGCGGGAAGAAAATTCATCTTGCCAGGTACTGACCCCACCTCAATGCCTAGCGAATCAAGCAAGGCGGACGTTGAATTGAACGAGTCAAGAACAGGGTTGGAGCATGCATCGCCTTTGAGTGCGTAAGAAAAGTTTGGTGCTGTTTGGGCCAGATACTTGAGCTTCTCCGACAAGTCGGCTGCGTCCTGATATGAGTCGAGGTGCACGACACCCTCTGGAAAGTACGCCTGGAACAGGGTGCGTTTGATCGCGACCTCCTTGTACAACTCCATTGAAGCTAATGGATCGCGACGCAAATTAGGCCCTTCCGACCGGTCGAAGCCGAGAACCACATGAAGCTTTAATTGCGGGATGTAGCCATGGGTTGCATAAGGTCGACCTCTTACGGTGAAGACCTTTTTAGCAGCCGTTACACCATCCACTGGCCAGGCTTTAGCTTTCCGCCACAGTGCCTCAACAGTGTTGCTCAAGCCCTCGTCATTCTCGCTGAGTTTCCACCCGCTTGACGCGCGTCTCACGACCTCGGGAGAGTCGACTTCAAGGTGGGGAAGTTTTAGCGATGAAATCCACAAACCAATATAGGTTTCATTGAACCGCTTATTAGAGCGATAGAGAAGGTTGAGGCATTTAGTCATCTCCACCCGCTGCGTATCGTTTAAAGTTGCCTCGAAGGGGCGGCCATCAGCGAGCGATGTTGAGTCTTGCTGACTAGCTCCGTAGTTATCAAGGGGGATTGCTCTCGCAAGCTCTGGCAGCGACATAGCTTGGGTTAAAAGACACGAGCGGGGGGTCATCACGATCGCGTAGCACTCGGCCGGCGTGAGTACCACACCGAAAAGTCTAAAGAGTTCCTGAAGATCGTTGGCCATGTCTACCCGAGCCTCGCGACTAAAGGTGAGAATCCGGATCTGAGATAGCGGGACACGCGCATAGCAATGAAAAAAAACGGCCCTGAACAGCAACGTCCTAGTTTTTCCGGTACCCGCCCCGCCACCGAGCAGCGTCGTATTGGATGTTGAAAGAATGGCTTTCCATTGCTCCGCAGTGGGCTGGCCAGATTTACCCAGCCTGGCCTCACAGTCAGCCCGCATAGCTGCTCGAGCATCACTGCTGACCTGAATCCGGTTTCCGCCGAACAATAACTCATCTTTACCGGCCACTTGATGCTGTGGATCAGTAGTTTTTAAACTCAGGATTTTGATCTGATCCTGAGTAGCACTCTGCTGAGTTTGAGCTTTCGCTTCCATGTGTCCGATACGGCGACCTGCCTCCCAGGATTCTTGATGCCGCGCCTGAAGGAAATCCAATCCAGCACCCAGCGCCTGGGCTGCCAAGCGAAGGTGAAATGGAAGATCATCCAGCTCGTAAGGTGGCTCGATTGGTTGATTCACTATGGTCGCCTGTGGAACAGATTTATTAAGCAAGTGTGTCCTCAGGATCCTCCTTGTGCTACCCAAAACGGTCTTACGGAAATTACACAACCCCCTTTTGGGTAACACCCTCCATTAAATCTGGTTATCGTCCTGCCACCTCCCAATGACGACTCAAGCCGTCTTTCTGGGACTAACAGATGATGGGGCAATTAATGAAAGAAGCCGGCAGCATTAAGCTCCAGAAGGCAGGCGCTGAAACTTTGTTTGCTGCGTCGGGCAAAAAACGAAAATTTGCTCGTGGATCGACCTTGATGAGATTCGATTGTGAGGAGCCATGTGTAATTTTACTCACAGAAGGTACTGCAGCTCTCCAGGTCACTGATCATTCCCAAGTGAGTGAGCTGAATATTGCGCACCTCATTCCTGGCGATGTATTTGGAAACATAGAGCTCGAAGAAGGCAACAAGATCGAAATGTACGTGCTTGCCAAATCCGACTGCTTTGCTTACGTGCTGACAGCTAAAGAGCTTCTGCGTGTCTGCGCTTCTCAGCCTCTGGCCATGTTCGCAATCTGTCGCGAACTGTCACGCACTAGCGTGAGGTCTTTACGCAAGGTTGGCCAATTTGCCTTCTATGACGTTCGCGGCCGCGTATCCAGCGCTCTCGTTGAACTATGCGGCCTTCCAGGCGCAATCTCGCATCCTGAGGGGTACGTATTGAAGAACACACGAGTCGAGATAGCGTCCATGGTGGGGTGCACGCGAGAGATGGTTGGAAAGGTGATGAAGGAGCTGTCTGAAGAAGGACTTATCAGCATCAGGGGAAGGAAGACCCTCGTCCATGCCAGCACAACCAGGTGATATGAGAGTGGAAGTGGTTCCACGCTCCAGCACTACTGATTTTACAGCCGCGACAGGCACCTGCACACCCGCCTTGGGCAGGAGTGTGCTCACCGACGCTAATGCGTAGCGCACGCCTCGAAGGTTCCACGTTGAGTTAACGCTCGAAACGTTTTGAGGTACCTTCAGTGCGTGCTTCATCTTCGTTGCTACATCCACTCTGGATTCGTTGAGCCACGTCATTTAGACGCTTAAGCGACTCGTCATCCAGCTGGATAGAAATCGACTCGAACTCTTCCCATGTTGGGACATCAGCTTGTGAAAGCTGGAGTAGAAACTCAACACTTAGTTTCATTGCTGCCCCTTGAAACAATTTTGGCGCTTGGGCGCTTGCTTTGAATACTCACTGATGATGCTCCCATCTTCGGAGCGGGCAACCGAGCCCGAGGCCAGCCACACCTCACTTGCAGTTGCCAGCCTTCCGGTAGTGGCTCGCAACGGCCTCCGCCTCACTACCGAAGACCACAAGATTCTTATCAGAAATGATGCCGTAGGACGGACAACCGCTGGAAAGGTGGTAGATATGCGAGTTCTTGTTTCCGTGCACACTCCCAGCCTGTGTATTCGAAGCCGCGGTCAGCGGTGCTTGGCCAGTCGCTGGTCGCTGGGTGAAGACAGGATCGTTACTGGCCGGAGCAGTCGCTACCTGGCGCACCTGCTGACCTGGTCCTTGAGGGTACGCCATCTGTACAGCACTACCCAACCTAGCCTTCCCGAGCTGGAAAAACACTGGTGCATGATCACTAACTGCCCGCCGACCATCCTCATGGCTCACCTTGAGCATCGCAGGATAGTTGACGATTCCAACACCCGACATCATCGACCGCGCAGGCTGGTTTGCAAACACATTGTCATAAAGATTGGCAAATCGACCGTTCGTGTTCGACAGTGTGCTAGCTCCGTCTGTAACCATCGGGATCGCGCGCGCACTAAGTGATTCGAACGCCTTGTCCGTGGGGGGCATGTTGAAGTCACCCATCAGCATAATGGGCTCACCCGGGTACACCTGCTCCAGCCATTCCCAGTAATTACCAAGCTCTTTAAGCTCCGGGGTTCTGTCTGCGGCAGACTTACCGTAGATGATGTGTACGGTCGCCAGGGCAAATGTCTTGCCATCGCTCAGAGACTTGAAGCGAGCGCTATAAGGCTCGCGCATGAAGACATGCTTACGATCCAAAAAGCTTACGGCTCCGTCTTCGTATTGAACTGCCGAGTCGCGGCTAAGAAAGCAATACTGCTCTTTGTAATTGCGTGAGCCAACAGGGCTTGAGCACAGCGAGCTCCACTTCTCACGAGTACGTTGCTCCAGTGCCAGTTTGAGGTATTGGATACCCTCGTCATTCATCACCTCCTGAACGGCCAGTACGTCAACATTGGCGGCAACTGCTGCCAAAGCTGGGTAACTTTTCTGGTCACCGTTGCCCAGACGCATTGTGTTCCAGGTCCCAATACGGGCGTCGGCAGCTGCGGCAACTCCTGATACAGCAGTAGCCAAAACAAACAAAGCAGACATCAGTAACGTTCTCTTCAAAGGTTATGCTCCAAGCAGTTAGGTTTCATATTCTGTAGTGGGTCATCTGACATCGGGGCTCAAATAAGCGCCCTGTGTAGTTCCGTGACGGGTTTGAATGTCGAGATCTTTGTCGTAGGCTGAAATCCGCTCGATCAGTGCGGCAGTAGCCTTCTCAGCGATCACCTTGGCTCGAGAACAAGGCACATGAGTGCGCGTTCCGTTTATTTTCGCCAACAGGGTGTTCGCGGCCCGGTAGGCGTTTTGCGCATGCAATGCTTCATGAGCATTGAGGGCGCTGTAAAAACGTCGCCACTCCTGCTCAACCCCTGGGGATTTTGGAATCGATTCCAGAACAGGTAGGTGAATCCTGATCTTCAAGAACACTTGGCCGTTATCGAGTAGGCATCCGTCTGGTGAGGGAATCAGGTCGTAGGATGCTGAGAGATTCCATATCGTGACGCCGGCGTAGTAGGCACCACCGTTTCGACTCGGTGTACGCTCTGCTATCGATCGTTGAATTTGATCGATGGTTTGCCCGGACACCGCGTAAGTGACCAGCTTGGAATCCACAACTGGAGTCGTTGACGCCACGGAATTTAAAGGCATCCAAGCAAGGATGGCTGATATAGCGACTCTTCCAGCCCTATCTGAGGCACTCAATCGAACCCTAGGAAGCATTGGCCACCAGGCGGGAGTCGAGCTTCTTTTGAAATGCAGCAATCTCCTTGGCTTCGCGCTTGATCAGCGATCGCTTTCCAATTCCCTGTTGAAGCATGTAATCGGCTACTTGGCGCGCAAGCGCTGCGGCCTCAGCATGCCCATAGGTCCATGCCAAGCGAAGGAAGTTCAATGCGCGTTGCAGATCCCCTCCTTTTGCTGACAACTCTCCAAGCTCGTAATTGGCCTCAGGGTCCTTGCGAGAGCCGGCTTCGTTTAAGAGAGCCAGACCCTCGTCTTCTCGCTCACTTCCACAGAGCATCTTCCCAAGGTCTGTCATCGCAATGGGGTAGCCGAACGCAACTGCGATTCGCAGATATCGCTCCACAGCCGCTGAGTCTCCAGCCCCCAAAGCCTCATAAGCCAAACCGTAAGAGCTCAATGGGTGCCGGGCCCCAGCCTTGCTCTGCCAATGGCTTGCCGTTACATCGCTTCCATCAGCTTTTGAGGACTCATAGCACCGAGCCAGCGCTACAGCAGCTTCGACAATCCCATCATTAAAACCCTGTTCGAGGGAGGCTATTGCCTCTTTGCGCCGGGCATCTTCTTTTGGCAGCGCTGTTTGAAATGCTAGCTTGATTCGACATGCCCACAACAACAGCTCACGCTTGGAACTCGGCATCTGCTTAAGCTCGCTATCCCAAAGATGGCCGATAACGCGGAGATCACGAGAGTCCTCATTCTTCTGGAAGACATGGCCAGTTGAAGGGTCGATGGCCATATTGCCAAGCAATCCCAACGGGATGATTCGGTTGAAGGCAACACCATTGATGCGCTGGCCTAAGGTCCATGACGTATGGAGTGCTCCTTCAGCACATACGAGTCTCATAGCCGTGCGTACGAGAGCGGCCTCGCCTGGATCGCCGAGCTGCTGCGCCGGCTCAACTTTTGCCAGGATTGCACCCCATCCACCCTCGACCCCTAAACCGAAAGTAGAAATCCCGTACCGATTGATGGATGGGGCCCCGCGCGCAATCGTCCCGCCAATTGGCTGCAACTTCACAGCGTGATGTTGAATCAGAAAATTCTGTGTGTGGAGGTCGACCTCGTTAAATGAGGCCGAGTAGACCGGGACACCTTGCTTGACGGCCAGCGCCATCGCAGTGGAAGTATTCAGAGCCTCACCTTCATCCGCAGACTCTGCAGCAGGGTGAACCCAAATAGCCAAGTCGACCTTTGAGGAGCCGTTGTTTATCACTTCCTCGTGAGTCAACGAGCTACACGCTGGCAGGTTAAGCGCTGTAGCCAGCTTTGAGAACTCGGAGTCTGCGTTCTCGTCCAGGGTATAGAGGATCTCTACTGCCCCGGGAGCTCCAAGAAAATCGCCAGCCAAGCTGGCCCACTTGGACTTGTCGAATCTGATGAGAGGATCTGAGCCCAGCAGAAGGACACGAATTGGCCTCTCGCTCCAGCTGATACCTGACTGCCTTACAACATTTGCGACCAGAGCACCGGGGGCCATTACCGAGGCCGAATTGTTGAGCTTGACCTTCACTCCGAGCTGAAGGGGGTGGGTCTTCAGCAGAGGCTTAATTGTGCGCAACCAGGCTTCAGTAAGCGCGCCCAGGTTCAATGCAGACTCAAAAGATTTTGCCAGAGACAAGATTCGGATACCCCAAATTGGTTATGTGCCAGAGTGTACCCGCGCCATAATGGATTCCAATTCAAAACGCCTAGTCGAAAATCCATCACCCGTTACAGTGATGTGTAGGCTCACTCAGTGGACATTTCTATGGAACTCCACCTCAGCGCTATCAGTGAAGCAATCGCCGCGGTCAAAAAGCTCGAGGTTGAGCTCAAAGTCCTGGTTAGCATGCTCAATGACTCACATCACCAATGGAGAGTCGATGCGATTTTTGAGGTGGGGTTTCGACATGTGCCAACGGTCGATGGATCTGCTCCTATTCCGGTTAGAAGACTTGTAGGTACCGATGCGGTCGCGGCGGCTACTGACGTCCTAACCTGTATCACCATGAACGAAAAACAGAGTCCGAAAGAGACCTTGAGAGCTCCAGGGGTTTTAGCGTTGCCTGGTGAGATAATTAGAAAAATCCTTGAAACGAACGAGCTACGCAGAAAGCTGGAAAGCTTGATCGGCAAGATCAAGGAGGCCAAAGATCGTCGCGAGGTCTGGGCTAAGTTTGAGGCCATTTCGCCCAAGCAGGCTATGCGTTGTACCCCTGTGCTGATAGACCCTCAGACCATCAACTTTTACTGGACTGACACAGGGACATCCGGGACAAGGCATGTGGCTTCAGACCTAGTGAAAGAGTACGAAGACTTGCTGGACAGACTTCACGACCGGCGGCCCACGATGGCTGATACCCCCAAGGGATCACTTGAGGAAAGTTTGCTGATCGCAATTGATCTGCTGAGAAAGTTGGGCGAGGAACATGTTGCTATTAGGAGGCCAGTCAAACCTCACATTCGGGCCAGGGTCCGTGACGGGGAAACCCCGGTACGTCAAATCATCGCATCTGTACCATTTGTTTACGACATTGATGAATGCAAGTTTCCACCAACAATCAAAACATTGTTGAACTATGACGTAGCCACGGTAAGACGGAAAAAGGCCGGGCGCGAACTACTCGAAAAAGAACCGTATGTCTTCAAAATGAACGTTTATAAGTATCAGGAACAGTATCGCAAGCGTGGGCCATTGGCTAAAAAAACCGACAGCCATTCAACTCCTGCCTCAATTGATGAATAAGGCAATATTCAGAATGCAATCCACCGACCAAACCAACTGTCTGCGCCTGGCCAGTCTCACTCGTGACCTGGTTTCCTTCGATGAGCGAAGCCGAGCGAATGCCTATCGTGACATGCTTGAGCTTGCGGAAAATGGAGATGGCAAAGCCATGTTCCAAGTGGCTCGATGCCTCAACCAAGGCATAGGCGTAGACACTGACTCCACCCGCGCCGACCACTGGCTCCGGCTCGCCTGTATTGCTAAGCCAGCATCGACCGATGCCCTGTTCACATACGGAATGTCCCACGTGCTCAAGCAACGTGCAGGGGCAGACCCAATCAAGGGCATCCAATACATCGAGCGAGCTGCTTCTGCCGGTTACGTTAAAGCCACTCTTGAGCTGGTCAAAATCGTTGAGCACGGCATGACTGACATCAAGCCTGACCTGCGACGTGCATATCGCCTGCTCGCATCCTCGCTTAGCGAGAAGTCGGACAAAGCCCTCTACACGGCCTACGTTGGATTCGTAGAGCGCCACCAGCCCATCACCAACCTTCTGGACTCGTGAGCATGTACAAAGAGCAATCTGAACGCTTGGTCAAGCAAATGGCCTTGGGTATTAATGCCGCAGATGCAAATGTGATCGTGGCTCGTGCCTACGGGTACAAGCGCCTCAACCCCACCACTGGTGAGCTCGAAGAGCCCATCAATGGCCTGCAGATGATCAAGACGCCCGATCAGATAAAGGCCATTCCCGATCGAAGCCTCCAGATGATGGAGTTCTTACGAATGGCCATGAACATGGACCCCCTCAAGAATACGTTGCCCGATATTCGCAAGGGCCACCCCCAGGGAACGCTCATTGCTACCATGTGGGGTTTCAGCAATTTTGAGGCTCTGAAGGCGTACGCAAGGCAAGACAAGATCGATCCAACCTCTCAATCAGCCGAGGAAATGGCGAGATTTAAAACTCGCACAGGGTTCATGCCCCCCTCGCAGTATCTACTGGGACGTGATTATGCCGGACACACGCTCATCATCCATACCGAGCCCCTGCACATCTCTCAATGGATTGACCAAGAGATTTGCCTGAACCGACTTGATGACCTGTTTGTCGCCGTAGTGCGCGCCACACCCGATGGCGACAACTATTTGAACCGTTACAGCCGCGGCCATGACGTCTTCAGAAAGTCGCTTTCAGAAGATCACAGCTCGTTCATCCTGGGTGAACGTCAGAAGCATCCTGACCATCACTTGGCAGTGACGATTCTTCCGAGCCGCACCTACACGCTCGAGCAGCTTGTCTCCGCTCATTACTCTGCCCTCAGCGAGGGAGCAGTGCGCGGACGCACCCTCATCATCGACCGGGTATCAGTGGCAAGGGATGAGGAATCGGTCAAGGCCGGCTTGAAGCTTGCGAGCAACGTAGGCATCAACGTCGTCCTAACCATCGCTCATCCAGACCCTATTCTTTGGGACAAATTTGACAGTCGCGTGATATTTGGCTTCGACCAAACCATGGTTGCTACCGGCCACGAGCAAATGGATCAGTCGCTGGTTGCTTCAGCTCCATTCATTGGACTCAAGAAGAACAACCTGCAGCTCGCCTATCACTCGAACGCCACAGGTGTGATTTTCAGCATCGTCCAACTTGTGCCGGAAACCCAAGCCCAGGCGCAAGGGGCAACCCTATTCAAGCGGATCTTCGGCAAGCCTTCCTTTGGCTGAGTCCTCGCATTCCAGGCGCGTCCTTATAGGCGCGCCTATTCTCGTATAAAACCACAATCAAATTGACAGAATTTTCACACAAGAGGGACTTACAATTCCCTCGGCAGGTCGCTGTACGCCCCGAAATAGAGCATTCGATACATTTGGGTCGGAGATTAAAAAAGTTTAATTATTGGACTTTTTTGAACCGACAAGCGGCGAGAGGGTCGAAGACCCTTGAGATAGAAAGGTTTTCCAGATTTGCGGAGCTTAGCGGGATTCCAGAGAGGCCTTGTAAGGTGTCAATTTAAGGTAAATTGATGGGCTATCATCTTCACAAACGCCGGACGTTCGTACAGAATGTGCGGAATGGGGTTCACTCCCCAAGCCAGCTTTTGGCACAGTTTCTTGAGGAAAGCATAGGCTTTAGACCTCCTAACTCCTAAGTCACCCCCTTCTACATCCAAACGCCTATGGGTGCCGTTGCTTTTCCTCGACTTATTCAAGGCCCGTCCATGCAAATGGATGGGCCTTGTTGCATCTTGATCCAGCATTCACTGTCAACGGGTCAGCGCGCTTCGGGGAAGGAGTCGCCCAGGCTGTGCAAAAAAATGTGCTCTCGAGATTCCGGAGCTTGTTCGGACAGGGCAATCCCAAGCTGGAAACTTCCGCTTCGATGATCAGTACCGCAGTTCACTACCTTCCCTTCGAATTTGAGCTCGTCACCATTACGCTGGATGAGCTTCATCGAGATGGAGTCACCGATTCCTTTCTTCTTTTCTGTCAGGATCATAGCGCCGGCGATCGATAGATCTCGCACGCGACAATCGGCCCAACCCAGGAGCCCTGCTACGAAGCCCTTCCCTTTGATTTGTTGAGAGAGCAGCGCTCCTTCAGAGATCACGTACCGCGTGTGACGCCGGCTCGACGCATTCATCCTTTGTTTCCTATAGCTAGTTGTGCGGATCTGTTCAGGGGAGCCGTTACAGAAATCCGAGACCCCTTTTTGGCTGGTCACCTCTAAGGAACTGAATAATATCGTCACTACATATTCAACGGCTATTCAAAACCCCCCTATGAAATCCCTCCCTGGCACAGCTTCATTTTTGACCCGAGGTGCTGGAGTGCTCGAGTCCCGCATACCCTGGCAACTGCAGATCCCGCTGTTCCTTCTTGTCTACTTGGTTGTGTGTATGACACTCACCTTCGCCACCCCTGACGGCGAAGTAATCACATTCCTTAAAGTGCTGGAGGATCTTGGCGTCTACGTCCTTTTTCTGAGCTTATGGACTGGGGTCTATGCTCATTTCCGGCGCGAGATGACCTTGGGGTGGCTTTTGGCAATTGCTGCCTTCTCACTGTTTCAAGAGGAGGTAAACTTTCTAAACCTGGGGTACCAAGCAATTTGCTGGATGGTGGGGCACGTACCCACCGGCGAAGAGCGCCAGCGAGGTGACGTCTATACCTTGGCTCTCGTTTTTACGAGCTTGATAGGGCGGTTCATCGTCCAGCGCGGGTTCAGAAGTTTCATGCGAATTCACATCACATTCTTCCTTGTGGCCTACACCACCTTCCTATGCTGCATCCACTATCTCTTCGCTTATTACATTCAGGGCGAATTGCTGACAGAAAGGATGCGCTATCAGGAGGAGATGACGGCAACCTACCCGGGCAGGTTCAAGTATGAGTGTGAGCGGCTACCCATCAAATGCTTTGAATGGGTCGGAAATGAAATCCCTGCTGAGGTTTTGGCTGCACCCTCTGCTCAAGGTATCCTAGAGTCCATCGAAAACTCAAAAATGAGTGTCACCGGATGGCTAGAAGTCTTCCCGGTTAGCGATGTCGAATCCGATACTGTGCTAAGGGGCGTTAGTGCAAGCCAGAAGGTGATCATTACTGCTTACAAGAACGAGACCCTTCACAGGGTGGTTTTCGATGGAAAATATCCTACCCAGTCTCTCAAAGTTGCCAAGGTGGGCCTTCTTTCGTTCTCGACCACATTCATAGCTGTGTGGTTTTTTGGAGGGATGTATCTGGTCTTTATGCACCAGGCCCGCAAGAAATCAAAACCCAACGGAGCAAATAAGTGATCCGCGAATACAAGCTCTGGAAGCAAAAAGTCATTAGTCAGGCCGTCTCAGCACACAAAGAGTCTCTCGACAAGGTGAACCAGCTGGGTAATCCCCAGATCATGGCTCTGTACGACAAGATCCTGGGGGCTCTCACTGGGCCGCACACAATCCGCGTTCGCCGTGACCCGGGGCTGTTTGATGCGCTGCGCTTAAGGAAAGCGCAGCGATCCTTCGCCAGCGCCCTATATCATCATCAGAAAGTTGCAGATCTGAGCAAATAATATCGGCTAAAGTCGCTGAAATGGGGCTGTCTCTTTCCACTATTAGGGCAAGAGATATTTCAAGGGCCCCGTCCAATGTTCAGCGAAGCGAAATCTGCCCAAGCCTGGGATCTTGCCGATCCCAGGACCATGCGCTCGAATTTTTCCTCCGCCAGCTTCTACATCGTCATCGATGGGCTGGACCACCCTATCGTCTTGCAAACAGCCAAAACGATCAAAACCGCCCTGACCCGCACGCAAGGGGTGAAGGTGCGAGGCCCACTCGCGCTTCCAACGGTACGCAGACGACACATCATTCTCCGAGAAGCCCTATCCAATGGCTGCCGCGGTCTTTACTGCTCCAAGGCCAAACGAATCAGAAATGTCCTCCTGGTTGAATCCCCAACCTCGGAATCCATCATGTCGCTCGTGGCGTTACCACTGCCAGCGACAGTCAACATCAAGATCGAGTCGTACCAGAGCCAATACGATTTGAAGGAAACTCACTAATGGCAAACGGTTTCTCACACGCCATGAAACACTCGAACATTGCCGTCCTCGAAACGCCCGAACCGGACTGGTTCAAAACCAGCCCTCAGAAGGGAACGTGGGCCAGCTGGCTCATTCATGGCAACCATTACGGGACATTGATTGACCTCCCGCCAAAGACGCAACTGGACACAGACCGAGGGAACTTCTTCATCGTCCTCCAAGGCTGTGTGGTTGCCTACGGACTTTCGCCAGATGGCCAGAGCAAAGGTGTCTTCGTTGACGCCCTTCGCAAAGGTGACATGATCTGGCCACTTCAACCTAAACAAGTCCGGTTTGGCTACGAAACTCGAAGCCATACCTTCCTTCTCTCAGTCTCCAAGTCAAAATACGAAGAGTTCATGAAGGCGAACAGCTACAGCGAGACTGTCCTTATGGCCGCTGAACTGAACTTGATGACCAAGCATTCACAAGCTGCGCAGTTCCTCTTTGCGAAGGACCTGGATCGCATCAAACGGGTGATTACCATGCTGGTCGAGCATCCCGACTCCCGCCCAACGGCACGCGGCATAGAGGTCCAAGCCAGCAAAGATGAGATCAGAACCCTTGCTGGAGTCGAAAGGCGGTCGGGGAGTCGCGCGTTCAAAGTTCTGGAAGAGGAAGGGCTTATGAAGTTCGATGGGTATAAAACCTTCTTCTTTCAATCACCATCTGAGGTTTCGGCATGCGCCGCAGTACTAACGTAGCTGTCAGCAAGATCGCCGCTTATGCAGAAGATCCGCGCAAGTTCGTGGGGTCCGATGGTGGAGCATACAATCATCGTTTAGCCAAAATGGGCACCGCAGCGCATAGCCGGATCGGCGCTGGGCCGCGCAAAGGCGTCTTTATTGCCATTGTGATAGTGGCCATCGCCGCCCTGCTTTACTTGAAGGTCATAACATTCTGACATGCTGATCATACTTGGAATTATTACCGCGGCGGTCGTCCTGTTTCTGGCCCTCAAAGCTAGGGCGCCACTCGACATCTACAAGCAGTTTTCGCTGCCTGCAAATCAGTGGGCGATTGTAGGGACTGACCTAGGCAAGGGGCATCCACGGAAACGGCTCAGTGCGCTCGGAGTAGCAGGTGAACCGGATGCAATTTTCCGCGGAAATCGTACAGGGCAAATTGTTATCGGTGAATTCAAAAACCGAATGTACAAGGGGTTTGTTCGACGCCGAGAATATTACCAGGTGATGCTGTATATCGGTCTAGCTCGGGAGGCATTCAAAGAGGCGAATGTAGTCGGACTGCTTAGCTTTAGAGATGAGTGCGTGAAAATCCCGTTCGATGAACAGCTATTTCGAGCTTTGGTTGCCATCCGGAGTGAGGTACCCATTTCACTCAAGAACAGAAAGCCTCAGGATCCAAGGCCTCTGCACAAGCGAATGGGCATCAAAGTGAAGAACCCCAAAATCAGGTTCCCTCGGTAAAGTTATGCCACCTCTGCAAGCCGGTCGAAAGCTGGGAAATACAGCACCTTCCTAACTGGTATGGTGATACCAGCGTCTTGCACAGCACGCTCGTACTCATCCATTTTTTGCCGGTAACGCTCAACCTCCCGCGCAATAAACGCGTCTTCGGACATACCTTCCGGGCAGTCCGGGGTTTTGTAGTCGTTGATCCAGTAGAAACCATCATCTTCGAAAGGCCGATCCAGAAAGCGGTGAACCCAGCGACCGTTTCGGTATGCACTGACCTGCACCTCATGACCACAGCCTGGACGTTTCTTCAAGATCCACTGCCCATGAACACTGTTCACGGTATTTGAGAGCAACCGCAGGATACGACAAACAGCCTGCGGAACCTCAGCAGCCGGGAAGCCTTCACGTCGCAGCATCGAAGCGACAGCCTGGGCCTTTGTGCGCACGCGGGCTTCATCCCAAAGCTCGATACCCTGCTTACCGATCTGCTCTACAAACCAGTGGTAGACAATACCAATCGTCTTGGCGCGGTAATCGCTGCCCTCCTCCTCCCGCAATTCATCGTTCAGTTCATTTTCAGTGGGTACTTGGTCATTGCTTGCGGCCGGCACAAAAACGGTTTTAGGCATATCAACTTTGTAGCCGGGAGCCAGGCGTGCCTTGGAGGGAACCCCGGAATAGGTATCTGCAACAATAGGGAAGGCTGGGGCGACTGCTTTCACTTGAGCTCCGATAGCTGACCACAAACACTCAGCCAACGAACCTGCTGCTGGCTTGATCTCCTTCTCTTTCTGAGCCTCACCCTCGGCAGCAGGGAAGCGGTCGACGCAGACGAAAAGGTGGCATTCCTCTTTGGCCCGAGTAGTCCCCACGTAGGCCGCCCTGCATACCTCATCAGAGATGTCCTTGCGAACCATACGCCCTACGAATTTGAATAGACGACTTTCCGGGGTGGTAGGGTCCAAGTCACCGAGGTTAGGAACTACGGAAAAGACACCATCCATCTGGCGGAAGTAGAACAGCGGAGCATCGTCTTTAGCCCCCCCTTTGTTCAAACCTGGAATCAATACAATATCGTATTCCAGGCCTTTGGAACCGTGGCAGGTCATCACTGTTACCGCGCCAGCTTTCGGGCTGGCATATGCTTTGTCAATCGCCCGGAAAAAGGCTTGCGGGTCAATCAGGTCGCCTGACTCAGTATGTGAAGTCAGCAGCTTGAAGATTGTTTCAACATCGTCCATCTCACCGCTATTTACCGTTGCAGGACCGCCTAAGGCGATCCACGCAGATTTAACAGCCCATCCCAGCTCAGAGCCGCGACTGGAGCGTTTCACGCCATCCAGAACCTCAAGGAGCCTCACCACACGGATCAGGCCATCGGAAGTCAATTGAGCCTGCACGGCTCCGTCGCGAAGCGCATTCTCGATGACGTTATGCCCGCGGGCGACCAGCAAGCAGTCTGCCCAGCTGAGACCAACGAAGGCAGCTCGTAGCAGTGCGATCCAGGCTGATCGATCTGCGGAGTGCCAGAGCGCCCGGATCAGCGAAATCACCTCAGAGACAGGGGCGGCCTCGCCAATGGGATCAATATCCTTGCCGCGAACTTCGATTCCAGCCTCTTTCAACATTGGCAGGATGTGTTTCAGGTGCGAGCGACCACGCACCAGGATTGCGATCGACTTTGAAGGGTCATTCGCAAGGGCTTCCTGAACAACCTTTGTAACTTCTTCGGCTTCACCTATTTGACCTGTGGCAACTGGGTGTACGTTGACACCTCCATCGCCCTTTCGGAAAGCGACCGATGGTACAAACTCATATGCTGAGTCCTTGAATACCTCGGTATAGGTCGCATTGTTCCACTCCACAACACCCGGCAACGAACGGAAGTTGACCGTCAGCCGGAGAATATCCATCTGCTTAGGGCCAAAAGCTTTCGCCTCTACAACTGATGTGAACAGGTTCAGGTCAGCTCCCCGGAACAGGTAGATCGACTGGAAGCCGTCACCAACATAAGCGATTGACCGGTTGTCCGCAGGCTCCCAGTTTTCAACCAGCAGCTTCAGCAGGTCATACTGCGCCTGGTTGGTGTCTTGGAATTCATCAACCATGATATGCAGAATACGGTCTTCTTCGAGCAAGGCGTCGCCGACAGTCTCGCCTGCGCCGAGCGCTTGAATGGCGCGCTGAGCGATCTCTGGAAAGTCCAGTGAGTTTGTCCCTTCCATTGCCAACGTCAGGTTGGCTAGCAGATAACGAAGAATTATCGTGAAGTGTTCGACCATTTTCGCGGAACGAACTGGGTATTGAAGCTCTGGAAGGGTCGCAAGAGTGCCCAGGGCTTGAGCAAACTCTTGAGACTGAGGATTCATCTTGAGGTCAGCCAAAATCTCATTCATCTCGACTGTGCAGAAATGCTTAGCTGGGAATCCGTTGGCTACGGTTACTTTCGCCCGGAGCGTGCCGGTACTCGTCAGCATGTAGGAGGCAAATTGCCCGAAGTATTCAAGCGTTTTCGAGCTCGCGATGGCAGCGGGCATTTCAGCAGCCCACTCGAAGCCATCTAGGGCACCTGAGGCAGACTTAAGGCAAGCCATTGCACGTTCGAGATCAGATCCTGGGATTAGCGAAATAGCTTGCTGGGCAGCTTGCAGAACAACGGTACTGACTGCCTCCTGCATAGCAATGGTGTCCAGCGCCATGATACGGCCGGCCCACTGATCGCGTTTCATCAGCAGGTTTTCGAACAATGGAACCAAAGCTTCAAATCGGTTTTTAGCGAAGGACAGCACCGCCTCAAGCGCGCTGGAGAGAGCCTCAGGAATGTCGTTGTCATTTACGGACTTGAGGGTTTCGAGAATCGCTTGTCGATAGATGAGTGAAGCATCGTCGGTAGTTTTGCCGCCACCCAAGCCAGACATGATGGGAGTCTTGCTTGCCAGTGACGCGCAAAAGCTGTCGAAGGTCATAATTCGCAGGCGGCTGGGATTCAAGAGCAGATTCCAACCCATTTCCTTATCGCGATCCAGCACCAACCGCGCCAGACGATATTGTGGGAGCTCATGGGCTAATTCCGGCTCAATACCAGTTGCTGCCTGCTGCAATGCTCCAATAACACGCTCTACAATTTCAGCGGCTGCCATGTTGGTGAAAGTAATAGCCAGCACTTCCTCGGGGCGATCTACGACGGTAAGGCAGGAAAGCAGGCGCATTTGCAAGGTCGACGTTTTTCCAGACCCGGCCGGGGCCAGTAACAGTAGGGAGCGGCGCGGGTCGATAGCCAGGGCGCGCGCTTCGGCATCTGCAATGCTCAGACCGCGAATGCCAGCGAAAATAGGGTCCAGGTGCGGCAGTGCGGCGAAGGGTACGAATGCGGTCATGTGTGTAAGCTCCAATTCAGATACACCCAGAATAACGTCGTCCCCACGTGCCACCAGCCGCACCAACAATCTGTGAGCCCCCAGTCGGGGAACCAAGAATTGGATGGAAAGTTTTCGCATGCGGAATTATTTTAGCTGCCGGATCTCCCCGTGGTGCCTGGGTAGCCCGACATAGGCGCTTATCGTGCGATAGGCGCAATGTACTCATAGCCGATTGGAAAACCCTTGCCAGCCAGGTCCAGAGTAGCCTCACCACGGATGAAACCAGCACTCATTGAGTCCAACTGTCGGTTCCATGCGTCCTTCTGAGCTTCCCATTTATCCGAAGTATCGACGTCTTCTTGTCTTGCCTTCTTCCCCTCGACCAGCGTGGCCGAAAAGTTTGAGCGAGCATGAAAACCCAGAGACTTCTGGTTCACCTGCGCCAGCACAATACCGTCGATTGGTTCTACCGATTCAACACTGAGATCGACCTTGGTTGCGTAGATCGGCAGTTGAGGCTCAGTGAGGGTGGATGCATTCAGGCTGTTCATTCGCATTTCCTGACCCGTCTTGTAGTCAAACACCACACAACGAGAGACAGCCTGGTCCTCATCCAAGAAAATACGCTCCCGGCGATCAAGGCTAACCGTCAGAGGTACCTGACCGACAACGATGTCATGGCGCTCCTCAAAGCCGATGACCTCGAACTCGAACTCCCGCTTCTTTTCGAGCTCCAGCCACTCAATGGTCAGGTCCACGATACGACGTTGCTCAAGCATTATCAGCTTCATGCCATAGCGCCAGATCAGCTTGTAGAGAAGGTCCTCGGAAGCCATCTGGGTGTGCTGCTGTACCTTGGCTTTGAGCTCGTCAACCGAGAGAGCCTTGAGAGCCTTTGAAGTCACCACCTCAGTCCAAAACTTTTCAAGCACAAGGTGAATCATTGTCCCTTGGATGCGAGGGTCAAGGCCAATGATCGGCTCTGGAAACATGTTAGCTCGGAGGCGATTGCGCACGAATGAAAAGAACGGGGACTCTGCGTAGTCCTTGAAGATACGAACGCCACCCTTGATGTCAGTGAGCTCGATTTCACTGACAGCAGGGACCTCCTCTTGCTCGTAATTATTCCGATCCAACTGGCCCATCAGGTCATCAAGGAAGTCACCCTTTGTTTCCAGAGTCGGTGCAGTTGCGGGCCACGAGCCAAACAATTCACTGGCCCCGATGGACGCCCCCTTTTCGTTATGGCTGGGGCACGACACCGTGACGTCAGCGCTGGAACTGAGGAGCGCGCCAACGACACTTTGAGCATAAGCGAGCATCCCTTCACTGGATGAGTCTGGAATCCCTGCATCAATCTGAAGCTCAGTAGGAATGAATGGCGATGGCTCAGCCCGGCCCGGCAATACGTTGTTCGATGCGCCAACAACCCATAGGGCGTCGAAGTTGAGACCAATTGCGTCCTCATAGCCTAGGATCGAAACTGGAGCCAAATGGCCGATACGCGGCTGGAATTGTCGAGTGTCCACCACCTCTCTCAGCCACATGAAAGCACGCTCATACTGAACAGTCCCAAGCTGAGCATCCAGTGTACGGAACATTGCGAGCGCATCGGCCCAAGCATTGAGGGTCTGGAAGTTGGCACTGTCCAGTTCGCTCTGCCCGGGCCAACCCATATCGGTCAGGGCATCGGTGAAGTGGTCTGCCCACTCAGACGGATAACGGTTTTGCTCACCCGACACCAACTTCTCAAGAAGTCCACCAAAGCGCTTTCGAAAATCAGGAACTGCATCACCCTTATAAGACCCAATAGCCCGCAGAAAGTCCTTGCCGCCCATGTTCAGGCCTAGGTTGTCACGGAACCACAAATCCAGCAGGGCGCGGGTTGCAGACTCACCAACATGGCCAGCAATCCAGCGAGAGCGGAGCACACGGCTGAAAGTCTCGGAATCTGCCTTGTCGGGCGTGATGGACAACAGGTCCATAGCCGCACGGATCATGGGGCGGCTACCCAGCGTTGCACCACTGGAAATATCCCAAGGCGCCCGTGTTTCACCATCAGGACCAGCGGGCATTAATGACCCTGGGCTCGTATGTAAGCTTAGCGCATCAAGCAAGGGGCCTTTGTAGGAACGGATGTCAGGAACGACGATGGCGAGTGAGGGTGCGGCATGAGGGGCGTCCACGAAGGGCAGTAGGTGATTCGACACCCATTGGGCGACCTCAAGCATTTCACTTGCATTATTGTGGCTGCGCACAAGACGCGGGGTCGCCTTATCCCCCTCTGCAGAGACGATAACCACATCAGTACCGAGATCCTCCAAAGCATCGAACACGGCCTTTTCTGCAGGGTTCAGGGACAGCATGCCTACGATAATCACCCGCTCCGGGGCTTGAACATCCCCAGCCTTGATAGCCTTAAGCAGGAGCGTAGGGAGGTGAGCGCGGAACACATACTGTTTTGCGGCGCACACGCTATCGAGCTGAGTCTTCCATTGGAGGAAAGCCTCAAACTCTTCTTTGAATCGGAAGCGATCAGTATCCATCCCGATTAGGTACTTATTAACCTGCGAGTACGCCACCCCAACTCGGCGAGCGGCGTTCGTGGAAGAGATCATGTTTGACGGCAGCAGGTCGGACTGGTCGATTACCGACTTCACAGTGGCCAACTCCTGCACAGGGTAGAGAGCTTGTTCGTCGGGCATCAGCTCCAACCAAGTGGTCTCAATCCACTTGGTGATGGTCATGATCTGTCCCTTGGTGAACCAAGCCTTCTTGCCGCCTACAGCCTGGAGCAGTGCCGCTTGGAGCTTAATGTGCCTTGCAACACGCTCAGTCGAGGCCAGAACAACTGTCCCGTCAGTAATGGTTGAGAGGTGGCTGAGGAATTTCATTCGGGAATATCTCCGTTTTCGATACACCCAGAATAACGGCGGTCTTTAGTGCCACCAGCCCAAACCAAATGAATCATTTCCTGAGAAGTGCGGCAAATGGGGTAGTGACGTCCCACTATTAAGGTATTCGTTCAATGCTTGGTTGCATCATATGTCGATCCAGAGGTTATCCCAGACTTCGCCTTGGGCACATGAGGGATCAGTGCCCATAAGATTCAGCCTGGCATACCAGCCAGTCTTCAGCGTCACGGATGACAAACGATCAGTTATCGCCTTTGAGTCCTTGCTTCGGATTTCTGACAGCACAGGGACTCAAGGGCCAGCAGCGCTTGTGGCTCGGGCAGAGTCTGATGGGACGATTGTTGATATCGACCGCTGGGTATTGACCCAGGTTATCAATCAATTGAAATCCCGGCCGAGGCTTTCTGTCTGGATCAACACGAGCCAGCTGTCTATCGCTCACCCCTCCTTCGTAGGGGATGCAGTGCAGGCCCTCCTTGCAGCAAGGGTAATGGGGAGAGTCACGTTTGAAGTGACCGAAACTGCAGATGTAGATGCTCACCTCCTAGCTAAGCGTCTAGAAGTTTTGCGCCTGCAGGCACTAACAGTGATGGTTGATGATGTCCGTGATGGTTTCGCTAAGCGCTCTCTTATACTCAGCGACTCTGTAGTGGGCTGTAAGCTCTCACGGGAGACAACCATGGAACTCATGGTGTCTGAGTCAGCGCGTGCTGATGTCCAGCGGCTGGTAAAGATTTGCCGCCGGCGAGGTAAACAGGTTGTGCTTGAGGGTATTGAGACAGTCGATGAGTTGTCACTGGCCAAACATTTGAATATCGACCTCTGCCAGGGCTACCTGCTTGGGATGCCGGCAATGCCCTCTGAGTTACAACACTTTGCTGAGATGCGCCCCTGATAGAGGGGCGCAACGTCATACCAACACCCTACCGGACGTAGTCCAATTGTGAGTCGTTGATACGCCCACGAGCATCAAGCCATTGGCGGAGTTCCTCAGCTGTAGCCTGGTTCTTGTGAATCCATGCAGTCGCCGACTGTGCCATTGACACTCGTTTCTGAGAGACCATTTCGTTCATCAGCTGGGGTAGCTTCTCAGGGCCGTCAGCAATGATCTGGCGTACCGAGTTTGTGACATAAAGCGATTCGTAGATAGGAAGCGGTTTGCTCTTCCCATCCCCGCGCCGATATACGTGCTGCCACCATAGACCGCGAAGAACAGATGGCAAGATCCGAGCGAGCTTTGGATCGAGCAGCGAAGACATTCGGGTTGGGATGTCAATGGCACTATCCGCATGGAGAGTTCCAACTACGCTGTGACCTAGAGAAGCAGCCAGCACTGCGGCGTCAGCTGTTTCAGGGTCGCGAATCTCACCAACCATGATCGTGTTGCGGTACTGGCGAACGAAGTCACGAATCGCTTCAGCGAAGGAGTCAACGTGCGTACCTACTTCACGCTGAATCACTCCCCCACCCCGGAACTCAACTTCAATAGGATCCTCCACCGTACCGAGGTTTCCGCGTTTGCGCCCCAACTGCTCAATTGCTGAGATCATCGTAGTCGACTTACCAGATGACATCTGTCCCGCAAAAATGGTCAAGCCCGACCCCTCAAGAAGCGGACGGATAGCGTTCCAGTCCAAACCTAGGTCTTTCTCAACACGCGGTATTGAGCTCATAAGCTTACGCATGGTGATGACCTGGCCACCGGAGGAGTCAGCCAAGATGCAGCGGTAACGTTCCCCGTTGAAAGGGGTGGTGAAGTTTGCGGCCTTACGCTTGTTGCCTCTACCCTTCTCGGAGAGCATCTTATCGAAGAAGTCTTTCCAGGCTCCTGGAGGCTTCATGATTTCGAACCGGCCGTTGTTATCTTCAGCCTCAAGGCTGTCTTTGGTCAGAGTGATGTTAGTCGCGTCCTCTGGCCTCAAGGGCTTGTCATTAAGATGACTGGATGTGAGCACAGACACCGGGTTTCTCCTAGTACAGTTGAACGGGGCCACTGAGGCGCGGATCTAGGGCGTTGCGATTGATGGCATGTGCCACAAATCGCTTTGCGCCAAAGCACTCATCGTCTGGCTTGTTTGGTTTGGCGAACTCGAGAAGGCATGCGTTCCGAAACTCGCAGGATGCACACTCAGGATTGTTGTTCCTTCGCATCTGCCGACGAAGGTACATAAGCCGCTCACGAGAACAGAGGATGTCTCGAAAGGTGACGCCTGGCTCAAGGATGTTCCCAAATGAATGGAGGTACTCCTTCCAGCCATCACGGTAGTTCGGAAGAACCATGTCGCCGTCTGGGAGGAGGAATAGAGTTTGGCCGGCCATGTTGCTCATGGCGTTACCCTTGATCTTGTCGACGGCAAAGTGAGCCTCACCGATTGCAGGGGCATTGACTCCACGCTCCTGAAGCTCGTACCAGTAGTCGAGCATTTCGATCATGAAGTCATTGAAGCCTTTCATGGTGGGGGCAAGCACGTCGTATTTCCCAGGTACATCGTTTTGTTCATTGAGCATGAACGGCAGCCAGCCCGACTCCTGAATGCCCAACCCGCGCAGCTTGTCCAGAGTGTGTCTTGGGCCTTGGGTTAGGAGGTCAGAGTTGACCACGCTGATGGTGCCGACCTTCAGGCCACGTTTGATGGCATCCCGAACCTTAAGCTCCCACTTGCGCACATAGTTACCTGAACGCATATCCCCATCGTATGAGGTCTGCACATAGCCGCTGCAGTGTTTCTTCCACAGCGGTTCCCAGACATCGAGGTCGACACCGAGCATTGAGGTCAGCATCACATGACGCACTTGGTAGCCTTCTGCTGCTGGGAACTCTTCAGCCATCACCTGAACGTAGCCCTCGAAATATTCAGGGCCGGCGGCCGTCGGCTCCCCACCGTAGTTGTAGGCAATGATGGTTTTCTGATCAGGCTGCTGCTCTTCGAAATAGTCGTAGATCTTTCGACAAATGACTCGCAAGTCTTTGAGGGACATAACGCTCTTGTCTGCACGCTGCTCCTTGCTTAGGTAGCAATGCTTGCAGTTATAGGGACAGTGCAAAGTCGGCATTATTGTGAAAACGAAATACCCGTTTTCGATCGTGTCAGGCCTGCGTCCTGGCCCCATCAGTGAAAAACTATCGCTGCCGGACTGCACGAAGCACCTCCTCATTGATAACAAATCGGCCTTGGCCAAGCTTGTTGGTTTGCTCAATGAGGGATTCTGCCTTTCTGAAATACGGCGAAGACGCGTCCTCTACATAAACCGGGGTCGACTTAAGATGGGTCTCGAATTCAACCTCTTCAGCCGTGCGCTCTCCACTGCCCTGCCCCTGCTTTTTCTCCAGGGCCACGAGCGTTTCCAAACTCAGCAATTTCTTGCCAGCGCGGAAGATAATTCGAGCCAACAGAGGGAAAATAGAGAAGAATCCTGGTGGTTTAGACTCGTACACGTTCACCCCACCGCAATCAGGTTATTTCCCATCGCGCGCTCACGCTCGAGAACAGACTTTGGAAGGACGCCCTTGTCTTCGACTAGGTGTCGCACGTACTTGATGAACGTTTTAAATCCCGGACATTCGTCTTTCTGATTCCACTGCTCATGCAATACGCCACAGTTCGCCTGGCACAAAGTTCGCTCATCACAGGTACGGCAAACCGAAGGCAAACGTCGGGCTTTCGCTACCTCTCGCAGATAGCTTTTTGAAGTGAGGACATCGTGGACCGATGTCGTAAACTCAACTTCAGTTACTCCACCCTCCCCAATGACTTCTCTCGTTTCAAAGACATTGCCGTGGGAAACGTAGTCCTCGGTGCCACCTTTCTCGATACAACTGATCGTGCGGCCGTCGGAGTCGAAATCGAGCGCCCCGGCTACGATTGGACACACCACATCGTCGGAAGGGACGTTACGAAACACAGCCTCAAGCCATGACTCACACGGATTAATCCACAGATCATCGATGTGATCACGTTTCGCGAGGTACCAGTCCATCAACTCCATATAAAACTTGGAGGTGGCGGCGTGCTTTGGCTGGAGCAATTTTGAATTAAGATCACCGTCTCCTGACGGAATGAAGAACCCAAAATGGACTTTGGTGAAGCCCAATTGGTAGAGCTCTTCCATCATCGCCGCGGCGCCGGCTTCGACTACGGGCCTCACTAGCGCAGTTGTTACTGCAAAATCCTTGGGCCCATAGATTTCCGGCTGCCGAGACTCATTCATGAGTGTGGTTACATTGCTCCGCCATATCTCTTCCTGCCGGCGCTTGGTAAACCTGGTTGAACGCTCATATGATGTCGAAATCTTGTCGAACAGCCGCGCGACATCTAATGCTTCTTTGGTCACAAGGTTTGTGACGATCGAGAACGATACCGCCTGTGGGATTAGGGCAAGCAAAGCCTTTGCCTTAGGTAATGCACTCTCGAAGAAAGGGACACCAAGCATCGAAGGCTCGCCCCCGATGACATGGATATCAACATGATTGTAGCGCTGAGCAAAGTTATGATCCGCCTGCATGTGCTCAACAATCCCTGCCACGATATGCAGGAACTCCGGCTCACTCATGTCTGGGCTTTTGTCCTTTTTTTCGGACAAGATGTAGCAGTGAGTGCACCGAAGCTGGCACCGGCGAGTAACGTTGATCTGAAACAGGAACGTGCTGCGCCCCGTTTCGCCTATTGAGGTCAGGCCTGGCTGCATTGGGGCGTTCCTTTAGATAATGCTGATCGGAGATCGTCGATGCGTCCGTCGTTATCAACCACTTCGGGTTTGTTAATTCTTGCTTGGCCAACTCGCTTATAAGCACTCCCGCTTGAGTCAACGAACGATGACGGGTGGCTGGTCAACAGGACGGATCGTGTGCTGATAAATTCAATCTCATCGTGATTGATGATCGTCCGATGAAGACGTCTTGAGAGGTATTTCCAAGCAGGGTTGATCCCCGCTGCATCACGCTGGTCTGGACGTATCGGAAACAGCACTTCACGACCTGCCTCACCGCGAATATGTCCATGACTGGTCTGAAAGGTCGCCCCTTCGATCAAAGTCACCCTCCCAGTGGCCTTGCATGCGCGGCATAGCACTGAAAGGCATTCGGCCATAGAGACCCCTGCGGGAACTGATGGAAAATGACTGCGGACTTCCTCGGCGATAGTTTCATCCCATGAGTTGAAGATGGCGAACGCATTTTTGGCATAGTCAGGATTGGGCCATGATTTGGCGTCCAATGTGTCCGGAGCTATGACAACTTTTTTGCCTTGGTCGGCTAGGGAAAGCGCTGCACAAATGCCCACGAGGGGGTCGTTGCCCATCACAATTATGTCGGGACGTAGCGACCCGTAAATCCCGTCCAAGAAGGCATCAAGAACACGTAAAACAACCCCTATCCGCGTGAGCGAAACCGGCGCCGTTATAAGCGCATCCCTGAATTGAAGCCGCCTTAGCGGGAGGTGAACACTACTCAACGCCAATCATCCCCAT
>LNAP01004404.1_pt1 | contig 32005 bp, 34 predicted proteins | sample 602601 | NCBI WGS metagenome assembly LNAP01 (sample SAMN02440304, study PRJNA202911) | soil metagenome | biome: Subtropical and temperate rainforests or woodlands; isolation source: soil samples (1 kg each in a 20% v/v slurry with milli Q water) were... ...
GGCCTGCGCATTCGCGGCGCACTGGCCGAGTTCGACTGGGGGGCCTGGCAGGCAGCGCAGGCACGCTATGCCGACGGCAGCCAAAGGGCGGGGCTGGGCGGCCTGTTGCAGTCGGTCGAGCTGGAGATCGGTCGCTTCAGTTCGGGCGGTCTGGCTCTGGAGCAGCTCCAGGTCGGGCTGCAGCGGGCTGGATCGAACTGGCGGCTGCAGCTGGACAACCCGCAGCTCAAGGGCTTCGCCGTGCTGCCGCTGGACAAGGCGGCGCCGCTGCACATCGAGCTGGAGCAGCTGCGCCTGCCGGCGCGCGAGTCGGCTGCCGTCTGGGAGCAGCGCGAAGCCGCCGGGAGCAAGGCGGAGGATCCGCTGGCACAGGTCGATCCGCGCACCCTGCCGGCCATGGATGTCAGCATCCGGGCGCTCTATCTGGGCGAGGAGCGTCTCGGCCGCTGGAGTTTCCGCAGTCGGCCGAGCACGCTGGGCGCGCGTTTCGATCAGCTCGATCTTGATCTCAAGGGGCTGCGCCTGAACGGCGCGCTGGACTGGCAGGGCAGCGGCGCCAGCGCGCAGACCCGCTACCGCGGGCGCCTGTACGGCACCGACCTGGCTGAGGTGCTGCTCGCCTGGGGCTATGCCCCGAGCGTGACAAGCGAGGACTTCCGCGTCGACGTCGACGGCGACTGGGTCGGCTCGCCGGCCATGGCCGGACTGCGCCACTTCAGCGGCACCCTCGACACCCGGGTACGCCAGGGCCAGCTGGTCGAGGTGGAGGGCAGCGCCACGGCGCTGCGGGTGTTCGGCCTGCTCAACTTCAATGCCCTCAGTCGGCGCCTGCGCCTGGATTTCTCCGATCTGTTCGGCAGGGGCCTGAGCTACGACAGCATCGAGGGGCTGCTGGTGGGCACCGACGGCGTGCTGCTGACCCGGGGCCCGCTGGTGCTGGACGGTCCGTCCACCCGCCTGGAGCTGGATGGCCAGCTGGACATGGCCCATGACCGCATCGCCGCCAAGCTGCGGGTGACCCTGCCGCTGTCCAACAACCTGCCGCTGGCGGCGCTGCTGGCCGGCGCGGCGCCGGTGGCGGGGGCGCTGTTGATCGTCGATCAACTGGTGGGCAAGCACCTGTCGCGGGTGGCCAGCGTCGAGTATCGGGTCGACGGGCCTTGGCAGGACCCGAAGATCAGCCTGTTCGGCAGGCCGTCGGAGGACGCACGCTAGGCCCATCCGGGTTAGGATGAGACTGTTACGCGGCAGGAGATAGCAATGGGCACGGTGGCAGTCATCCAGATGGTCAGTCAGTCCGACGTCCTCGCCAATCTGGCGCGGGCGCGGGTGCTGCTCGAGCAGGCCGCCGCGGGCGGGGCGCAGTTGGCCGTCCTGCCGGAAAACTTTGCGGCCATGGGACGGCGCGATCTGGCCGTACTCGGCATGGTCGAGGCTGCCGGCGAGGGGCCGCTGCTGCCCTGGCTGGAAGCCACGGCGCGCGAGCTGGGCCTGTGGATAGTCGCGGGCACCCTGCCGCTGCCGCCGCAAGGGCAACGCGACGGCAAGCCCTGCGCCTGCTCGCTGCTGTTCGACAGCGCTGGCCAGGTGGCCGCGCGCTACGACAAGCTGCACCTGTTCGACGTCGAGGTGGCCGACAGCCGCGGCAGCTACCGCGAGTCCGACGATTTTGCCCACGGCGAGCACCTGGTGCTGGCCGATACGCCGGTAGGGCGCCTGGGCCTGACGGTCTGCTACGATCTGCGCTTTGCCGAACTGTACAGCGCCTTGCGCGAAGCCGGCGCCGAGCTGATCAGCGCGCCTTCGGCGTTCACCGCGGTGACCGGCGCGGCGCACTGGGAGGTGCTGGTGCGCGCGCGGGCCATCGAAACCCAGTGCTATCTGCTGGCCGCCAACCAGGGCGGCCAGCATCCCGGGCCGCGGGAAACCTTCGGCCATTCGCTGATCGTCGATCCCTGGGGCCAGCCGCTGGCCCGCGAGGCGCGTGGCGAAGCCGTGCTGCTGGCACAGATCGACCGCCCGGCGCAGGCGGCGATCCGCCAGCGCATGCCGGTCAGCGCCCATCGCCGTCTGCGCCCGGGCGCGCCGCAACCCTTGACCAAGGAGTCTTCATGAACACCCTGTCATCCGTCAGCGAGCAGTTGCTGACCCCCGGCGGCCTCGGCCTGGAGCGCCTGCCGGCGCTGCTCGGCGAGCTGGTCGGGCCCGGCATCGATGCCGCCGACCTGTACTTCCAGAGCCAGGTGTCCGAGTCGTGGATGCTCGAGGACGGCATCGTCAAGGAAGGCAGCTTCCACCTCGACCAGGGCGTCGGCGTGCGCGCCCAGTCCGGCGAAAAGACCGGCTTTGCCTACAGTAACAGCATCGAGGAACACGCCCTGCGCCAGGCCATCGGCGCGGCGCGCTCGATCGCCCGCGCCGGCCAGCAGGGCCGCGTGCACACCCCCTCGGTGCAGGTGCCGCCGCGCCTGTACGGCGCCGACAATCCGCTGGAGGTGCTCAGCCGGGCGGAGAAGGTCGAACTGCTCAAGCGCATCGACCAGGCCACCCGCGCGCTGGACTCGCGCATCTCGCGGGTCACGGTGAGCCTCGCCGGGGTCTGGGAGCAGGTGCTGGTGGCGGCCACCGACGGCAGCCTGGGCGCCGACGTGCGTCCGCTGGTGCGCTTCAACGTCAGCGTGATCGTCGAGCACAACGGTCGCCGCGAACGCGGCGCCCACGGCGGTGGCGGGCGTACCGACTACCGCTACTTCCTGGAGAACGACCGCGCCATGGACTACGCCCGCGAGGCGGTGCGCCAGGCGCTGCTCAACCTGGAAGCGATTCCGGCGCCGGCCGGCAGCATGCCGGTGGTGCTCGGCAACGGCTGGAGCGGCGTGCTGCTGCACGAGGCGGTCGGCCACGGCCTGGAGGGCGACTTCAACCGCAAGGGCAGTTCGGCCTACAGTGGCCGGGTCGGCCAGTCGGTGGCCTCGAGCCTGTGCACCATCGTCGACGACGGCACCCTGCCGGGGCGCCGCGGCTCGCTGAGCCTCGACGACGAGGGTACGCCGACCCAGTGCACCACGCTGATCGAAAACGGCGTGCTCAAGGGCTACATGCAGGACAAGCTCAACGCCCGCCTGATGGGCGTGCAGCCGACCGGTAACGGTCGCCGCGAGTCCTATGCGCACCTGCCGATGCCGCGCATGACCAACACCTACATGCTGGCCGGCGAGAGCGACCCGGAGGAGATCATCCGCTCGGTGAAGCGCGGCCTGTACTGCGCCAGCCTCGGCGGCGGACAGGTGGACATCACCAGCGGCAAGTTCGTGTTCTCCACCAGCGAGGCCTACCTGATCGAGGATGGCCGGATCACGGCGCCGGTGAAGGGCGCCACCCTGATCGGCAACGGACCGGAGGCGATGAGCCGGGTGTCGATGGTCGGCAACGACCTGGCGCTGGACAGCGGCGTCGGCACCTGCGGCAAGGACGGCCAGTCGGTGCCGGTGGGCGTCGGCCAGCCGACCCTGAAGATCGAGGCGATCACCGTCGGTGGGACCGGGGGGTAAGGGACGGTCTGTAGGAGCAGATTCATCTGCGACCGGCAGAAGGTCGCGAATGAATTCGCTCCTGAGACGGCAGGGGACTCAGCGCAAGCCGCGCCTGACCTCGTCCATGTCGCGCAGGTACTTGAATACCTTGCGTGAGGCGGCTGGCGGTTTGTCGCGGGCGGCCTCGTGCTGGGCGTGGCGGATCAGCTGGCGCAGGTGCTGGACGTCGGCCTCGGGGTACTCGGCGAGCAGCGCTTCGAGGTCGGCGTCGGTGCCGCCGACCAGGCGGTCGCGCCAGCGCTCGAGGGCGTGGAAGCGTTCGTTGTACTGCCGGGTGGAAGAGTCCATCTGGTCGAGCAGGGCGACGATGGCATCGATGTCCTGGTCGCGCATCAGCTTGCCGATGTACTGGATGTGGCGTTTGCGCGCCGCGTGCGCCTTATGTTTCGGCGCCTCGATCAGCGCCTTGAGCAGCGCATCGCTCAGCGGCAGGCGGTTGAGCATGTCCTGCTTGAGGGTGGTCAGGCGTTCACCCAGATCCTGCAGCGCATGCAGTTCGCGCTTGACCTGGGATTTGCTCTTCTCCTCGGAGAAGTCGTCTTCGAATTGTTCAGACATGGGGCGGGTCCGCTGGGAAACGCCGTCATGATAACCAGTCAGGGGCCGCTTGTCCGGCCCGGCCGGCGAGCCGGCGGGAAAACAGGAGCAGGACATGAATTCAGCCGTGGAAAGCGTGGGGCCGCAGGCCCTGCCGGGGTTGCAGGAGCAGGTCGAGGCGATCCTCGCCGAGGCGCGTCGCCAGGGCGCGACCGACTGCGAGGTGGCGGTGTCGCTGGAGCAGGGGCTGTCCACCAGCGTGCGCCAGGGCGAGGTGGAGACGGTGGAGTTCAACCGCGACCGCGGCTTCGGCATCACTCTCTATCTCGGCCAGCGCAAGGGCTCGGCGAGCACCTCGGCGCAGGGCGCGGCGGCGATCCGCGAAACCGTGGCGGCAGCGCTGGCGATCGCCCAGCATGCTTCCGCGGACGACTGCGCCGGCTTGGCCGATGCCGCGCTGATGGCGCGCGAGCTGCCGGACCTGGACCTTTACCATCCGTGGGCGATCACTCCGGAGCAGGCCATCGAGCAGGCGCTGGCCTGCGAGGCGGCGGCCTTCGCCCGTGATGCGCGCGTCACCAAGGCCGACGGCACCACCCTCAATACCCACCTGGGCTGCCGGGTGTACGGCAACAGCCACGGTTTCGTCGGCGGCTATGCCTCCAGCCGGCACAGCCTGAGCTGCGTGATGATTGCCGAGGGTGAGGGGCAGATGCAGCGCGACTACTGGTACGACGTCAGTCGTATCGGCAGCGAGCTGGCCAGCGCCGAGTCGATCGGCCGGCGCGCCGCCGAACGTGCGGTCGGTCGCCTGGGCGCGCGACCGGTGCCGACCTGCGAGGTGCCGGTGCTGTTCGCCGCCGAGTTGGCCACCGGCCTGTTCGGCCATCTGCTGGCGGCGATCTCCGGTGGCAACCTGTACCGCAAGTCCTCCTTCCTCGAGGGCGCGCTGGGCCAGCAGCTGTTCCCCGACTGGCTGAGCCTCGACGAGCGCCCGCACCTGCCGCGCGGCATGGGCAGCGCCAGTTTCGACGGCGACGGCCTGGCTACCTACGCCAAGCCCTTCGTCGCGGACGGCAAGCTGGTGTCCTACGCGCTGGGCACCTACTCCGGACGCAAGCTGGGCCTGCCCAGCACGGCCAACGCCGGTGGCGTGCACAACTTGTTCGTCAGCCACGGGGCTGAGGATCAGGCCGCACTGATCCGTCGCATGGACCGTGGCCTGCTGGTGACCGAGCTGATGGGGCAGGGGCTGAATCTGGTCACCGGCGACTACTCGCGCGGTGCGGCGGGCTTCTGGGTGGAGAACGGGGTGATCCAGTTCCCGGTGCAGGAAGTCACCATCGCCGGCAACCTGCGCGACATGTTCAAGGGCATAGTCGCGGTGGGCAGCGATGTGGAAACGCGCGGCAACGTACGCAGCGGCTCGGTGCTGATCGACAAGATGATGCTGGGCGGCAGCTGAGGGACAAGACGGCGGAAAACGGCCACAGGCCCTTTTCCGCTGTTGAGGCATGGGTGGAAACCCGCGCTTCGGGTTGTCCATCCCTGCGCCAGCCCTTGGCGCGTCGGCGAGTTTATTCGCCTTCGTCGAAGTAGTTGTCGATCAGCTCGACCAGGGCCTGCAAGGCCTCCTGCTCCTGCTCGCCTTCGGTATGCAGGTGGATAGCGGTGCCCTTGCCGGCGGCGAGCATCATCACCGCCATGATGCTCTTGCCGTCCACCAGGCTGTCTGCCGAGCGGCCGACGCGGACCTGGCAGGGGAAGCGGCCGGCCACGCCGACGAACTTGGCGGCGGCACGGGCATGCAGGCCGAGCTTGTTGATGATGGTGATGTCGCAGGCTGGCATCGCGGTGGGGACTGTCCTGTCAGGGGAGATCGCGGTGGCGGATCTGTACGTTGCCGAGGTTGGCGCGCAGGGCAGCGCCAAGGCGCTCGGCCAGATACACCGAGCGGTGATGGCCACCGGTGCAGCCGATGGCCACGGTGACGTAGGCGCGGTTGCTGGCGGCAAAGCGCGGCAGCCACTTGTTCAGGTAGCTGAAGATGTCCTGATACATCTCCTCGACGTCGCCCAGGGCATCCAGATAGTCGCGTACCGGTTGTTCCAGGCCGCTGTGCTCACGCAGGTCCGGTTTCCAGTAGGGGTTGGGCAGGCAGCGCACGTCGAACACCAGGTCGGCGTCCACGGGCATGCCGCGCTTGAAGCCGAAGGATTCGAGCAGGAAGGCGGTGCCGGCCTCCGGCTTGTCCAGCAGGCGCAGCTTGATGGTGTCGCGCAGCTGGTACAGGTTGAGGTTGGCGGTGTCGATCTTCAGATCGGCCAGGTCGGCGATCGGGCCGAGCAGGACGGTTTCGTCGTCGATCGCCTCGCTCAGCGAGCGGCTTGGGCTGCTCAGCGGGTGGCGGCGGCGGGTTTCCGAGAAGCGCTTGAGCAGGGTGGCATTGTCGGCGTCGAGATACAGCACGTCGCACTGGATGTTGTGCTGGCGCAGCTGTTCCAGCAGCTCGGGAAAGCGCTTGAGCTGGCTGGGCAGGTTGCGCGCGTCGACCGACACGGCGACCTGCGGTTGCGACAGCTCGGTATGCAGCAGGGCGCGTTCGGCCAGATCCGGCAGCAGACTGGCCGGCAGGTTGTCGATGCAGTAGAAGCCGTTGTCCTCGAGCACTGCCAGGGCGGTGCTTTTCCCCGACCCCGAGCGCCCGCTGACAATGATCATGCGCATGGCTCAGCGCCCGTCCACGGTATCGAGCACCACCTGGTAGAGGTCGAAGCCATCCTTCGCCTGGCGCAGGCGTTCGCGCACGTCGGCACGGTCGAGCAAGCCGGCAATCTGGCGCAGCAGCTCGAGGTGCTCCTCGGTGGCGGTTGCCGGCACCAGCAGGACGAACAGCAGGTCCACCGGCGCCCCGTCGAGGGCGTCGAAGTCCACCGGTACATCCAGGCGCAGCAGGGCGCATACCGGCACCGAGCAGCCGGCCAGCCGGCAGTGGGGAATGGCGATGCCGTTGCCGAAGCCGGTGGAGCCGAGCTTTTCCCGGGCCACCAGATTTTCGAAGATGTCATGTGCGTCGAGCCCGGGAAGATCCCGGGCTACGAGGTTGGCGATCTGTTCGAGAACGCGCTTCTTGCTGCCTCCCGGCACGTTCACTTGGGAACGGCCGGGGGTCAGGATGTGCTCTAGTCGAATCATCGGGAAGGGATCAGCGAGTGGCAGTGCCCTGTCCGCGTTCGACCAGCTTTTCCTTGTGCTTGATCAGTTGGCGGTCCAGCTTGTCGGCCAGCAGGTCGATGGCGGCGTACATGTCGGTATGCTCGGCGTTGGCGACCACTTCGCCACCGGCGACGTGCAGGGTCGCCTCGATTTTCTGCTGCAGTTTTTCCACCTGCATGATCACCTGGACGTTGGTGATCTTGTCGAAGTGGCGCGCCAGGCGCTCCAGTTTCTCGTTGATGTAGTCGCGCAGAGTGTCAGTCACTTCCAGGTGTTGGCCACTGATGTTGACTTGCATGCTGCTTCTCCTTGTTACCTGCGAATACCGACAGGGGCGGGCCCGGTCAGTTGGAATGCGATGTTGTTTTTGCTCGAGCGTCACACCAGTCGCTTGCGTTCGCTCGAGGGGGCAATGCCCAAGGATTCCCGATACTTGGCGATGGTCCGGCGGGCCACCTGAATCCCTTGTGCCTCCAGTAAACCAGCGATCTTGCTGTCGCTCAATGGCTTTTTCGGGTTTTCCGCTGCGACCAGTTTCTTGATGATGGCGCGGATCGCCGTGGACGAGCACTCGCCGCCTTCAGACGTGCTGACGTGGCTGGAGAAAAAGTACTTGAGCTCGAAGATGCCGCGCGGGGTGTGCATGTATTTCTGCGTGGTCACTCGCGAGATGGTCGACTCGTGCATGCCCACCGCCTCGGCGATGTCGTGCAGGACCAGCGGCTTCATCGCCTCCTCGCCGTACTCGAGGAAGCCGCGCTGCAGCTCGACGATCTGCGTGGCGACCTTCATCAGCGTCTCGTTGCGGCTGAGCAGACTCTTGATGAACCAGCGCGCCTCCTGCAGCTGGTTGCGCATGTAGGTGTTGTCGGCGCTGGTGTCGGCGCGGCGTACCAGACCGGCGTAGTGTGGGTTGACGCGCAGGCGCGGCATGGCATCGGGGTTGAGCTCGACCAGCCAGCGCTCGTTGTCCTTGCGCACGATCACGTCGGGGACCACGTATTCCGCTTCGCTGGTCTCGATCTGCGAGCCCGGACGCGGGTTGAGGCGCTGGATCAGCTCGACGATCTGGCGCAGGTCATCTTCCTTGACCCGCAGGCGTCGCATCAGCTGGCTGTAGTCACGGCTGCCGAGCAGGTCGAGGTGGTCGCGCGCCACGCGGCGGGCTTCGTCCAGCCAGGGCGTGCTGGCCGGCAGCTGGTTGAGTTGCAGCAGCAGGCACTCGCTGAGGTCGCGCGCGCCGATGCCCAGCGGCTCGAACTGCTGCACGCGATGCAGGACCATTTCCACTTCGTCCAGCTCGATGTCCAGCTCGGGGTCGAGGGACTCGAGGATCTCCTCGAGGCTTTCGTCGAGGTAGCCGTCGTTGTTGATGGCATCGATGATCGACATGGCGATCGTGCGGTCGCTGTCGCTCATCGGTGCCAGGTTGAGCTGCCAGAGCAGGTGGCTGTGCAGGCTTTCGCCGGCGGAGGTGCGGGCGGTGAAGTCCCACTCGTCGTCCTCGCTGACCGGCAGGCTGCTGGCGCTGGTCTGGTAGATGTCTTCCCAGGCGGTATCCACCGGCAGTTCGCTGGGGATGCGCTCGCCCCACTGGTCGGCCTCGTCGAGGCTGTCGGGGTTGCGTTCGCTGCTGGTGCTGACGGTGTTGTCGTGACTGGCCGTCGAGTGGGATGGCTCGCTTTCCGCCAGCGGATCGCTGTTGTCGAAGTCGTCGCCCTCTTCCTGGCGCTCGAGCATCGGGTTCGAGTCGAGGGCTTCCTGGATTTCCTGCTGCAGATCGAGGGTCGACAGTTGGAGCAGACGAATGGCTTGCTGCAGCTGAGGAGTCATCGTCAGCTGCTGGCCCATTTTTAGGACTAGCGAGTGTTTCATGGCTGGGGAGTTGGCACCTTGGGGTCTGCCAGCGCCTGCGCGCTGTCCACTGCTGGGCGCCGGAGCGCCTCGTTTAGCAAATTATATGCCCGAGGCGCGCGGCTTTGCCTAGTCTCTTAAAGCCTGAACTCCTGGCCGAGGTAGACTTCCTTGACCAGCTCGTTGGCGAGGATGCTCTCGGCATCGCCTTCGGCGATCAGCTGGCCCGCGTTGACAATATAGGCCGTCTCGCAGATATCCAGGGTCTCGCGTACGTTGTGGTCGGTGATTAGCACACCGATGCCGCGGCTCTTGAGGTGGTGGATGATCTGCTTGATGTCGCCGACCGAGATCGGGTCGACGCCGGCAAAGGGCTCGTCGAGCAGGATGAACTTCGGGTCGCTGGCCAGGGCGCGGGCGATTTCCACCCGTCGCCGCTCGCCGCCGGACAGGCTCATGCCGAGGTTGTCGCGGATGTGGCTGATATGGAACTCCTGCAGCAGGCTTTCCAGGGCCTCGCGGCGCGCGCTGCGGTCGAGATCCTTGCGGGTCTCGAGGATCGCCATGATGTTGTCGGCCACCGTCAGCTTGCGGAAAATCGAGGCTTCCTGCGGCAGGTAGCCGATGCCGGCGCGGGCGCGGCCGTGCATCGGCAGATGGGTGACGTCCTGCTCGTCGATCAGGATCCGCCCCTGGTCGGCGCGTACCAGGCCCACGATCATGTAGAAGCAGGTGGTCTTGCCGGCGCCGTTGGGGCCGAGCAGGCCGACGATCTGCCCGCTGTCGATCGAAAGGCTGACGTCGCGCACGACTTCACGCCCCTTGTAGCTCTTGGCCAGGTGCTGGGCAATCAGGGTGCTCATTGCGCGCCTTGCTCCGCCTGACCCTTCTTGGCGCGCGGCTGGATCATCATGTCGATGCGCGGCCGCGGCGTGGTCACGTTGCTGCCCGTGGCGCGCCCGGCGTTGACGATCTGGCGCTGGGTGTCATAGACAATCTTCTCGCCCTCGAAGGTGTTGCCTTCCTGGATGACCTTGGCCTGGTCGATGAGGACGATGCGCTCGTTGACGGCGAAGTACTGGATGGTCAGGCCGTAGGCCTTGACCACCGGCTTGTCCTCGGCGGGTTTCTGCTCGTAGTAGGCCGGCTTGCCGACCGAGGTGAATACCTCGATGTCGCCGTTCTTGTCCTGGGTGATGGTCACGGTGTCGCCGGTGATCTTCAGCGTGCCCTGGGTGATCACCACGCCGCCGCGGTACACGGCCACGCCCTTGGCATCGTCCAGCTCGGCGCTGTCGGCCTGCACGCGGATCGGTTGCTCGCGGTCGGTGGGCAGGGCCCAGGCCGGGATGGCGGCCAGCAGGGTGCTCAGACCAAACAGAAGGGGAAGGGGGTTAACGAACCTCATGCTGTCCTCGTACGTTGGACTGCAGGAGCATCCTGCCGTCGTTGAGATAGGCCTGCATACCGACAGCCGTGGTGACGCCATTGGCAGCCTCGATGCGCACGGCCTGGCGGGTCTCGGCGTAATTCCGCTCCGGGAATACGGTCAGCCGGCTGCTGGTCATGATGGTCGGGCGGCCCTTGGCGTCGGTGCGTGCCACGCGGACGTCATCGATCAATTCGACCTGGGTGCCGCCGGGCGACACCTCGCCGCGTGCGCTCTGCACGTGCCAAGGATAGTCGCTGCCGCGATGCAGCAGCAGGTCTGGACGGGTGACCAGGGTGACGTCGCTGCTCTGAATGTGCTCGAGGTGCTCGGCGGTCATCCGGTAACGCAGCTTGCCATCGGCCTGGAACTGCACGCTGCGTGCGTTTTCGACGTAGAAGTCGATGGCGCTGTCGGTTCCCGAGGTTGCCGGAGACTCCATGAAGCTTCCCGGGCGGATGCCCCAGTAGCCGATGACGACCAGCGTGGTGGCAGTGATGGCGAACAGCAGATAGGTGCGCAGCGTGCGATTCATGTATGTCCCGTTACAGGTAGGCAGCCTGGGCTGCCTCCAGCGTGCCCTGGGCGCGCATGATCAGCTCGCAGAACTCGCGGGCGGCGCCTTCGCCACCGCGGGCCTGGGTCACGCCGGCGGCGTGCTGGCGGACGAAGGCGTCGGCGCTGGCTACTGCCATGCCCAAGCCGACCCGGCGGATTACCGGCAGGTCCGGCAGGTCGTCGCCCAGATAGGCGACTTGTTCATATGAGAGTCCCAGTTCGCTCAGCAGTTCATCGAGAACCACCAGCTTGTCCTCGCGGCCCTGGTAGAGATGCTGGATGCCGAGGTTCTGCGCCCGCCGCTCGACTACCGGGGTCTTGCGGCCGCTGATGATCGCGGTGCGCACGCCGGAGTTGATCAGCATCTTGATGCCGTGGCCGTCGAGGGTGTTGAAGGTCTTGAATTCGCCGCCTTCGGGCAGGAAATACAGCTTGCCGTCGGTCAGCACGCCGTCGACATCGAAGATTGCCAGACGGATCAGGCTGGCACGTTGCTGCAAGTCGCTATTCATTCACATTACCCCGGCACGCAGCAGGTCGTGCATGTTCAGCGCGCCGATGGCGCGGTTGTCTGCACCGATCACCACCAGTGCGCTGATCTTGTGGTCTTCCATGATCTTCAGCGCTTCGGCCGCGAGCATGTCGGGGCGGGCCGTCTTGCCGCCGACGGTCATCAGCTCGTCGATGCGCGCTTGGCGCACGTCGACCCCGCGGTCGAGGGCGCGGCGCAGGTCGCCGTCGGTGAAGATGCCGGCCAGGTGGCCGTCGGCGTCGGTGACCACGGTCATGCCCAGACCCTTGCGGGTCATTTCCAGCAGGGCCTCGCGCAGCGGGGTGTCGCGCTGCACCTGCGGCAGGTCGGCGCCGCTGTGCATGATGTTCTCCACCTTGAGCAGCAGGCGCCGCCCCAGCGCGCCGCCCGGGTGGGAGAAGGCGAAGTCTTCCGCCGTGAAGCCGCGGGCCTCGAGCAGGGCGATGGCCAGGGCGTCGCCGAGCACCAGTGACACGGTGGTGGAGGAGGTCGGCGCGAGGTTCAGCGGGCAGGCTTCCTGCCGGACACTGGCATCCAGATTGACCGCGGCGGCCTGGGCCAGCGGCGAGTCGGGATTGCCGGTCATGCTGATCAGGGTGATGCCCATGCGCTTGATCAACGGCAGCAGGGTGACGATCTCGGCGGTGCTGCCGGAGTTGGACAGCGCCAGCACCACATCGTCGCGGGTGATCATGCCCATGTCGCCGTGGCTGGCCTCGGCCGGATGGACGAAAAACGCCGTGGTGCCGGTGCTGGCCAGGGTGGCGGCGATCTTGCGGCCGATATGGCCGGACTTGCCCATGCCGACCACTACCACGCGGCCCTTGCAGGCCAGCAGCAGCTCGCAGGCACGGATGAAGTCGCCGTTGATCCTTGCCAGCAGATCGTTCACGGCCTCGATCTCCAGGCGGATGGTGTGCTGGGCCGATTGGATAAAGGAGGGCGACTGGGGCATGGAGGCAGGCATGGTCGGCTGAGTGGACGGCCATTATAGCGATAAAGTGCCGATCACTCATCATCTGCGCTTGGCAGCGCGGCGGGCGCTTGGGTGCGTTCGGGCGGCGGTGCTATAGTGCGCGGCAATTCGGCTTATGCCCGGCGAGTGTCTCCAGCGTGGCGCGAGACGTCCATCCCGCAGGCCGACACGCAAGGAGTACCGATGAGTAGCGACAATGCGTATGCCGTCGAACTGAAAGGTGTAACCTTCAAGCGCGGCGCGCGCACCATCTTCGATAACGTAGATCTGGTTTTTCCCCGCGGCAAGGTGACCCTTCCGGCTGCGGGAAAACCACGCTGCTGCGCCTGATCGGCGCGCAGTTGCGCCCGTCCAGCGGTGCTGTGGTGGTCAATGGCCAGAACCTGCCGGACCTGTCGCGCAGCGAACTGTTCGACATGCGCAAGCAGATGGGCGTGCTGTTCCAGAGCGGCGCCCTGTTCACCGATCTCGACGTGTTCGAGAACGTCGCCTTCCCGCTGCGGGTGCACACCGACCTGCCCGAGGAGATGATCCGCGACATCGTGCTGATGAAGCTGCAGGCGGTCGGCCTGCGTGGCGCCTTCGAGCTGATGCCCGACGAGCTGTCTGGCGGCATGAAGCGCCGCGTGGCGCTGGCTCGGGCAATCGCCCTCGACCCGCAGATCCTCATGTACGACGAACCGTTCGTTGGCCAGGATCCCATCGCCATGGGCGTGCTGGTGCGGCTGATCCGCCTGCTCAACGACGCGCTCGGCCTGACCAGCATCGTGGTTTCCCACGACCTGGCGGAAACCGCCAGCATCGCCGACTACCTGTACGTGGTCGGCGACGGCCAGGTGCTGGGGCAGGGCACGCCGGATGAGCTGATGGACTCCGACAATCCGCGCATCCGCCAGTTCATGAAGGGCATCGCCGACGGTCCGGTGCCCTTCCACTATCCTGCGGCCGACTATCGCCGCGACCTGCTGGGTGATGCGCAAGACTCCGCCACTCGAGCGGGTGCGCCTGATGGGGCGTTCCGGTCTCGATGTGCTCGAGGCCCTCGGCCGCTCGACCCTGTTCCTCGTGCATGCCCTGTTCGGGCGCAACGGCGCTGGCAGCTTCCTGCAGTTGCTGCTCAAGCAGCTGTATGCGGTCGGCGTGCTGTCGCTGGCGATCATCATCGTTTCCGGCATCTTCATCGGCATGGTGCTGGCCCTGCAGGGCTACAACATCCTGGTCGACTTCGCCTCCGAGGAGGCGGTCGGGCAGATGGTGGCGCTGACCCTGCTGCGCGAGCTGGGGCCGGTGGTGACCGCGCTGCTGTTCGCCGGTCGCGCCGGTTCGGCGCTGGCCGCCGAAATCGGCAACATGAAGTCCACCGAACAGTTGTCCAGCCTGGAGATGATCGGCGTCGATCCTCTCAAGTACATCATCGCGCCACGCCTGTGGGCCGGCTTCATTTCCATGCCGCTGCTCTCGGCGATCTTCACCGTGGTCGGCATCTGGGGCGGCGCGATGGTCGCCGTCGACTGGCTCGGCGTCTACGAGGGCTCCTACTGGGGCAACATGCAGCGCAGCGTGGAGTTTCAGGGCGATGTGCTCAACGGCGTGATCAAGAGCATGGTGTTCGCCGTGGTGGTGACCTGGATCGCGGTGTTCCAGGGCTACGATTGCGAACCGACCTCCGAGGGCATCAGTCGCGCCACTACCCGCACCGTGGTCTACGCCTCGCTGGCCGTGCTCGGCCTTGACTTCATTCTTACCGCTCTGATGTTTGGAGATTTTTGATGCAATCGCGTTCTCTGGAAATCGGTGTTGGCCTGTTCCTGCTGGCCGGACTGCTGGCCCTGCTGCTGCTGGCCCTGCGCGTCAGTGGCCTGAGCGTCGGTGCGGCGGAAGACACCTACCGCCTGTATGCCTACTTCGACAACACGGCCGGCATCAGTCCGCGCGCCAAGGTGACCATGGCCGGGGTGACCATCGGCAAGGTGGTGACGGTGGATCTGGACCGCGACAGCTTCATGGGGCGGGTGACCATGGAACTCGATCATCGCGTCGACAATCTACCGGTTGACTCCACCGCGTCGATCCTCACGGCCGGCCTGCTCGGCGAGAAGTACATCGGCATCAGTATCGGTGGCGAAGAGGAAGTGCTGAAGGAGGGCGGGGTGATCCGCGATACCCAGTCGGCACTGGTGCTGGAAGACTTGATCGGCAAGTTCCTGCTCAACTCCGTCAACAAAGAACCCGCCCCCGCCAAGTAAACAAGCAAGATAGGAAACCACCATGTACAAGTTCCTGCGTCGTGGCCTGCTGGTGCTGCTGGCCTGCCTGCCCTTCATGGCTCACGCTGCGGCCACTCCGCAGCAGGTGGTGCAAGGCACCACCGACAAGGTGCTGGGCGAGCTGAGCAGCAAGCGCGAGCAGTTCAAACAGGATCCCGAGGCCTTCTACCTGGCGCTCAACAGCATCCTCACGCCGGTGATCGATTTCGACGGCTTCGCGCGCGGCGTGATGACCGTGCGCTACAGCCGCCAGGCTACGCCGGAGCAGATGCAGTCCTTCCAGGAAAGCTTCAAGCGCAGCCTGGTGAAGTTCTACGGCAGTGCCCTGCTCGAGTACGACAACCAGGAAATCCGCATGCTGCCGGCGCCGCCCGCCCGCGAGCCAGGTCGGGCTTCGGTGAACATGGAAGTGGTCGGCCGTACCGGCGCCATCTACCCGCTGACCTACACCCTGGAGCAGAAGGGCGGCGACTGGAAGGTGCGCAACGTGATCATCAACGGCATCAACGTCGGCAAGCTGTTCCGCGACCAGTTCGCCGAGTCGATGCGCAGCAACGGCAACGATCTGGACAAGGTGATTGCCACCTGGGGTGACGCCGTGGCGCGCGCCCAGGAAACCGCCAATGCCCAGCAGGGCGGCAGCCAGCAATGAGTCGAGGCACGCTGCGCGAGGTGCAGCCCGGCGGTCTGGCGCTGCAAGGGGTGATCGACATGCATGTCGGCGCCCAATTGCGTGATGCGGCCCGCCGTCTGCTGGCCGGCAGTCCCACCCAAGAGGTGTGGATCGACTGTGCCGCCATCACCCAGAGCAGCAGCGTCGGCCTGTCGCTGCTGCTGTGCCTGCTGCGTGATGCGCAGGCGACCGGCAAGCGTCTGCAGATCCGTAACCTGCCGGAGGACATGCGTCAGGTCGCCGAGGTCTACGGTCTGCTCGAGCTGTTGCCTCTCGCCGACTGAGGCTGCTGCCGGGCGCCGTGGCGCGCGCGGGGTTCGCAGGTCGGGGGCTTTTTTGTATGATGACCGGCCAAATCATGCTGGTTCCCCATTGAGGTTGAGTTATGCAGGCGGAAGACGTCAAACAGCATCTGGAAGCGCAGCTGCCCGGCACCCGCGTGGAAGTCGAGGGGCAGGGTTGCGACTTCCAGCTGAACCTGATCAGCGACGAGCTGGCTGCCCTCAGCCCGGTCAAGCGTCAGCAGCAGGTATACGCTCATCTCAACGAGTGGATCGCCAATGGCAGCATCCACGCCGTGACCATGAAATTCTTCACCAGCACCGCCTGGGCCGAGCGCGCCTGAGCGCCGGCGACCGAGACTCCCAATGGACAAATTGATCATTACCGGCGGCGCCCCGCTCGACGGGGAAATCCGTATTTCCGGTGCGAAGAACTCGGCGTTGCCGATCCTCGCCGCCACCCTGCTGGCTTCCGAGCCGGTCACCGTGCGCAACCTGCCGCACCTGCACGACATCACCACCATGATCGAGCTGTTCGGTCGCATGGGCGTAGAGCCGGTGATCAACGAGAAGCTTGACGTCGAGGTCGATGCCACCACCATCAAGACCCTGGTGGCGCCCTACGAGCTGGTCAGGACCATGCGTGCCTCGATCCTGGTGCTCGGCCCGATGGTCGCCCGCTTCGGCCAGGCCGAAGTCGCGCTGCCCGGCGGCTGCGCGATCGGCACCCGTCCGGTCGACCTGCACATCCGCGGCCTCGAGGCCATGGGCGCGGTCATCGACGTCGATGGCGGCTACATCAAGGCTCGTGCCCCGGAAGGCGGCCTGCGTGGCGCGCACTTCTGCTTCGACACCGTCAGCGTGACCGGCACCGAGAACATCCTGATGGCGGCCACCCTGGCCAACGGCCGCAGCGTGCTCGAGAACGCCGCGCGCGAGCCGGAAGTGGTCGACCTGGCCAACATGCTGATCGCCATGGGCGCCAAGATCCAGGGCGCCGGCACTTCGACCATCACGGTCGACGGCGTCAAGCGCCTGGGTGGCGCCAGCTACGCGGTGATGCCCGACCGCATCGAGACCGGCACCTTCTTGGTGGCGGCTGCCGCCAGCCGTGGCCGGGTCAAGCTCAAGGATACCGATCCGACCATCCTCGAGGCCGTGTTGCTCAAGCTGCAGGAAGCCGGCGCCGAGATCACCACCGGCAGCGACTGGATCGAGCTGGACATGAAGGGCAAGCGGCCGAAGGCGGTGAACGTGCGTACCGCACCCTACCCGGCGTTCCCCACCGACATGCAGGCGCAGTTCATCGCCATGAATGCGGTGGCCGAAGGCACCGGCACGGTGATCGAGACCATTTTCGAGAACCGCTTCATGCACGTGCTGGAAATGCAGCGCATGGGCGCGCAGATCCAGGTCGAGGGCAACACCGCCATCGTCACCGGCGTACCGCGCCTCAAGGCCGCCCCGGTGATGGCCACCGACCTGCGCGCGTCGGCCAGTCTGGTGATCGCTGCCCTGGTCGCCGATGGCGACACCCTGATCGACCGCATCTACCACATCGACCGTGGCTACGAGTGCATCGAGGAAAAGCTGCAGCTCCTCGGCGCCAAGATTCGCCGTGTGCCGGGCTAGGAACCAGTCATGCTGACCATCGCGCTGTCCAAGGGCCGCATTCTCGACGATACCCTGCCGCTGCTGGCGGAAGCCGGCATCGTGCCGACCGAGAATCCGGACAAGAGCCGCAAGCTGATCATTCCGACCACCCAGGCCGATGTACGCCTGCTGATCGTGCGCGCCACCGATGTGCCGACCTACGTCGAGCACGGCGCCGCCGATCTCGGCGTGGCCGGCAAGGATGTGCTGCTGGAGTACGGCGGCCAGGGGCTCTACGAGCCGCTGGACCTGCAGATCGCCCAGTGCAAGCTGATGACCGCCGGCAAGGTCGGCGCCCCCGAGCCCAGCGGCCGGTTGCGCGTGGCCACCAAGTTCGTCAACGTGGCCAAGCGCTACTACGCCGAGCAGGGCCGCCAGGTGGACATCATCAAGCTGTACGGTTCCATGGAGCTGGCGCCGCTGGTGGGTCTGGCCGACAAGATCATCGACGTGGTCGACACCGGCAACACCCTGCGCGCCAACGGTCTGGAACCGCAGGAGCTGATCTGCCACGTCAGCTCGCGGCTGATCGTCAACAAGGCCTCGATGAAGATGCAGCACGCGCGTATCCAGGCGCTGATCGATACCCTGCGCCAGGCCGTGGAGTCACGCCGGCACTGAGTGTCCTCGGCGGCGCCACGGACGGCGCCCGCATCGGTCGGCGTTCGCCGACAGATGCCGAACATCCCGTTTTGTCCTGCGACCACCGGTCGCGATTGCCTATCCGTGTCATAGCCACAATTGCCGGGTGCCCGCACGGAAGGCCTGCTAGTCTAGCGGCGCCCGACCCCGCTTACGCCAGAGAGGCTTTGCCATGACCGCACCAATCGCCATCCGCCGACTCGACGCCGCCGATCCGCAGTTTGCTCGCCATCTGGATCATCTGCTGAGCTGGGAAAGCGTTTCCGACGAAGCGGTCAACCAGCGCGTGCTGGACATCATCAAGGGAGTGCGCGAGCGCGGCGATGCGGCGGTGGTCGAGTACACCCAGCGCTTCGACGCCGTCGCGGCGACCTCCATGGCCGAACTGATCCTGCCGCGCGAACGCCTGGAACTGGCCCTCACCCGCATCAGTGCCGAGCAGCGCGTGGCGCTGGAAAAGGCCGCCGAGCGCGTGCGCCTGTACCACGAGCGGCAGAAGCAGGACTCCTGGACCTACACCGAGGCTGACGGCACCGTGCTCGGCCAGCAGGTCACCCCGCTGGATCGTGCCGGCCTGTACGTGCCGGGCGGCAAGGCCGCCTATCCGTCGTCGGTACTGATGAACGCCATTCCGGCCAAGGTCGCCGGCGTCGCCGAGGTGGTGATGGTGGTGCCGACGCCGCGCGGCGAACTCAACGAACTGGTGCTGGCCGCCGCCTGCGTGGCCGGCGTCGACCGCGTGTTCACCATCGGCGGCGCCCAGGCCGTGGCCGCGCTGGCCTACGGTACCGAGAGCGTGCCGCAGGTGGACAAGATCGTCGGTCCGGGCAACATCTACGTGGCCACCGCCAAGCGCCACGTGTTCGGTCAGGTCGGCATCGACATGATCGCCGGCCCCTCGGAGATCCTGGTGGTCTGCGACGGTCAGACCGATCCGGACTGGATCGCCATGGACCTGTTCTCCCAGGCCGAGCACGACGAGGACGCCCAGTCGATCCTGGTCAGTCCGGATGCGGCCTTCCTCGACAAGGTGGCCGAGAGCATCGCCCGTCTGCTGCCGACCATGGAGCGCGCCGAGATCATCCGTACCTCGCTGGAAGCCCGCGGCGCGCTGATCCAGGTCACCGACATGGAGCAGGCCATCGTCGTCGCCAACCGCATCGCTCCCGAGCACCTCGAGCTGTCGGTGGCCGACCCGCAGCAGTGGCTGCCGCAGATCCGCCACGCCGGCGCGATCTTCATGGGCCGCTATACCGCCGAGGCGCTGGGCGACTACTGCGCCGGGCCGAACCACGTGCTGCCGACCTCCGGCACCGCGCGCTTCTCCTCGCCGCTGGGGGTCTACGACTTCCAGAAGCGCTCGTCGATCATCTTCTGTTCGGCCGACGGCGCCTCCGAGCTGGGCAAGACCGCCTCGGTACTGGCCCGCGGCGAGTCGCTGACTGCTCACGCGCGCAGCGCCGAGTACCGCATCAAGTAAGCCGTAGGGTGCGCCATGCGCACCCTGGAACGATTCGGTGCGCACCGCGCACCCTACGCATTCGAGGAGAGAAGGGCGTGAGCAAATTCTGGAGCCCCTTCGTCAAGGACCTGGTGCCCTATGTGCCGGGTGAGCAGCCGAAGATGGCGCGGCTGATCAAACTGAACACCAACGAAAACCCCTACGGCCCGTCGCCCAAGGTGCTCGAGGCGATCCGCGCCGAGCTGGACGACAGCCTGCGCCTGTACCCGGACCCCAACGGCGAGCGCCTGAAGCAGACCATCGCCGACTACTATGGCGTGCAGGCCTGCCAGGTGTTTCTCGGCAATGGCTCCGACGAGGTGCTGGCCCACGTGTTCCACGGCCTGTTCCAGCACGGCCGGCCGCTGCTGTTCCCGGATATCAGCTACAGCTTCTACCCGGTGTACTGCGGCCTGTACGACATCCCGTTCGAAACCGTGGCGCTGGATGTGCAGTTCCGCATCAATGTAGCGGACTACGAGCGCCCCAACGGCGGCATCATCTTCCCCAACCCGAATGCCCCGACCGGTTGCCTGCTGCCGCTGGCGGCGATCCGCCGGCTGCTGGAAGCCAACACCGAGTCGGTGGTGGTGGTCGACGAGGCCTATGTCGACTTCGGCGGCGAGAGCGCGATCAGCCTGGTTGACCAGTATCCGAACCTGCTGGTCACCCAGACCCTGTCCAAGTCGCGTTCGCTGGCGGGCCTGCGCGTCGGCCTGGCGGTCGGCAATGCCGAGTTGATCGAGGCGCTGGAGCGGATCAAGAACAGCTTCAACTCCTATCCGTTGGACCGTTTGGCCCTGGTCGGCGCGGTGGCGGCGTTCGAGGACCAGGACTACTTCGAGCAGACCTGCCAGGCGGTGATCGCCAGCCGCGAGCAGCTGGTCAGCGAGCTGCAGGATCTGGGCTTCGAGGTGCTGCCGTCGGCGGCCAACTTCATCTTCACCCGCCACCCCCAGCATGACGCCGCGCAGCTGGCGGCAGCCCTGCGCGAGCAGGGCGTGATCGTGCGCCACTTCAAGCAGGAGCGGATCAATCAGTTCCTGCGCATCACCATCGGTACCGCCGAGCAGAACATGGCCCTGCAGGAGGCGCTGACCGCGCTGGTGCAGTGACCGGCGGGCAGCACTGGACAACGAAAAACGGCGCCCGCGGGCGCCGTTTTTCGTTCTATCAAGGCAGTGGTCTCACTCGCTGGCGACCGGCGGGCGCAGGCCGACTTCGGCCTTGAGCGCGTGCTTCTCGCCGGCGCGCAGAATGTCGATGTGCAGCTTTTCGCCGGGACGCTTGCGCGCCACCTGGTTCATCGCCCGGCGGCCGTCGCTGGCCGGCTCGCCGTCGATGGCCAGGATCACGTCGCCGGGTTGCAGGCCGGCATGCAGGGCCGGACTGTCCCGGTAGATGCCGGCGACGATGATGCCGGCCTGGCCCTGCAGACCGATGGATTCGGCCAGCTCCGCGGTCAGCGGCTGTACCTCGAGTCCGAGCCAGCCGCGGATCACCTGGCCGTGGTTAATGATTGCCTCCATCACTTCCTGGGCCAGCTTGGTCGGGATGGCGAAGCCGATGCCCTGCGAGCCGCCGGAGCGGGAGAAGATCGCGGTGTTGATGCCGATCAGGTTGCCGTGGGCGTCGATCAACGCGCCGCCGGAGTTGCCCGGGTTGATCGCCGCGTCGGTCTGGATGAAGTCCTCGTAGGTGTTGAGGCCGAGCTGGTTGCGCCCGGTGGCGCTGATGATGCCCATGGTCACGGTCTGGCCGACGCCGAACGGGTTGCCGATGGCCAGGGCGACGTCGCCGATGCGGATGTTGTCGGAGCGGCCGAGGGTGATCGCCGGCAGGTCGGGCAGGTCGATCTTCAGCACCGCCAGGTCGGTTTCCGGGTCGCTGCCGATTACTCGGGCCAGGGTTTCACGGCCATCCTTGAGTGCCACGATGATCTGGTCGGCGCCGGCGGTGACGTGGTTGTTGGTCAGCAGGTAGCCTCGCGGGCTCATGATCACCGCCGAGCCGAGGCTGGATTCCATGCGGCGCTGGCGCGGCAGGTTGTCGCCGAAGAAGCGGCGGAATTGCGGGTCGCCGAACAGCGGGTGGCTCGGCTTGTCCACCACCTTGGTGGTGTACAGGTTGGCCACCGCCGGTGCGGCCAGCTCCACCGCGTCGCCGTAGGACACCGGCCCGAGGCTGGGCAGGCCGAGGGCTGGCGCCTGGCGCAGTTGCAGATCCGGCTGGCCGCGGCCGACCCATTGCGGGAAGAACTGGATCGCCAGCAGGGCCAGCAGGATTCCGGCGACAACCGGCCAGCCGAGGTAGCGCAGTGCCTTGTACATCAGGGGGGTCCTTGGGCTTGCGAGGGCGGGGGAGGGCCAATTAAGGTGGCCGCATTATACGAGTTCGGCGCACGCTAAAGCAGCCGCCGACTGTTACGGAGAGTCTCATGGCTGTCGCCCTGCACACCCTGGTTGCTGAAACCGATCGTTATCTGGATGCCGCGCGCATCGTCGACTATTGCCCCAACGGCCTGCAGGTCGAGGGGCGCGCCGAGGTGCGCCGCATCGTCAGCGGCGTGACCGCCAGCCAGGCGCTGCTGGATGCCGCGGTCGAAGCGCAGGCCGATCTGGTGCTGGTGCACCACGGCTATTTCTGGAAGAACGAGAATGCCTGCATCACCGGGATGAAGCAGCGCCGGCTGAAGACCCTGCTGAGCCATGACATCAGCCTGCTGGCCTACCACCTGCCGCTGGATCAGCATCCCGAGGTCGGCAACAACGTGCAGCTGGCCAGGCGCCTTGGCCTGCAGGTGGAAGGGCCACTGGAGCCGGGCAATCCGCGTTCGGTCGGCCTGCTCGGCAGCCTGGCGCAGGCGCTCAGCCCGGCGGAGTTTGCCGCCCAGGTGGCGCAGGTGCTCGGCCGCGAGCCGCTGCTGGTGCCTGGCTGCGGGCCGATCCGCCGGGTGGCCTGGTGCACCGGTGCGGCGCAGGGCTATATCGAGCAGGCGATCGCCGCGGGCGTGGATGCCTACCTGAGCGGCGAGGTATCCGAGTCCACCGTGCACAGCGCGCGCGAGAACGGCATCAGCTTTCTCGCCGCCGGCCATCACGCCACCGAGCGCTACGGCGTGCAGGCGCTGGGCGAGTGGCTGGCGCAGCGCTTCGGCCTCGAACACCGCTTCATCGACTGCGCCAACCCGGTGTGAGCGCAAGCGCTTGGGTATATTTATAGAATGATTGAGTCTATGTTGGCGCCTTATTAGAAGAAGGTCCGCATGGTATCGTGCGCCAACGTCCGCGGCCCGCAGGCCGCCTTTGTTCTCTTGTGAGTAGCCATGGTCGACAAACTGACGCATCTGAAGCAGCTGGAGGCGGAAAGCATCCACATCATCCGCGAGGTGGCCGCCGAGTTCGATAACCCGGTGATGCTGTACTCCATCGGCAAGGATTCTGCCGTCATGCTGCATCTGGCCCGCAAGGCCTTCTTTCCCGGCAAGCTGCCGTTCCCGGTGATGCACGTCGATACCCAGTGGAAGTTCCAGGAGATGTACCGCTTCCGCGACAAGATGGTCGCCGAGCTGGGCCTGGACCTGATCACCTACGTCAACCCGGAAGGCGTGGCGCAGGGCATCAACCCGTTCACCCACGGCAGCGCCAAGCACACCGACATCATGAAGACCGAGGGCCTCAAGCAGGCTCTGGACAAGTACGGCTTCGACGCCGCCTTCGGTGGTGCGCGCCGCGACGAGGAGAAGTCGCGGGCCAAGGAGCGCGTCTATTCGTTCCGCGACAGCAAGCACCGCTGGGACCCGAAGAACCAGCGTCCCGAGCTGTGGAACGTCTACAACGGCAAGGTCAAGAAGGGCGAGTCGATCCGCGTGTTCCCGCTGTCCAACTGGACCGAGCTGGACATCTGGCAGTACATCTACCTGGAAGGTATCCCGATCGTGCCGCTGTACTTCGCCGCCGAGCGCGAAGTGATCGAGAAAAACGGCACCCTGATCATGATCGACGATGCGCGCATCCTCGAGCATCTCAGCGATGAAGAGAAGGCGCGCATCCAGAAGAAGATGGTGCGCTTCCGTACCCTCGGCTGCTACCCGCTGACCGGCGCGGTGGAGTCCACGGCTGCCAGCCTGCCCGAGATCATCCAGGAAATGCTCCTGACCCGCACTTCCGAGCGCCAGGGCCGCGTCATCGACCACGATGGCGCCGGTTCCATGGAAGAAAAGAAACGTCAGGGCTACTTCTAAGGTTTCCGCATCATGTCGCATCAATCCGAACTGATCAGCGAGGACATCCTCGCCTACCTGGCCCAGCACGAACGCAAGGAACTGCTGCGCTTCCTAACCTGCGGCAACGTCGACGACGGCAAGAGCACCCTGATCGGGCGCCTGCTGCACGACTCCAAGATGATCTACGAGGACCACCTCGAAGCGATCACCCGCGACTCGAAGAAAGTCGGCACCACCGGCGAGGAGGTCGATCTGGCCCTGCTGGTCGACGGCCTGCAGGCCGAGCGCGAGCAGGGCATCACCATCGACGTGGCCTACCGCTACTTCTCGACCGCCAAGCGTAAGTTCATCATCGCCGACACCCCCGGCCATGAGCAGTACACCCGCAACATGGCCACCGGCGCGTCGACCTGCGACCTGGCGATCATCCTGATCGACGCCCGCTACGGCGTGCAGACCCAGACCCGCCGGCACAGCTTCATCGCCTCCTTGCTGGGCATCAAGCACATCGTCGTCGCCATCAACAAGATGGACCTGATGGACTTCGATCAGGGCGTGTTCGACAGCATCAGTGCCGACTACCTGCAGTTCGCCGAGCGCATCGGTCTCAAGCCCAGCTCGCTGCACTTCGTGCCGATGTCGGCGCTGAAGGGCGACAACGTGGTCAACAAGTGCGAGCGTGCGCCCTGGTACCAGGGGCCGACGCTGATGGAGATCCTCGAGACCGTCGAGATCGCCGCCGACCGCAACCTGACCGACCTGCGCTTCCCGGTGCAGTACGTCAACCGGCCGAACCTGAACTTCCGCGGCTTCGCCGGCACCCTGGCCAGCGGCATCGTGCACAAGGGCGACGAAGTCGCCGTGCTGCCGTCGGGCAAGACCAGCAAGGTGCGCTCCATCGTCACCTTCGACGGCGAGCTGGAGCAGGCGATTCCCGGCCAGGCGGTGACCCTGACCCTGGAAGACGAGATCGACGTGTCGCGCGGCGACATGCTGGTGCACGCCGACAACCGTCCGCAGGTCACCGACAGCTTCGACGCCATGCTGGTGTGGATGGCCGAGGAGCCGATGCTGCCGGGCAAGAAGTACGACATCAAGCGCGCCACCAGCTACGTGCCGGGCAACATCGTCGGCATCGCCCACCGCGTCGACGTCAACAGCCTCGAGCAGCTGGCCGCCAGCGAACTCAAGCTCAACGAGATCGGCAAGGTGCGCGTCAGCCTGGATGCGCCCATCGCCCTCGACGGCTACGCGCACAACCGCACCACCGGCGCCTTCATCGTCATCGACCGCCTGACCAACGGCACCGTCGGTGCCGGCATGATCATCGCCGATCCGCTGGCGGGCCGGAACACCATCGGTCACCACGGCCAGCTGGCCCACGTGGCTGCCGAGGAGCGCGCCGCGCGCTTCGGCCAGCAGCCGGCCACCGTGCTGTTCAGCGGCCTGTCCGGCGCCGGCAAGAGCACCCTGGCCTATGCCGTGGAGCGCAAGCTGTTCGACAGCGGCCGCGCTGTCTACGTGCTGGACGGGCAGAACCTGCGCCAGGACCTGAACAAGGGCCTGCCGCTGGATCGCGCCGGGCGCACCGAGAACTGGCGCCGGGCGTCGCATGTCGCCCGCCAGTTCAACGAGGCCGGCCTGCTGACCTTGGCCGCCTTCGTCGCCCCGGACGCCGAGGGTCGCGAGCAGGCCAGGGCGGTCATCGGCGGCGAGCGACTGATCACCGTCTACGTGCAGGCTTCGCCGCAGGCCTGCCGCGAGCGCGATCCGCAGGGCCTGTACGCCGCCGGCGAGGACAACATCCCCGGCGAGTCCTTCGCCTACGACGTGCCGCTGGATGCCGATCTGGTGATCGATACCCAGTCCGCCTCGGTGGAGGAGGGTGTCAAGCAGGTACTGGCGCTGCTGCGTTCGCGCGGCGCGATCTGATCCGTCCCGCCTGACATGCCAAGGCCCCGGCAGCGATGCCGGGGCCTTGTCGTTTGTGGGGTGGTGGCAGCGCGTGGCGCGAGATCGCCAGCCGGCGCCTTGCGGACAAAAAGAAGCCCCGCGCGGGGCGGGGCTTGTTCGCTGACCTGACGGATCAGGCCTTCTTCAGGACTTCCTCGTCGCTCAGGGCGCCCGAGCTGCCCGGGGCGTAGTCCTTCGGCGGCTCGGTGCTGGCCGGCGCGGTGATGCGCTCGCGGGCCGGCTGGGCACTGTCGCTCAGGGCGGCGAGCAGGCGCTGGCGGGACAGTTCGTCCAGCGCCAGGCGGTTGGCACCTTCGGCGAGGTGATCCTGGATGTCCTGATAGTTCTGCGCCACCTTCTGCATCAGGCTGGCGGAGGTATTGAAGTGGCTGACCACTTCGCTCTGGTAGGCCTCGAAGCGCTCCTGCATCTCGTCCAGCTGGTGCTGGACCTGGGTCGGGGCGGTGCCCGGCAGCAGGCGGGCCAGCAGGAAACCGATGCCGACGCCGGCAATCAGGGCCAGGGCTGGCAGCAGCCAGGCAGTGAATGACTGTTCCACGAATCCTTCCTCTATACACGGGATTTGCATTACGTTAACGGGTCAGGCCGGCGCTGTATAGCTCTGGCAGTGTGCTAGACGAGTTGCCCCTTGCCGGGGTCACGGAGTTCCTGTGTCATTGACTGAAACCCCCCACGGCCCCTGCGGCGCGCTCGAGGCATTGTATCTGGATCGCGCCGACGCCCGTGGCCTGGCGCTGATCTGCCATCCCCATCCGCTGTTCGCCGGCAGCATGCACAACAAGGTGGTCGCCACCCTGCAGCGCGCCGCGCGCGATGCCGGCTACGCCACCCTGCGCTTCAACTTTCGCGGCGTCGGCCACAGCGCTGGCGAGCACGCCCATGGCGAAGGCGAGATCGACGACGCCGAAGCTGCCGCGCGCTGGCTGCTGGCGCAGCACCCCGGCCTGCCGCTGACCCTGCTCGGCTTCTCCTTCGGCTCCTGCGTGGCCGCCTGCCTGGGCGGGCGTCTGGAACAACAGGGCGTCGAGGTCGAGCGCCTGTTCATGCTGGCACCGCCGGTGGAGCGTTTCAGCGTGGAGGGTCGCCTGCCACAGCGCTGCCCGTTGACGGTGATCCAGCCGGAAGACGACGAGGTGGTCACGCCGACGGCGGTGTATGCCTGGTCGGCGACACTGCAGCGTGCCCATGAGCTGCTCAAAGTGGCAGAATGCGGCCACTTCTTTCACGGCAAGCTGACCGAGCTGAAAGCGCTGGTGCTGCCGCGTCTCCAATCCTGATGCAGTCCGACAAGCGATCGATCATGACCACCCGTATTCTCACCGGTATCACCACCACCGGCACGCCGCACCTGGGCAACTATGCCGGCGCCATCCGTCCGGCGATCGTCGCCAGTCGCGCGGACAACGTGGACTCCTTTTACTTCCTCGCCGACTACCACGCGCTGATCAAGTGCGACGACCCGCTGCGCATCCAGCGCTCGCGCCTGGAAATCGCCGCGACCTGGCTGGCCTGCGGTCTCAACCCCGAGCGGGTGACCTTCTATCGCCAGTCGGATATCCCCGAGATCCCCGAGCTGACCTGGCTGCTCACCTGCGTGGCGGCTAAGGGCCTGCTCAACCGTGCCCATGCCTACAAGGCCTCGGTCGACCAGAACGTGGCCAAGGGCGAGGACCCGGATGCCGGGGTGACCATGGGCCTGTTCAGCTATCCGGTGCTGATGGCCGCCGACATCCTGATGTTCAACGCCCACCAGGTGCCGGTCGGTCGCGACCAGATCCAGCACGTGGAGATGGCGCGCGACATCGGCCAGCGCTTCAACCATCTGTTCGGCCAGGGCCGCGAGTTTTTCGCCCTGCCGGAAGCGCTGATCGAGGAGAGCGTGGCGACCCTGCCGGGCCTCGACGGGCGCAAGATGTCGAAGAGCTACGACAACACCATTCCGCTGTTCGGCTCAAGCAAGCAGCTCAAGGACGCGGTGGCGCGCATCGTCACCGACTCGAAGCTGCCGGGCGAGCCGAAGGATGCCGACAACTCGCACCTGTTCACCCTGTACCAGGCCTTTGCCAGTGCCGGGCAGACGACCGAGTTCCGCGCGGCGCTGGAGGGCGGCCTGGCCTGGGGCGAAGCCAAGCAGCGCCTGTCCGAGTTGCTGGAGGGCGAGCTGGGCGAGGCGCGCGAGCGCTACAACGCGCTGATCGCCAAGCCGGCCGAACTCGAGGACATCCTCCTCGCCGGTGCCGCCAAGGCGCGCAAGATCGCCACGCCGTTCCTCGGCGAGCTGCGCGAGGCGGTGGGGCTGCGCTCGTTTAAGGAGCGCTTGGTAAGCAAGGGAGGAGAGAAGGAGCGAGCCAAAGGGAAGAAACCAAAATTCCTCAGCTTTAAAGATGATGATGGTCTTTTTAGATTCAAGTTTGTGACTGTGGACGGTGAGCAGATTCTTCTTTCAGAGGGCTTCGATAACCCACGCGATGCGGGAGAGGCGATAAAGGCTCTGTCGGGTTTTAGTGGGGATCGTCTCCCTCTCTTCGATTCTGAGACGGAGACAGGGACTTTAATATTTGAAGTCTGCAACAACGGGCGCACGGTAGCAGTTAGCTATGAGTTTTCGTCCGAGAAAGAAAGAGATGCGGCAAAAGCAGTCCTTAGGGCAGCATTTGATCAGCTTCACTTGGGGTGAAGATGGCGCGCCTGGCCGAGGCGCTGGCACCCCAGGAAGCCTGAGGACGGCCCGGCGGCGGGGTTGCGGCCGCCGGGCCGCGGGGACAGGGAAGCGGTCCCGAACCTTGCGACCCCTTGATGAGGGAGGTACGTGTTGAACGATCTGCGTAAATTGCCAAGCGGCGAGGGCGCCGTTAAAGTGACGGCCCCGTTTTCCAACCCCGACGCCGCCATGACTCCGCTCCAGCGCTACCAGGCCGATCTGCAACGCCCCGATTTCTTCCACGATGCCGCGCAGGAAAATGCCGTGCGTCATCTGCAGCGTCTCTACGACGACCTGGTCGCCGGGCAGCAGGATCCAGGCCTGCTGGGCAAGCTGTTCGGCCGCAAGAAACCGCAGGGGCCGATCAAGGGCGTCTACTTCTGGGGCGGCGTGGGCCGCGGCAAGACCTATCTGGTCGATACCTTCTTCGACGCACTGCCGTTCAAGCAGAAGATGCGCACCCACTTCCACCGCTTCATGAAGCGCGTGCACGAGGAAATGCGGACCCTCAAGGGCGAGAAGAACCCGCTGACCATCATCGGCAAGCGTTTCGCCGACGAGGCGCGGGTGATCTGCTTCGACGAGTTCTTCGTCTCCGACATCACCGACGCGATGATCCTCGCCACCCTGCTCGAGGAGCTGTTCAAGAACGGCGTCAGCCTGGTGGCGACTTCCAACATCGTGCCGGACGGCCTGTACAAGGACGGCCTGCAGCGCGCGCGCTTCCTGCCGGCGATCGCCCTGCTCAAGCAGCACACCGAGATCGTCAACGTCGACAGCGGCATCGACTACCGCCTGCGGGCGCTGGAGCAGGCCGAGCTGTACCACTTCCCGCTGGATGCCGAGGCCGAGCTGAGCCTGGACAAGAGCTTCCGCAGCCTGCTCACGGAAAACTGCGTGGTGCAGGACAACGAGGCGCTGCTGATCGAGAACCGCGAGATCCGCGCGCGCAAGGTGGCCAACGACGTGGCCTGGTTCGAGTTCCGCGAGCTGTGCGACGGCCCGCGCAGCCAGAACGACTACATCGAGCTGGGCAAGATATTCGAGGCGGTGCTGATCTCCAACGTCGAGCAGATGGGCGTGAGCAAGGACGACATGGCGCGGCGCTTCATCAACCTGGTGGACGAGTTCTACGATCGCAACGTCAAGCTGATCCTCTCCGCCGAGGTGGAACTCAAGGACCTGTACACCGGCGGGCGTCTGGAGTTCGAGTTCCAGCGCACTCTGAGCCGCCTGCTGGAGATGCAGTCCCACGAATTCCTCAGTCGGCCGCACAAGCCGTAATCCTGCAGGGGCGCCCGATCGGGCGCCCTTGTCGTTTGTGGGGAACTGTCGGCGCCGCCGGCAGTCGCAAGGGCATGCCGCCGCTTGTCGCGGTGCTCGGCGCGGCTGGGTATACTGCCGGCCATTTCCTGTCTTCCCTATCCAGTCCCCCCCCCGGAGAGATGAACATGCTGCCCCGTCTGCTGTTTGGCCTGATCGCTGCCGCCAGTCTGACCCTGGTGGGTTGCGCCCACAGCCCGCAACAACTCACCGTGCAACCCGTGGTGACCGCGCAGCTCGCGCCGGTCGGTCAGGGGCAGCCGGTGGTGGTGCGGGTGGTCGACGGCCGGCCCTCGCCGGTACTCGGCACGCGCGGCGGCCTCTATCCGGAAACCAGCGCGATCAGCGTGAGCAGCCAGAGCCTGGTGCCCCGCCTGCAAGGCCAGGCCGAGGCGGCCGTGCGCCTGCTCGGCTTCACGCCGACGCCGAATGCCTACAATGCGCCGCAACTGACCCTGACGGTGACCGACATGAAGTACGTGTCGCCCAAGGACGGCGCCTATGTCACCGAGGCGAACATCAGCGCCAGCATCCGTGCTGACGTGCAGAACAGCCAGCGCCGCTACAGCGGTCGCTATGGTTCCTCGCTGAATCAGCGCTTCGGCATGGCGCCCAACCAGCAGACCAACAGCAAGCTGGTCAGCGATGTGCTCAGCGATGCGCTGACTCGGGTGTTCAAGGATCCGACCATTGGCCAGCTGCTGAACAATCAGTAAGCGCGTCGCGGTTCGCCAAAGGCGGTGGTGCCCCCACCGCCTTTTTTTCGGTTCATCGCATTTTCCCGGGAAAGGCAGCCTTGATCTTCAGGAAGAAGTAGTCCACGTCCCTGAAGCCATAGGCCATGCGCTTGATCACCTTGATCCGGTTGTTCACCCCCTCCAGCAGGCTGGTGTGCATGTGGAATCGTGCACTGGCGAGGATGCCCCGGGCATAACGCTGGAGGTTGCGGGCAAAGCGTTGTAGCGGCGCCAAGCCGCTCTCCTGTGCATGCCTCAGCCAGGCTCGCCAGCGCTGCCAGCCCTCCCGTACGCTGGGCGCGTACCAGACCTCTTTCAGCGCATCCTTGAGCACATAGACCGTGGCCAGTGGTTGGTTGGCCGCCAGCAATTCCTGCAGTCGAACGGCATGGTCCTCCTTCAGGTTCTCCCGGTTGCGCAGCAGCAGCCAACGGCTCTGCTTGACCACTTGGCGAGCGGGCTTGTCATGGCACAGGGCATTGGCCTGGTCTACCCGGATGCGGTCGATCACGTCGCGCCCGTAGCGGGCGACGACGTGGAACAGGTCGTACACAACCTCGGCCTGAGGGCAGTGCTGTTTCACTTCCAGGTCGAAGGCCGTATTCATGTCCATCGCCACGGCTTCGATCTGCCGGCAGCGCTCGCCGAGCTGCTCGAAGAACGGGCGTATGGCCTTGCGGCTGTTGCCCAGGCCGACCCACAGGACGCGGGTACGCTCGGCATCCATGATCACCGTCGCGTAACGATGGCCTTTGTGCAGGGCGAACTCGTCCATCACCAGACGGCGCACATCACCCGGCTCGAAGGCGCCGAACGCGGCCTGGAGGCGCCGCTTGTCCAGCGTTTTGATGGTGTGCCAGTGCAGCCCGGTGAGCTGGCTGACATGGCTGATGGGCAGCAGCTGCAACAGGCTTTCGATCCAGGCGCACAGCCGGCGGGTTAACCGCGAGGTCGGGGCCAACCAGGAAATGTGCTCGGTAACTCGCCCACACGTCAGGCAGTCCACTCGGCGAACGGGGAGTCGCAGCTGGACGCGCTGATCGAACAGATCCCGGTCGCGAATGAGGCGAATGCGCCGGTCATGGATCAGGGGGCTAGGCTGCTGACAGCGACCACAGCGCGGCAGGTCGGCCGCTCGGGGTTCGAGGGTCAGCGTGAGGGTGTTTTCGGCGGAATGGCTGCAGGTTGCGACGTCGTAGCCTGGCCAGAAAGCGGCAAGATCAATAGGATGCACGGTGACAGCAGGGGGCAGGCGTTGGTGTGTTTGGCGACTGCCAATTTACCTGCTTCCCTGTCTGTCAATCCGCTCTTCCCCACGATCCCGCGAAGAACC
>LNAP01000984.1_pt1 | contig 31998 bp, 29 predicted proteins | sample 602601 | NCBI WGS metagenome assembly LNAP01 (sample SAMN02440304, study PRJNA202911) | soil metagenome | biome: Subtropical and temperate rainforests or woodlands; isolation source: soil samples (1 kg each in a 20% v/v slurry with milli Q water) were... ...
ACGTTCTGTTCCGGGTCGAGGGTTTCCAGCAGCGCCGAGGCCGGGTCGCCCTGGTAGCTCTGGCCCATCTTGTCGATCTCGTCGAGCATGATCACCGGGTTCATCACTTCGACGTCTTTCAACGCCTGCACCAGCTTGCCCGGCAGGGCGCCGATGTAGGTGCGACGGTGGCCCTTGATCTCGGCCTCGTCACGCATGCCGCCGACGCTGAAGCGGTAGAACGGCCGGCCCAGGGACTCGGCGATGGACTTGCCGACGCTGGTCTTGCCCACGCCGGGCGGGCCCACCAGCAGTACGATGGAACCGCTGATCTCGCCCTTGTAGGCGCCGACCGCGAGGAATTCGAGGATCCGGCTCTTGATGTCGTCGAGCCCGGCGTGATGCTGGTCCAGCACCTTGCGCGCATGCTTGAGGTCGAGCTTGTCCTCGCCGTACACGCCCCAGGGCACCGCGGTGGCCCATTCCAGGTAGTTGCGGGTGACCGCGTACTCCGGCGAGCCGGTCTCGAGGATCGACAGTTTGTTCATCTCTTCCACGATGCGCTTCTGGGCCTGGGGCGGCAGGACCTTGCCTGCCAGGCGCTGCTCGAACTGCTCGATGTCGGCGCTGCGATCGTCCTTGGTCAGACCCAGCTCCTGCTGGATGACCTTGAGCTGTTCCTTGAGGAAGAACTCGCGCTGATGCTCGCCGATCTTGCGATTGACCTCGGCGGAAATCTCTTTCTGCAGGCGCGCGACCTCGACTTCCTTGCGCAGCATCGGCAGGACTTTTTCCATGCGCTTGAGCATCGGTACGCAGTCCAGCACTTCCTGCAGTTCGTTGCCGGTGGCCGAGGTCAGCGCGGCGGCGAAGTCGGTCAGCGGCGACGGGTCGTTGGGGCTGAAGCGGTTGAGGTAGTTCTTCAACTCTTCGCTGTACAGCGGGTTGAGCGGCAGCAGTTCAGCGCCATGCCGTAGGCCTTGACCTCGTCGGTCGGCTCGCTCGGCTGATGCGGGTACTCGACCTCCACCAGGTACGGCGGGCGATGGTGCTTGAGCCAGGTGCGGATGCGCACGCGGGTCAGGCCCTGGGCCACGAACTGCAACTTGCCGTTTTCGCGGCTGGCGTGGTGCACCTTGACCAGGGTGCCGTACAGCGGCAGGGCCGAGGTGTCGAAATGCCGTGGGTCTTCCGGTGGGGTGTCCATGAAGAACAGCGCCAGCGAATGGTGTTCGGACTTGCTCACCAATTCCAGGGTTTCGGCCCAGGGTTCTTCGTTGACGATCACCGGCAAGACTTGCGCGGGGAAGAACGGCCGATTGTGGATCGGGATGATGTAGACCTTGTCCGGCAGATTCTGCCCGGGCAGGGCCAGACCCTTGCCGGAGGATGTATGGAGTTCGGCGTTTTCCGGGTCGGCGTATTCACTCATGGTTTCAGGAAGTTCTTGCTGGTCGCTCATGGGGCACCTGCGCAATGGGGTATGCCAGGTTAGATGGGGCAGGTGACGAGCGGTTTCAATGGCGGGCGGGCCGGATCAATTATTTCAGTCCTTGTCGCCGCGACGCGGTGCATCCTCCAAAACGGCGAGGGCGAGGCTGTCATTTCTGCGCAGGAACGCTGGTAAATTGGCGGCGACAGAAAAATGACATTGTAAACCCCCTGATTTTATTGCGTGATCTTCTTGTCTTGGCGGTCTAATCTGGACCGATTAAATGCTGTCAGGGAAATGGCATTTATTTGACGCATCTTTAGCTGCCCAGAGGGACGCGTAATGATCAAGGGACTTTTCAGCGGGGAGCGGCGGGTGTCGCCGTGGGTGTGCAGAGTCGACAACAGTGAGGTCGCGGCGACGAGAGCCGGCTCATGAAGTGGCGCCATACGTTCCAGGTAAGGATCACTGGGGTATTGGCGTTGTTGCTGTTGATCGTGATCGGGGTGGTGTACTTCGCCGTCAAGGCCGCGACCAACCATGCAGTGGAAAACCAGGCGCAAGTGCAGCTGCAAACCGGCACCCGGGTCTTCGAACGCCTGCTCGAACTGCGCGGCCGACGCTTGCGTTATGGCGTGGACTGGCTGGTGGTGGATGCGCAGTTTCGCCAGGCGGTGATCAGCGGCGACTCGCAGCAGATTCTCGAGGCGCTGCGCCAGCATGGCACTGGCACCCGTGGCAGCGAGCTGTTCGTGCTCGGTGCCGAAGGCACGGTGATCGCCAGCACCCTGGGGGCGATCGCCGAGCACGAGCATTTCCCTTACGACCGCGCGCTGCGCATGGCCCTGCGGCAGAACAAAAGCATGTTGATCGTCGCGCTCAAGGGCCAGCCTTATCTGCTGGTCCAGGGGCAGGTGCTGACGCCGATGCACATGAACCGGGTGGTCATGGCGTTTCGCATGGACGACCTGTTTGCCAGCGAACTGCGCTCCATGAGCAACCTGGAAGTGTCTTTCCTCACTCTGCAGGACGGGCGCGCCGGGGAACTGTTCAGCACTCAGCCGGACATTTTCTGGGCCACCATCATCACCACCCTGCGCAACTCGTCCTGGCGCGCGCTACCGCAGTTGAGCGATGCCCACGGCAAGCGCTTCCTCAATCAGGCCTTGCAACTGGCCAACACCGACGATCCCGACGACCCCCAGGTTCTGGCGTTGCTGCAAAGCCCGCTGGATCACGCCTTGCAGGCTTTCGCGCCGCTGGACCGGGAATTCCTGGCGATCGCCCTGGCAGCACTGGTGGTGTCGCTGGCCGGCGCCCTGTTCATGGCGCGGCGGGTGTCGCGGCCGCTGAATGTGCTGGCCGAGGCTGCCCAACGCATCGGCACCGGCAACTACCAGGTGCCGGTGGTGCTCAAGCGCACCGACGAGTTCGGTTTGCTGGCCGAGGCGATCAACGCCATGCAGAGCGGGATTGCCAGCCGCGAGCTGCAACTGGCCCACAACGCCCTGCACGATCCCTTGACCGGCCTGCCCAACCGGGCGCTGGCCATGGAGCGCCTGAGCAATGCCATCAGCGCCGGGCGCAAGGTGGTGCTGCTGTACCTGGGTATCGAGGACTATCGGGCGATCAACGAGGGCTTGGGCCCGGAAGGGGTGGAGCAGATGATGCGCGAAGTCAGCCGGCGGCTGTCGGAGACGGTGTCCACCGGGGACACCGCGGCACGGATCACCGCCAATGAGTTCCTGTTGCTGCTGGAAAACACCGAGATCGATGGCGCGGTGGCCATGGCCGATCGGCTCCACGCGCTATTGAGCCGGCCGCAGACCATCCATGGCGATGAAGTGCAGCGCCAGGTGTGCATCGGCGTGGCGGTCTATCCCACCGACGGGCAGTCGGCGGAAGAACTGATCAGCCGCGCCGCCATCGCCCGCCACGACGCGGCCGCCCAGCCCGGTTACCTGCAGATCTACCAGCAGGATCGCGACCTGGCCCATCAGCGCCAGATCGGGCTGATCCGCGACCTGCGCCGGGCCGCGGCGGAAGGCGAGCTGTTCTTGCTGTACCAGCCCAAGCTCGACCTGCACCATGGCCATGTGCACCAGGCCGAAGCCTTGCTGCGCTGGCAGCACCCGGAGTTCGGCATGGTCTCGCCGGCGGAGTTCATCCCCTTGGCCGAGCGCACCGGCAGCATGAACAGCCTGACCCTGTGGGTGATCGAGGAAGGCATGCGGCAACTGGCCGAATGGAACATGCGTGGGCTGCATTTGCAGTTGTCGCTGAACATCTCGGCGGACGATCTGCATGGCCACGACCTGGCGGCGCGGGTGAGCGTGTTGCTGCAACGTTATCGACTGTCCGCCGAGCAGCTGATTTTCGAGATCACCGAGAGCGCCATCATGCGCCACCCGGAGCAGGCGCTGGAGGTGTTGCAGAGCCTGCGCGACTGCGGCATCAGCCTGTCGGTGGACGACTTCGGCACCGGCTATTCGTCGCTGGCGCAATTGCAGCGGCTGCCGGTGCAGGAGCTGAAGATCGACCAGTCGTTTATCCGCAACCTCGACGAAACCAGCGGCGACGCGGTGATCGTGCGCTCCACCATCGAGATGAGCCACAACCTGGGGCTCAAGGTGGTGGCCGAAGGGGTGGAGCAGGAACGCAGCCTGCGCCTGCTGGAGCGCTGGCACTGCGACACGGCCCAGGGCTACCTGATCAGCCGGCCGCTCAGCGCCGCAGCCTTCGAGGCCTGGCTGTTGAAGTCGCGGATTTCCAGCTGAGCAGCGCCGCGTGGCCGCTCCGGGTGCTGTGGCCGGACATCCGCAGGCCCTGTTTCATAGTGTGAAGTGGTCGCCATGAACCATCGACGATGGGCCGCGGCTTACTGCTTGGTGCACTCGGCGGGGAGCGCTACGACGCCGCCCATGGAGGCGAAGGCGACCATGCCGCCACTGGGCAATACGCAATTGTATTCGCCGTTGCTGGTGCTGGCGGTGAAGTAGGTCTGGGACGCGTCGCTACGCACATTGGAGACCGTGGTCACGGGTTTGCCGAGGGTGGTCTGGGCGCGGTTCTTGAGGTCGTCGTTGCTGGGTTTGGCAATGGCGCAACCGCCCAGGGCGAGTGCCAGGAGGCTGAGCATGGCGAGGGGGCGAGCAGTGGGGTGGAGGTTCATGGTGATTCTTCCTTGGCGTTGTTGTGTTTTCTACGGCGCAGCCGACCCCGACACCGCGCAGCGGCGGTGTTGAGAAGAGCGAGTGAGTGGTTGGCACTATATCGCCGGGGTAGGGGAGGGTCGATTAGCACAGATGGGCTAATGTCCCTTTGCAATGAGCGGGTTGAAGACGGCGTCGGCGCAGGGCCGGCTGGCGGCCGCCGGCCCCGGATCGAGGTTCAGCTCAGCAGTTGTTCCTGCAGGCGCCGGCCGAGTACGTCCAGCAGGTCGCAGCCATCGCGCAGGGGGATGACGCAGAGCTGGGCGAAATCCTGGAGCAGCGCCGGGTTGCTGTGCAGGTTGGCGTCGCTGGCGATGTTTTCCAGCAGCTGGATCGCCGCACGGATGCGGTGGGCGGCGGCTTCGTGCAACACATCCAGCGGCGCCTCGGTGTCGATCAGCAAGGCGGGGATGCTGCAGTCGTTGCTGGTCAGGGCCATGTAGCGGCGGGGTTTGGTGGGCAGTGTAGGCGGATCGGGAACGACTTTTTTCATTGAACTGGCTCCGGGTAGGGATCTGAGCCGCCAACAGCCTTCCTACGGGCTTGGGTGGCAGCCGTGCGCGGGGTAGGAACCGAATACCCAGGGACTCGGCCACGTCGAAACGTGCCCGCGCACAGCCGCCGCGGCTGATCTTACGGACACCTTAAAAGGGCCGCAATCAGTCGGGACGCGTACGCGCCGAGGGTCATCAAAAGGGTTCCTACGCCCTGTCACTGAATTGGCAGTGACAGGCCAAACCATAGAGTCCGGGGCCCGGTGGGACAAGGTGATGGGAGTCGACGCGTGTTGTAGGAATTTTCGCTGTAGCCGCTGCCCCACCGATCTCGGATCGACACTGGCCCTGTAGCCGCTGCCGAGCCCGCGAGGCTGCGATAAGGCCCGCAGGGCCTTGGTTCCCGATCTCCCGCCGAACTTCCAGAGGCTTCCAGAACGCCGCGACCGTGCCGGTCGATCGCAGCCTGCGGCAGCGGCTACACGAATCGTTATCGTCCGGGGGCCTTGTGGTGATTAGGGGGGGCTATCGCGGGCAAGCCTCGCTCCTACGGAAGGAGATTGCTGCCCGGGGCAATACCGATCTCGGATCAACATTGGCCTGTAGCCGCTGCCGAGCCCGCGAGGCTGCGATAAGGCCCGCAGGGCCTTGGTTCCCGATCTTCCGCCGAACTTCCAGAGGCCTCCAGAACGCCGCGACCGTGCCGGTCGATCGCAGCCTGCGGCAGCGGCTACATGAATCGTTATCGTCCGGGAGTCTTGTGGTGTGGTTGGGCGGGCCTTATCGCGGGCAAGCCTCGCTCCTACGGAAGCGTAAAGCGGAATGCGGCGATCCTGCTTCTGTAGGAGCGAAGCTTGCTCGCGATGACGTCAGGCCAGGCAACACAAAAATGAAAGGCTGAAGAAACTCCCCGCAAACGCCATCCACAAAAAAAGGCGGTTACCCGCAGGTAGCCGCCTTTTCATTCACCGCCGGTAACGCTTATTCCGACAGTTTGTAGGCAATGATGTAGTCGCCCATCTTGGTGCCCAGCGAGCCGTGGCCACCCACGACCACCAGCACGTACTGCTTGCCATCCTTGCCGGTGTAGCTCATCGGCGTGGCCTGGCCGCCCGCTGGCAGGCGGGATTTCCACAGTTCCTTGCCGTTGTTCACGTCATAACCGCGGATGTACTGGTCCAGGGTGCCGCTGAGGAAGCCCACGCCACCGGCGGTGACCATCGAGCCGCCCATGCTCGGCACGCCGATGGGCAGGCCGATCGGTACTGGCGAGCTGTCGCGGCTGGTGCCGTTCTTGTGCTTCCACACCACTTTGTTGGTGGTCAGGTCGATACCGGCCACGTAGCCCCAGGCCGGAGCCTGGCAAGGTACGCCGAACGGCGACATGAACGGATGCATGATCACCGCGTACGGCGCGCCGGTGTTGGGTTGCACACCGGAGGTTTCGCTTTCGCGCTTGCTGCCGGCGGCGACTTCGGCGCGCGGCACCAGCTTGGAAACGAAGGCCATGTAGTTCGGGCTGGTGAACAGCAGGTGACGGACCGGGTCGATCGATACGCTGCCCCAGTTGAACACACCGACGTTACCCGGGTAGATCAGGCTGCCCTGGATCGACGGCGGGGTGTACTGGCCTTCGTAGCGCAGTTCCTTGAACTGGATACGGCACAGCATCTGGTCGAACGGCGTGGCGCCCCACATGCCTTTTTCTTCCAGCGGCGGTGGCAGCAGGTTCAGGTCCGAACGGGCCTGGGTCGGTGCGGTGTGGTCGCCTTCGACCGCACCGGCCGGTGCCGGTACTTCCTGGATCGGCACGATCGGGGTGCCGTCGCGACGGTCCAGTACGTACAGGCTGCCTTGCTTGGTCGGCTGGATCAGCGCCGGCTTGATGCCGTCCGCGGTCTTCATGTCCACCAGGGTCGGCTGGCTGCCCACGTCCATGTCCCACAGGTCATGGTGGGTGAACTGGTAGTTCCAGCGCAGCTTGCCGGTGTCGATGTCCAGGGCCACGGTGCCGGCGCTGAATTTCTCGGCGCCCGCGGTGCGATTGCCGCCCCACTGGTCAGGCATCTGGTTGCCCAGCGGCAGATAGACCAGGCCCAGCTTCTCGTCGACGCTGGCCAGGGACCACATGTTCGGCGAGTTGCGGGTGTAGGTCTGGCCTTCCGGCAGCGGAGTGGTTACGTCGGGGTTGCCGGCGTCCCAGTTCCACACCAGGTGACCGTCGTGCACGTCGAAGGCGCGGATCACGCCGGACGGTTCGTTGGTCGACTCGTTGTCGGTCACGTGGCCGCCGATGATCACCAGGTTACGGGTGATGGCCGCCGGCGATGTCGAGTAGTAGCCGCCCGGGGTGAACGGGCCGATACCGGCCTTGAGGTCCACCGCGCCTTTGTTGCCGAAGTCTTCGCAGACCTTGCCGGTGTCGGCGTTGATCGCGATCAGGCGTGCGTCGGCGGTCGGCAGGAACAGGCGACGCGGGCAGCTGGCGGCGATGGCCTGGCCGGCGGCCGAGAGGCTGGCCGGGGTGCTGATGGCGTCGGACTTGTTGAAGTTGGCTTCGTCGTAGTACGACACGCCGCGGCAGGTCATGTGCGCCCAGCCACGGAAGTCGTCGCCGTTCGGGCCCTGGATTTTCGGGTCGAAACGCCAGATCTCCTTGCCGGTGTCCGGGTCCAGCGCCAGCACCTGGCTGTGGGCGGTGCAGGCATAGAGCATGCCGTTGACCTTCAGCGGGGTGTTCTGGTTGGTGATTTCCACCGGGTCCTTGGCGGTCGGCATGTCGCCGGTGCGGATGCGCCAGGCTTCCTGCAGCTTGCCGATGTTGGCCGGGGTGATCTGGGTCAGCGGCGAGTAGCGGTCGCCGAACTCGGTGCGGCCATACGCCTGCCAGTCGCCTTCGGGCATGGTTGGTGCGGCGCTGGTGGTGTCGGCGCTTTCACGGCCCAGTTCGCCCGAGATCTCGCCCGGGTTGGTGAACTGGCTGTTGATCGCGGCACCGCCGGCCAGGACCACGGCCACGCCCAGTACCGCGGTACCCAGCGGCGCCGGGCCGTTGCGCAGCAGCGGACGACGGAACCATGGCAGCAGCAGAACCACACCCAGGGCAAAGAACAGCGACAGGCGTGGCACCAGTTGCCACCAGTCCAGGCCGACTTCCCACAGTGCCCAGACGGAGCTGGCGAACAGCACCACCCCGTAGACGAGCAGCGCGGAACTACGCCCCGCCAGCAGCAGCACGCCGCTGACGATCAGGCCGATACCGGCCAACAGGTAGTACAGCGAGCCGCCGAGCATGCTCAGCTTGATCCCCCCGGCCAGCATGGCCAGGCCCATTAGCAGCAGCAAGATACCGAGCAGGCTCGGCAGCAGGCGGCTCGGACTTGAAGCACCATCAGTGCTCATAGTGTGGTTCTCCGTGACGTTTAAGGTAGTCCCGCGCTTGTTCACTGTAGATGACGATCAGGCGCGGGCATGGTTCAGCAGTGTTTGGGAAAAACAGTTTTATTCAGATTGGGCGAGCCCAGGGCTTATCAGAACGAGCTCTGGATCTTGATCCCGCCGATCAGCGCGTCGTCGACCTTGTCCACGCCACCCGGGTGGCGGATGTATTGCAGGTTCGGGCGCACGGTCAGCCAGTTGGTGACATGCACGCCGTAGTACAGCTCGGCGCTGTATTCGGTGTCCTGGGGCGGCAAGTAGGCTGGGTTGTCGTAGTCCTGGATGAGGTTGGCCTGGTTGGTCGCTTCGGCGTTCTTGCGGTAGGCCGGGTTGACGTGGACCCGGGCCATGGCGAAACCGATGTCGTCCTTGGCGCGTGCATCGAACAGGCCCTTGTAGACCAGGCCGGCCTGGACATAGTTGTCGATGGCGTTGGTCTTCTTGTCGTGCATCGTCGCGTTGGCGAACAGGCTCAAGCCGCGCGAGTGGTCGCTGGCCAGGCTGGTGATCTGCTGTTGCGCGCCCAGCCACAGGCCGTGCTTGCTCGAACTGCTGCGATAGGCCTCGCCGCTCAAGGCCGCCGGCTGGCCGTTGCTGTCCTTGTACACGTCAGTGGCCTTGGCGCTGCTGTAGTAGTAACCGGCGCGGTATTCACCCGGCAGCCCGTTGAGCTTCGGCGTCCACACCAGCTCCACCGGCAGCAGGGTGCCCTGGGTGCCGCTGCCGCTGAGCTTGAAGCCGTTGCCGCGTTCGAGGTTGGACGGGTTCTGCTCATAGGCGCCGATCTGCGCGTAGAGCTCAGGCGTCAGGTGATACTTGACCCGCAGCGCCCACTGGCTGACCGGCCAGTTGTACCAGACGCTACCGGCCCAGTTGCCGACCTGGGAGCCACAGAACGCCAGGTTCTGGAAGTCGCAGGGGAAGGTGTTGAAGTCTTCGCCCTGGCCGAACCGGCCGACCTTGATATCGAGTTTCTGGTCGAAGAATTTCTGCTGGTACCACATCTGCGTCAGGCGCCAGGTCTGGCCGCGGCCCCAGACTTCCTGGGCCGAGGTGAAGCCGCCGACCCGCGGGTCGTTGATGCGGTCGTTGCTGATGTTGTCGCCGTCACGCTTGGTGATGGTCAGTTGGAACTCGGCATCGTTCCAGCCGAGGATCTTGCCCAGGTCCAGGTGGCTGCCGAAGGCGAACTGGTCGCTGAAGCGTGCGGTGCGGTCATGGTCGTAACCGCCATGCAGGTTGGCGCCCATTTCGCCGACGAAGTCGATCTTGAAGTCGTAGCCTTTTTTTGCCAGCTCGGTGCGGTTGCCGTTCCAGTCGCCGAGCATCCAGGGGGACTCGCTGTCGAAGGCCGGCGCGGCCTGGGCGCAAGTGGCCAGGCCGAAGGCGCTGAGCAGGGTCATGGTTTTGTGCAGGGCGGCAGGGCGAGAGACAGCGCTGTCTTTAAAGGTTTGAACGTCTGGCATAGGTGAAATCTTGGTCTTGTTCAGGGAAATGGGCAGGCAAGCAAAGGCTCGACGTGGCTCGGTTCGCGGCAGTGCGAGCACGTTAATACAGCTGAGTTCAAAAGGCAGGATTAAAGGATTCAGCTTGAGCGGCGCGAAGAATAAATCAGGGGGCTAGGCGAGAGAAAGGGCTTTTGTTGACATGGATCATTTCGGATTCGGTAACAGTGCTGTGTCACCGTCTTGAGCACAGGCCTGCCGACGCGTTGGGCGCCAGGAAAGCCGTGGCGCGACGGCCCGTTGCAGGCCGTCGCGGGTCAGAGCCTCAGAAGGTGGTGCGCAGACCGACCTCGATGCTGCGCCCCTGGGCCGGGGTGATGTCGCGCAGGATCGAGCTGGCGTAACGCACGGTCTGGTTGGTCAGGTTCTCGCCCTTGACGAAGGCCAGCCACTGGCTGCTGCCGATATCGAAGTGGTAACCGGCGCTGGCGCCCAGGGTGGTGTAGCCGTCGGTGCCGCTTTCGTTGTCCGGCACGCGACGCTGGCTGGCGGCGTGTTCGACATCGATGCGCGCCTGCCAGCGATCCAGTTCCCACAGCAGGCCGCTGTTCAGGCGCAGCGGGGCGATGCGCGGCAGGGCCTCGCCGTTGTCCAGGTTCTTGGCGCGGGTGTAGTCGCCGGACAGTTCCAGGGCGAACTTGCCGTAGGCGCTTTCGCCGAGCTTCCAGTGATCCTGCGCTTCGATACCGGCAAACCGTGCGCGGACCCCGGAGTAGGTGTATTCCGGCATGCCGCCGGCGTCTTCCTCGCCTTCATCGTTGAGGGTGCGGCCGCTGCCGAGCAGCCCGATGTAGTTGGAGAAGTGGCTGTAGAACACCCCGACGCTGCCTTTGTGGGTGCCGTTGTCGAAACGCAGGGCCAGGTCGCTGGACACGGCTTTTTCCTTCGACAGGTTGGCGTCGCCGACTTCATAGGTGCCGGTGGCCACGTGGGCGCCGTTGGCATACAGCTCGTAGAAGGTCGGGGCGCGTTCGGTGTAGCCCAGGGTGGCGGCCACGGACCAGATCGGCGTCAGGGTATAGACCGCGCCGGACGACAGGCTGCCGGCGGTGAAGCTGTTGGAGCTGTCGGCCTGGCTGAAGCGTTCGTTGCCTTTGCTGTCCGGGTCGACGCGGGTGTGTTCCAGGCGTCCGCCGAGGCTGAGTTTCAGGCGCTCGGTGGCCTGCAGCTCTTCGAGGATGAACAGCGCGGCGCTGTCGGTGTCGGTCTGGGGCACGAAGGCCTCTTCGCCGAGCGCGGAAAACTCGCTGCGGCTGACCTGGGTGCCGATCACCCCATTGAGCGGGCCGAGGGGCTGGTGACGGGCTTCGACACGGGCTTCGTAACCCTTGTTCTTGAAGATTGTGCCAGTCTCGCCGCCTTCGATTTCGCGGTGCTCGTAATCGGTGTAGCCGGCATCGAATTTCAGCGAGCTGAAAGGGCCGTCGAGGTTGCGCAGTTCCGAGGCGAAGGCGTAGTGGTCCTGCTTCATGCGGATGCGCACGTCCTCTTCGGCGGGCGAGCCGTAGTTGGAGTCGTAGTTGCTATAGGACAGCCCGGCGTAACCGTCGTCCCAGGTGTAGGAACCGCCGATGGCGCCGCCGTCCTGACGGCCGTCGCTGTTGCCCAGGCGACCTTTCTTGCCGTCGCCGTCTTCACTCGGCGGGGCATGGCGGCTGCGGGCGTAGCCGGGGATTTTCAGGTCGTTGAACTGCCGCGAGTTGGCGTCCAGGTGCAGGGCGAAGGTGCCGTTGCCGGCTTCCAGTTTGCCCGCGCTGCTGCGGGTGGTGTCGGCACCGCCGTAGCGCAATTCACCGGCACCGTGGATGCCTTCGATGGCTTCGGTGGGGATGCGGTTGTCGAAGGTGTTGACCACGCCGCCGATGGCGCTGCCGCCATACAGCAGGGCAGCCGGGCCACGGACGATCTCGATACGGTCGACGTTGACCGGGTCCAGCGGCACCGCGTGGTCGTAGGACAGCGACGACGCATCCAGGGCGCCGACGCCGTTGCGCAACAGGCGAATGCGATCGCCATCCAGGCCGCGAATGATCGGCCGGCTGGCGCCCGGGCCGAAGTAGGACGAGGACACGCCCGGCTGTTTATTCAGGGTTTCGCCGAGGCTGCCTTGCTGTTGCAGGGTCAGGTCGTCGCCTTCCAGCACCGTGCTCGGCGCCGCCGTTTGCTGGCTACCCAGCGGGTTGGCGGTGATGACCTGCGGTTGCAGCTCCAGGGCGTGGGCCTGGGAAGCGAGCAGCAAGGCGGCGGACAGCGGCGTCAGGCGCCAGAGTAGAGAGCGAGAAGGGCGGTGGGCAGAGAGGGACATCGGTCATTCCTTGGCAAGCGCGGGGCTGTGCGCTTTGAGTCAAAAGAGAACAGGCGTGACACGGCGAGGTGTCTGGATCAGGGGTTTGTTTTGTATTGATACAATATAACATCTCTCTTGGCGCGAAAAGGAAGGAACTTTTCCAGGAGAGGGGGCATTCGTTCCGATGTAGCCGCTGCCGCAGGCTGCGATCGAGCGGAGCGCTCGCGGCGATCTCAGGTGCATGAGCGCCTTCGGCGCTATCGCAGCCTGCGGCAGCGACTACAGTTGATGAGTGTTCGCCCTTCCACCGGATCGAACCCTCGGCTAAGGTGCGCGACTTCCTTTTTTCTCTTGCTCAAAGGCCCGGCATGACTGCAACGAACAACGACCCGCTGCACGGCGTCACCCTGGAACAGATCCTCAAGGCGCTGGTGGAACATTACGAATGGCAGGGGTTGGCCGAGCGCATCGATATCCGCTGCTTCAAGAGCGACCCGAGCATCAAGTCGAGCCTGACCTTCTTGCGCAAGACGCCCTGGGCGCGGGAGAAAGTCGAGCAGCTGTACGTGAAATTGCAGCGCACCAAACGCCCGCTCTAAGGACCTTCGATGGCTGTCGAGCCGGTTTTTCCTTCAGGCGGCAAACGGCTGTTCACTGCGCTGGCCGCGTTGCTCGGCTGGGCGGGGCTGACGATCCAGCTGTACCTGATTCTTCATCTGCGCTGGACGGTGGACGCCAGCCTACTGGGCGGGCTGATCAACTTTTTCAGTTTCTTCACCGTGCTCACCAACACCCTGGTGGCGGTGGTGCTGACCTGTGCCCTGAACCTGCGTAGCTCACGGGGGCAGCGGTTTTTCCTGCAACCCTGGGTCAGCAGCGGTATCGCGGTCAGCATTCTGCTGGTGGGGCTGGCGTACAGCCTGTTGCTGCGTCATCTGTGGCATCCCCAGGGTTGGCAGTTGGTGGCGGACGAGTTGCTGCACGACGTGATGCCGCTGTTGTTTCTCGTCTACTGGTGGTGCTGCGTACCCAAGGGCCGCCTGGGGTTGCGGCATGTCGCCGGGTGGATGCTCTACCCGCTGCTGTATTTCGCTTATGTCCTGCTGCGCGGGCATGTGCTGGGGCTGTATCCCTATCCTTTTGTCGACGTGGACAAGCTGGGCTATGCACAGGCGTTCGTGAATGCGTTGGGGATTCTGGCGGGGTTTGTGCTGGTGGCGCTGGGGATTGTCGGGCTGGATCGTTGGTTGGGGCGTCGCTGGGTTTGAGTGTGCGGTGACTGGAAGGGGGTCATCGCGGGCAAGCCTCGCTCCTACAGAGGCAGGTCTGTAGGAACGAGGCTTGGCAGTCCGTCACTCTTCTTCGCTACTGTCCAGGCGCCAGTAACCGGCGGCCTTCACGAACGCGTCGTCGAGTCGGTGCTCGTCCAGCAGCACCCGGCGAATCTGCCGCGAGACTTTGCTTTCCGTGGCGACCCAGGCGTACAGCTTGCCGCTCGGCATCTGTAGCCCGCGCACGGTGCTGAGCAGGTCCTGCTGGCCGCCGTCGCGCTCGACCCAGATCACCTCGACCTGCGCTGCGCTCTGCAGCACCTGCCGCTCGGCGGCGTCCTGGACCTCGATCACCGCCAGTACCCGGCGCCCGGCCGGCAGTTCTTCCAGGCGCCGGGCAATGGCCGGCAACGCGGTTTCATCGCCGATCAGCAGGTAGCTGTCGAAGATGTCCGGCACGATCATCGAGCCGCGGGGCCCGCCGATATGCAGGAACTGGCCGGGCTTGGCCTGTTCGGCCCAGGTCGAGGCGGGGCCGTCGCCGTGCAGGACAAAATCGATATCCAGCTCGCCGATATCCAGGTCGTAGCGCCGTGGCGTGTAGTCGCGCATGGCCGGCATCACGCCGTTGTCCTTGCCCGGGCCCAGTACCAGGGTTTCCAGGGCGGCCTGCTGTTCGGCGTTCTGCGGGAACAGCAGCTTCACATGATCGTCGCTGCCCAGGCTGATGAAGCCCGCGAGTTCCGGCCCGCCCAGGGTGATGCGGCGCATGCGCGGGGTCAGGTCGACCACCCGCAGCACTTCCAGGCGGCGGCGTTTGATCTCGTGGCTGACCCGATGAATCGTTGGCGAATTGTCTGCGCTCATTCAGCTGACTCCTGGGTAGAAGGGGTGGCCGGGCCGTCGACGATGGCGCGGGCGGTGTTGTTCAGCAGGTCGCGGACCCGCACGATTTCTTGCGGGTTCCAGCGGCCGTGGTGCATCTGCAGGGCGTGGCGCAGGTTATGCACCGCCTCGTGGATTTCCGCCGGGCGATCATGGCCGCGCAGCGAGCGTTTGCTGACGTCGATGCGCATGCGCACGCCGTCCAGGGCAATCGCCTGGTCCTGTAATGACAGACGACCGGCCTCGGTCACGCTGTAGCGTTTTTTCCCGCCTTCGGCGTCGCCGCTGATCAATTCGCTCTCTTCGAGGAAGGTCAGGGTCGGGTAGATCACGCCCGGGCTGGGGCTGTAGGCGCCATCGAACATGCCCTCGATCTGGCGGATCAGGTCATAGCCGTGGCACGGCTGTTCGGCGATCAGCGCCAGCAACAGCAGCTTCAGGTCGCCGGGGGCGAAGACCCGCGGGCCGCGGCCGCCGCGTTCGCGCCCGGGGCGTTTCTCGAAACCGTCGTGGCCGTCGCCGTACTCGCGGTGGGGATGGTGGTGTTCTCTCATTTTCTCTTTCTCCTGTTTGGTTAAGACATAACTTAAGATATATCTTAAATGCCGCGCAAGTACTTCCGTGACAGCCAGACCTGCCGTTTGTCGGAGAATGGAGTTGAGAAGCATTCTTGTAGCCGCTGCCGAAGGCTGCGATAAGGTCCGGAGGACCTTTTGAGGGCCTCAAGAGCACGCCTCCTGCGGAGAGCGGCTACAGGCAGCGGTTATTGGACGGCGGGAGGATTCAGCGTTGCGCCAGGCTGCCCAGGCATTGGGTGTTGCTGCCCGGTTGCAGGTACGGCGTGAGGATCGGCGCCATGCCCTTGAGCACCTGGACCGGCAAGGCCGAGGTGAATTTGAAGCCTTGGGCCGAGGCGCCCGGTACATAGGCGGTCAGGGTGCCGAAGTGGTGTTCGCCGATATAGAACACGAAGGTGGCGGTGCGGTTGATGGATTTCGAACTGAGAATCCGTCCGCCGGAACCGACGGCCTCGATGCGGTTGTCGCCGGTGCCGGTCTTGCCGCCCATGGCCAGCGGGGTGCCGTCGGCCAGCTTGAAGCTGCCGGAGAGGCGCTTGGCGGTACCGGCATCCACCACTTGCGACAAGGCGCCGCGCAGCGCGGTGGCCACTTGCGAAGGCATCACCCGCTTGCCCTCGGCCGGGTCGTTGACCAGCTTGGTTTCATAAGGCGTATCGGCGGCGAAATGCAGGCTGTCGATGCGCAGGGTCGGCATGCGCACGCCGTCGTTGAGGATGGTGCCGACCAGTTCGGCCAGCGCCGCGGGGCGGTCGCCGGAGCTGCCGATGGCGGTCGCCAGCGAGGGCACCAGATGGTCGAAGGGGTAGCCGACTTTCTGCCAGCGCTGGTGAATGTCGAGGAACGCCTCGATCTCCAGCATGGTGCGGATGCGGCTGTCGCGCGCGCTCTTGTGCCGGCTCTTGAACAGCCAGCTGTAGACCTCCTGGCGCTCGAATTCGCTGGCTTTGACGATCTCGCTGAACTTGGCGTCGGGGTTGTTCAGCAGGTAGCCGAGCAGCCACAGGTCCAGCGGGTGCACCTTGGCGATATAGCCCTGGTCGGGCAGGTCGTAGGAGCCGGGGCCGTAGCTGTAATAGAGCTTGTCCAGGCGTTCGTCGGTGAGTTTTTCCGTGAGCTTGGCGCCCTTGAGGTGCGAGCGAATGAAACTGTTGAAACTCTCCTGGCTGGCTTCCGGCAGCAGGTAGCGGTGCACGGCGGCCAGGCGGATCGGCGTCGGGTGCATGCTGTCGAGGAAGGTGTCCAGCCGCGCCTGGGTGTCCTTGTTGCGGTACTTCTTCCAGAACCGCAGGAGGAAGGAAGTGCCTTCGCGGTCGGCGAACTTGGCCAGGTATTCCTGGCGCCGCGGGTCGCCGTCATCCTTGAGCAGGTTGGCGCTGTTGCTCGGGCCGGCGTAGGTGCTGTAGCGCACCAGGTCGCGCATCAGGCGGATGAAGGGCAGGTTGATGGACTCGCGCAGGGCGTCGCGCAGGGTCGGCATGCGGCCGTTGTCTTCCTTGCGGAAGTTATGAAAGGTGTGCAGCCCGCCGCCGGTGAAAAAGCTCTCGCCGGGGCTGGCCGAATATTTGCGGTCCAGGGCCGCCTCGAGCATTTTCGGCAGGCTGCGATCGTTGTTCTGGATCAGGTAGTCCACGGCCCAGCGGCTCAGGCGATCCTGTTCGGCGATCTCGACTTTCTTCAGCACCGCCGGGGTTTCGGCGCCGTACTGCTCGTACAGTTCGGCAATGATCTGCAGGTAGGTGGTCAGGACCCGCAGCTTGGCCGTGGAGCCCAGCTCCAGCTTGCTGCCTTCGTTGATGTCGAAGGGCTGGTCGGTGCTATCGGTCTGGACCCGCACCCGCGAACCGTCCGGCGTCAGTTCGAGCAGGGTGAAGCTGTAGCGCACCTGGGTGGTGCTGGTCGGCGTCAGCAGGCGTTCGCCGAGCAGGCCGATCTCGCCGGCGAACACCGGGTCGGCCAGGTGCTTGAGGTACTCGGTGGCCTGGCGTTGCAGGTCGCTTTGCAGGGTACTGGTGGCCGACAGATCGAGGCGGTCGAGGTCGTACAGCGGCCGGTTGAGCAGGCCGGCCAGGCGGCTGCGGGCGACGCTGATGCCCTTGTTGGTCTCGATCGGCTGGATCGTCGGTTCCTGCACCCAGTCGCGGAAGGTGGCCTTGCTGGCCAGGGCGGCGGCCGACAGCGGCGTATCGATCACACCGTTCTGGGTCAGCAGGCGGATATGGCTGTCGGTGAGTTCGGCCAGTTCCCGGCGGCCCTTGGACAGGTAATGCGAAGGCCGGCGCTGGGCGATCATCAACGACAGCACCTGGCGCAGGGCCAGGCCACGTTGCGCCAGGCTCTGCGGATCGCTGGCGGTGCTCGCCAGCTGCTCGTTGACCTGGGCGAAATCGGCGCCGTACCAGACCCGCAACCCTTCGGCCATGCCGTGCACTTCACCGTGGCCGGGCACCGCCGACAGCGGCACGCTGTTGAGGTAGTCGCGGATGATGCGCCGCCGCGCCTCGAGGGTCTGCTGGCCGCCCTGGTAGGCGCGCACGCTGGCGGAAATCATCTGCCGGAGCTTTTCCGCGCCGGACACGGTCAAGCCGTCTGGCGAGTGCCGGTACTTTTCCAGTTGGGTCGCCAGGGTGCTGCCGCCCGCCGTCTGCCCGGGCAGGTGCAGGAGCTTGGCCACCTGTGACCAGGCAGCCTTGCCGAAGCGCGGCCAGTCCACCGCCGGGTTGGCCAGGGGCTGGTCGGGGTCGAGCAATTCGCGGTTCTCGATGAACAGCAGGCTGCGCACCATCACCGGCGGGATGGCGGCAAAGTTTGAGTAGAGCTGTTGCGGGTACTTGAATTGATAGAGCGGCGCCGCACGGCAATCGGTGATCGACAGCCCGGCCTGAATCTTCTCGGTATAGGGTACGAAGAAGCCGTTTTCGCTGTAGTTCATCAAGGCGGGGGAGAAGCGGGTCTGGGCCTCCACCACGTAACCGCGCTTGAGCAGGCGCGCGAGGAAATCATCCAGGGCGCTGTAGCCCAGGCGTTTGTCGAAGGGGCCGGCGCCGGGGTAGACGATGGCATCGCTGGGCCCGGGCGCCATGGCGTAGTTCAGGTCCGCGGCGAACTTGCTGAGTTCGCGCGCCTGCAGTTTCGAGGTGCGCATTTCCTTGGACGCGGCAAAGCCGAGGGCGACCAGCGCCATCAGCAGCAATAGCCAGAACAGCCGCCACCAAAGCCGGCTGGAATGGGACTTTTCAGGGATAGGCGCTTCTTCCACGCGATCAGTTGGCACTACATTTTTACTCGAATCGGTCTGTCGCAAAGCACCCATAGTCGACTGATCCATTCACGCAAATTGATCGGACTTGTCTGAAGCTTAGACGGTGGTGGGCAATGGTGAAAAATTTGTGATCGACCTGAAAGCATTCACCTCCCCCTGTAGGAGCGAGCTTGCTCGCGATAAACCCGAGGGCGCCGCGATGCTTCGGATACACCGCGTCATCGTTGACGACCATCGCGAGCAAGCTCGCTCCTACAGGGGGGGTGAGGCGAAAGAAGCCTGAGATAGAGCCATCACGACCGGTAAATAGGTCCTAGGTAGGGGCATGACGCTGCACCATGGCTGTGCAATACTCGGCGCCGTTCAAAAATGACAAACGGCAAAAAATCCAGGTAATGCCACTCCGCAAAACCCGAAGATACCGAGATTTCTCTCTGAATTTAGCTGTTTATAGAGTGAAAAAGCCTGCCGTCAGCTTTTTATACTGCACGCCCCACTGATCTTGCAGGATTTGTCCTACAAGACGTGTCGGCCCACAAGGTCGATCCGATCTGGCGGGTACGGGTTATCCGTCCGCTCCTTACAGACTCGGTGGCTCACATCCAATAACAAGATGAGGTTGTACCCTATGCCAGTTGGCAACCACCTGCCCCAAGGCGAGACCGCTCAAGGCGGCCCGCTGAAACGCGAACTCGGCGAACGGCATATTCGCTTGATGGCGCTCGGCGCCTGTATCGGTGTCGGCCTGTTCCTCGGTTCGGCCAAGGCCATTGAAATGGCCGGTCCGGCCATCATGCTGTCCTACATCCTCGGCGGCCTGGCGATTCTGGTGATCATGCGCGCCCTCGGCGAGATGGCCGTGCATAACCCGGTCGCGGGTTCCTTCAGCCGTTACGCGCAAGACTACCTGGGCCCGCTGGCGGGCTTCCTCACCGGCTGGAACTACTGGTTCCTGTGGCTGGTGACCTGCGTCGCGGAAATCACCGCGGTGGCGGTGTACATGGGCATCTGGTTCCCCGATGTGCCGCGCTGGATCTGGGCCCTGGCGGCCCTGGTGAGCATGGGTTCGATCAACCTGATCGCGGTCAAGGCCTTCGGTGAGTTCGAGTTCTGGTTCGCCCTGATCAAGATCGTCACCATCATCGCCATGGTCATCGGTGGCGTCGGCATCATCGCCTTCGGTTTCGGCAATGACGGCGTGGCGCTGGGCATTTCCAACCTGTGGACCCATGGCGGTTTCATGCCCAACGGCATGACCGGCGTGCTGATGTCGCTGCAGATGGTGATGTTCGCCTACCTGGGCGTGGAAATGATCGGCCTCACCGCCGGTGAAGCGAAAAACCCGCAGAAGACCATTCCCAACGCCATCGGCTCGGTGTTCTGGCGCATCCTGCTGTTCTATGTGGGCGCGCTGTTCGTGATCCTGTCGATCTACCCCTGGAACGAAATCGGCACCCAGGGCAGCCCGTTCGTGATGACCTTCGAGCGCCTGGGCATCAAGACCGCCGCCGGCATCATCAACTTCGTGGTGATCACCGCCGCGCTGTCGTCCTGCAACGGCGGCATCTTCAGCACCGGGCGCATGCTCTACAGCCTGGCGCAGAATGGCCAGGCCCCGGCCGGTTTCGCCAAGACCTCGAACAACGGCGTACCGCGTCGCGCGTTGCTGCTGTCGATCTTCGCCTTGCTGCTGGGTGTGCTGCTCAACTACCTGGTGCCGGAGAAGGTGTTCGTCTGGGTGACCTCCATCGCCACCTTCGGCGCGATCTGGACCTGGGTGATGATCCTCCTGGCCCAGCTCAAGTTCCGCAAAGGCCTGAGCGCCTCGGAACGTGCCGGGCTGAAATACCGCATGTGGCTGTACCCGATCAGTTCCTACCTGGCCCTGGCGTTCCTGGTGCTGGTGGTGGGGCTGATGGCCTACTTCCCGGACACCCGCGTGGCGCTATATGTGGGCCCGGCGTTCCTGGTGCTGCTGACGGTGCTGTTCTACCTGTTCAAGCTGCAACCGAACAATGCCCAGCAGGGTGCGGTGCGTTCGGCGTCGTAACCCCATCAGGCGATAACACAAAAAGCCCCGGTCAGTGACCGGGGCTTTTTTATGCGGGCGATATTGCTGCGGTTCCAGGTTTTAGTGTTGTGACCCTCCGTTCACCGCAGCCCGATCGCCGGTGCGCGGTCAGCTCCCCAACAGCCCGGTGGTGTCCGCATCGAACGCCGCTTTCGCTCGCTGGGCGGCGGGCGCCAGCAAGGCCAGCAGCGCGGCCTCGCTGTACAGCTTGGTGCTCGCCAGGTGCTTGGGCGTCGGCTCGATCGGGATCAGCACGTCTTCGTCGCTGGCGTGCAGCCAGATCGCCACCACCTGCAGCGCCGAGACAAACAACACCCGCAGCTCGAAGGTCCGGCCTTTGAGGTGCGGCGCCTGTTCCGCCAGGTTCAGCGCGTTGACCGTGGCCGACGCCAGGGCGCCGTGGTTCAGGGACGAGAACTCGACCTGGCCAGCGATCTCGGCCAGTTGGGCGTCGGCAATCGACACCCCGTCGCTGAACACCAGATAATGCCAGTCCCCCAGCGTCGCCTGTTGCAGGCCTTTGCCTTGGGCCAGGTCTTCCAGGCTCAGCGAGTAGCCGCGGTAGGGCTCGGACAGGCTCACTTTACTGGCCGTGGCCTGGGCGAACTGGCGGTTGACGCCGAAACCTTTGCTCTGCAGGGCGGCCTGGAGAGCCGGGCGCAGTACCTGAGCGCCGTTGGCAGGTGCCTTGGGATAAGTCAGTTGCATGCTGCCCTCCTTAGTTTTTCCGAGTGAAGTAGGTGGTGGTCCAGTTGCCGCCGCCGTTGTACGAACGGGGGAAGGTGTTCAGGGCGCGGGTCGAATAACCGTAGATGGAATCCGCAATCAGCAGGTAGCTGCCGTTGGTGCCATAGATCGCCAGGAAGTGCGCGCCGCCGCCAAACCAGGCACAGCGCAGGCCGACGGGGCGTCCCATGTTGATCTGGTTGTCGATGGCCGACAGTTGGATCGAACCCTGGCTCATGCCACCAAAGCTGCGGGTGGTTTGCAGGGCCGAGTCCAGGTAGCCGTACACGTTGCACGGCCCCGGCTGGTTGCAGCAGGTATTGCGCCCCAGTTGCGCGTTGGCGACCCCGCATTGAGTCCAGGAACCGGTGCGGTAATAGTTGCCGACCGAGGCCGACAGCGCGGCCCAGCACCAGTTGGTCTGGGTTTGCTGCTGAATGCTGAAGTTGAGGCTGGCGGCCAGGGCGGCGTGTTCCGCGCTGTCGTCGACTTCGCTCAGTCCGGCATCGAGCAGGGTGCCGACCAGGCACTGTGGCAGTGCTTGCGCAGGACCTGTGCGGGTAAAGGGTGTGTCTTCAAGGGTTAACATTTTCATCCTCCATGAGTGAAAACAAGCGTCCAGCTTGTGTCGTTGTTGCGTATTGCGATGAAGCGGTTTTCTGAGGCCCGTGACCGGCCTGTGGGGTTCGCCATCCTCGATGGCCTGCTCCGGTCGGGCTCAGGGGTAACCTTAGTCGTAATATGCATTTGTGCAAATAAAATTATGCATTAGTGCAATTTACTGTGGGCAAGCAGCCAGGCGAGGAGAGGCCAGGGAGGCGGCTTGCATGACAACGGCCCATGCCGGCCGGCTTGGATGCCGCACGTCTGAAAGAGCGCTGGATCAGCGATTTCGCCAATCGATGGGCAGAAAAACCTGCCATACAAGTTGAGCGATATTCAACGCGGGAGAGTCACCCATGAGACTCTTATGGAAGGGAATCTCCAGATACACGGTGATCGGCATCGCCAACACCTTTATCCACTGGCTGGTGTTCTTCTTGCTGAGCCTGGTGGCGGGCCTCAGCCAGGCGCTCAGCAACCTGGCGGCCTTTTGCGTCGCGGCGTCGTTTTCTTTCTATATGAATGCGCGTTTCACCTTCGCCGCCAGGAGGTCGATCGGCGGCTATCTGCTGTTCCTGGGCGGCATGGGCGCGCTGAGCCTGGGTGTCGGGCATGCCGGGGATGTGTGGCGGCTGCCCGGCTTGCTGACGGTGCTGGTGTTTTCCGCCCTGAGCCTGGTGGCGGGGTTTCTGTTCGCCAAGTACCTGGTGTTCCGCGAGTGTGAGCCATGAAGATCTCGCTGATCGTTCCGGTCTTCAATGAAGAGCAGGCCATCGGCCTGTTTTACCAGGCGGTGCGTCGCGAGTTGCGCTTCGAGCAGGGCGAAGTCGAGATCGTGTTTATCAACGACGGCAGTTCCGACCGCACAGCCGAGGAGGTCAAGGCCCTGGCGCAGGTGGACGAGCAGGTGCTGCTGATCAACTTCTCGCGCAATTTCGGCAAGGAGCCGGCGTTGTTCGCCGGGCTGGAACACGCCACTGGCGATGCAGTGATTCCCATGGACGTCGACCTGCAGGACCCGATCAGCGTTATCCCGCGGCTGATCGAGGAGTGGCAGAAGGGCGCCGATGTGGTGCTCGCCAAACGCCGCGGGCGCGCCGCCGACAGTTACCTGAGGCGCTGCAGCGCGGCGCTGTTCTACCACCTGCTGAACCGGATCGCCTACACCCGGATCGAGGAAAACGTCGGCGACTTCCGGCTGATGGATCGCAAGGTGGTCGATGTGATCCGCACCCTGCCCGAGCACCAGCTGTTCATGAAGGGCGTGCTGTCGTGGGCCGGCTTCACCACGGTGGTGGTGGAGTACGAGCGCGCCGGGCGGGTGGCGGGCAACAGCAAGTTCAATGGCTGGAAGCTGTGGAACCTGGCGCTGGAAGGCATCACCTCGTTCAGCACCGTGCCGTTGCGATTGTGGACCTACGTCGGTGGCGGCATCTCGATTTTCGCCGTGCTCTACGCGGTGTACATGGTCCTGGACAAGATCTTCTTCGGCAACAGCGTGCCCGGCTACCCTTCGTTGATGACCGCCATTCTGTTTCTCGGCGGCGTGCAGTTGATCGGCATCGGCATTCTCGGCGAGTACGTCGGCCGTATCTATATCGAGGCCAAGCATCGGCCGCGCTACGTGATCAAGGACGTCATCGGCGGCAAAGACCGCCTGGGGCTCTAGCATGGACAGAATGGGCAGCTTGCTCAGCGGGGAACTCGGACGCCGCCAGGTTTGGCTGTTTTTTCTGTTCGCCACCATGTTGTATGTGCTGCCGCTGATCCTCGCCGACTTTCCCTATATCGATGACAACTGGCGTTCGCTGTCGGCCGGCACCGCCTGGACGGAGCAGGGGCGGCTGTTTACCGAACTGTTCTACAACGCCCTGACCTTCAGCGGCGCTGCGCCGAACATCTTTCCCTTGCCGCTGCTGATCGCCACGCTCGCCATGGCCTCGGCACTGACCCGCCTGACTTTCCATTACTACCCGCAACCGACGGCGGCCTGCTGCATGGTGCTGTTGCCGCTCTGGTACAACCCGTTCTTTCTGCAGAGCCTGTCGTATCAGTACGACGGCCCGGCCATGGCCTTGAGCCTGGTGGCGGTGATCTTCGCCATCACCTATCGCAACCCGTACCGCGTGCTGCAATGGCTGGTGCCGGCCTTGCTGGTCGCGCTGGCCATCGGGCTGTATCAGATCAGCATCAACGTGTTCCTGGGCCTGTGCTGCCTGGAGGTGATCCGCGGCGCCAATGACAAGACTGCCTGGCCGCGCTGGTGGGAAATGATCGGCTGGAAGATCGCCCAGGCGGCCCTGGGCTGGATGATCTATTGCGTCACCGCCTACCCCTTCATGGATCAGACCCGCACCTTGCTGTTGAACTGGTCGGCGCAGCCCTTGCTGCAATTGCAGGTCAACATTGGCAGGGTGCTGGAAAAAGTCGTGCTGCTGTTTCACGGCGGGTTCGCCTGGGTGTTCGCCGCGCTGGCGCTGTGTGCCCTTGCCGGTTGCGTGCGGCTGGGGATGAACCTGTTCAAGCGGCCGGACAGCGGCCTGAAAAAGGTCGTGATGGCGCTGGTCTGCCTGCTGGCATTGCCGCTGGTGATTGTGCTGGTGTCGGGGATCGCGCTGTTTTTCCGCGACTTCAATGAAGGCGCCCGGACCTTGATGGGCTTCGCGCTGCTGTTGGTGTTGCTGTTCTATCTGAGCCACCTGGCGTTGGCGGCGCTCCATGAGCGCTTGCCGCTGCTGCTGATGGTGCCGCTGCTGGCGATGTTGTCGCTGTCGTTCGCCTATGGCCGGGTGCTGACAGTGCAGAAAACCCTGGCGGCCAGCGCGCTGTCGAGCCTTGAGCGCGACATCACCAGCCACCCACAGTTGCGCGAGGCCAAGCGCATCTATATGTCGGTGACCTATTCCGATCACTGGCTGCTGGCGGCCGCGGGCTCGTTCAAGCAGATGCCGGTGCTGCACTACCTGCTGAATATCGACTTCTTCATGCTGGCGGAGAACCTGCCCAAGGTGGGCATTGCCAACGTGGTCGCGGAAAGGGAGCGGCGCAATGCGACCCTGGCCGGTTACCAGGGCTATCCACCGCTGGTGGACAGCCGCTATTACCGGATCTACCTGCTGGGGGACTACGGTTTTATCGTCATGAAGGAACCGGCGCCGATCAAGACGCTGCATTGGTGAGCGCCAGTCAGGCTAGATATCGATAATCACCAGGGTGCCGTGGCTGCCGGGCAGCACCGCATGAGGCAGCCCGGCTTCGACCAGGTACATCTGGCCTGCGTTCACCCTCACCTCACTGCCGGCAATGCCCAGGCGCAGGCAGCCATGGGTCACCAGCAGGGCTTCGTTGTAGTCGTGGCTTTCTTCTGCGTGGGCCTGTTGGTCCATGCGCAGCACCTTGATGCGTGCCGGCCCGACCTGGCCCACCACGGAGGACTTCCAGCTGGCGGGCAACTGGCAGGACAGCGAATCGAATGACAGCAATGGCATGTGGAACTCCCAAAAGTCAGGGGTGCTGCGGTCTGCTTTCGGTGGTCCGGTCAAGCATCATGGGGGCGTTTTTTCAGAATTCGTCCATCAGCAGCACACGGCATTCCCTGGCCTGGAACGCATTGATCTGCGGCACCAGGCGAGTGAAGTGCTCGGTCTGGCAATGGGCCTTGAGCGCCGCGCGGTCTGGCCATTGCTCGATAAAGATGAAGTGCCCCGGGTCTTGCTGGTCGACGAACAGGTCGTAGGCGATGCAGTCCGGTTCCTGGCGGGTTTTCTCCACCAGTTCGGCGTACCAGGGGCGCACGGTGTCGAGGTGTTCGGGTTTGATGAAGTCTTCGGCGATGACTTTGAGCACGGGTTTGCGTCCTTTGCCTATCGATGAATAACGCCCCGCCGCGCGGGCGGGGCGTCGAGTGTGACTGGTCAGGCCGCGGCTTCGCTGTTGGGCTCGAAGCTGTCGGCGCGCGCCAGCTGCCACATGCGCGAATAGAACTCGCCCGTGACCGCGCCGGTGAGCAGTTCGCCGGGCTTGAGGAACACATGCAGCTGCGAGAACAGCTTGATCTCGGTGGCCGACATGCGTCGCACCAGGTGCCTGGCTTCCAGTTGCGACGGGTGATTCAAGCCCGCGGCGGCAAGCATTTCGGCCAGGGCCTTGAGGGTGTTGCGGTGGAAACTGAACACCCGTTGCGCCTTGTCCGGCACCACCAGCGCGCGCTGGCGCAGGTTGTCCTGGGTGGCGACGCCGGTCGGGCATTTGTTGGTGTGGCAGCTTTGCGACTGGATGCAGCCGATGGCGAACATGAAGCCGCGCGCCGAGTTGGCCCAGTCGGCGCCGATGGCCAGCACGCTGGCGATATCGAAGGCGCTGACGATCTTGCCGCTGGCGCCGAGCTTGATCTTGTCGCGCAGGTTCAGGCCCACCAGGGTGTTGTGCACGAACAGCAGGCCTTCGCGCATCGGCGCGCCGATGTGGTCGGTGAATTCCACCGGTGCCGCGCCGGTGCCGCCTTCCTTGCCGTCGACCACGATGAAGTCGGGGAGGATGCCGGTTTCCAGCATGGCCTTGGCGATGCCCATGAACTCCCACGGGTGGCCGAGGCAGAACTTGAAGCCAACGGGCTTGCCGCCGGACAGCTCACGCAGTTGCTGGATGAAATGCATCATCTCGATCGGCGTGGAAAAGGCGCTGTGGCTCGATGGCGAGATGCAGTCCTCGCCCATGCGGATGCCACGAGTGTCGGCGATTTCCTGGGTCACCTTGTGCTTGGGCAGGATGCCGCCGTGGCCGGGCTTGGCGCCCTGGCTCATCTTGATTTCGATCATCCGCACCTGCGGGTTCTGCGCCTGCTGGGCGAAGCGCTCCGGGTCGAAACGGCCGTCGCTGGTGCGGCAACCGAAATAGCCGCTGCCCAGCTCCCAGGTCAGGTCGCCACCGTTTTCCCGGTGATAGGGGCTGATGCTGCCTTCGCCGGTGTCATGGGCGAAGTTGCCGAGCTTGGCGCCCTGGTTGAGGGCGCGGATGGCGTTGGCGCTGAGGGAGCCGAAGCTCATGGCCGAGATGTTGAACACCGATGCCGAGTAGGGTTGCTTGCACTGCGGGCCGCCGACCGTGACGCGGAAGGTGCTCGGGTCGCTCAGGGGCGCCGGGCGCATGGAGTGGCCGATGAATTCGAAACCCGACTGGTAGACGTCGATCAGGGTACCGAACGGCTTGTCGGCGCTTTCGTTCTTGGCCCGCGAATAGACCAGCGAGCGCTGGGCCCGGGAGAAGGGCAGGGCGTCGCTGTCGGACTCCAGCAGGTACTGGCGGATTTCCGGGCGGATACCTTCCACCAGATAGCGGATATTGCCCAGGATCGGGTAGTTGCGGCGCACCGCGTGGGGGCTTTGCAGCAGGTCGAAAATGCCCAGCAGGCTGAGCAGGAAGGTGACCAGGGTGAATGGCCAGAGCCAGTCATGTTCGAGAAAGGGCAAGCTGGCGAGGGTGAAAATCACGCAGGCAGCAAAGAAGGCGTAGCGGCTCAGGAGGGACAGGCTCATACGGTTTCCTTGGTTCGGACTCTATAGATTTCGTTTTTGGGTACTCATTCTTCTTGTGTGGCCAACGATCTTGTTGTTGTAGAGAACGGCCGTGGCGCAGCAGCTGTGCGCACATGGTAGCTTCAGGCGTCAGGCATTCTGCGCCTGGAGAAAAATCCAAAACAGCTCGGACCGGGACTTGATGCCCAGCTTGTCGTAGATGTGTTTCTTATGGACTTTCACGGTTTCGGCAGAGGTTTGCAGCTTACGAGCGATCTCCTTGCTGGAGCAACCGCTGAGCATCAAGTGCCCGACCTCTCCAGTTCGCGGGCGGTCAATTGCATGCACTTGAGGCGTTGCAGCGAATCTTCCAGGCGATTGCGCCAGTTGCCCCGGCATTCGGCGAACACCCGCGTGGCTGTTCGTTGAGTGCTTTGGGCAAGCGTGAACGCCTGGAGCCGGGCGTTGCCGAGGGCGATAGACGATTGACAGCTTTCCTTATTGCAACTGGTTCTCGTTTCCATGGTTGGATAATGTTACTGTATAACGAAATTCAGCCTTAGCTATCCCCTGGAGACTCCCATGAAAGCCAATATCCATCCTGCCTACCGCACCGTGCTGTTCCATGACACCGCCGCCGACGTGTACTTCCTGATCGGTTCCACCGTGGACACCGACCGCACCCAGCGCCACAGCGATGGCAACACTTACCCCTATGTCGCCCTCGACGTCTCCAGCGCCTCGCATCCGGTCTACACCGGCCAGCAGCGCAAGACCCAGTCCGAAGGGCGGATCGCCGGCTTCAACAAGCGTTTCGCATCGTTCGGTTCGTCCGGCAAGACCGGCAACGCTTGAGGGCCCCGGCCCTTGCCGCGTACCCGCTCGTTCCTGCATCGCTGCAGGAGCGGGCGGTTCCACTTTTCCATTTCCCTCTCTATTCCGGCCCGTCCATGGAAGACCTGGGTGGCCAGCGCTTCGTCCCGCCGCCCGAGGCGCCGGGTGTATGGAAAAAACAGCGGCCGACTGTGTCGTGACGACGACTCGCCAGTCATGGGATCCTTGCCGCCTCGCGTAATCGATCCAGGTTTTTCATGACTCTTTCAAGCGCCACATCCCCCCTTATCCGTATCGCCGCGGCCCTGTTGATCGGCCCCGACGGCCGTACTCTGCTGGTACGCAAGCGCGGCACCCAGGCCTTCATGCAGCCAGGCGGCAAGATCGAGCCGAGCGAGTTGCCGGCCCAGGCCCTGGCCCGTGAACTGGAAGAGGAACTCGGGCTGCGTATCGACCCGGCCGACGCCCGTTACCTGGGACGTTTTTGCGCACCGGCGGCCAACGAGCCGGGTTTTGTGGTCGAGGCCGAGTTGTTCCGCCTCGATCTGGACACCGACGAGGTCCGGCCCGCGGCGGAAATCGAGGAGGTCCGCTGGATCGATCCGGAGGCTGGCGACGAGCTCACCCTGGCCCCATTGACACGCGACCTGATCTTGCCGTTCTATCGCGCCTCGCAACTGGCCTCGGCCTGATTTTTCAAGGACAAAGGATTGCCCATCATGATTCCCCTTCACGACATGTTGATCTTCATCGCCGCAGCCTTGCTGATGGTCCTGACCCCCGGCCCCAACATGATCTACCTGATTTCCCGTTCGATCTGCCAGGGCCGCCGGGCAGGCGTGACCTCGCTGGTCGGCGTGGTGGCCGGTTTCTTCGTCCACCTGTTCGCCGCGGCGATCGGCCTGACCGCGGTCTTCATGGCGGTGCCGGTGGCCTATGAGGTGCTCAAGTGGGTCGGCGCCTTGTACCTGATGTGGCTGGCCTGGCAGGCCCTGAAGCCGGGCGCGCGTTCGCCGTTCGAGGCGCAGCAGCTGCCGCCGGACTCGTCGCGCAAGCTGATCCTGATGGGTTTTCTCACCAGCGCCCTGAACCCGAAGATCGCGGTGTTCTACCTGTCGGTCTTTCCCCAGTTCATCAGCCCGGAACACGGTTCGGTGTTCACCCAGAGCATCATCCTCGGCCTGACCCAGATCAGCGTGAGCTTCAGCGTCAACCTGCTGATCGCGCTGTTCGCTTCGGGAATCGCCGCCTGGTTCGTGCACAACCCGCTGTGGCTGGCGACCCAGCGTTATTTCATGGGCTTCGTGCTGGCCGGGCTGGCGGTGCGTCTGCTGCTGGAACAACGCCAGACGGCCTGATCCTTTCATTCACCCGCGAGCCCGGGGCCTCGACCAACCATGTCCATCCAGCACCTCGATGCCAGTCACGCCGCCGCCTACCGCGCGCTGATGCTCGAAGCCTATGAACGGCATCCGCAGGCTTTTACCTCCAGCGTCGCCGAACGCGCGGCGATGCCCCTGAGTTGGTGGGAGTCGCGGCTGAGCAGCCCGCTGGACCTGTTGCTGGGGGCCTTCGAGGGTGGCGAGCTGGTGGGCATCGTCGGGCTGGCGTTCGAGGTCCGGGAGAAAGCCCGACACAAGGCCACGCTGTTCGGCCTGTATGTGGCGCAGCCTTATCGCCACGGCGGCCTGGGCTACCGGCTGGTCCAGGCGCTGCTGCAGGAGGCACGCCAACGCCCCGGGGTGCGGCTGGTGCAACTGACCGTCACCGCTGGCAACGACGCAGCCCTGGCGCTGTACCAGCGCTGCGGTTTCGTCCAGTTCGGCCTGGAGCCGCTGGCGGTGCGGGTGGGCGTCGAGTACTTCGACAAGCTTCACCTGTGGCGTGAAGTTGTCTCCCCTCTCTGAATTCCCCCCGTTCCTCCAGGCCGACGCGGCTTTTCAACGTACCGCGCTGACCCCGTCCAGGGTCGAGAACGAAGTGTCCTTGGCGGTCAGCAGGAAGTCGCGCATATAGGGCGCATCCAGCATGTCGGCACGGATCGCCGCGTACAGCGTGGCGAACAGGCCTTTTTCCCCCAGGCGCTTGGCCTTCACATAACCCCGTGAGCTGTATTCATGCAGCGCCCAGTGAGGCATGCCGCACACACCACGGCCGCTGGCCACCAGCTGCATCATCATCACCGTCAGTTCCGAGGTACGGACCTGGGCCGGCTCGATGTCGGCCGGTTCCAGGAAGCGGGTGAAGATATCCAGGCGGTCGCGCTCCACCGGGTAGGTGATCAGGGTTTCGCTGAGCAGGTCTTCCGGAACGATGTAGGGCTTGCTGGCCAGGCGGTGCTGGTTGGCCACTGCCAGCATGGCTTCGTAGGTGAACAGCGGCACGTAGGTGATGCCCGCCAGTTCCACCGGGTCGGAGGTCACCACCAGGTCCAGGTCGCCGCGGGCCAGGGCCGGCAGTGGGGCGAAGGAGAAACCCGAGGCCAGGTCCAGCTCGACTTCCGGCCAGGCATCGCGGAACTGGTCGATGGTCGGCATCAGCCACTGGAAGCAGCTGTGGCATTCGATGGCCATGTGCAGGCGGCCCGCGGTGCCGCCGGCCAGGCGGGAAATGTCCCGCTCGGCTGCGCGCAGCAACGGCAGGGTGGCGTCCGCCAGTTGCAGCAGGCGCAGGCCGGCGCTGGTGAAGCGCACCGGCTTGGTCTTGCGCACGAACAGCGGCATGCCCATGCGCTCTTCCAGTTCCTTGAACTGGTGGGACAGGGCGGACTGGGTCAGGTGCAGGCGTTCGGCGGCTTCGACCAGGCTGTCGGCTTCGCGCAGGGCGTGCAGGGTCTTGAGGTGACGGAGTTCAAGCACCGGAGTTGCTCCATGAGTAAAACTTGTGATCAACACGAAAAGGTTGAGTTTGTCTCATGTAGGGTCAGCTGTCGACAATGGCGCCATCTTTTACAGGAGGACGCACACCATGGCCCTGGCCCACACTCTCGGTTTCCCTCGCATCGGCGCCGACCGCGAACTGAAAAAAGCCCTCGAAGCCTACTGGAAAGGTGACCTGGCCTCGGCCGTGTTGCAGGCGGTGGGTCGCGAACTGCGGGCCCGGCACTGGCAATTGCAGAAAGACGCCGGCATCGACCTGCTGCCCGTCGGCGACTTTGCCTGGTACGACCAAGTGCTCAGCCATTCCCTGACCCTGGGCGTCGTGCCACAGCGTTTCCACAGCACCTTGAATGCCCAGGGCCGGCCGACCCTCGACACCCTGTTCGCCATGGCCCGTGGCGCCACGGCCAGTTGCTGCGGGGCCGACCACGGCCAGGCGCAATACGCCCAGGAGCTGACCAAGTGGTTCGACACCAACTACCACTACCTGGTCCCGGAGTTTTCCGCCGACCAGACCTTCGCCCTGAGCTGGGAACAGTTGTTCGATGAAGTGGACGAGGCCCATGCCTTGGGCCATCAGGTCAAACCGGTGATCATCGGCCCGTTGACCTACTTGTGGCTGGGCAAGGCCAAGGGCGAGGGGTTCGACAAGCTCGGCCTGCTGGAGCGCCTGCTGCCGGTCTACGGGGAGATCCTCAACCGTCTCAAGGCCCAGGGCGTGGAGTGGGTGCAGATCGACGAACCGATCCTCACCCTCGACCTGCCTCAAGCCTGGAAGAGCGCTTTCGAGCGGGCTTATCACATCCTCCAGTACTCGCCGCTGAAAAAACTCGTGGCCACCTATTTCAGTGGCCTGCAAGACAACCTCGGCCTGGCGGTGAGCCTGCCGGTGGATGGCTTGCACATCGACGCGGTGCGCGCCCTGGAACAACTGGGCCGGGTGCTGGACCGCCTGCCGACCTACAAGATTCTGTCGGTGGGCCTGGTCAATGGCCGCAACGTCTGGCGCTGTGAACTGGAACAGGCGCT
>LNAP01000933.1_pt1 | contig 31968 bp, 26 predicted proteins | sample 602601 | NCBI WGS metagenome assembly LNAP01 (sample SAMN02440304, study PRJNA202911) | soil metagenome | biome: Subtropical and temperate rainforests or woodlands; isolation source: soil samples (1 kg each in a 20% v/v slurry with milli Q water) were... ...
ATGTCCGGAGCAAAATGCGAAGCGAAGGCGTAAGGCAGGCCGAGTTCGGCCGCCAGCGTCGCCCCGAAATTGCTCGAACCCAGTATCCACAGCGGTACATTGGTTCCGGCCGCCGGCACGGCAATAATGCGCTGATCCGGAGCGGCAGGCGCAAGAAACGCCTGGAGTTCCTGCACATCCTGCGGAAATTGATTAGAGGCGGTGGCAGGCCGTCGCATCGCTCGCACCGCGATTTGATCGGTGCCGGGCGCACGACCCAGCCCGAGATCGATGCGTCCAGGGTAGAGCCGCTCCAGCGTGCCGAACTGTTCGGCGATGATGTAGGGCGCGTGGTTCGGCAGCATGATGCCGCCGGCGCCGACGCGGATGGTCGAGGTGCCGCCGGCCACGTGGCCGATCAGCACCGCGGTCGCCGCGCTGGCGATGCCGGGCATGTTGTGATGTTCGGCCAGCCAGTAGCGCCGGTAGCCCAGCCGCTCGGCCAGCTGGGCCAGGTCCAGCGTGTTGCGGAACGCCTGGCTGGCATCGCTGCCTTCGGTCACCGGGGCCAGGTCGAGGATGGAAAACGGGATCATGTCGGGCTCTCGCCAAAATGGATGGCCACGATGTGGGGGCTGCCGCGCGAATTGCCACCGGCGCCTGCGCCTACAATGGCCCACCCTGATCCCACGGCATCCTGATGACCGAACCCGTCCGCCTCGCCAAACGTGTCGTCGCGCTGGCCCAGTGCTCGCGGCGCGAGGCCGAGCAATACATCGAGGGCGGCTGGGTGCGGGTGGACGGCGCCGTGGTGGAAGAACCGCAGTTCATGGTCGATGCGCAGCACGTCGAGCTCGACCCGCAGGCCAAACTGGCACCTGCCGAACCGGCCACCCTGGTGCTGCACAAGCCGGCCGGCTACGACGCCGGCAACGGCCCGAACCCGGCCAGCGCACTGGTCGCCCCGCAGACGCGCTGGCCCGACGACGGCTCCGGCGTGCGCCCGTTGCGGCGGCATATGCAGCGGCTCAACACGCCGTTGGCGCTGCCGACCCAGGCCAGCGGCCTGCTGATCTTCACCCAGGACTGGCGCGTCACCCGCAAGCTCACCGAGGACATCGACCGGATCGAACAGGAGTTCGTGGTCGAGGTCAGCGGGGCACTGATCCCGAACGGACTGGCCCTGCTCAATCACGGCCTGCGCTTCAACAACTACGCGATGCCGCCGATCAAGGTCAGCTGGCAGAGCGAGCAGCGCCTGCGCTTCGCGTTCAAGGTATTGCAGCCGACCCAGATCGAACCGATGTGCAACGCGGTCGGCCTGAAGGTGCTGGCAATGAAATGCCTGCGCGTGGGCCGCATCCCGCTGGCGAAGCTGCCACCGGGGCAATGGCGCTACCTCGCGCCGCACGAACGCATCTGAGCTTGCCGCGGCCGCCTTGCCCCTTACCCGGCGGAACGGCTTAGACTCACCCATGTGTCACGTGTCGCAAATCTACCCACACCGGAGAACAGCATGAGCAAGGGCATGGATTCAAAGAAGAGCGAGAAGAAAAAGCCGGCCAAGACCATGAAGGAAAAGAAGGCCGCGAAGCAGGAAAAGAAAAAGAACAAGTAGGGCCCAGGCCCCTACGCGCCGCGACACGGAGGCAGCCGCGGGGCGCGGCCGGTTGCTCTGCGATGCACTTGCCGGCCGCGCCTGCAGACAAGAGTCGGCTGCTTCCTCTTTTCCGCTAAATTTTCCCGGCCAGCTGCCGATAGTTCGAGACGGGTTGCCCGGGGGCCGGCGCGCTGGAATGAGGGACACGGAACATGGGGAATATGTGGCGGCGCATTTTTCGCAGCCGGAAGCCAACGACGTCAGCGAACCGCGCGCAGCCAGCCGCCGTGAAGTCCGTGCGTGCCCCCCCGATCGCGCCCGTCGTTCGCTCGGCATTGCCGCTGGCGGAAATCGAGGATCGTTTCCACCGCTTCGTACTCAGCGTTCCTGACAGCAACGCAGACGAACTCAGCGCATTCGAGCTCGCCACGCTCAAACGGCTGGAACTGCTCAGCACCCGCTTCGACATGCGCAGCCTGCCCCGCCTGCCGACGGTATTGCCGCAATTGCTGCGCGCATTGAAGAACGACAAGGCCGGCGGCGGCGAACTGGCCAGGCTGATCGGCCGCGACCCCCTGATGGTCGGCGAGATCATGCGGGTCACCGGCAGCGTGCATTACCGCGCGGCGCAGCCGATCACCAGCCTGCAGCAGGCGGTGGTGCTGCTGGGCCAGGATGGCTTGCGCCGGGTGCTTACCCAGCACGTGATGAAACCCATCCTGCAAGCCAATACCGGCGCGCTGGGCCACGCCGCCGGCGAACGCCTGTGGAATCATGCCGAACGTTGCGCCCACGCCTGTGCCTGGCTCGGCAGGAACAACGGCTGCGATGCGTTCGAGGCCTATCTGGCCGGGATCGTCTGCCACACCGGCGACGGCGCCGTGGTACGCCTGCTGGATCAACTGAAACCCGCCGGCGATGCCGAACCGCCCTCACCCGGCTTTCTCGCCAGTTGTTCCGGACTTGCCGCGCGGCTTTCGCTGCAAGTTGCGCAGCACTGGGAGTTGCCACAGCGCGTGATCGACGCGATGACGGAATGCCAGGCCCCGGCAGCGCCAGCGGCCTCGGCATTGGGCAACGCTCTTGCAGTGGCCGACCTGCTGGCGATGGCCCAGTTGCTGATCGAACACGAACGGCTCACCGACAACCCGGACCTCAGCCAAAGCTGGCCCGGTGTCTTTGCGCCGACCCTGATCGCGCGTTGCCAACAGGATCTCCGACGCAGCTTTCCCGTGTCGAAAAGCGCGTGAGCTGAGCCGCAGATCAATCCGTGCCCCGGTTATTCGCCGCGACGCAGCAGGGTCAGCCCGATCAGCCGTGACACCACCAGCGCGACGTACATCACCCCCACGAACATCTCCAGGCTGGCCACCGCACGGACGTGCACGGTAATCGGAATGACGTCGCCGATGCCGGTGCTGGACAGCAGCGCGAAGCTGAGGAACAGCAGCTCGGTCCAGCTGCGCGCCTCATGCGGGTTGACCGCAGCGGCGAAGCAGCCTGGCTGCAAGGTCTGGCACAGCACGAACACGAAGGTGAACGCCCAGACCAGCAGGGTGAACGTGGCGCCAGCGGCAAACAGCTCGTCGGTGGTGGCGCGGCGATCCGCCAGCATGTAACTGATCAGGCACCCGGCCGCGTAGAAATAGAACGCCGCCTCCAGCGCGGCCCACCACGGCCGCAGCTCCGGCATATCCATGGTCAGGTCGAGCACGTTGAACAGCACTGCCGGCACCGCGATGCAGGCACTGATCCAGGCGCGCCCGCGCGTGCGCCGCACCATCGAGATCGCCAGGCCCAGCACCAGCACGCCGAACGCACCGAGCAGCGCCCGCGCCGGGCGCGTGTGCTCGATGAACGGGTACAGCAGCAAGCCGATCAACTGCACCAGCAGCAGGATCGCCGAAGGGTGCCGGATGATCCGCACCAGCCAGCGCAGATGGGCAAAGCGGATCACCTTGCCCGTGACCGTGGTTTCATCGCTCCCGCCCATGTACCCATCCTCCCGTCGAGCGTTGCAGTGCAGGAATCCGCCGGCATCCCTTCGCCGTTTTCATCATGGCAGATCGAGGTGCATCGGCTGAACGACCAGGCCGGTATTGCTGATCGTCAGCGGCCCGCTGGGCACAAAACCGAAGTGCAGGTACACCGGCACCGCCATCGCCGAAGCATTCAGGGTAAAGCGGTGCGTACCGGCGTGCCGCACCGCATCGCGCATGGTGCGTTGCCACAGCCGGCGTGCGATGCCATGGCCGTGCATGCGGGTCGTGACGAAGAACTGGAACAGGTGGGAGTTTTCGCGCATCGCCGCCACCCCGACCAGGCGCCCGTCGTCCCGCCACGCCAGGTGGAAGCGCTGGCCGGCCAGGATCTTCTCGCGGATCACCCGTGCGCTCATGCCCAGCAACAGCGGTGGCGCCGCACTCGCCGGCTGCTTCGGCAGAATCCAGCGCCGTGTCACCCGTCTCGCCAACACGCCGATCGCGATCGCGTCCTGCGGGCCGGCGAGACGGTAGCGGATGCCCATGGCTCACTCCTGCGTGGAACGTCAGGCCGCCGCACCTGCGGCAGTTCGGAGACGTCGACGGCGGTCACCTGGAAACCGGCATCGACCCGTCGCCAAGGGCGGTACTGACTTCACGGGCTACCGCGATCCACATGGCTCTTTCCTGGAAGGTGCTACTCAGGGATGACGAGCCCGCCATGCGGCCAGCGCGGCTTCGTAGCGTTCGAGCGCCTCCTCGTAGACGTCGTACACGCAACGTACGCAGCCCTCGCCACAGCAATCGGCGGCATCCGGTTCGGGCGGGCGCACCGGCGGCGGATCGTCCGGGGCACGCTCCGGCGCGGTGGGGTCAACGGGATTCACGGCACTCCTCGGCATCGTGCGCCAGGCGTGGGGCTGCCTGGATCACCGATGGTGCCGCCAATCGCCGCCGCAGCTCAAGCGGGCCGCGCAACGCATGCACGCGGCCCGCCAGGATACGGACCGTTATTTCGCCGGCTTGCGGAAGCGATAGATGAACTGGTCGGTGTGGCCGCGTATCGACTTGTCAAACACCTTGAGGTCGTGCGCATCGGCCGGATTGCGCAGCGCATCGCTCTCGCCGTCGAACACGAAACCGGCCGCTTCCACTTCCTGCTTCACCACGGCCGGGTCGATGCGATGCAAGGTATCGGTGTCGGCGAGGCCGGAGCCCGTTGGCGCCGCGTGGTCGATCACCACGAACAGGCCGCCGGGCTTGAGCGCGTCATAGACCTGCTTGTCGAAGCCGGCCATGTCCACCGGCCCCATGAACGGGTCATGGTAGTCGTGGTAGTTCTGCGCGGTGAACACCAGGTCGACCGACTCCGGCGCGCTCAACTGCGCCGCCGGCTGCTGCAACAGGCTGACGTTGGCGTAATGCGGCGTGGCGACAAGCTTCTGCCAGTTCGCGAGGCTCTTCGCCGAGTACTTCGCCATTTCCGCCGGCCAGACCGTATAGACGTGGCCCTGCGGACCCACGATGGCACTGAACACCCGCGTCCAGTAGCCGCTGCCGGGCACCAGCTCCAGCACGCTCTGGCCCGGCTTGACGTCGGCGAACATCATCACCGCGGCGATCTTGCGGCGGGCATCGTCGGACTTGTCCGCCTGCCGGGCCGGGTCGTCGATCGCCTTCTGCACCGCGGCGGTGATCGCGCCGCTGTGCAGGTTCGCAACCTGGGCCGACGCAGCAGCAGGCAGGGCCAAGGCAATCAGTACAGCAAGAACAGTCGGGCGCATGACGTCTCTCCGCAGCGATCAAGGGGCAACCATTGTGCTACCGAACCGGCCACTCCGTCCCATGTCGTCGACGCGCTCGCCGCCGCCGTGCCGTTCGTCAGACGACAGCCGACGCCCGGACTGGTAAAACTGCCCATGCCAGCACACGGCACCACGGGAGGACATCGCATGTCGGCACTACGCACCGGAATCATGTTCAGTTGCGCGCTGTTTTTCTGCGTGCCTGCCGCCAGCCTGGCGCAGACGTCCGCGCAGTGGCGGTCGCGCCAGATCGAAGCTTCGCGCAAATCCGAAAAAATCATGCACGAAGCGGACAAGCACAAGGGCCTGCTGGCGCAGTACCAGGTCATGCGCTACGCCTACGCCAATGACAAGGACCCCGCCTTCCGGCTGATCTTCGGTCAATACCTGAGCTGGTACCAGACATTCATCGGCGACTACCCGGATGCGGCGCTGAGCTTTTCGATCAAGCAGCCGCTGGAAAAGGACGATCACCCCTCGCCGCTCTCCGATCCCGAGTACAGCGCCAGCCCCGCGCTGGAGGCGATCCCGGAACTGGCGAAGAAATACCAGCTGGTCTACCTCAACGAAGCGCACAACATACCGCTCACTCGCACGCTCACCGTGCAACTGCTGAGCAAGCTGCGGCAGGAGGGCTTCAGCTATTTCGCCGTCGAAACGGTCTACCAGACCGACAAGAAGCTGCAGACGCGCGGTTACCCCACGGCGGACAGCGGCTTCTACACCGCCGAACCGATCAGCGCCGAATTGGTGCGTACCGCCATCAAGCTCGGCTTCAAGGTGATCGGTTACGAGGCGCTCTCCAACGCCACCGGCGACGCCCGCGAAGCGGAACAGGCACGCAATATCTATGAACACATATTCCAGCACGACCCGCACGCGCGGGTGGTGGTCGAAGCCGGTTACGCGCACATCCAGGAGTCGGGCGAATTCCTCGGCGGCTCGACGATGGCCGAGCACCTGTACAAGTTGTCCGGCATCGACGGGCTGAGCGTGGAGCAGACCATGCTCGTGCCGCATCAGGTCAAGGAAGACAACCACCCCTATTACGACGCCATCGTGGAGAAGCTGCAGCCGCAAGTGCCGATCGTGTTCGAGGACAAAGCCGGCAAGCCGTGGGCATTGCGCGCGGGCTACGATGTCAACGTGGTTTTCCCGCCGCAGCAGATGCGTCGCGGGCGCCCCACCTGGCTCAGTCTCGGCGGCCTGCGCCAGCCTTATTTCGTCAGCGGCGATCGCTGCGAGGAACATTACCCGTGCCTGATCGAGGCGCGCTATGCCGACGAAGGCAAGGACGCGATCCCGGCCGATCGCATGGCACTCGATCCGGTACCGCTGATGGCCACCCTGAATGACCGCGTCCGCCAGGGCCAAGGCGCGCCCGTCACCGAGCTCTACCTGCGCCCCGGCAAATACGATCTGACCATCAGCGCCGAAGACGGCAGCCTGATTTTCCGCAAAACCATTTCGGTGTCGAAAAAGACGGAGGCCACCCCGTAGCCGTCCAGACATCCGTATGTCCAACCGCAATGGCGGAACCGATGGCCCGACAGCAGCAAGCATGACTAACGTCCTACACAATCCGCGTGGCGCGCGCGTATAACCGAAAGGTTGTTGCCGTGACATCCCCCGGCGCGGGTATGGGCCCCGCGCCGCGATTCGGATGACGATCCCCGACCAAGTGGAGTACACGCATGACTCGAATGACGATCCGCCCGTTGCTGATGGGCGCCTGCCTGTTGGCGACGTTTGCCGCCGCCGCAACCACCGCCAACAGTGCCGACGACCACGCCAGCGGCGCCATGTTCGGGTTCGACGCGAACGGCGCCACTGCCCAACGCAGCCTGGAACAGCGCTTCGACGCGCAGCTCGATCCGGCTGACCTGCGCAGCTGGCTCAAGCAGATGTCATCGCAACCCAATCAGGTCGGCGCACCGCACGACAAGGCCAACGCCGAGTTCATGCTGGCGAAGTTCCGCGAATGGGGCTGGGATGCGCACATCGAGACCTTCAATGTGCTCTACCCCACGCCGAAGAAGGTGGCGCTGGAACTGCTGGGGCCGAAGCCCTACAGCGCCACGCTGAAGGAGCCGGCCATCGCCGGCGATGCCACCTCCGGCCTCGCCGGCGCCCTGCCGCCCTACAACGTCTACGGCGCCGACGGCGACGTCAGCGCGCCGCTGGTCTACGCCAATTACGGCATGCCGGACGATTACAAGGAACTGGCGCGGCGCGGCATCGACGTGCGCGGCAAGATCGTGCTCACCCGCTACGGCGGCGGCTGGCGCGGGCTGAAACCGAAGCTCGCGCAGCAACATGGCGCGGTCGGCTGCCTGATCTACTCCGATCCGCATGACGACGGCTACGCCAAGGGCGACGTCTATCCGCAAGGCGGCTGGCGTCCGGCGCAGGGCGTGCAGCGCGGTTCGGTGGCCGACATGCAGGTCTATCCCGGCGATCCGCTGACCCCCGGCACGGGTTCCACCGCGGGCGCCAAGCGCCTGCCGCTGAAGGACGCGGCGACCCTGCTGAAGATCCCGGTGCTGCCGATCTCCTACGCCGACGCCACCCCGCTGCTGCAGGCGTTGACCGGCCCGGTGGCGCCAGCCGGCTGGCGCGGCGCACTGCCGCTGACCTACCACGTCGGCCCGAGCACGGCGAACGTGCGCATGACCGTGCAATCGGACTGGGGCCAGCAACCGGTCTACGACGTGATCGCCACGATCAAGGGCTCGACCGAGCCGGACCAGTGGATCGTGCGCGGCAACCACCATGACGGCTGGGTGTTCGGTGCCTGGGACCCGCTGGCCGGCAACATCGCGCTGATGGCCGAAGCCAAGGCCATCGGCGGCCTGCTCAAGCAGGGCTGGCGGCCGCAACGCACCCTGGTCTACGCCAGCTGGGACGGGGAAGAACCGGGCCTGCTCGGTTCCACCGAATGGGCCGAGACACACGCCGCCGAACTGCAGCAGAAGGCCGTGCTGTACGTCAATTCCGACACCAACGGCCGCGGCTTCCTCGGCGCCGGCGGCAGCCACTCGCTGCAGCACCTGGTCAACCAGGTGGCCGCCGGCGTGACCGATCCGGAAACCCACGTCAGCGTGCGCGAACGCCTGCGCGCGCACATGCTGGTGGCTGGCAGCAACAAGGACGCCAAGCCGGAGGTCAAGACGATCGCCGAGCTGGCGGCGGCCGGCGGCGACCTGCCGATCGGGGCGCTGGGCTCGGGCTCCGACTACAGCGCGTTCCTGGAGCATCTCGGCATCGCCTCGCTGGATCTCGGCTTCGGTGGCGAGGATGACAATGACGGCATCTACCACTCGCGCTACGACTCGTTCGATCATTACGCACGCTTCGGCGACCCAAGCTTCGAATACGGCGTGGCGCTGGCCAAGGTCGCCGGCCATGTCGTGCTGCGCACGGCCAACGCCAACGTGCTGCCGCTGCGCTTCGGCGACTTCAGCCGCACGCTCGACCGCTACGTCGGCGAACTGCACAAGCTGGCGGACAGCACCCGCAAGGCCACCGGGCAGCAGCACAAGTTGCTGGACAGCCATGCGTTCGCGCTCGACGCCGACCCGACCCGGCCGGTCGCCCCGCCCGCGCGCGACTCCGACATGCCGGCGATCGACCTCGCCCCGCTCGACCGGGCCGCGAAACAGCTCGCGCAAAGCGCCAGGGCCTACCAGGCCGCCTACGACAAGCGCGCCGCCGCCGGCTTCGACCTGGCCACCGCACAGCGGCAGCAACTGGACCGCTTGATCGGCAGCATGGAGCAGCGTCTCACCGACCCGTCCGGCCTGCCCGGCCGCACCTGGTTCAAGCACATGATCTACGCCCCCGGCATGCTCACCGGCTACGAGGTGAAGACCGTGCCCGGCGTGCGCGAGGCACTGGAGTCGCGTCGATGGGACGAAGCCGATCATTACGCCGTGGACACCGCGAAAGTGCTTGACGGCTATCGTGCGCAGCTCGACCAACTGACCGCGTTACTGAAGCGGTAATCGCAAGCTGCTGCGTCACGCTCGATCAGGGGGCGGCCCGTGCTCCGTGCCCCCTGACCGATTGATTGCCCCCCGACCCTGCTGATCGCTATAAATGGCACCGGTGATGCGGCTGCACGCAAGTTGCAGCCGCGAAATCACGACAGGGGAATTCGATGATGGACGTGCGATGCTGGATCGCTGCGGCCTTGCTCTTGCCGCTTGCCGCCGTGCTGCATGCCCAGCCGGTTTCGTTCGCCGAGCTGGCGCGGCATGCCCAGTACGAGGACGTCAAGATTTCCCCGGACGGGCAGTATCTCGCGGCCACCGCCGTGGTGAAGGGGCAGACCGTGCTGGCCCTGATCCACCTGTCCGACATGAAGGGCACGCTGATTCGTCCGCGCGAGGAAAACGATGTCACCGATTTCTGGTGGGCGTCGTCCACGCGGGTGCTGTACTCGGTAGGCATCCGCGTCGGCGGTTACGACGCGCCGCTGGCGACCGGCGAACTGTTTGCGGTCAGTGCCGATGGCAACGGCGCCGACACGCTTTACGGCTACCGCCGGCCCGGCATGAGTACCGGCTCGCACATCCAGCGTGCCACGGCGGAGTACGGCAGCGCCCAGTTCATCGCCACGATTCCAGACGATCCCAACCACGTGCTGGTGGCGATCAGCTCGTGGTCGGGAGACGGCAACGAGCTGAACCTGCCGACCGCCTACCGCATGGATGTGCGCAACGGCAACAAGTACCGGCTCATCGTTGCACCACTGCGCGGCGCGCAATTCGTCGCCGACCACCAGGGCAGGATCCGTTTTGCCGTGGGCTGGGACAACGACGGCAACACCAAGGTCTACCTGCATCCGCTCGACGGCGACGGCTGGCAGCTGCTGCCGGAGGAAAGCAAAAGCCGCTCGATCCCGATCGGGTTCGACCGCGACGACACGGCGGCCTATTTCACCTGCCCCGCGCCTGGTGCCTTCGGCATCTGCCGATGGGACCCGGCGAAGCAGTCGCAGACGGTCGTGTGGAGCAACCCCACCGTCGAACCGGACAGCCTGCTGCAAGGCCTGGCCGACGACAGCATCCTCGGCGTGGGCTTCATGGACGGCCGTACCGGCGCCGCGCTGTTCGACAGCCAGTCGACCGACGCACAGGCCCTTCTTGCACTGATGAAGCAATTCCCCGGCGAGAGCGTGCGCTTTGTCTCGGGTACGCGCGACGGCAGCCAGAGCGTGGTGCTGGTGGAAGCCGATGTCGACCCGGGAACGTTCCTGCTGTACGACGCGAAAACGCGCAAGCTCACGCCTCTGCTCGCACGCATGTCGTGGATCAACCCGGAACACATGGCGTTCAAGCAACCGTTCGACCTCGCCGCGCGTGACGGCATGAAGTTGCACGGCTACCTGAGCTTCCCGCCCGGACAGGAAAACGCGAAACACCTGCCGATGGTCGTGCTGGTTCACGGCGGGCCGTTCGGCATACGCGACCGCTGGGAGTACGACACTCTCGTGCAGCCTCTGGCGACCCGCGGCTATGCCGTGTTGCAGGTGAACTATCGCGGCTCCGGCGGCTACGGTTACGACTACGAGCATGCCGGCTGGCGCCAGTGGGGCGGCAGGATGCAGGACGATGTCACCGACGCCACCCGCTGGGCGGTCGCGCAAGGTATCGCCGATCCGCAGCGCATCTGCATCTACGGCGCCAGCTACGGCGGCTACGCGGCGCTCGAGGGGGCGGTGAAAGAGCCCGATCTGTACAAGTGCGCGATCGGTTACGTGGGCGTCTACGATCTGCCGTTGATGTACCGCCGCGGCGACATCCCGCAGTCCAGTTTCGGTGAGGAATATCTCAAGCGGCAACTGGGCGATGACATGACCGTGCTGGCCCGGCACTCGCCGATCAACCAGCTGGAGGCTCTCAAGGCCCACGTGATGCTGGTCGTCGGCGGCAAGGACCAGCGTGTGCCGCCCGTCCAGGGGCTCAGCCTACACCAGGCGTTGGCGAAACGGAATATCGCGCATGAATGGCTGTACAAGCCCAACGAGATGCACGGCTTCTACGACGAAGCCAACCAGGTCGAACTGTACGCAAAGCTCGTGCAGTTCGTGGGCTCCAGCATCGGCCCCGGCGTGACAGCGACAGGCACCGCCGGCACCGGTGATACCGCGGCCGTGCACTGAACCCCCGCCGAGGGACGCGCTCCTGCCCGGTTCCGGCAGGAGCGCGCCGTCGCGGATCGTCCCCGCGGCGACACATCGCGCCGGATCGCCGCGGCCGCACGATGGCGGTTCGGAATATCCCTACCCAACTGATGGGCTACACGCGACCGCTGCCGTTCTGGCAGAGTGCAGCGGTCAGCTGCCTTGCGACTCCAGGGGAAAACTCATCATGCACGCATCCATCCGGCTCTTGCTCGCTGTCCTGCTGGCATCAGGCACTTTCGGTGCGCTTGCGGCGACCGAACCCGACAATGCGAAACCGTATGCCCGCGACACGGCCCAGCCGATCGACCAGGCGTACACGGCGCAGATCCTGAAGTTCACCACCGACCCCTCGTTCAACTCGCCGCTGACCGACTACCTGCCTGCCTCCGCCAGCGTGCCCACGCCGGAGAAGGTGCTGGGCCACATCGCCGGCGCACCGGACTACCTGCCGCATGTAGCCGACGTTCACCGCTACTTCCGCGCACTGGCCGCTGCCAGCCCGCGGGTGAAGGTGTTCTCGATCGGCAAGAGCGAGGAAGGCCGCGAGATGATCGCGGTAGCGATTGCCGACGAAAGCCTGCTGGCCGACCTCGACGCGAACAAGGCACGCCTGGCCAAACTGGCCGACCCGCGCCGCATCGGCATGGACGACGCCACTGCCGACCAGCTGATCGCGCAGTCCACGCCGGTCTACTACATCACCGGCGCCATCCACTCCACCGAGACCGGCTCGCCCACCGCGCTGATGGAACTGGCCTACCGCCTGGCGGTGGACGAGGCGCCGTACATCCGGCACATCCGCTCGCACGTGATCACCCTGATCACGCCGGTGGTCGAGGTCGACGGCCGCGACCGCATGGCCGACCTGTACAACTGGCACCTGGCGCATCCGGGCCAGAATTACCCGCGGCTGCTGTACTGGGGCCACTACGTAGCGCACGACAACAACCGCGACGCGATGGGCATGTCGCTGAACCTCACCCGCAACGTGGCCGACACCTTCGTCGGCTGGCACGCGCAGGTGCTGCACGATCTGCACGAATCGGTGCCGTTCCTGTACGACAACACCGTGGGCGACGGCCCGTACAACGCGTGGATCGACCCGATCCTCACCGGCGAGTGGCAACAGCTGGGCTGGGACAACGTGCAGCAGCTGACCCGGCTCGGCATGCCCGGCGTGTTCACCCACGGCGACTTCGATACCTGGAGCCCGGGCTACCTGATGTTCATCGCCGCCATGCACAACGGCATCAGCCGCCTGTACGAAACCTTCGGCAACGCCGGCGCCGACACCGTGCAGCGCATCCTCGACCCCGAGGAATACCAGCGCACCTGGTACCGCCCGAACCCGCCGCTGCCGACCGTGCTGTGGTCGCAGCGCAACAACAACAACTACCAGCAGACCGGCCTGCTCACCGCGCTGGCCTATTTCTCCGGCAACGGCCAGCAATTCCTGAAGAACTTCTACCTGAAGAGCAAGCGCTCGATCGAGAAACCGCAGCAGGCCGGCCCGGCTGCGTACGTGTTTCCGGCCGACGACAAGCGCCCCGGTTCGCGCGCCCAGCTGTTGCGGGTCCTGCAACTGCAGCACGCCGAGATCAGCCGCACCAGCGCACCGATCACGGTGGCGCTGCCTAAGCAGGACGACGACAAGAAGAAAGCCAAAACGCAGACCTTCCCCGCCGGCAGCTACGTCGTGCGCATGGACCAGCCGTATTCGCGCATCGTCGATACCTTGCTGGACCGCCAGTACTGGTCGCCAAAGGACCCGCAGCAGCATCCCTACGACGACACCGGCTGGTCGATGGGCGACCTGTTCGACGTGCAGGTGGTGCGGGTGACCGACACCGCGATTCTCAAGGCGCCGATGAGCCTGCTCGACGGGCCGGTCGCCGTGCCGCAAGGTCTGGCCGCAGTCGACATGCCGCAGGCGAAACTGCCGCGCATCGCGCTGATGCACACCTGGCTGAGCACCCAGACCGAAGGCTGGTGGCGCATGGCGCTGGACAAGCTGCAGGTGCCGTACGACTACATCAGCACCCAGGACGTGGCAAAGGCCGGCGACCTGCGCGCGAAGTACGACGTGATCCTGTTCGGTCCGGTCGGCGACGCCAGCGCCCAGCAGATCATCGACGGCCAGCCGATGTGGGGCAATCCGCTGCCGTGGAAGACCACCGCATTGACGCCGAACCTGGGCCACATCGACGCCACCGACGACATCCGCCCCGGGCTGGGCGAGAGCGGCGTCGCCAACCTCAAGCGGTTCGTGCAGGCCGGCGGCCTGCTGGTCACCGCCGAGGACACCGCGAAGTTCGCGATCGACATCGGCCTGGCACCGGGCGTGTTCGTCACCCCCAGCAACAAGCTGAAAGTCGTCGGCAGCGTGCTGCAGGCAAAATTCGCCGACCGCAGCAGCCCGATCGCCGCCGGCTACAGCCGCGACGAGCTGGCGCTGTACAGCGCGGCCGGTCAGTCGTTCAGCGTGTCCAACCTGGTCACCGGCGACAAGGGCCTGCCGACCGCGAAGGATTTCCAGCGCCCGACCGGACGCGGCGGCCCGCACGACACGGACACCCCTGAAGGTCGCGCCTCGATCGCTCCGGCCGCCCTGCCCGACGTCAAGCCATGGCAGCCGCTGCCGCTGAACGCCGAGCAGATGCGCAACAACCCGTGGGTGATCCCCGCCGACCAGCGTCCGCGGGTGATCCTGCGCTACGCCGATGCGAAGAACCTGCTGATCTCCGGCCTGCTCGACGGCGGTGACGAGATGGCCGAACGCGCCGCCGTGGTCGACGCCCGCTACGGCAAGGGCCACGTGCTGCTGTTCGCCAGCAACCCGATCTGGCGCGGTGAAACCATCGGCAGCTATCCGCTGGTGCTCAACGCCATCGTCAACTTCGACAAGCTGGATGCGTCACGGGCCAAGACATCGGACGCAGCGTCGCGATAGGACGATCAAGATGCCGCTGTCGATACGGCTTTCACGCAAAGTGCGTATCGGCAGACGGTTGGAAACCGGCAGCCACTACATCCCTTCAGTTGCCACGCCAACGATGCCTAGGCATGGCTTTGCAAGACCATCGCTGACGCTGACCCGATTGCGGCCTTCACGCTTGGCCCGATACAACGCGTCGTCGGCAGACGCCAGCAGTTCGCGCAACTCGTATCCGGTATGTGTTGCAGAGGCGACACCGAAGCTGGCAGAAATAGGGATATCGATCGTCTCGCCCCCCCTCGCCGCCGTGGCAATGGCGTGCCTCATCAGTTCGACCCGGGCCAGTACTTGCTGCAGCGTGCAATCGGGCAACATGATGCCGAATTCCTCACCGCCGAGCCGGCCGAAGATATCGGAGGAACGCAAATGCGCCTGGCAGGCCGCAACGGCGCGCTTGAGTACACGATCGCCCACCGCATGGCCGTGGGTGTCGTTGACGGCCTTGAAGTGATCCAGGTCGAGCAGCACCAGGCAGGCCTCGCGCGCGGACTTCCTGCAGTACTTCAGCTGCAGCTCAACCTCATTGACGAAGTGCTGCCGGTTGTAGATGCCGGTGAGACCGTCGCGTCGCGCCAGCTTCATGAAACGCAGCTGGGAACGCTTGATGCGGTAGGCCCAAAAGGCAATGAATGCAAGCACTGTCGCCAGCAGAATGATGTACAGGCGACTGGTTTCGGTGGCTTTTTTGTCCAGGGTTTGTTGCAACTGCAGAATTTCGTTCTGCTTGCTCAATGCGTCAATCTGAAGTTTCTTGGCCAGCACCTGCTGTTCCACGGTCTGAAATGCCAGCGCCCTGGCGTTTACCGCGTTCAAATAGCCTTTGTTGGCCTCCATGTAGCTCTCATGGTAGGTAAGAGCCGCGCTCATATTTCCCCGTCGCTTCTCGACCAGGTACAGCACCCGATAGGCGATACTCAACGACTCACCGTACCTGTTGCGCATGCTCTGGGCGACCACAGCCAGCGCCGACTGTTTTGCCTGTGCCAGCTGATTGGTGCTGAGATAAGCCTCCGCCAAGAGTGCGTCGAATTCCGATATGAGCATTTGATATTTGCTGCTCTGGACCGCGGCATAGTTGCTCTTGAGTATTTGAAAAGCCCTCGCGACATGATTGCGTCGAAGAGCCAGACTTGCCACATAGAACCTGATTCCGTTGGCATAGACGAGGTCGCCCGCCTTGCTGCAAATGTTTATGCCCTGCTGAAACTGCTCATCGATGTTCTGCAATCGTCCGCTTTTGTAAAGCGCCCCAATCCTTGCATGTTCGGCCTTGCAACTGTATGCGCCCGGACTTTCCTTGGACACGCGGTCGGCATAACTGAAAGCAAGGTCGTATTGCCCAGCCTCTTCGTACAGATATGCCGCGACCACGAGCGCCTGGGCCCGGGCATCGGGGTCGGTGATATCCGACAGCTGATTGAGCAGCAGGCTCTGCCGCTGAAAGGCCTCTTCGTATCGGGATCGTTCCGCCAAGGTATTGACTAGCAGAACTCCGGCGCGAAAACGCATCGTCAGGTTCACAGACTGGTTCAGAACTCCCTCGAGCAAGGAGTCCGATGTCCCGTAGTCGCCCCGATAGGCAGCCTGCCATGCCTGGAGGTAATGCAGGTACTCAAGCTGGACAGGCGGAAGATTCGCGCTCTCCGTGCCCAGTCGATCAAGAATCTGCTGGAATTGCTGCTGATCCGACAGCTTGACGTCGTTGGCATGCTGGAGCATGGCCGTAGTATCGCCAACGGCTGGCGGCACAGCCGAATGGACCGTGCCTGCGACCAGCACTCCGAGCAGGATCCATCCCGCGATCACCACCCGACGATGCATGCCGGATGCTGACATCGGACTAGTCCAGTGACTGTGTAGCTGAAGCTGAATGCGCTTCATCCTCCCCCTCGGAGGGGGTTTCCTCAGCATCATCTTCGCCTTCTTGCTCCTCACCCGGCGCCAGGAAACCGCAAACCGGAACCACTCCCATCAGAGCATCAAGTTTCGTCCGATCCTTGACCCGGATGGCTTCCTGAAAATCCGGATTGAGACCGGACGAAATCAGGGCCGATCCAATGGCGGCGCCCACTCCGCGGCTCAACTGCGCGTCCTGGCCCACCCGTTCAAGAAACTCGATGACATCCGACATCTGCAACCCCCTGACTGCTGTTGGCGTGGTCAGCGTCCCGGGGATGTTACCCCGCTGGCTGAACATGCCAGCGGGGCCATCCAACTCAGGCTCGCCGTTTGTGATTGTGCCCGTCTACTTCGTCAATACCCGGGATCAGCGAGCGATGCACCTGCGCGAAGGCAAGCATGCAGCATACATTTTCCGCCCCCACCAACGCCCTCAGCCGCTGCTGGTCCCGCGCTAGCACGGCATCGCATACTTCCGCATCCACTTTCGTGTCCGCCAGCATGCGCTGCATTTCCCCGTTGGGGGCGTAACGCAGATTAGCGTTCTGCCCGATGGCTTCCAGGAAATCGATGATATTGGACATGGCGTTGTCTCCTAGGATGATGGATTGGTTGCAATTACACAGGCTGCCTTGCCGTCAAACGGGGGGAATCCACCCGAATGCCGGCAATTGCAAACCTGCGCCAAACCATCGTAGAGACGCCGCCAATGCCAACTTGTCTACTTGTTCACAGAACGCCCACTTGCGGTCAGACCCCGCCCAAACCAGTTCGACCAACCGCACGTGGCTTCCAACATTGCGCTGCAACAGGCCTAGCCACGACGAATAGAAACTCCTGCAAAACAATCCTGGAGCACCTCATCCCCCGGTATCCAGTTTGTTGACCAAAGGCTCGCAGGGGAACGCGTCGACAAAACGGATCAGTGACGAACTCTAGCCTTACGCACACCGTTCGCGATGAATTTCATCTTCATCATTCATGCCGGCAAATTGCACGCAACTGACAATGCCCGGAAACTGCATGCAACAGACGTTGCCCGTCCCGATCAGCGCTTCCAGCTGCTGTTTATCCTTGGCGAGGACCGCTGTCTGCAGATCGGAATCTAATCGATAACGTTCGACATCTGTATTCCCCTCTTGACGTGAGTACCGCAAAAAAACCACTGATCGGTTGAAAGACTTGCCCCATGCCCTGCCTAGGCAAGCCTCCCGCCCAATACTATGCCTGCTTCGGGCCGAAAGGCGCCAAATCCCGAGTGGGACGGCATGACACTGACCTATCCAGCCGTGACGTTGTCGGCCGTAACCAAGTCCAGTGCAGCAAGCCGGGCCCGAGTTTCGGTATCCGGCTGCAGGGGGCGAGCCGGCGGCACTACCACCGTATCCTCCATCTCGACCTTCGCCTGCGGCAGGTCACCGAGCTTCACCCGTTCGATCCGCGCCTGCTGGATCGGCAAGGTGGCGCTGCGGTAGATGGTGATCTCGTGATCGAGCGGGTAGTCGCGCGCCAGCACGTCGACCAGTACCTGCTTGTACGCGGGGCCCGTCGAGAAGCGAGCCAGCGACTGGTCGCCCACCAGGCCCACCTGCCACAGCACCAGGTAGGCGGTCGGATCGATCCGGCGCTGGTAGAACAGCAGCTGGCTGGCCTCGAAGTGCTGGCAGCCGTAGCGGCCCGGGTCGATGCCGAGGTCCGCGTAGAGGCAATCCTCGGCGGAAATGCCCGGCTCCATGTGCGCGGGATAGCCCTCGCTGCGGGCCACCTCGATCGACTTGTGCGGTGCCCAGGCGAAGACGCCGGGATGGCCGTAGAACACCCCGCACACCCGCTTGCCCGCACGCACCTCGGTGAGGATGGCCTCGACCATCTCGCGGTAGGTCTGCATGCGCGATTTGCCTTCGCGGTAGTACGGCTGCAGGCTGCGCACGTCCGCATGCATCTTGTTCAGCCACAGCTCGACGATGCCGTCGGAGAGCCCGGCGAACACCACGTCCGCCTGTTCGATATGGCTGCGCGCCAACGGACCGAGGTGCGAGCCCAGGGTCATGCCGAGGCCCACGCAGACCAGGCTTCCGGGTGAACGTGCTGCATCCATGGTGATCGCTCGTCTTGGCAGGAGGTGAGCGGCATTATTCACCCGCTTTGAACGGCTGCGCCAGTTCAGCGGTCCGGGGCCGGATCGGGCTTTGCCGGGAACGCCTCCATCAGCGGCCGGATCAGGTCCAGCGGCAGCGGAAACACGATGGTCGAGGACTTGCCGTTGTTGGACATGTCGGCCAGCGTCTGCAGGTAGCGCAGCTGCAAGGCCTGCGGCTGCTGCGACAGCATCGCGGCGGCGTCACGCAATTTCTCGGCAGCCTGCATCTCGCCCTCGGCGTGGATCACCTTGGCGCGGCGTTCGCGCTCGGCCTCGGCCTGGCGGGCGATCGCGCGCACCATGGTTTCGTTGAGGTCGACGTCCTTGATCTCCACGTTGGCGACCTTGATGCCCCACGGGTCGGTGGCTTCGTCGAGGATGGTCTGCAAGGTGTGGTTGATCGAATCGCGCTGCGACAGGATCTCGTCCAGTTCGTGCTGGCCCAGCACCGAGCGCAACCGTGTCTGCGCGAGCTGGCTGGTGGCCTGCAGGAAGTTCTCCACCTGCAATACGGACTTGTCGGGTTCCACCACACGGAAATAGACCACCGCGTTGACCCGCACCGAAACGTTGTCGCGCGAGATCACGTCCTGCGGCGGCACGTCCATCACGGTCACGCGCAGGTCGACGCGGATCATCCGCTGCACGAACGGCACCAGCAGCACCAGTCCGGGGCCCTTGGTCCCGGTGTAGCGGCCCAGGGTCAGGATCACCCCGCGCTGGTACTCCGGCAGGATCTTCACCGCGGAGAACAGCAGCAGTGCGCCAAGAATTACCAGTACACCGACGAATCCAAACATGACACTCTCCCGTGAACCGAATTTTGAAGCCGCCTTCGCCGCTCCACTCCACCACGTCACCAACCCGAACATCCGAAAGTAGGGCGGGCACTGCCCGCCGCTCTCGCTCCGCCTCCTCGCATCACCGCAGGAAGCAGAAGCCGGCGGGCAATGCCCACCCTACAAAATCACAGCGGCTCGACCCACAGCAGCAGTCCCTGCCGACGCACGATCCGCACCGACGTTCCGGCGGGTAGCGCGCTGTCGCAGCGCACGCGCCAGCGTTCGCCGCGCACCATCATCCAGGCCTCGCCCGCGGCGCTCACCGGCTCCAGCAGCCTGCCGGTGTCGCCGAACATCTCCGCGTCGCCGGTGACCTGACGCGCGCGGCGCGAACGGAACACGAGCCACACGATCAAGGCCAGCAACCCCGCCGCGCATACGGCAATACCGGCGATGACGCCGAGATTGACGCCATAGCCGGGCACCCCGGTATTCATCAGCATCACCGAGCCCACCACGAACGACACCAGTCCGCCGGCGCCGAACGCACCCACGCTGGGATTGACCGCCTCGGCCACCAGCAAGCCGACACCCAGCGCCATCAAGGCCAGCCCGGCGTAGTTCACCGGCAGCAGTTGCAGCGCGTACAGGCCGACCAGCAGGCAGATGCCGCCGGCAATGCCCGGCAACATGGCGCCGGGGTGCATGGCTTCCAGCAGCAAGCCGAAGATGCCGGCCAGCAGCAACAGATAAGCGATGGTGGGGTTGGTGATGATCGCCAGGAAGCGCGTGCGCGCACCGGGCGCATACTCGCGCAAGGGCGCGCCCTTGAGCTGCAGCGTGATGTCGCGATCGCGCACTTGCACCTTGCGTCCGTCCGCCTTCGCCAGCAGGTCGGCCACGTCCGCTGCTACAAAATCGATCACATGCTGCTGCGCGGCTTCGCTGGCGGTCAGCGTGGCCGCACCGCGCACCGCCTGTTCGGCCCACTGCGCGTTCCGCCCACGCAATTGCGCCAGCGAGCGGATGTAGGCGATCGCATCGTTCATGACCTTGTGCGACTCGGCATCGTCGCCGGCGGCCGGCTCGTCTTTCGCGGCGGAACCCGCCGGCGCCGGCTGCTCGATCGGTATCGGTTTGGCGCCACCCAGCTGCACCGGCGTCGCCGCCCCCAGATGGGTGGCCGGCGCCATCGCGGCGATCTGCCCGGCATACAGGATGTACGTTCCGGCCGAAGCCGCCCGTGCGCCGCCCGGAGCGACATACACCAGCACCGGCACCTTGCAGGACAGCATGCTGGCGATGATCTGCCGCATCGAATCGGCCAGCCCGCCGGGCGTATCCAGCCGCAGCACGATCGCCACCGCACCGTCGTCCACCGCGCGCTTCGAGGCGTCGTCGAAGTACTCCGCGGCGGCCGGGCCGATCGGGCCATCCAGCGTGATCTGCGCCACCATGCCATGGGCCGCCGTGCCGCCGGCAACCGCTGGCTCGGCGGCAAACGCCGCCTGCATCGGCAACGTGCAAAGAACCGCCACACAGACCAGCCGCAGCCAACGCATCATCTCACCGACCTCCGCATGACATCAGCGACGATGCCGCCACTGTAACCCGGTCGGTGTTCAAAAACCGATCGCCGACCGGGTCAGCGCAACCAAGGTCCGGCCGATGCACAATGATTCATCGAAAGCGGTCCACCCACCGCTGCGAGGAACAAGCCATGCCGAAAGTCGATGTCGACAAGGTCCCAAGACGTCTGGGCTCGGACTACCCGGCACCTTACGCGGAACCCGTCAGCGGACGCATCCGACAGGCGCTGGGCCATGCCGGCGGCTTGACCGATTTCGGCGTCAACCTGGTGCACCTGCCGCCGGGCGCGTGGTCGAGCCAGCGCCACTGGCACAGCCGTGAGGAGGAATTCGTCTACGTGCTGGCCGGCGAACTGACCCTGGTCACCGAAGCCGGTGGGCAGTTGCTGCGCGCCGGCGATGGTGCGGCGTTTCCGAAAAACGTGCCCGATGGCCACCACTTGATCAACCGCGGCGAAGAAACAGCCGTCTATCTCGACATCGGCACCCGCTGCGACGACGACACCTGCCACTACTCCGACATCGACCTGCACCTGGAAGCCGGTGTCGAGCGCTACTCGCACAAGGACGGGACGCCCTACGCCTGAGAGTGCCTACGCCGTCGCCTGCAGCGACCACTCCTCCAGCACCTGATAATCCGGCTGGCCGACCACGCTGTGGACCAGCGCAACCCGCTCGACCTGCCACGCCACGGGTTCGATCGGCGTGACATCCAGCAGCGCAGCATGGCTGTAGGCGACCGTGACATGTGGCGTAAAGCTGCGTGCGACATGGCGGCCCTGCCCGGCCAGCACCAGCGCATGGCGCAGATCCTGCCATAACTGTTGCAACGGTTCGGGCACACTCGAGCTGCGCAGAAGGCACGGCGGTTGCCGGCCATGGAAGCTGGCCGCCTCGTGCAGCACCCATTCGAACGGCGCCATGTGCAGCTTGCCCGCGGCAGCCACGGCCGCGTCGACCACGTCCTGCCGCAGCAGCGCGTGGTCGCCGAGAAAATGCAGCGTGGCGTGATAGCGCGCCGGGCTCACCCAGCGCGCGCGCAGACCAGGATGGCTGGCCTTGAGTGCCTGCGCCGCCTGTGCCAGCCGTGCACGCGTCGCGGCGTCCGGCAGCAGCGCGAAGAACAACCGGTGCACTTCGGCCGGCCGGGCATCGACTGCCCCGAGCAGGTCGAGCTGTGGCTGGTCGGAAGGCGTGGGTCGAATGGCCATCGCTGCGAATCGCAAGCCGGGCGCGCGAGTCTACCTGGCCGCGCCCGCCGGCGCCGGATGCAGGTCCTGCCCGGTCAGCTGCGTGCGGATCGCGCGCAGCTTGGCCTTGATCTTCGCCTCGTTGGCAGGCCCCACGCGCAACAGCAGCTTCTGTCCGGTGGACCGCGATTCCAGCGCGGGATCGGTGTAGACGTAGAACGCCTTCGAGCGCACCAGGGCCGGCGGCTGGGCCGGTTCCGGCGCAGCCAGCAGGTCGTCGATCACCACGATCAGGCGGTCGTTGAAATAGCCCTTCGGATAGCCCAGTTGCCGGTACGCCTGCTGGAACAACGGATAGGCATGCACGTACCAGGCCACCAGCGCCTGCGGATCGACGGCATCGACGATCTGCATGTACGGCGCATAGCGCGCGTAGTTCCGTTCGCCAGGCACCGTGGAGCCACCGACCTCGTCGACGACGAACGCCCCCTTGGGCACATGCGCCGGCAGCGTGAACACGGCCAGCCCGTCGTGGCGCGGCAGCGCATCGACGGTCGCCACGATGCGCGCGATGACCTGCTGCCGCACCAGCAACGAGGACAGGTCGTTGCCGCCGGCCAGCGCGGCGAGTGCAGCGACCACGCTGGCATCGCTGTCGTCCAGTGCCGGCAACGCGCTGGTCGAAGCCGTCGCCGGTCCGATCTGCGCCTGTTCGATCGGGTGCTGGACCGGTGTACTGGCGGCACTCGCGGGGGCCGATGCCGACGCAGCGGGTGCGGTGATCAGCGGTGGACCTGGATGCATCGCCTTGCGTGCCAGGTACACGCCCGCCGCCACGATGGCCAGCACCACCACCACCGCCCCGATCCAGCTGCCCGCCGATGCCTGTCTGCTCACGATTACTCCCGTTCTGTCATCGAATGCCTGTGTTGGACTTGTCCACGCCCGCTTCGTTCATCGCGTTTGTCCGAGCCGGTGCGCCACACCGTACCAGCTTGCCGGCCGGGCTCGCCGCGACCCGCGTCCGGGTATCGCGCACGCGGCGACAGGGGCCTCGCAGCCCCGGTTTTCGATAACAAACGGGTCACGCAGCGGCAACATCACAACCGCTAAACGATGAGCTGCGCAAACCCGCCTCGCCCGTGCGGACATCCCGGGCCAATCGGCGCTATCCACGCGGCGGGCGCCATGCCGGATGTGGAGGGCTGCCCCATGAAGACCCGATGCGTATTCAGTACGCCCGACCTGATCGCGGCACGCGCCGCGATGGCTGCGGCACGCGAGGCCGGCATCGACGACGACGACATTTCGCTGGTCGCCCGCGAGGACATCGAGCTGGAAAAAATCCCCGACCACCTGATGCTGGGGCGCAATGATTTCTACCCTGCCGCCGTGCGTGGCGGCGTCTGCGGCGGTGGCAGCGGGCTGCTGCTCGGGCTCATAGCGGTCGCGGTGCCGCCACTGGGCGTGACGCTGGCCGGCGCCGCGGCGATGACTATCGCCGGCGCCGCGTTCGGCACGTGCATCGGCGAGATGGTCGGCTTCGAGGTACCGGACGTGGTCAGCCGCAAGTTCAAGGACGAGATCGCGGCCGGCCGCATCCTGGTGGTGATCGACGCCAGCAAGGACAAACTTGGCGTGGCCGAACCCGCCGTAACACGCACCGGCGCCACCCCGCTGCCGTTCCACGCGCATACCGCGCTGACCTGACGGTCCGCTCAGGCCTTCAACCGGTAGCCGCTGCGGAAGATCCACCACACCGCGGCCAGGCAGACTGCGAGGAACACCAGGGTCATGCCCACGCTGACGCCCAGGCTGACGTCGGATACGCCGTAGAAACTCCAGCGGAAGCCGCTGATCAGGTACACCACCGGATTGAACAGGGTGACCTTCTGCCAGAACGGCGGCAGCATGTGGATCGAATAGAAGCTGCCGCCGAGGAAGGTCAGCGGCGTCACCACCAGCAGCGGCACCAGCTGCAGCTTCTCGAAGTTGTCCGCCCAGATGCCGATGATGAAGCCGAACAGGCTGAAGGTCAGCGCGGTGAGCAGCAGGAACGCCAGCATCCACAGCGGATGCTCGATCTGGAACGGCACGAACAGCCGCGCGGTGACCAGGATGATCAAACCCAGGATGATCGACTTGCTCGCCGCCGCGCCCACGTAGCCGGCGACGATCTCGAACGGCGATACCGGCGCCGACAGGATCTCGTAGATCGTGCCCACGAACTTCGGGAAGTAGATGCCGAACGAGGCGTTGGAAATGCTCTGCGTCAGCAGCGACAGCATGATCAGCCCCGGCACGATGAAGGCGCCGTAGCTGACCCCGTCGATCCCGTTCATGTGCGAACCGATCGCCGCACCGAACACCACGAAGTACAGCGAGGTGGAGATCACCGGCGAGACGATGCTCTGCAACAGGGTGCGCCAGGTGCGCGCCATCTCGAAGCGGTAGATCGCGCGGATCGCGTAAATGTTCATGCGCGCTCCCGCACCAGGCTGACGAAGATGTCCTCCAGCGAACTCTGGCTGGTCTTGAGGTCCTTGAAGTCGATGCCCGCCTCGCCGAGCCGACGCAGCAGCACGTCGATGCCCGTGTGCTCGCCCTGCGCGTCGAAGGTGTAGACCAGTTCGTTGCCGTCGACCGACAACTCCAGCGGATAACCGGCCAGCACGACGGGGATGGTTTCCAGCGGGTTCTGCAGATGCAGGGTCAGCTGCTTGCGGCCGAGCTTGTTCATCAGCTCGGCCTTGTCCTCGACCAGGATCAGCTCGCCCTTGTGGATCACCCCGATGCGGTCGGCCATCTCCTCGGCCTCCTCGATGTAGTGGGTGGTCAGGATGATGGTGACGCCGGTGGCGCGCAGCGCACGCACCATGGCCCACATGTCGCGGCGCAGCTCCACGTCGACGCCGGCGGTGGGCTCGTCCAGGAACAGGATCTGCGGTTCGTGCGACAGCGCCTTGGCGATCATCACGCGCCGCTTCATGCCGCCGGACAGGGTGATCAGCTTGCTGTCCTTCTTGTTCCACAGCGAGAGGTCCTTCAGCACCTTCTCGACATGCGCCGGGTTCGCCGCCTTGCCGAACAGGCCGCGACTGAAACTGACCGTGTTCCACACCGTCTCGAACGCGTCGGTGGTCAGCTCCTGCGGCACCAGGCCGATCTTCGCGCGTGCCGCGCGGTAGTCGCGCACCACGTCGTGCCCGTCGGCCAGCACCGTGCCCTCGCTGGGGTTGACGATGCCGCAGACGATGCTGATCAGAGTGGTCTTGCCGGCGCCGTTGGGGCCCAGCAAGGCGAAAATCTCGCCTTGGCGGATCTCCAGATCGATCTGCCTCAGCGCCTGGAATCCGGAGGCATACGTCTTGCTGAGCTGGTTGACGGCAATGATCGGCTGCACGCTGTCTCCTGGACATGGGCATGGCGGCGGGGAGCGCCGATGGTATGCCCACCCCGCCGCCACGGCCAGCACCACGCCAGGTTCTTTCCGCGATCCCCCTCGACGACTCGGCCGCGCTCTTGCTAAGGTCAAAAGCCCATTGTCGGAACACGCATGAATTCGATCGAAGTAGCGTTGGCCATGCTGCTGGCTGTGGTCGGCAGTGGCTACCTGGTGCGCATGCTGCCGTTCTCGCTGCCGCTGCCGCTGGTGCAGATCGGGCTGGGCGCGGTGATCGCCGGCGTGTTCAAGCACGGCGTGGCACTCGACCCGGACATCTTCTTCCTGCTGTTCCTGCCGCCGCTGCTGTTCCTCGACGGCTGGCGCATCCCCAAGGACGGGTTGATGCGTGACCGGGGCGCGATCCTGGCGCTGGCACTGGGCCTGGTGGTGTTCACCGTGGTTGGCGCCGGCTTCCTGATCCACTGGCTGATCCCGGCAATGCCGCTGGCGGTGGCGTTCGCGCTGGCCGCGATCGTGTCGCCGACCGACCCGGTGGCGGTGTCGTCGATCACCGCACGTGTGCCGATCCCGAAGCGGCTGATGCACATCCTCGAAGGCGAGTCGCTGCTCAACGACGCCACCGGCCTGGTCTGCTTCCGCTTCGCGGTGGCCGCGGCAGTGACCGGCGGCTTCTCGCTGCTGTCCGCGTCGTTGACCTTCCTGTGGGTGGCGCTGGTCGGGCTCGGCGTCGGCGTGCTGTTCACCCTGGCGGTGAGCTTCGCGCAGCGCTGGCTGTCGCGGCACTTCGGCCAGGAGGCGGGCTCGCCGATCCTGATCAGCCTGCTGATCCCGTTCGGCGCGTATCTGCTGGCCGAACAGGTGCAGGCCTCCGGCATCCTCGCCGCGGTCGCGGCGGGCATCACCATGAGCTATGTCGAACTCAGCGGCCGCCTGCTGGCGACCACGCGGGTGCAGCGCACGGCGGTGTGGAACACCGTGCAGTTCGCCCTGAACGGCATCATGTTCGTGCTGCTGGGCGAGCAGCTGCCCGCCAGCTTGCAGGGCGCGGTGGCATCGGTGGCGCAAAGCGGCCATCGCAATCCCTGGTGGCTGCTGGTGTACGCGCTGGCGATCAACATCGGCCTGGCGCTGCTGCGCCTTGCCTGGGTCTGGATCTCCCTGCGGCTGAACGTGCTCAAGGCACGCCGCCGCGGCGACCCGGTGAGCCGGCCGCACTGGCGGTTGCTGCTGGCGACCTCGCTGGCCGGCGTACGCGGCGCGATCACCCTGGCCGGCGTGATGACGCTGCCGCTGTTGCTGCCCGACGGCACGCCCTTCCCCGCGCGCGAGCTGGCGATCTTCCTCGCCACGGCAGTGATCCTGCTGTCGCTGCTGGCCGCCAGCATCGGCCTGCCGCCGTTGCTGAAAGGCCTGGAATTGCCGCCGGAGCCGGCTGTCCAGCGGGAAGAAAACCTGGCCCGCCGGAGCGCCGCGACGGCGGCGATCGCGGCCGTCGAAAAGAGCCAGCACGAATTGCTGGAAAAGGCCCCTGCCAGCGAAGTCGATATCTACACCAGCGCGGCCACCCGGGTGATCGCGCTGTACCAGCACTGGCTGGACGAGAACGCCTCCAGCGAAGACGAGGCGCGGCAACTGCGCAAGGCCGACGTGGCCGAACGCGAACTGCGCCTGGCCGCGCTGCAGGGTCAGCGCGAAGCGATCTTCGAACTGGCGCGCCACCGCCACGTCTCCGACGAGGTATCGCGCCGGCTGGTGCGCGAGATCGATCTGCAGGAGGCGCGCTACCGCTAACCGGATCAGAGCCATCCAGCCGTATTCACGACATCCGGAAAAAGGAAAGCCGCCGGTTACCCGGCGGCTTTCGAAACGACTGCGCCGGGTCGCCCCGGCGCCTCCCGAGTTACAGCGAGAAGTCGTAGGTGACGCCGAACTGCACGTAGCGCGGGACTTGGAACGACAGCGGACGCTGGTAATCATCGCTGGCAACCGGCAAGTTTGTATTCCTGTCGATCGAGCCCTCGCCACCATCCACCTGCGACAAAGTCCTCTGGCTGTTCAACACATTGAACACGGAAAGCGTGAACGCCAGATTCTGATCAGAACCAGCCCATAGCGGGCGGTACTGCGCATTCAGATCCAGCTTGTAGGTCCACGGCAGACGACCCCTGGAGCCACGCGGGCTAGGCTGAAAATTGCACTCAAAGTACGACGCGCCATATTGAATCGCATCCACCGGGTCGAAGCCGATACAGTTTTTCGGACGACCTGACGCAATGGCCACGTTGGCGCCGAACAGCCACTCCTTGTTGAGCTGGAAGAAGCCGTAGGTCTTCAGCTGATGGGTGCGATCGTTCGGCAGCGGACCGTTGGCGTACTGCATGATTTCCGGCGCATCCCAGTCCTGCGTCACCGACGGATCGAGCTGGCCGATGTCCGACTTCAGCTGGCCTTCGGAGTTGCCGTAGCTGCGCGAGAAGGTGTACTCCATGCGGGCAAACCAGCGCTCGTCGAAGTGGTGCTCCAGGTACAGATCCAGCGAGTAGTACTTGCGCTTCAGTGGCGGGAAGGCCACGCCGGCCGGCGTGGTGAAGTCTTCCATGGTCAGCTTGAACGGCACCAGGTTACCCTGCCCGTCCACGTCCACCAGGAACGTGTTCGGCACGCCCGGGTTGAACAGGTAGCAACCGGGGATGCTGGCATTGGTGATGTCGATGTTGTTGCGCGCGGCATACTTCTCGAACGGACGCGAATCGCAGAAGTCGTCGATCGAGCTCTTCAGTTTGCGCACGGTCGCCTTGGCGCCGAAGCTCCAGTCGTTGTTGATCGCCTTGTCGAAGCCCAGGATGTACTCGTCCTGGTAGTAAGCCTTGATGTTCTGCGCCGCGACGGTGCGGGGATTGAGGTCCGTGCCATCCTCGCCGTTGAGGTAGATCTTGCTGCCAGCGGGAACCAGGTTGAGCGGTTCGCCATTCGCATCGACACCGTTGTAGGTGAAGTACTGGCTGGAATACAGCGACGCAGAAGCGCCACGGATCGCCACATTGGACGGAATCGCCAAGTGGTAGCGACCTGCGTTCGCGTACACCTTGAAGGTGGAGTCGCCGAACACGTCCCAGGTCACGCCAAGGCGCGGCGCGAGTTGATGGCGCTGTTTGACGTAGACGTCGCCGGCACCGTTGATGTTCTTGAACTGCTCGTTGCGCAAACCAAGATAGGCCATCCAGCGATCACTGACCTGCCAATGGTCCTCAATGAATTGCGCCTCTTGTTCCACCTTGACGCTGGCACCAGTAATGAAAGTGCGCTGTTCAGCGACATACAACGCGCCAGGTGGCAGTGCGGCACCGATATCAGGACGCCCTGTTACCGGCCCAGCATTCCGGTAAACCCAGCGATAGCCCCCTTCGTACTGGTTACCACTGGTGGACTCCAACGTTTGATTGTCTAGACCAGCACGCAGGTCGTGCGAGCCCAGCTGATACTCCACGTCCAGGCGCCAGCCATGGGTCTTGTCGTTCGCCCCCGGGCCAAGCACGGTGCCGTTGACCAGGCCACAGCCGATGATCGGGTTCGCGATACCCCTGCGGGAGTCGGTGATCCACGGGCAGTTGGGGTTGCCCGCGTAGCCCAGCGTGCGCCGATGCGTGGTCTTGCTGGTGCCGTACAACGCATTGACGGTAAGGCTGTCGGTGAGATAACCGGTGTACTTGCCGACATAGACACTGCCGCCTGGCGCGGAACCGGCCAGCGAAGCGGCATTCTTCAGCGTGTCCGTACCGATCAGGTCGCCACGCGACTGATTCGCATAGCTGTACTTGTACACCGTGCGGTCGGTGTCGGTCTGATCCGACAATCCAGTGAACTGCAGGATGTGATTGTCGGTGATGTTCCAGTCGATCTTGGCTAGCCATTTCTTGGCCTTGGACACCTCATCGGTCGACTGCGGCGCCAGGATGGAACTGGTCGACTTTCCGCTGCTGCGGGTGAAGTCGGCCGCTGCGTACAGGAACAACTTGTCCTTGACCAGCGGGCCGCTGACGTAGCCGGTGTACTGCATCGCCGTGCTCTCGTTGTCCGCGCGGTTCTGATACAGCTGGCCATCCTTGCGATAGATATTTTTCGGCGTGGAGCGCAGCGCATCCGGTGTGGCGTGCAGGCCCACACCGGCCTTCCAAGTATTGCCGCCGCTCTTGGTGACCACGTTGATCACGCCACCCGTGGAGCGCCCGTACTCCGCACCGTAACCGCCGGTGTAGATCTGCTGCTGGTCGATGGCGTCGTACGGCAGGCTGGTAAAGCCCAGGCCAGTCAACGCGTTGGTTACCGCGTAACCGTTGATGTAGTACTGGTTCTCCGAAGCCGACGCACCACCGAAGGAGGCGACGTTGCCATAACGCGAATCACCCTGGACCGTACCCGGAGCCAGCAACGCGGCAGCGGTAACGTCACGCGCCAGCGGCAACTTCGCCAGTTGTTCGGACGTGAGCACGGTGCGCGAGTCGACCGACGATACGTCGATGGCCGGCAACGCCGATCCCACCACCGTAATGCCCTCCAGTGTCTTTGCGCCGCCTTCACCAGCGGCTGCGTCGAACGACACATCGGTACCCGAACCCACGCGAACCTGCACGTTCTCGCGGCTCCCCACCACCTGGCCATCACGTTTCAGGGTGACGGTATAGGTGCCCACGGGCAGCGACGTCGCACGGTAGCGGCCGTTGGCTTCCACCGTGATGTCACGGCTCTGGCCGGTGTTCACGTTTTGCAGATGGACTGTTGCGCCGGGAACGTCCCCGGCATTGCCGAAAATGACACCCGAAGCATTCGATTGCGCCATGGCGACTCCACCAAAGCTCAGACTCAAAGCTACCGCCAGCGCCGTGTGACGCCACAACTTGGTACGACCATATCCAACAACACTCATAACTTCTTACTCCCCGGTGAAATGAAGCATTGATGCGTGACTTGGCGAGTCACCACAGGTAAGCACCGAAAGAAATCACGTCCCCTGATCCTCTCGGTGGGTTCGAAATCGTAATTTCAAACGCCTGCCGAATATACGCCACTCTTGCGCGCATACATAACATTTTTTAAACTTTTTAAAGTTTTAAAAATCAATTACTTATTAGAACTCACAAAACATACAGAGACGTATGGATGTCCGCTAGAACATGCGAATTCACGCCCGGAACAGTGAGATTCCGCATCCCGTACAGAAAATTCTTACGTTTCCGCTGAACTCGATTTCACGGATGGCCACTCAGGTCCACCGCTGTAACCCCGCTGCCTACCGCACCAGCCGACACGACTGGCGACGCTGGACCGCCGCCGCGATCTGACCTGCCGGAAGACATCGAGGCGCTGCTCGCTATCTGCTGTCCATGCAATCGAGCTCCAGCACGCACGGCATTCCGTAGTCGACGACGGCATGACGATGAGGACCTACCATGCATGAAACCGATGGAGTCAAACCATGCACATGTTCCGCCGGGTGCTGATGGCCGCGCTGGTGGCTGCCGCCCTGCCGACGATGGCCGCCACCTTGCCGAATCGGCCGGTGCCATCGCTCGATCTCCACCGCTATGCCGGCCAGTGGCATGAGGTAGCGCGCCTGCCGATGTACTTCGAGCGCAAGTGCCTGGATGCCGTCATCGCCACCTACACGCCGAACCCCGACGGCACGGTCCAGGTCCACAACACCTGCCGCACCAGCAAGGGCCGGATGTCCGTCGAGGGAGTCGCGCGGATGAAGGACAACCAGCCTGCCGCGCTCGAGGTGCGCTTCGCGCCCGCGTGGCTGACCTGGCTGCCGGTGGCATGGGCCGATTACTGGGTGATCGAGGTGGACGCCGACTACCGGTGGGCCGTGATCGGCAGCCCCGGACGCAAGCACCTGTGGATACTCTCGCGCCAGCCCACGATGGATCGCGCACTGTTCCAGACCCTCAAGGAGCATTCGCGCCAGCGTGGCTACGAGATCGACCAGTTGATCATGACCGCGCCGCTGGATTGAGCCCAGGGCGCACGACGAAAATCTCCGAACGAACCCGACGCCTCAGTCGACCGGAAAGATCGCTGCAGGCGCCAGCCCGAGTCCCAGGCCAACGATCAGGCGCAAACGCGCCTTGAGCGGCTGCAGGTCGCCCACCGGCAGCAGGCCCTGCGCGATCAGGTCGCTCTCCGCCCCCGCGCCGCGATAGGTAGAGGTCAGCACCGGCCCGGCGGCGCAGCGGCTGGCGAGCACCACCGGCACGCGCAGCTGCTCGGCCGCGAGCGCGCCGAGCAGGCCGGCGCTTACGAACACTCCCAACTGGCGGATGAGGGGCAGTTCGGAGAACAGCAAAAACGAGAAGCCGACGATGGTGGTCAGGCAGCTTGTCAGCAGCGGCTTGAGCAGGCGGCGGAGCTTGG
>LNAP01004641.1_pt1 | contig 31961 bp, 15 predicted proteins | sample 602601 | NCBI WGS metagenome assembly LNAP01 (sample SAMN02440304, study PRJNA202911) | soil metagenome | biome: Subtropical and temperate rainforests or woodlands; isolation source: soil samples (1 kg each in a 20% v/v slurry with milli Q water) were... ...
GGCGCTGACCAGCATATTCACCGGCACGCGGAAGTCGCCGATCAGGTGCAGGTAGGTGGCCGCGCCGATCAGGCTCTGGGTATCCAGGGCGATGGTGGAAATGCTCTGCCCGGCGGCGGCATCCACGACGCCACCGGAACCGGATTTGACGTTGTAATCGCTGCTCTGGGCTTTGGTTACCAGCGCCTTGGCGCTTTGCTCGTAGGCGTAACTGTTAACCCGTGAACCGCCGACCAGCTCGGTGCTGGTGGTCAGGTTCAGCGCGTTGCCGGCGTGGGCACCGCTAGCGCCGACCAGGGAGGCGTTAACGCTGTCGACAAAGGCGTTGAAGTTGCTCTGGTGCAGGGCACTGAACAGCACGTTCTGGAACAGCGCATCGCGGTTGGCGACGCTGTCATCTTTACCGCGTGCATACAGCAGCGCTTTGGTCGTGCTGTTGTCGCTGGTGGTCGCAACAGCTGCTGCGCCGCTGATCAAACCGCCTTGGCCGGAAGCAGCGGTAGCGAGGTTATCCACCACGCCGGTAGCGCTGACGGTGAGGGTGCCCATGTTGCCGCTGAAACGACCATTGACCAGCGCCTGCGTGCTGCCGGTGGCGCTGGCATTGGCCACGGTGGCGCCGACCGCGTAGTAGCCGGCGGCATAGCCTTCGGCAGCGGCGCGCTGGCTGACACTGCGGCCGGCGCTGAACGTCCAGTTGCCGCCGCTCAGACCAACAAATTGGCTGCTGGCGTCGGTCTGTACCAGGCTGGTGCTTTCGTTGCGGGCGGTGGCGACCACGGCGTTAGCCGAAACGCCCAAGCCGCCGCTGACGCCTAAACCGTGCACATTGACCGTGTCGTTGCTGCCGTTCTGGGTGACTTGCGCACTAAGCAGCGCGCTCTTGCCTTGCAACTGAGTGCCACTGCCGAGGATTACGCTGGTGCTGGTTTTCGCCAGGGCGTCGATCACCGAGGCGCCGGCCGAGACCAGGCCGCCAAGCACAGCGCTGAGGGTTTCGGCTTTCAGTTGTGGCGTCGCTTCGGCTTTCAAGCTCAGGGCATTGCTGGCGGTCAGCTTGGCGTTAGCGCCAACACTTACGGCGGCGCTGCTCTGGTCCGAGGCTTTGACCACGGCGGCATTCAGGCCGACCAACAAGCCCCCTGCCGCGCCCTGGGCTTTCAGGCTGACCGGTGCTTGCGAGCTGGCACTCAGGCCAATATCGCTGCCGCTCAAGGTGGAACTGGCGGCCACGCTGGTGGCCACGGTGCTGTTATGCGCCGCCACCCCCAGGACCAAACCTGCGCCGCCCAGGCCGCCAGCGGCCACACCAAGGGCTTGTACGTCGAGCCCCTGCTTGTCGCTGGCCGAGGCATTCAAGGCGTTAGTGGCGGCAATGGTGCCGCTGAGGTTGGCGTTAACCAGATTGTTCAGTACCGCCACGCCGACCGCCGCGCCCAGGCCAATGCCCAAACCACCGGCGCCGGTAATGGCTTTAACGTTGACCGCTGGCGAGCTGTTCAAGCTCTGCGCCAGGGCGCTGAGGTTAAGGCTGCCGGTGGTCAGGCTGCCGCCCACCACTTCGGCGATAACCCGTGCGTTAGACAGGGTGTAGGCGATACCGGCGCCAAACGCCGCGCCGCCGCTGGCCACTACGCTGCCGGCGAGGTTGCTGGAATAAAGCTTGTCGCTGGCAGTGACGCTGCTGGCGCCCTGCGCTGTCACCGTGCTGGCGCTGACGCGGGCGACGGTTTCCTGTTTGTAGTTGGTGTTTTGCAGGCGCGACTTCACGGCCACGTTGGTGGTGGCGGTGGTCAGGCGCGCGGTATCGCTGCTGTTGCTGGTGGTCACCAAGGTGGCGCGGCTGCCATCGCTCGGCAGATCGACCTGTTGGTAATCCAGATTGGCGTTGCCTTTGGAGCTGAGCTTGTCACTCTGCGCCAGGGTGCCGTTGCCGCCGTTATCCAGCTCATCCAGCGGGTTGCTGCCTTCCTGGGTGAGTACGCCGGAGCCGAGCAACAGCAAGCCGATGCTGCCACCCAGCGACGACGAGGCTGACAGTGCGCCGGTCACCGTAGTCAGGCGCGCATCCACTTCGCGTTGAGCGTCGATGGTCAGTTGGTTGGCTAGGTACGCGGTGCTGTTGAGCATCTGCGCGCGGGTGGCGCTGTTGGCCACCAGCACGCTCGCAGCGGCGCCACCGGAAGCGCCGCCGACGGCGACCGAGCCGCCATTGAGCAAGGCATCGAGACGGTCTTTGGCGGTGATGCTCAAACCACCGGCATAGGTACCGCTGCTGCCAATATCGGCGTAACCGACACCGGCTTCGGTGGTGTTTTCCAACATCACCACGGTGGTAGAACCGGCTACCGCCACGCCCGCGCCCGAGGCGCTAATGGCATTGGCGCGCACGCCTGTGGCGGTGCTGGCATCGACGCTGATCTGGCCACTGCTGGCCACGCTGGTGCGCGAGCCGCCGCTGGCTTGCTCGCCAATCCAGGCGCGCACCAGGCTTTGGTTGCTGGCGTAACCCACGCTGGCGCCAACACCCACCGCGCCGCCGGACAAGGTGCCAGCGTTGGGCGACAAACGATTGAGCGCCGCTGCATTGAGCTTCAGCGAACCCACATCGAGTTTGCTGCCGGTATTCACCAGCGCCTGAGTGCTGCCCTTAACGATCAGCACACCGCCACTGCCAGCCACGCCAACAATGCCACCGCCCAGGGTGGTGACGATATTGCTCGCCGCTTGCGTGGAATTGGCGCGTACCTGGGTTTCGCCACGGCTATCGAGGGTGACGTTGCTCAGGCGCGCAGTGGTTTCGCGGCTCATGATCGTGGTGTCGATGGCCGCCGCGACAGCGGCTGCACCAAGCGATACCGCGCCGCTGAATACACCGCCAAAGGTAAAGCTATGGCTGGAGGCGCCAACGCTGACTTGCTGGGCGGTGATGGCGCTGGAGGCGTTGCTGCTGTCTTGGTTGATCTTGGCGCCATCGATATAGGCGCTGGTTTTGCCACCCACCAGGCTGGTGTTGCTCAGGCCGGAAATGGCGGCGCTGGCAATCGGCACCAGGCTTACTGCGGTGCTCAAACTCAACTGGCCAAGCTGCTGCAACGAGCCGGCGCGCACGGCCAGGCCGTGCACCGTTTCCAGGCCGGTTTTCAGGTCGAGTACCGGGTTGAACTGTTGCGCGTCGGACCAGCTGTTCGCTGAGAATGCCGTTATCCACCGACAGACCATTGGTGCCGCCGCCCAAGGCATCAACCTGGGTGGCTGTGCCGGAGATGCCGGCTTCGGTGCTGCTTTCCAGTTGGTTAACGGTGACCAGGCCAGCCACTGCCGCGTTGCCGCTACCGGCTACCACCAGCGCGGCGGAACGGATCACGTCGCGGTTGTTGGCCAGTACGCCGATGTCTTCCTGGGCGCTAACCATCGCGCCATCTTTGATCAGCGCTTTGGTCGAGGTTTGAATCAGGTTGCTGGCAACGCCTGCGGACACTGCAGCAGTGCCAGAGAAGCCGGCAGAGATCGACGTCGACTGAATATCGGCATCGGAACCCGCCGTCACCAGCAGTTGCTTAACGGTCCAGGTGCTGAGGTCTTTGTTGCCGGACAGGCGCGCTTCAATCTGGTTGGTAATGCGGTTAACCGCTGCCGCCACACCCACCGCCACCGAGCCCGCAGCAACAGCGCCACCGGCCAGGGAGTTGATGGTGGAGTCGTCTTTGGCGCTGATCAGAATGTTGTCAGCGTTGCCTTTGCTGGTGTCGATGGCGGCGGTGGTCAGTGCGCCGATGAGATTGGTGGTGTTGGAGAACACCGCAGCGCCGGTGCCGGCACCGGCGCCGCTAAGGGCCAGGGTGTCGATTTGCGCAGTGGTCAGCGCGGAAACGGTGACTTTGGTGAAACCGGCAGTGCTGTCCAGGGCCAGGCTGCTGTTCTCGATCAGCGCTTTGCGTTCCTGGGTGATCTGGGTGACGGCCACAGCACCCGCGCCGGCGCCGGTACCGGCACCTTGCACGTTACCGGCGAGGGTTTTCACCGTGGCGCTGCCGTCTTCGACCAACACATTGACCGTGTCAGCGCCGGTTAGGGTAACGCCGGTGAGGGTGGCGAGGTCTTTGCCATCGAGCAGGTTGACGGCCACCGAGGCTCCCACTGCCGCATTGGCGGCGCCGCCGGCGCCGACAGCAGCAGAGCGTACGGCCATCGTGCCTTTGGTTTGCACGTTCAGCACATCGGCCAGGTTAAGGGTGCTGCTGCCGATGCGCGCTTCGCGGGTGACGCTGATCAGGCTATTGGCATCGGCCGCACCCACCGACAGGCCGCCGCTACCGGTGACGGTGGCCGCCAGAGCATTGATGGTGCGGTCGCCTTCGACGCGCACGTCGAGGGAGTTGGCGCCAATGGTGCTGCCAACAATAGTGGCGCGCTCGGTGCCCTTGAGCACGCTGGTGGTGACTGCGCCGTTGACGGCGATATCACCGCCGCCGCCAGCGGTAACGGAAATGGTGTTGACCTCTTGGTCGGCGCCCACCCGCACCAGCGCCTTATCGAAACCGCTAACCGTGGAGTCGGTGATCTGCGCCGTGCGGTCGACATTGATCACATTGACCGCCGACGCCGCGCCAAACGAGCCGGTGCCGCCATAGGTCACGGCGCCCGCCAACGAGCCGATGGTCAGGCCGTCGGTGGTGCTGGATTGCACGCTCAGGTCGGCATCGCCGGTCTGAGTCACTGTGCTGTTTTCGATGCCGGCGTAATCCTTACCCTGGATCACGTTATTGACCGAGGAAATATTCACCGCGCCACTGCTTGAGCCCGCGCCACCGACGGCGATGCCGTAGATTTCGCCGTCCAGGCCGCTCTGCACATTCAAGTCGCCGGTCAGGTTGACCGTGCTGTCTTTCAAGGTGGCGCTGCGGGTGCCGGTCAGCAGGTTGGTGGCAAAGGCGGCGCCAATCGCCGCACCGCCGTCAGCCAGGGAAATATTGCCCGCTGCGGCCCAGATGCTGTTGCTTAGGCCCGGCTGGGTGGAATACAGGTTCAGTGCCTTGCCGGTGAAATTGCTCTGATTGAGCAGCGCTTGCGTGGCGCCGGCAATGCGGTTGTAGCTCACCGAGCCGGTCAGCGCGGAGCCGCCAGAGCCCGCTGCGCCGGCCACGGCCACACTGCGGATCTGGCTTTGCTGTGCGGCAATCACGTTGGCAGTGCCGTCCAAGGTGGCGGTCACGTAGGCCAGTTGGGCCAACACGGTTTGTTCGATATCGGTGATCGCCACTGCGCCGCCGATTGCACTCTTGCCGCCATAGGCGATGGCGCCGGCCAAGGAGTAATAACCACCGGCTTTTTGCGCCGACAAATCGAGGGTTTTGGCTTTGATGGTCAGGGGCGCGCCGGCAGTGCCGAGAATTTGCGCGGTCACCGTGCCACGGTCGACCACGGCCGTGCCCGAACCCAGCGACGCGCTTTTACCTGAACCGGCAAAACCTACCGCTGCGGCCAGCACTTCAGTGGCGTTAAAGGCTTCGACTTTCAGCGCGCCGGACAAGTCGGTGGTGACATTGCCCATGCTCGCCAGGTAATCGCTACCGGCATAGATCAAACCAAAGGCTGCGCCGCCTGCGCTTTTGCTGCCAATCGCCACGGAGCCGGCGATGCCCAGCACGGCTTCGCCGGATACATGGCCGTCAAACAGCGAGGTGGTGGCGCCATCGTACTTGCCGTCGTTGTTGGCGTCGCTGCCATCGGTGGTGGTGGCGCTGGCGTCGATGCTGCTCAGGCTGTCTTCATAGCCCAAGTTGGTGCCGGCCAGGGTGCCAGCGGCATTGCTGTCGAACTTGCTGTCCAGGTCGGTCAGGTCGGAGACGCTGCGCGCCTGCACATTCACCGTACCGCCAGTCAGGCTGGATTTTTTCAGCACGCCGCCGCTTGGCGTGTAGCCATCGACGCGGGCAGTCACTTGGTTATCCAGGTAACCAGCAAAAATCGACGCCGCGCCGGCTTCGCCAGACGTGCCGGCAACGCCAAGGGCCGCCAGCAGTGTCTGCGTGGCGCTGTAGGCGCCAACATCCACGCTGGCGAACTTGCTGGCCGTGCTGCCCAGCCATTCGGCGCTAATGGTATTGGCCAGCAGGGCCAGGGTGACCGAGGCGCCATAGGCACTGCCGTTGGCGCCCTTGGCACCGGCAAACGCACCGCCGCCAATCAGCGAACGGGAACGATCATAAGCCAACACTTGAATGGTGCTTGGCGCGCTCTGGCGGCCGGTAATGGTGCTGTTCACCACCTGGGCGTGGGTGGTGTTTTTGAATTGCGCGTACGAGCCGGAAATGGCTTTCGAGTCGTTGGACTGCGAGCCCGAGGTGGCCACGGCCAGGCCCAGGCCCATGGCGATCAGGTCACCATCGGTGGCGGCATAGACTTTCAGCAGGTCGTTGTTGTTCAGCGTGGTGTTAACCACTTCGGCCGTGGTGACGTTGCCTAGCAAATTGGCGGCAATCGCACCGGAAAGCGCCGAGCTGGTCTGCGATTGGTTGCCGTTTTTCGCCAGGGTCAGAGCGCCTGCGCCTGAGCCGGCAAACTGGTGGGTCTGGTTCAGCGCCAGTACATTGACCTTGCTGCCTTTAACCGCCGGGTCGCGCGGGTCGAGCACGATATCGGCCAGCCGCGCGCGGGTGTTTTGCCGCGAGACATTCACGCTGGCCGAACCGGCAGCCGCCAACGCCGACTCGGGAATATCGCCGGTGCGGGTCGGGTCATCGTCGAGCAGGTTTTTTACCGAGTTCCACTTGGCCTTGGCTTCGGCGAGCACATTGCTCAAGCCCTGGGTGACCGAGCCGAGCAAGGTCGTGGCTTTGCTGGTGGCCCCGCCGGAGGCGTCTTGGTTAGCGGTAGCGGCGTCCTGTTTTTCCTTGTCAGTGCGCGCAACGCCACCGGCCAAGGAGAAGGCACCGCTCTGGCCCTGGGACAAGGCCTGCATATCCAGCTCATCAACCGTCCAGGTCGACGACACACCCAAGGCACCGGTGCCACTCAAGGCCCGCCAGGCGCGGTTGTCGCCGACCAAGGCTTCAACATCGGTATCCACCTGGTTAACCGCTACGCCAATGCCGACGCCGGTGTCTTCGGAGAAGCCCAAGGCACCCGACGCACTCCACAGGCCCAGCACATGCTTGGCATCCAGATCGACACGGTCGGCGCTGATGGTGGCGCCGTTGTTGATCGAGGCGTTGACCGTGGTGTCGAGCAAACTCAGCACCAGCGAGCCATTGCCGGCGGCGCTTGGGCCTTTGCCGGCGGACGGACTGATGCCAATGATCAGGTCTTTTTCTTTGGCCGCGACCGACAGCGCCTTGCTGCTGACGTGGGTGCCGGCACCGATACCGGCCACGGCGGAGCTGTCATGCAAAATGATGTTCAGGCCGGCGCCGACGGCACTGCCTTTTTCCGACTTGGAGCCAAACAGGGCAATGCCGAAGTTACCGGCAACGGCCAAGCGCTCCACGCGGTTTTCCGCCAACAGGCTGACCGGTGCGGCCCAGTTGTTGGCGCCACTGGCCAGGGCTTTGTGGCTCCAGTTATCGGTTTGCAGGGTCCAGGTTTTCAGCAGCGTGCCGTTGCCGTCCACGTCGCGCCATAGCTCACTGCTCCAGGCGCCGGTGCCGCTGGCGGTCAGGCTGCTGTTATCACCGACCCAGGCGGCGGCGTTGATATCGTTCTTCATCACCGACACCGCGCCGGCCAGGCCGAGTTTGTCGGCCTCACCGGTGGCGTTGGCGTATTGGCTGGGCAAGTCGCCGGGGCTGGACAGGGCGCTGACCATATCCTTCAGGCCGCTGTACACATCACTCAACGAACTCCACTCGTTGAGGCCGGTAAAGGCCTCACCGGCTTTATCGTTGATCGGTAATTCGTTTTTCGCACCAACACCGATATGGCTGGCTTTGACCGTGACGTTATCGCCGATCAGCGCCTTGGTGTTCTGGTGCAACTCGTTGTAGACCATGGCCACGCTCATGGAGCGGGCGGTGGTGTCTTTTTCTTTAACGTTGGAGTTGATGGTACTGGAGGCGGTGTTACGCAAGCTGGCCTGGTACTGCAGGGCCTGCACGCTGACGTCACCGCTCACATCCACATTCAGCGTGCTGCTGCCGCTGGCGCCCAACAGGGCTTGGGCATTGTGGGTAGCCTGGGTGATCACCACCGCCGAACCGACGCGCAAACTGCTGCCATTGGTAGGCTTGCTTTCGTCCAGGGTCAGGCCCAGCAGGCTGGTGATTTTCGGCGTGATAAAGCTGATGGAGGGGCTGGTCAGCTTGGAGAACAGGAACTCTGAGGTGCCCTTGCCTACCTTGACCTCGGCCTTGGCCGCCTGCTCGTAAATGATGTCCAGCGCACTCACGTTGAGGTTGCGGCCCTTGCTCAGGTCGGCGTTGAACTGGCTCTGGGTGCTGCTCTTGAAATTTGACAGGGCCAGCGCCGGACCACCGCTGGCGCCCAGGCCCACGGCCTCGAAGGACACGTTGTTGATCAGCGTCTGCTCGGCCAGCGCACGGGCGGTGATATCGCGGGTGACATCCAGCACCGCACCTTTGTTGACGGTGACATGGGTATCCAGATCGGTAACCGCCATACCAAAGGCAAAGCCCATGGTGGTTAGCGCATTGCCTTGCGCGTCATGGCTGTTAACCGCTTTGGTTTCCAGGTCGAGCACGTTGTCGCTGCTGGCTTGCAGCAGCAGGTCATTGCCGGCAGTCAGCTTGGCGCCGCTGGCCACTTCCACCGAAGTGGTGCCTTTCAGGCTGCCGTAGGTCAGGCCCAGGCCAAAGGGAATCAGGCTGTTCAAGCCTTCCACTTTGCCGTTGATATTGCTGTCGATATGGCGCGTGCTGCTCGCTGTCAGGCTGAGGTTATTGCTGGCCTTCAAGTCAGCGGTGGCGCCGACCGTTACCTTGGCATCGGAGCTGACCACTTGCAGGCCGATAAAATCTTGCAACGCCAGCAACTCGCTGAAGTTGCCCGGGTCGCTGGCCAGCATCGACTTGAAGTCGTCGCGGTTGTAGGTATTTAGCGAGTCGTACAGGGTGCCGAAGGCGGTGAGGTTATCCAGGCTGAGCAGGCTGCTGGCCCACAGCGGTTTGATGATCGCCTTGCTCTGCGCATCAATCACGATGTCGCGGCCTTTGATCAGGCCGTTAACGGCGATGCTGGCATTGGCGCTGGTCCAGCCCGCCAGTTGTTGGTCGGTGGCCAGCGCTTGCACGGTGACCTTGCCGGACTTGCTGCCATCGCTGCTGTGGCTGGCATCCAGGGTGGAGCCGTTGGCCAGGTCGATGGTGGCGCTGCCTGAGCCGCCGGAGAAAATCGCTTTGGGCGTGGTGGGCAGATCGGCGAGGTTGGCGGCGGTGGTGTTGTCATCGCCACAGAAGGTGCAGCTGATATCGCTCAAGGCTTGCAGAGTGATATCGCCTGCCTTGCCGGCACCACTGGCGGTGGTGCTGATTTTGCTGCCACTGGCCATGGTGATATGGGGTGCTTCAACAATCACCGCGCCAGCGTCTTTGCCGGCGTTACCGCTGGTGTTGACCAGCGCACCGCTCTTCAGATTTACGGTATCGCCGCTAGCGATTTGCACCCGACCGCCGCTGTTGTCGGCCATCAAGGCAGCCAGTTCACCGCTGATTTCTACCCCGTTTTTACCAACGATTTTTACCGAGCCATCGGCTTGGTCAATACCAGTACCAATACTCACGCCTTGCAGGTTTACGGTGTTGACGAACACCGTTTCCGCTGCCGAAGTGCCGGCCTGCAGTGAGGCACCAGAGGCGACTACCGCCGAGGCGGCGAACAGGTTGATCGAGCCTACGGTGTTGACCTTGCCCTGAATCTTCACTTCGCCATCGGCAGAGCCGTTGTAGCTACCAGCCTTGAGGGCAGCTACGGCGTCGGTGGTTTCAGTCACGCTGCCTTGGTGGGCAATGGTCGCCAGGTTTTGCATCTGTGCGGCGCTGGGCGTGGTGACCGTCAGGCTGCCGACGTTGACTACACCACTGGCACCCACGACCAAACCATGGGGGTCGGCAAAAATGATATTGCCGCCGACCTTGCCGTCCGAGATGCCATTGAGGGTGCCGTTGATTTGCGCCTTGGCGTCGTGCACCAGGTTAACCAGGTTGCCCGCACCGTTGGGCACATACAGGTTTACGGTATTGCCCGAGCCGACCACAAACTGGCCGAAGGAGTTAAAGCCGGTGTTGCCGCGCACCGTAGCCGTGGTGATATCGGTGGTGGTGGCGTTGGTATTGGTGATGGTGGTCGCCGTGGTCATGCCGGTGACCGCACCGACGCCGGTACCGAAGTTACCGTTATGCAGCGTGATGTTATTAGCGTCAGCCATCGCCCAGCTCGGGAGCACGCCAAGGCTGGCGAGCATCGCGGCGGTGATGCGATTGGGTTGGAAGCGTGGCCCGGCTACCGCTGGATTGGCAGAGTGCTGGGGGGTAATACGCTTAACCATGACTGACCTCGCTGTCGGGGAACTATCCACAACAGGCATTGTCGGTCGGGCGGTCAAGTGTGAACTAGTCGTAGCTGTTCATGCTTGTGAACAACCGTTGACAGCTGTCAGATAGCAGGCGCCATCAGTTTGACATCTCTGTTTCCGAAACCAGCTTGTAACCCCTGCCGTAGACGGTCTGGATCAGTTGCGGGCGATTGGAGTTGAGCTCCAATTTGCGCCGCAGGCGGGCCACCAGCGTGTCGACGGTGCGCAAATCGCCGGAGTCTTCGGCGTCCAATCCATGGCGCAAACAGGCGAGCAAATCATGCCGATTGACCGGCTTGCCACGGCGCTCAATCAGGCCGATCAGCAAGGCAAATTCCCCGGCTGTGAGGGCGACATCGGCCCCCTCTTCATCACTGATGCGGCGCCTTAGCAAATCGACTTTGTAAGGGCCCAACAATAAATCCTGATTGGGCTTATCGCCCTGCCGGCGGCGCAGCAGGCTACGAATTTGCGCGAGTAGAACCCGGAGATTAACCGGCTTGGTGATATAGCAATCGGCGCCGGTTTCCAGGCCGGCTACGCGGTCGAAATCATCGTCGCGTACGGTCACCAGAATGATGCCGATCTGTGGGCTTTTGCTGCGCAACTGAGCGGCGACGGTCAGGCCATCAATGTCCGGCAGGCCGATATCAAGGATCACCGCCGCCGGCTGATGGCGCTCGAACAAACGCATACATTCCAAGCCCGACGGGGTGCTGAACACCTCATAGCCGGCGTTGACCAGATACAGCGAAACCATCTCGCGGATCTCTGGTGCATCTTCGACGACTAAGAGTTTTTCCATTAAGCAGTGCCTGCCCCGTTAGTGTTATGGCGCCGGATTGTGCGCCTTGTGGTGCGGCGAAAACCAGCCCTGCGGCTTGCACCCGCGGCGCTGCTCGTCGCGGCGCGGCTTAGCGCCCTTCGCCCGCTTGCGGGAGAGGGGCAGGGGGCGGCAGCCAGTGAGAGGGCTGGACCTGGCGCCTATCTGCGCCGAAGAGCCCCTCTCCCTAACCCTCTCCCGCAAGCGGGAGAGGGGACTAATCGCGTGAGGTCGCCCTCCCGTTGCCGCAGCGGTTGGCGAAAACCAGCCCTGCGGCTAGCACCAGCGGAGCAGCTCGTCGCGGCGCGGCTTAGCGCCCTTCGCCCGCTTGCGGGAGAGGGGCAGAGGGCGGCGGCCAGCGAGAGGGCTCGACCTGGCGCCTATCTGCGCCGAAGAGCCCCTCTCCCTAACCCTCTCCCGCAAGCGGGAGAGGGGACTAATCGCGTGAGGTCGCCCTCTTACGCCACCCGTTGCCGCAGCGGTTGGCGAAAACCAGCCCTGCGGCTAACACCAGCGGCGCTGCTCGTCGCGAAGCGGCTTAGCGCCCTTCGCCCGCTTGCGGGAGAGGGGCAGGGGGCGGCGGCCAGTGAGAGGGCTCGACCTGGCGCCTATCTGCGCCGAAGAGCCCCTCTCCCTAACCCTCTCCCGCAAGCGGGAGAGGGCTGGGGAGAGGGGCACTTGCTCGGCTTTTGATCTTGATGCACCCGTGCCATTAGCGAGGGAAGTCGGAGGGCAGCTCCGCGCGAAGCACCCGCAAATGCTCATCCAGCACTTCGCGCAGGGTCTCCAACTGAATTTCCCCGCGCTGCGCCGCCAGGCTCTGACTGGCCAAACTGTGCAAACCAAAGTTCGCCGCACTGCCTTGCAAGCGATGCAGCAACGCCCCGCGTCGGCTATTGCCCGGATCACTCTCCGGCGCCAACAGCAGCGCCTGCACGCCCTCGCGAACCTCTTCCAACGAGGCCAAAAACGAGGGCAGCAAGCGGTCAAACAAATCCGCCCCCAACCACTGCCGTAACTGCTCAAAGCGCGGCGCCGCTAACGCTCGCTCATCGCCGGCAGCAAGCTCGGCAGAGGACGGCGCAAACATATCCTCGCCGCTCAACAACGCCTGCAATTGCCGCCGTTGCAACGGCTTGGCCAATACGCCATCGAGGCCGGCCTGCAAGCACGCTTGGCGGTCGAGGTCGGTGGCGTTGGCGGTCAACGCCACCATTAACGGGCCGACGTCGCCTTGCTGCGCGCGAATAACCCGGCTGGCTTCGAGGCCGTCCATGTCTGGCAGGCGCATGTCCATCAACACCAGGTCGTAGTCGTGTTCCTGGCAACTGGCGATGGCGCCCTCGCCGTCCACGGCGGTGTCGACCAGACAGCCCCAACTGAGCAGCAACTCGCGGGTTACTTCACGGCTGACGGGCACGTCTTCCACCAGCAGCACGTAAAGGCCGTCCAGCGGCACGTCGAGGTTTAGCTCGGGCTGATGGCGCAACAGCGGTGGCCAAGGCAAGGCCAGGCGGAAACACGAACCAACGCCCAGGCTGCTTTGCAGGCTGATTTCGCCGCCAAGCAGTTGCACCAGACGACGGACGATATACAGACCGAGCCCCACACCCGGCTGATGGCTGTGCTGGTCCAAGCGGGTAAAGGCGGCGAACACTTGCGACTGCAATTCGTCCGGAATGCCCATGCCGCTATCGGTGACCACCAGGATAAAACCCTCGCCGTGGGTATCGGCCTGCACCCGCACATTGATGCCGCCTTGGTGGGTGAATTTGATCGCGTTACCCAGCAGGTTGTACAACACCTGGCGCACGCCCACCGGGCTGCCTTCGACCCAGCAGCGCTCGCCCAGGTCCATATGCAAACTGAGTTCGAGGTGCTTGGCGCCGGCTTGCAAGCGCATTACCTCCACGCATTCGCGCACCAGTTCGGCCAGGTCGAACGGCACGCGCAGCGGCAGCTTGGCCGTTTCGCTGCGGGCCAGGGCCAGCAGGCCATCGAGCACATCAGTCAAGCTACGCGAGGCGCTTTGCACGGTGTCCAGACGACGGCGCATGGGCGCTTGCAGCTCGTGCTGATCGAGCAGCAAGGCGATATGGCCCTGAATCGCCACCAACGGTGTGCGCAATTCGTGGCTGAGGGTGGCGAGTAATTCTTCGTTCTGCCGCGCATCACGCACCGCCTGATCGCGAGCTTGTTCCAGGGCCAGCTGCGCGCAGACTTCGCGGTCGATATCTTCGATCACACCAAGCCAATACAGCGGTCGTTGTTCACGGTCGAGAATGCAACGCCCGCGCAACGACACCCATAACCAGTCGCCACTGCCATGCAGCAGGCGCAGGGTGCATTGCAGCTCGCCGCTGCCGCGACGCGCACGCAGCACTTGGGTGAACAATTTGCGGGCTTCTTGCGGGTGGCTAAGGCTGAGCAGGCTGGGCGTGCCGATCTCTTCACTGTGGTAACCGAGCATGCTCCAGCAGCGCTCCGAGCCTTCGAGCTCACGTTTACGCACGTCGAATTTCCAGTGACCAATATCGCCACCCTGCACCCCCAACTCGGCCAGACGCTGACTGGTGACATCCTCAAAGGTCGACACCCAACCGCCATCTGCCAGGGAGCGGCGACGCACGTCGATAATCAACCGATTGGCCAACGGCAAGTCTTCATGGGCACGTAAAGACTGCCCCACTGACGGCAGCAGCAGCGCGCACTCACCGGGGTCCAGCGACAGCTCGGCCTGCTTTAAGCGATGCAGCAATTGCCCACGCGTGCTGGCCTCTCCCGACACACCAAACAAGCGGCGAAAGCGCTGGTTGATCGCCAGAATATTGCCCTGGCCATCCACCGACAGCAGCGCGGCGTCCATATGTTCCAGGGTACGGTCGAGCAGGTCGCGGTTCTGCCGCAGCACCGCGGTGCGCTGCTCGACCCGTTGTTCCAGCGAGGTATTCAGGCGCTGCAAGTGGTCCGACAGCTCGACGTTATGCCGCAGCGCCGCGAGCATGCGCTGGCCCAGCACCACACCATGGGACAGCAGCAACCCCAGCACCCCGAGGGGGAACACACTGACCGTGACCATCCCCTCGGTGTACAGCAGCACGTCATTGCACACGGCGGCGGTGACCAACAGCATGCCGAGCAAAATGCTCTGCGCGCCGTCGCGATGGCGCAGCACGGCGTGAATAATATTGCTCAAAAAATAGATGCACGAGCCAACCACCAAAATTGCCGCGGGCTCGCGGGTGGCAGTGAATAGCGCGGGTGGGGTCAGCAGTATCAACAACCCCACGGCAAGGCCGATTACCAACAAGGCGCGAGCGACAGCGACGCTCGACTCCTCAGGAAACAAACGCCGTAGCAGCAAGGCGTAGATGGCGGGGTAGAGAATCTGGCAGGTGTATTTGATGTGATAAATCAGGCTGGTGGGCAGCTCCAGGCTATCCAGCAGCCCGCCATTAGCCGCCGCGCTCGCGGCCGCTAACGCCAGCATCAAACTAAACGGCCCACTCAGCATCTGCTGGCTATTCCAACTGCCGAGCAACAACAGATAGAACGCCATCAGAATGCAGCCGCCCAAGGTGAACAACTGCACACCTTGGGAGACGGCCGCACGGTGCTCCAGGTGCGCGCGCGTGCCGATCAGAATCGGCATATCCACCCCACCCTCACGGTGGAAATGGTTCGACACCTCGATACGCACCAACACGCTATCGGCCCCCACCGGCAACGGAATCAACAACGGTTTGATCCGTGGCTGCTCCACCCCCGCCTCGCCCACCACACCGGAGACCGCCACCAACTGCCCATCAACCCACACCCGGCCAGCCGATTTCAGCGCGTCGATATACAACGCCAGCGGCTCATTACTGACCGGCAACAACACCTGCGTCGTCAACTCAATGCGCCCAAAACCCACCTGCCCCCACCACCTCGGTGTGCCCTCATGCCAGGTAAACGGCAACGTCACCCGCTGTGGCGCGCGCACATCATCGCGCCAGGTCAACAACCACTGGCCCTGCATCACCCGCATCGGCTCGGCATCCGGCGCCCAGGCACGCAAATCCACCGTACCGGGGTACGCCGCAAAAGACTGGCTGGAACACAGCAACAGAAGCGACAACAGCAGCAAGCGCAACACAGCCACAGGACGCCTCGTAATGGGCAGGGAGAAGGGACGCACGCTACGCAAAAGTGGGGAGGGATTCAAATTCGATGAAGCGCCATCGGTGCGCCCCGCAGAAGACGGCGCTCGTTATGGGCCGCCACGTTAAGCGAGAGACACAAGCACCCTATCGCTGACCGCTAACTGGGGTCTTTTCAGCAATAGCCCCCTGAAAATATGGCGCGATAAATCCACCACTGATCCTACAAACTCCTGCGGTTGCCTCACTGAATAGCGCCCGATACCCTTGCTGCGCTGCGGTTGGTCCCGTAGCCGGGTTTGGTCACTCGAAATAGACAAAGGATTTCTCAGACAAAGGAATCCAGCAATGAACACTCAAGATCCAACCCCTGCACCAAACACACCGAAAAGCGATGAAACGCTCCATTTTCTGGACATCTACATGGCCGACGGCCAACCAGGCTGGCTGCTGTTCTGGCCAGTAGATGCTCAACAAGCCGCCAACCATGGTGTAGCCGTCGCCGAAAAATGGCTGAGCAAAGCCAACCCCAAACCACTCTGGGCCTGCTGGCACAAAGGACGAGTGCTGCATAACCAATCGTTCCAGTTGCAAGCCTACGACCTGGGATTTATGACGCGCTTGCAACAGCGCCTGCGTAGCCAAAGGGACAAATAGTGACCCGCTCATTGGCAGATGTTCATGCTGTGAGCTCCAGAGCATCGCAGCTGAAGCCCAGAACGAGTGCACTTCCCTGGGAAGGGCTTCAGCCAAAATGTTCTTGATCTGCTTCTGATCTGGCCGTTGATCCTGTTTGTGATCTACCCGCCCCGTTCATCGCAGGCCGAGTGAAGTCGTTGCGTAGGGGGTTGAGCGGCAGGAGCCGCGAAAGGCGTGGGGCCATGGATGGCCCTGCACGCCGACCCCTGGAGCGGCGACGCAGCGAGGGGACCCGCAGCGCAGCGGAGGGCCAAGGTAGGGGCAAGCGTTTTTTGGTTACTTTTTGCCGCGACTGGCAAAAAGTGACTCGCGCGTAAGGCGCGAAATAAAACGCTCAGCCAACGTGATAACGAAGAATAACGCCGAGCAAAAAACGAACATCAAAAGCAGCTGCGCACAGCACACCCTAAACGCACACGCGAGCCTTATTCGTAGTACACCGTCCCCAGTCGAATCTGCCGTTGCGATGCTGCCGGCAAGCTGTCGCTTTCATCCCACTCGGCAATCACTTCGGTCAACGCCGCCGCCACATCCCCCGGCACCCGCTTAGGCAAATGCGCCAACAGACTCTCCAACTCATGCACCTCGCACAGCTGTTGCAACGCCAGCACCGCCTGTTGCCTTACCGGCTCTTCTGGGTCGGCAAGACGTTGCGTAAGCAATGGAATACAGAGCTCAGCCGGATAAAAACTCAATGCCCATACCAAGCGTCGCCGTACGTAAGCACTTGGTTCGCGCTTCAAGCACTCATGTAAAGGGTCATAACCACGGGGGGCAGCACTGGCTGCAAGGGCCAGTGCTGCTTGGGCCCGCAGGTCTTCATCGACATGTTGCAAACACTCAATAAGCCGCTCAACAGCCTCAGGCACCGCAACCACTTGCAGGGCAATACACGCCTGCACCTGTGCAGAACTAGCCGTGCCATTAAGCGCTTCAAGCAGCGCGGGAATATCGGGCGGCTCGACTGGTTCGGGCTCCCAGGTAAATGACGACGGCGCCTTCCGCTGAGCAAAATCCTCAAGCACCCCTGCCGCATAGTCGCGAACGTTTTCATCCGGATCGTTCTGCTGCAAAAGCGTTATCGCCGCAATGGCTTCTGTGGCATCCAACGAGCCCAAACCGATCACCGCTTCCAGGCGCACTGCGGCGGCGTCATCCGACAGTGCTTTGAGCAATACGGGAATGGCCTCGGCACTGGAGTAGCGCAGCGCATTGCAGGCCTGCTCGCGCACAAACGCCGAGGGGTCGCTGGCGGCGGCTAGATAGAGCGGCAATTGGTCGTCGGCGATCTCGCTGACATAGGCCAACGCCCAACCACGCACCTGGTCGTTAGGGTCTTGGCAGGCGGCCAGCAGGGGCTGACGAAAACGCTCGTCACGCCGCTCCCCCAACTCGCGCACCGCCCGCTCGCGCCGCTCAGGGTCGGCATCACCCAGTTGCCGCAGCCACATGGCGGCCTCGGCGTTATAGCGGCGGGTTTGCAGCAGAGAACGCAACCGGTCAACAATCATAAAGCACTCAATTGGGTTGTCGGGTGTGCTGTGCGCGCCATTGCATTCGCCGGGGAACCGCCACGGTGCGCACAGCACACCCTACGCGGCCGCTCAGGCCGACCCACTTTTGGCGCCAACTCAAAACGGTGACTTACCTAGGCTGCTGTAGCCAGTTCAAAAAGTTGTTTTCGCTTAACGGCTGACTGAAGTAGAAACCCTGGCCTAAGGCACAATCCAGCCCACGCAAACTATCCAGCTGAGCGGCGGTTTCAATACCTTCGGCCACACATTCCAACCCCAGGTTACGGGCAATCATCAGAATGGTTTCCACCAGCATCAGGCCGCTGGCGTCGTCAGGCAGATCGTGAACAAAGCTGCGGTCGACTTTCAGCCGGTCCAGCGGCAAGCGTTTGAGGTAGGTAAGCGAGGAGTAGCCGGTACCAAAATCGTCGATAGCAAAGCGCACACCCAAGGCCTTGAGCGCTTGCATGGCGGCAATGCATTGGTCGACATCTTCAAGCAGCACGCCCTCGGTGATTTCCAGCTCCAGCACGCTGGCCGGCAGGTCGTAGCGTTGTAGGCAATCGGCCACCCGCTGCACCACATCAAACTGGCGTAGCTCGTGAGGACTAAGGTTTACCGCCAGCACCAGCTCGGGCCAACGCGCGTGCCAGCGGGCCAGCGCCGCGCAGGCTTCATCCAGCACCCAGGCGCCGATATCGAGGATTAACCCGGTTTCTTCAGCGAGCGGAATAAATTGCGTCGGGGGAATTTCGCCACGCTCGGGATGGGTCCAGCGCAGCAATACTTCGGCGCCCACTACTTGGCCAGTGAGCAGGTCCAACTGCGGCTGGAAAGCCAAGTGCAGTTGGTCGCGAGCAATAGCCTGGCGCAGTTCGCCTTGCAGTTGCAGGCGCTGGTCGATGGCGGCCTGCATCGCCGGGGCGAAGAAGTGCAGCGCGTTACGGCCGCCACGTTTGGCCCGGTACATGGCGGTGTCGGCTTGCTTGAGCACATCGGCTGCGCCTTGCTCGCCCACCGGGTGCAGGGCGATGCCGATACTGGCACTGATGGACAGTTCATGGCCGTCGATGTGGTAGCTGCCGAGCAGGCTTTGCAGCAGTTTTTCGCCGACATCGGCGGCATGTTCGCCGGCCACGCCGGGGTTGTCGCCGATGCTTTCCAGCAGCACCACAAATTCGTCGCCCCCCAAGCGTGCCAGGGTGTCTTCGGCCCGCAGGCAGCCGGCAAGGCGCGTGGTGACTTCACGCAGCAACGCGTCGCCCACCGGGTGGCCGAGGCTGTCGTTAACGGTTTTAAAGTGGTCGAGGTCGATAAACAGTAAGGCGCCGAATGAGTTGTCGCGCACTTCGCGGGTCATGGCGTGTTGCAGGCGATCGAGCAGCAAGCGGCGGTTGGGCAGGCCGGTGAGTTCATCGCTGTAGGCCAGGCGTTCGATTTCCCGTTGGTAGCGTTGGCGCTCGGAAATGTCGGTGACGCTGGCGCGAATCAATTTTTGCTCGCCGGGCATGCGCACCAGGCGAACCTCGCAGGGCAACTGGCGGCCGGCACTGTCGCGGTGCAGCCATTCAAATACCGGCGCAGCCCCTTCCAGCGCGGCGGTGGTGTAGCCCATACCGGCCTGCACCGACAGACGCCCATCGGCCTGGCGCGTCGGGCTGAGCTCTACGGGCCGACGGCCGATCAGCTCCTCGCGGCGCAGTTTAAACAGGCGCTCGGCGTTTTCATTAACGTCAACCAGGCCACCGTCTTCAGTGAACAACAAGATCGCTTCCGGGGCGTGCTCGACCAAGGTGCGGTAGCGTGCTTCGGCTTCGTAACGGGCGGTGATGTCTTCGATCAGCGCCAAACAGGCTTCCAACCGACCTTGGGGATCGCGCACAGCACGCAGGCTCAAGCGGGTATAAATAACGCTACCGTCGGCGCGCAGAAAACGCTTATCCAGTTCGTAGTCATCGCGCTCACCCAGCGCCACGCTTTCGAACAGCGGCTGTTCGGTGAGCAGGTCGTCAGCATGGGTGATCAGCGCCCAGCCGCTGCTACGCAGATAATCGCGGCCGCGCCCAAGTATCTGGCAGAGCTTGCTGTTGACCTCCAGCCACATACCTTGCGGGCTGATCATGGCCATGCCGATTAATGGCGCTTCGAAAAACAAGCGCAGCCATTCATCACGTTCACGCAGTTGCTGCTCAGTATGTTTGCGCGCGGAAATGTCCTGAATCGCGCCGTAGATGCGGATGACTTTGCCGTCGTCCATCTCAGTCAAGCCCATCACCCGCAGAAAGCGCGAGTTGCCACGGGCGGTGATCAGACGCACTTCCACATCGAAGGAGCGACCGTCACTCAGCGTATCGGCCACGGTACTGCGGGCCGTGGCCTGGCCTTCTTTGTCCAGGTAACTGATGGCCTGGTTGAAGTCTGGGGTGGCGCCAGAGGGGTCCAGCTCATAGAGGCGGAAGCAGCCTTCGCTCCAGTACATATCCAGACCGGGTACTTCCAACACCCAGCCGCCAATATCGGCAATGGCCTCGGTTTGCGTGAGCAGGTGGGTTTGCCTGAGCAGCTCTTCGCGCCGTGAAGCAACCTCGGCGGCCAAGCGTTCGCGGGAGGTAACGTCGTTTTGCAGGGCGATGTAATGGCTAATGCCCTGGTCATCGCGCAGCGGCGACAAGGTGATTTCGTTCCAGAACGGCGTACCGTTTTTGCGGTAATTGCGCGCTACGACCTGGGCCGCTTCGCCACGCTGCAGGGCAGCGCGCAACACATGCAGCTCGCGTTGGTTATGGTCATTGCTCTGCAGAAAGCGGCAGTTTTGCCCCAGCAGTTCGGCGCGGCTATAGCCGGTGATGCGTTCGAACATCGGGTTGCAGTAAATCAGCGGTAGGTCGGGTTGGCGCGCATCGGCGATGGAAATGCCCAGCGGGCTGGCCTCCAAAGCCAGGTTGGCCAAAGCCAGTTGCTGTTGCATATGCGCGCTGCGGCTTAAGGCCAGGCGTAAATCACTCAGGCTGCGGCCAATCAATAAGGTCGCAACCATCAACAGCAGCACGCTCAGGTGCAGCTCGTTAAGCGGAGAGCCGAGAGCCACCACCTCGCCCCGACTGCTCTGCACCAACGGAATGAACAACACCACCAGGCTGCTGAGCACCGCACCGCACAGCGCGCCGGGGTAGCCCCAGAGCATGGCCAGGCTGAGCATAACCACGCCAAGAATCGGTAAGGTCAGTTGTACCGGCAGCATGTTGAGCAGCAGTGGCAGGCCGACCAGCAAACCCACCAGCAGCCACCACGGTGGCAAGCGCCGCAGCGGCTCGGCTAGCTCCTCAACGCGGCTATCTGGCTGGCCGGCGGTCGGCGCCACCCAACCGCGACGACGCAGGTAGATGGTCAGGTAACTGAGCATCGGTGTCGCAATCACCAGGGTGCTAAAGCTGTCAGCCAGCCACATGCTCAGGCTGTCCAGAGCCCACTCCGACTTGGGCGGGTGCCCGGTCAAAAACAGCGCGCTCTGCACCAGCAACGCCAATACGGATACCGGCACCAGCAAGCCGAGAAGCAGGTAGCGAATCAAATGGCTGAGGTCGGGCAGGGCTACATCGAACTGGCGGCGCCGCAATAGCCACCAGCCGGTAGCGGCGCCCAGGGTTTCTGGCAGACCGAACAACGGCCCCCACTGCCAATCCAGCCCCCACAACGGCGCACTGACGGCGGCGTTGATATAGATGGCCAACAACACCCGCGGCCCCCACCAATAGGTAAACACCAGGCCCAAGGCAAATGGCAGATACCAGAGCGCCATGCCCACGGTGAATTGGGTGGACAGCGAACACCAGGTAGCCAGATGCAACAGTGGTAGCGGCAGCCACCATGTCCACTTCAGAGGATGTTGGAAAACAGCGGGCATGCGGACCTCGGTACAAGACGCTGGCATAGCATAGAACAGCGTCGCATCTTCTGTGCCGGTGTTTTGCCAGTATTCGAAGTCCCTGGATCCCCGCCTTCGCGGGGATGACGAAAGTGTGTTTGATTACTCCGTCTTCCCCGCGAAGGCGGGGATCTAGATTATCGCGGCAGTCATCTATCCCGACCTACACCGCATCCCGCGGCAACAACAGCCCCAAGGGCAAACACACCCGCGCTTCCAACCCACCACCGGAGCGGTTGCGCAACTCCACGCTGCCACCATGCTGGGCGGCAATGCGCTTAACGATGGCCAAGCCCAGCCCCGTGCCTTTGCCGCCACGGGCGCGGTCGCCACGAATAAAGGGGTTGAAGATATCGTCCAACTCCGCCGGGTTGATGCCTTGGCCACGGTCCAACACGCTGAGCACCACATACGGCGCATTGCTGTCGCCAGACACATACGCCGCCACTTCCACCGCGTTACCACCATGGTGCAGGGCGTTTTCGATGAGGTTGTTAAGCAGGCGTTTCATCGACACCCGCCGCAGCGGAAACGGCGGCACCGGTTCCAGGCACATGCGCACGTTTTCCCGGTCGTGATTAAACGGTGCCACGGCGTCAGCCACCAAGTCCGCCAGGTCGACCTCTTCCAGGCGCTCGTCGCGGCCGTCGCGGATAAAGGCGAGGAATTGGTCGAGAATGGCGTCCATGTCCTCAATATCGCGGACCATGTCTTCCACCAGCTCGGTATCGCTGTTGAGCAATTCCAAGCCTAAACGCAGGCGAGTTAACGGCGTGCGCAGGTCATGGGAAACCCCCGCCAGCATCAGCTCGCGCTCGCGCGCAGCTTGTTCCAGGCCATCGGCCATTTGGTTGAAAGCGCTGTACACCTCGGCCATTTCGCTAGGCGTATCGCTAATCGGCAGCCGCACACTGCGGCCCTGCCCCAGTTGCCGCGTGGCCGACACCAGGCGCTTCAACGGTTGATTGAGCTGACGCACAAAAATCCACGCAGCCGCGGTGGACAGCACGCCGATGGCCAGAAACCAGCCCAGTACGCCCCAGATTTTCTGCCCGCGTAGCGGGTGCGGGTACAACGGCACTTCTACCCAACCGTCACCGAGGGCCGGAGCACGCACCCATAATGCAGAGGGTTGGTGAATGCGCAACCGCACTTCGGTGTCCGGCCCCAGTTCCATGCGCATCTGCCGCTGGAAGATGCCCGTGTATGGCCAGTGCTGCTCGCCTGGCGGCTCTTCGGCATCGGAGGTCCAACGCAGGCCGGCGGCTTTTTCAATTACCGGGCGCTTGTCTTCATCCGTGGCCCAGTAGGCCCGCAAGGTTAGCGCGGCACCGTGGCTGTATTGGCGGTCGACCAAAACGTCCTCGTTCATCATCAGATAAACCAGGGTCAGGGCTTTGGAAAACAACACCACCACCAGCACCAGCCAGAGCGTGCGAGCGAAGAAACTTTGCGGGAACCAGAGTGGGGTTTTCATGAGGGACTGCGGGTTCCGGATGGGACGGAGATTGAAGGTCTTACACCGTCATTCCCGCGAAGGCGGGAATGACGGTGCGGTGATAGCCGAGCAAACGATGTCACCTGCGCGAGTCTGGATCCCCGCCTGCGCGGGGATGACGGAGTGGCTGGTTAAATCGTCGTCACCTCGAAACGGACGGGCTACTTATTGCCGTCCGGCACAAACACGTAACCCACGCCCCACACGGTCTGGATATAACGCGGCTTGGACGGGTCCGGCTCAATCAAGCGGCGCAGGCGGGAAATCTGCACGTCGATGGAGCGCTCCAGCGCATCCCACTCACGGCCACGGGCCAGGTTCATCAGCTTGTCGCGGGTCAGCGGCTCGCGGGCGTGTTGCACCAGAGCCTTGAGCACGGCGAACTCGCCGGTGGTGAGCATATGCACTTCTTCGCCGCGCTTGAGTTCGCGGGTGGCGAGGAACAGTTCGTAATCGCCGAAGGTCACGGTTTCGTCTTCGCTGCCCGGCGCGCCAGGAACAGCCACCACTTGGCGACGCAGTACAGCTTTGATCCGGGCCAGCAGTTCACGCGGGTTAAAGGGTTTGGCCAGATAGTCATCAGCGCCCTGCTCCAGGCCCTGAATGCGGCTGCTCTCGTCGCCTTTGGCGGTGAGCATAATGATCGGCATTTGGTTGTTGGCGTCGCGCAGACGTTTGCACGCCGACAGGCCGTCTTCGCCCGGCAGCATTAAGTCCAGCACCAACAGTTGGAAGAGTTCACGCGACAGCAGACGGTCCATCTGCTCTACGTTTTCCACCGTCCGAACACGGTAGCCCTGCTCTTCGAGAAAACGCTCCAGCAGGCGTCGTAGACCGGGATCGTCATCGACGATCAGAATTTTTTCGCCTTCAAGCGGTGCCGTGGTGCTCATAGATGCTCCTTTAAATCGTCGCGCATTATGGCGCAGGCCTCGTGTCGGGCGTGCGCGGCATTTCCCGGCCTCTGCAAAAGGGCCTGGGTATAATGCCGGCCTTTCATGGCGGCATGCCCCGTTTTCATCTTTTTGCGCCAGCTCGTTTATTTAAGTAGGTAGTTTATTTATGGACAGCATCAACAACCGTATCGCCCAGGAACTGGGTGTTCGCCCGCAGCAAGTCGCCGCTGCCGTCGCCCTGCTCGATGAAGGCTCCACCGTGCCTTTCATCGCGCGCTACCGTAAAGAAGTGACCGGCAGCCTGGATGACACCCAACTGCGCAACCTCGAAGAACGCTTGCGTTACCTGCGCGAACTCGACGACCGCCGTGCCAGCATCCTCGCCAGCATTGAAGAACAAGGCAAGCTCACCCCCGAGCTAACCCGCGAAATCAACCTCGCCGACACCAAAACCCGTCTTGAAGACCTTTATCTGCCCTATAAGCAGAAACGCCGCACCAAGGGCCAAATCGCCCTGGAAGCCGGTATTGGCGAACTGGCCGACGGCCTGTTCAACGACCCGAACCTGACGCCCGAAACCGAAGCCGCGCGTTTTATCGACGCCGAAAAAGGCTTTGCCGACGTCAAGGCCGTGCTCGAAGGCGCCAAGTACATCCTTATGGAGCGCTTCGCTGAAGACGCCAAGCTGCTGGATAAACTGCGCAGCTTTCTTAAGCACGAAGCCATTCTTGGCGCCCGCGTGATCGCCGGCAAAGAAGAAGAAGGGGCGAAATTCCGCGATTACTTCGAACACGACGAGCCGCTGAAAAGCATGCCGTCGCACCGTGCCCTGGCGATTTTCCGTGGTCGCAATGAAGGCATTCTCAGCTCCTCGCTGAAAGTCGGTGAGGAACTGCCCGGCAGCCTGCACCCGTGCGAAGGCATGATCGGCGAGCACTTCGGCGTGAAGAATGAAAACCGCCCAGCCGACAAATGGCTCGGCGAAGTGGTGCGCTGGACCTGGAAGGTCAAGCTTTACACCCACCTGGAAACCGACCTGCTCGGCGAGCTGCGTGACGGCGCCGAAACCGAGGCGATCAACGTCTTCGCCCTTAACCTGCACGACTTGCTGCTGGCCGCTCCGGCCGGCCCGCGCGCCACCCTGGGCCTCGACCCGGGCCTGCGTACCGGCTGCAAAATCGCCGTGGTCGATGCCACCGGCAAGTTGCTGGAATACGCCACCGTGTACCCGCACGTGCCGCAAAAGCAGTGGGACCAGACCTTGGCAATTCTCGGCGCGCTGTGCATCAAGCACCGCGTCGACCTGATTTCCATCGGCAACGGCACCGCCAGCCGCGAGAGCGACAAGCTGGCCGCCGAGCTGATCAAAAAGCTGCCTGAGCTGAAGATGACCAAAATCATGGTCAGCGAAGCCGGTGCCTCGGTGTATTCAGCGTCTGAACTGGCGGCGAAGGAATTCCCCGATCTGGACGTGTCGATTCGTGGCGCGGTGTCCATTGCCCGCCGCCTGCAAGACCCACTGGCCGAGCTGGTGAAAATCGACCCGAAATCCATCGGCGTTGGCCAGTACCAGCACGACGTGTCGCAGCTGAAACTGGCGCGCAGCCTGGACGCGGTGGTGGAAGACTGCGTAAACGCCGTGGGCGTGGACGTAAACACTGCTTCGGTGCCGTTGCTGGCGCGTATCTCTGGCCTGAACACCACGCTTGCGCAAAATATCGTTAACCACCGCGATGCCCATGGCGCGTTTAAAACCCGCGACGCGCTGAAAAAAGTGCCGCGTCTGGGTGATAAAACCTTTGAGCAAGCCGCTGGTTTCTTGCGCGTAATGAATGGCGATAACCCGCTGGACGCCTCCGCTGTGCACCCGGAAACCTACCCGCTGGTGGAGCGCATTGCTGCCGACACCGGGCGCGACTTGCGCTCGCTGATTGGCGATGCCGGTTTCCTCAAGCGCCTGGACCCGAAAAAATTCACTGACGAAACCTTCGGCCTGGTCACCGTTAGCGACATTCTCGCCGAGCTGGAAAAACCTGGCCGCGACCCACGCCCAGAGTTCAAGACCGCAGAATTCCAGGACGGCGTAGAAACCCTGCAAGACCTGCAACTGGGCATGGTGCTCGAAGGCGTAGTCACCAACGTCACCAACTTCGGCGCCTTCGTCGATATCGGCGTGCACCAGGACGGCTTGGTGCATATCTCGGCGCTGTCGGAGAAATTCGTCAAAGACCCGCGTGAAGCGGTCAAGGCCGGTGATGTGGTGAAAGTTAAGGTGATGGAAGTGGATATCCCGCGTAACCGTATCGCCCTGTCCATGCGCATGGGCGATACCCCTGGCGAGAAAATCGACGGCCCGCGCGGAGGTGGCAATAAAGGCGGTGGCGGCAAGCCGCGCCCACAAGCCCAGCCTGTGCAAGAGAAAGCGCCAAGCAATAACGCCATGGCCTCGCTGTTCGCTAACGCCAAAACCCTACGGAAATAAGCCATGACCCGCCCAGCAGACGAGCCAGAAATCGGCAGCAAAAGCGCCTTCGCCACCCTGCTGGGCCTGCATATTCTCAAGGCCGACGGCGGCGAGGCCGTTATTCGCCTGAGCATGCACGACGGCCTGCGCAACCTGCACGGCAAGCTGCATGGCGGCGCGTTGTTTTCCTTGATCGACACGGCCATGGGCCAAGCCAGCCACAGCGTAGTGGGCGGCCCGGGCACGGTGACGCTGGAGAGCAAGATCAACTACATCCGCCCGGTAGATGACGGCGATATTCTTTGCCGCGCCTGGGTTGTGCATGCTGGTCGGCGCACGCAGGTGATCGAAGCCGAGGTGCATCAGCACGACAAACTGGTGGCCAAAGCGCAGGCGACCTTTGCCTGTCTGTAACCGTCCCACTCTATAAAGCCTGATATCTGTAGCGTGAGTTCCGCCTGCGCTGCAGGTAATCTGTCGAAATCGGTAAACCAGGCGACTACGCCGGTTCCTCATCTGCCCCCTTGTAGACGGTCAGAACTACCCCCATATAGGGGCGACTGACGCGAAGGAACACAAAATTGAGCGACCTCCTCTCCCGCCGTTTGGCACTGCTCAGCCAGCCTGCACACCTGAATTTGTGCACGGGATCGAGCGTGAATGCTTGCGCGTCGACAGCCAGGGCCAACTTGCCCTGACGCCGCACCCGATTGCCCTGGGCTCGGCGCTGACGCACCCGCAGATCACCACCGACTATTCCGAATCGCTGCTGGAGTTCATCACCCCAGCCGAAGCCGACCCCGCTGAAACCCTGGCCGACCTCGAAGCGATTCACCGCTTCGCCTACAGCAAACTCGATAACGAGTACCTGTGGAGCCCGTCGATGCCCTGCCCGTTGCCGGAAGAAGAGGTGATTCCGATCGCCCGTTACGGCAACTCGAATATCGGCCGCCTCAAGTACGTGTACCGCAAAGGTCTGGCCCTGCGTTACGGCAAAACCATGCAGTGCATTGCCGGCATTCACTACAACTTCTCCCTGCCGGAAACCCTGTGGCCGGTGTTGCAGGTGGCCGAAGACGATACCCAGAGCCTGCGTGACTACCAGTCCGAGCGCTACATCGCGCTGATCCGTAACTTCCGCCGCTACAGCTGGCTGCTGATGTACCTGTTTGGCGCCTCGCCTGCGTTGGATGCCGGTTTCCTCCGTGGTCGCCCGCACAAACTGCAACAGCTCGACGCCCACAGCCTCTACCTGCCCTACGCCACCAGCCTGCGCATGAGCGACCTGGGTTACCAGAGCAACGCCCAGGCCGGCATTACGCCTTGCTACAACGACCTGGCCAGCTACACCGATAGCCTGCGCCAAGCGGTGTCGACCCCCTACCCGGCCTATGCCGAAGCGGGCACGAAAAAGGATGGTGAGTGGCAGCAGCTCAACACCAACATCCTGCAGATCGAAAACGAGTACTACTCGAACATCCGCCCCAAACGCGTGACCTACAGCGGCGAGCGACCGATTCAGGCGTTGATGTCCCGTGGTGTGCAGTACGTGGAAGTGCGCTGCCTGGATATCAACCCGTTCTTGCCGATGGGCATCGACCTCACCAGCGCGCGTTTTATCGACGCCTTTGTGTTGTTTTGCGCCCTGCAAGAAAGCCCGGAATTGGGTGGTGGGGAATGCGGCGGCGCGACCGAGAACTTCCTTAGCGTGGTCAAAGAAGGCCGCAAGCCAGGCCTGCAATTGCGCCGTAACGGCTTGGGCATTGGTTTGCAGGAGTGGGCCAATGAGCTGCTCGAACAAATCGGCAAACTCTCTGACCTACTCGACCAAAGCCATGGCGGCCGCGAACACGCCGACGCCCTGGCGGCGCAACGTGCCAAGGTCGCCGACCCAGCCCTGACGCCGTCGGCGCAAGTATTGGCCGCGCTTAAAGCCAACAACGAGACCTTTGCCGAGTTCTCCTTGCGTCAAAGCCAGGCCCACGCCGAGTACTTCCGCAGCAAGCCGTTGAGTGCGCAAGAAAGTGCAACGTTCGAGGAATCGGTTAAGCAATCGCTTGAAGACCAGGCCGCCACCGAAGCCGAGCAAAGTGGCGACTTTGACACCTTCGTGGCCGCTTACCAGGCCAGTATTTTGGCCCTGGCGGTTTAGTCGATACCGTCACAAAAAAAGCCAGCGGGGTAAAAGCCGGGACCGACGGTCAGTCCTTCCCGGCTGAGCGGAGCTAGCATTAGCCGCAGTTACTAACCGCGAGTTTGCCCATGGCGCCCCCCGAGGCCATCCCCAAGGACGACGACCAGCAATGGAGCCTGGAAAGCCTGAAGAAGGCTTACCAACAAGGCTACATGGCAGGGTTGACCGGCAACCCCATCAGCAACCAACCCCACGCCCCCGACGTACTGGCGGCGGCATGGGAAGCGGGTTGGGATGATGGTGAAGAGCAGTATCAGTTGCTGGCGCAGAAGACAGCGTAACAAACTCAACGGCTGTGCTCCCCTCGCCCGCTCGCGGGAGAGGGGTCGGGGGAGAGGGCCAGGGCAAACTCGGTCGCCGCTAAAGGCCCCTCACCCGCCCTTCGGGCACCCTCTCCCGCAAGCGGGAGAGGGGATATATGCGCCACCGCATTCTGCCCTGCCCCCCTCGCCTGCTTGCGGGCGCCCGGCTAGGGGAGAGGGCCAGGGCAAACTCGGTCGCCGCTAAAAGCCCCTCACCCGCCCTTCGGGCACCCTCTCCCGCAAGCGGGAGAGGGGATACATGTGCATCCTCGTTCTGCTCTGCTCCCCTCTCCCGCTCGCGGGAGAGGGGCAGGGGGTGAGGGCCAGCCCCAACGAAGATCCTGCCTTACAACTTCTTCTCAAATATCTGCGAATTTCGCTGGTAGTTGTACAGCGAAGCCCTGGCCGCCGGCAGACGCTCTACGCCACTCGGTTCAAAGCCGCGCTCACGAAACCAGTGCGCGGTGCGGGTGGTCAGCACAAACAAGGTTTTCAACCCCTGCGCCTTGGCCCGTTCTTCAATGCGCTCCAGCAGTTCATCGCCGCGCCCGCCATGGCGGTATTCCGGGTTCACGGCCAAGCACGCCAACTCACCACTGTCTGAATCGGCAATCTGATACAGCGCCGCACAGGCGATGATCAGGCCGTCGCGTTCGACGATGGTGAATTGTTCGATCTCACGCTCCAGCACTTCGCGCGAGCGGCGCACCAGAATGCCTTGCTCTTCCAGCGGGCTGATCAGGTCGATCAAGCCGCCGACGTCTTCAATGCTGGCCTCACGCAGTTGTTCGAACTGCTCTTGGTCCACCAGGGTGCCGCCACCGTCGCGGGTAAACAGTTCGGTGAGCAGTGAACCGTCTTCGCTGTAGCTGACGATATGGGCGCGTTTCACCCCGCCGCGGCAGGCTTGCGCGGCAGCATCGAGCAGTTCGGCCTGGTAGCTGTTGCCCAAGCGTTGCAAATGGTTGGGCACCTGCTGCGGGCGCAGTTCACGCACCAGCTTGCCGTTATCGTCCATTAGCCCCTGTTCGTTGCCAAACAAGATCAGCTTGTCAGCCCCCAGGTCGATAGCGGCGCGCATGGCCACGTCTTCGCAGGCGAGGTTGAAAATTTCCCCGGTCGGCGAATAACCCAGCGGTGACAGCAGCACGATAGAGCGCTCATCCAGCAGGCGACCAATGCCTTTGCGGTCGACCCGCCGCACTTCGCCGGTGTGGTGGTAGTCCACGCCTTCGACCACGCCAATCGGCCGCGCGGTGACAAAGTTGCCGCCAGCCACGCGCAGGCGTGAGCCCTGCATCGGCGAGGCGGCCATGTCCATCGACAGCCGCGCTTCAATGGCAATGCGCAGTTGGCCCACAGCGTCGATCACACACTCCAGCGTTGGGCCGTCGGTGATACGCATATCGCGGTGGTAGTGCGGGGTCAGGCCCCGTGCAGCCAGGCGCGCTTCAATTTGCGGGCGTGAACCGTGCACCAGCACCAGGCGCACGCCGAGGCTGTGCAGCAACACCAGGTCGTGAACGATATTGCCGAAGTTGGGGTGCGCAACGCCGTCGCCGGGCAGCATGACGACAAAGGTGCAGTCCCGGTGGGCGTTGATATAGGGGGAAGCATGACGAAGCCAATTAACGTATTCGGGCATAGCGCGAAGAGCCTTTTAATTCGAGATGAGAAAGCCTGTGCTGGTACGGCGGGACTTCAGCTTTATCGTCGCAATTGAGGCTGTAACACGCGTTTGCTCCTTGTCATTGGGTAAGCGGTCATTGGGCTGTTGATGGGGTGAGGCAGTAGTGCTGAATCAGTTCACGCAGCACCTTCACTGTGGGCTGCAAACGTGACAATTCCAGGAACTCCCCGGGCTGGTGGGCACAGCTGATATCGCCGGGGCCGAGAATAATGGTCTCGCAACCAAGCTGCTGAAGATAAGGCGCTTCGGTGCCGAATGCCACTGCCTCGGCAACATGGCCGGTCAGGCGTTCAGCCACGCGGACCAATTCGGCGTCGGCCTTTTGCTCGAAGGCCGGCACATGGGGGAACAGTGGGGCAAAGTCGATCGTCACGTGATGGCGCTCGGCGATCGGCAGCAGTTTTTCGCGAATGGCGGCGCGCAGATGGTCCGCGTCCATGCCCGGCAAGGGGCGGATGTCGAACTCCAACGAGCATTGGCCACAGATCCGGTTGGGGTTGTCGCCGCCATGGATGCAGCCGAAATTCAGCGTCGGTTGCGGTACGCTGAATTGCTCGTTGCGATACAGGCGCTGCCATTTTTGCCGCAGCTGCATCAGCTCGGCCATGGTCGCGTGCATGGCTTCCAGGGCGCTGTGGCCGAGAGTTGGGTCGGAGGAATGGCCGCTTTGGCCGAGGATATCGATGCGCTCCATCATCACGCCCTTATGCAGGCGGATCGGCTTAAGGCCGGTAGGTTCGCCGATCACCGCAGCGCGGCCCAAGGGCTGCCCTGCCGCCGCCAAGGCGCGGGCACCGGCCATGGAGCTTTCTTCGTCGCAGGTGGCCAGCACTAACAATGGCTGTTTGAACGGGTGGGCCAGCAGCGGTAGCACCGCCTCGATCACCAAGGCGAAGAAACTCTTCATATCGCACACGCCCAGACCAACCCAGGTGCCATCCACTTCGGTGAGTTTCAGCGGGTCACTTTTCCACAGCGCTTCGTCAAACGGCACGGTGTCGCTATGGCCCGCCAGCACCAAACCGCCGGGGCCGGAGCCAAAGCTGGCGAGCAGATTGAATTTGCCGGGGGAGACTTGCTGCACATCGCAGTTAAAACCCAGATCACCCAGCCAGGTGCTAAGCAGATCGATCACCGCCTTGTTCGACAGATCGAGGCTCGGCTGCGTACAGCTCACCGACGGCGCGGCGATCAGCGCGGCGAATTGCTCTTTCAAGGTTGGTAATGGCATGCCAGGTCTCCACGGGCGAGGCCCATCATAGAGGCATCGGCGCCTTGGAATAAAC
>LNAP01006619.1_pt1 | contig 31957 bp, 28 predicted proteins | sample 602601 | NCBI WGS metagenome assembly LNAP01 (sample SAMN02440304, study PRJNA202911) | soil metagenome | biome: Subtropical and temperate rainforests or woodlands; isolation source: soil samples (1 kg each in a 20% v/v slurry with milli Q water) were... ...
GACCGGGTTGCGCTGGTCGAGGTTGTACAGGTGCCTGACACGCTGACGCCCGAGCAGATGGAAGGTGCCCGCCGCTGCGCCGCCTTCATGCATGAGTATCTGCCGGAGCACTTCAAAGACCCAGCCGAAATGGTGATGGTCGGTGGCTATGTTCTGGTGGACATCACCCTGCGCATGCTGCAACCGCAGAGCTTAAGGCTGCGCAGGGCTTCGACAAGGACTACATCATCGACCGCGGTCTTTTCGTTGACCCGGTGACCGGCGCCGAGCAGTGGCTGCCAATCAACAAAACGAACCAGGTCCGGCTAATCGGCAACAGTGTTTGCCCCGACGAAGCCGAAGCACTAGTCGCCGCAAACGCCGCAGATATCATTGAGCTCTACCAGCGACTGGCTGCCTGACGCATTTCGCAGGCGACATTAAACCCGTGCTGATAAGAAAAATAATTCCACTCATCGGCTTGATTTTTCACCATATTAAAAGAATTAAAAGCGGGCCTAACTTTGAAGCATCGTACCTCAGGCCTGAGCTCTCCCAGCGTCGAGTGCAACTCATGCTTCTTTATTTCCGAGGCACAACCAACATAAACTTCGACCAACTTCATATGCTCACAGAAAGCATTAAAATAAAGGCCATTCTCAGGGTCTGGCTTCTTAAGATCTCCAAATAGCCGTAACTCTTGCTCATAGGACCAGTGGTCATATTTCGTTAAAAAACACTCTTCTGCCCGCGGATCTGCCGCATCAGTTGCCCAAGGCATTTCAATACGGAAATCAATACGCTCTGAAACATAACGAACCGGCTCGAGAAAACGCTCAGGCACCTCAAATCCCAAGCATAAGCCTTTGTGGCGATTCGCATAATGAGCCCACTGAACCGGGCTGCTCATTGATCTACTGAAACAAATCATTCCAGTACCAGAGGCGGTTGATTTTTTAAATTTGCCCATGCGGCTCCTGAGCTCGCGACCTCCTAACGAATGGCAGAGCAGTTCGAAAGGATCGTTTACTGAGTCGAATTGGGAAACTTTTAAACGTCGCTTCTTTAAATTAATCAGCCCGTAGTGATCATCTACAAAATGATAAACAAGCATCACTCGCCCTCACCATTTGCAAAACGCTAAGGATAGCAACTTTAAAAATAAAGTAGCGAAGATGTTGCCCACCCTCACCCTTCAAAGTCAGCCGCTATAGCGGCAAAGGAATCCGCATGTCTCAAGCAAAGGAACGGCCGATCCTGTTCTCGGCCCCGATGGTGCGCGCCATCCTGGAAGGCCGGAAGACGGTCACCCGCCGAGCACTGAATGAGCGAGCGCTGAAGAACATCGGTTATGGCGTTCAGCTCGGCGAGTGCCACGAACTGCCAAGCGAAGGCCCACTGCACCCGAACAGCATCGGGTACTACAACGACTTCTGCCCCTTCGGCCAGCCAGGCGACCGGCTGTGGGTGCGCGAGACGTGGGGACACACCCACAACGTCAACGGGCAAGACGACTGGCCGGGACGCCCGCACATTGCGCGCGAAGGCGACAAGTCGGTGACAATTTACCGTGCCGACGGCCCATGGTCTTGGTGTGATGACGACGGGTTCGGGTCTGATCGCAGCTACTGGAAGCCGAGCATCCACATGTTCCGCAGCGACAGTCGCATCCTGCTGGAGATCACTGAAGTCCGGGTCGAGCGATTGCAGGCCATCAGCCGCGCCGACATTCGAGCAGAGGGACTGGTGTGCCCGCCCGAACTGGCAAGCGACGATGTATCGCCCAACTACCGCGACTGGTATCCGGCGGCTTGGCGGGAGTTGTGGGAGTCCACCGGCGGTGACTGGGAAGCCAACCCTTGGGTCTGGGTCGTCGAGTTCAAGCAGGTGACGCCATGATCCTGCTCACAGCGCCAGCCCTCGCCTACATGGCCTGGCTCATCTACTCGGGGCCACGGTAATGACACACCAACCGAAAGGTGGCATGTGTCGTACCTGCGTACACGCCCACCGCAATTGCAGCCACCTTCCGTTCAGCACCATGCCGGCGCTAGCCCGGGACGCTCAGACTGTGATCGTCCGTTGCACTGAATTCCAGCGCCGCAAATAACCCCTCCCCACCTTCTGCCGCCAAGTGCGGCAGGGAGCATCGCTATGGAAACCGAAATTCTCTCAGACGAGGAGCTGGCGGATCTCACCGGCTACAAGGCCCGGGCCTACCAGCGGCGCTGGCTAACAGATCGCCATTGGGTATTTGTCGAAAGCCGCGGCAAGCGGCCACTGGTTGGGCGAATGTATGCCCGCATGAAGCTGGGCATGATCTCCCCCGCCATCGCTGACCCCAACCCACCGCCGGCATCTCCGGCATGGACGCCAGACTTCTCGCGAGTGAACTGATATGCGACCCCGCAAGGCCGAAACACGTAATTTGCCGCCCCGGATGTACCAGTGGACGCGGCCACGGAAAAGTGGAAATTGCCTATTACTACCTGGACATGACCGGCAAGGCGATCCCATTGGGCAAAGACCTGGACCTCGCCAGGATCAAATGGGCAGAACTCGAAGCTAAGGAAAAGCCAATCGACCTGCGCACCATGAAGGGGATATTTGACAGGTACATCCGCGACATCGTCTCCAAGAAAGCAGCGCGCACCCAAAAGGACAACCTGTCGGAGATCAAACAGCTCCGGCCGATGTTCGACAGCGCCCCCATCGACTCGATCACACCGGCCACGATTGCCGGGTACCGGGATGCACGGACGGCAAAGGTTCGGGCCAACAGGGAGATCGCCACCCTCTCCCACGTTTTCAATATCGCCCGGGAATGGGGGCTCACGACGAAGGAAAATCCGTGCCAGGGCGTGCGCAAAAACAAGGAAACGCCGCGGGACTACTACGCAAATGATGTGATTTGGGATGCTGTTTACAAGAAGGCAGCTCAAGAGCTGAAAGACGCGATGGACCTGGCGTACCTGACCGGACAACGGCCGGCAGATGTCCTGGTCATGAGAAAGGACGATGTCGAAGGGAAGTACTTGGGTGTGCAGCAGAACAAGACGCACAAAAAGCTGCGTATCCAGATGACTGACGGCGATGAGCCGAACAGCCTAGGGTTGCTGATCGCAAAAATGGCCGAGCGCAATGCTCAGCACGTTTGCAGCTACCTAATCGTTAGTGCGCGCGGCAAGCGCATGACAGCTAAGATGCTTCGCGACCGCTGGGACAAGGCTCGGGAAAAGGCCAAAAAAGAAGCCGATGAAAAAGGCGATACCCAACTGGCCGAAAAGATCGGCAGCTTCCAATTCCGCGACATCCGGCCAAAAGCCGCATCGGAAATCATCGACGTCGCCGACGCGAGTCTGCTTCTGGGTCACACCAAGGGCGACATTACCGAGCGCGTTTACCGCCGCATCGGCGCCATCGCTAAGCCGTCAAAATAGCCCGAAAACCCGTTACAAAACTCAAACTGCGCCCCTTGTAGAATGCGGTCTACAGAGGCGCTGAAAATCCAAAGTACTGTAACGAAAAACAGCTACAGGGCCCGGCTTCAGCGGCTTTGAATAGCGGTCTTGAAAACCGTCGACTGTAACAGGTCCATGAGTTCGAATCCCATCGCCTCCGCCATATTTGTATCGATAGAGCCCTGATTATTCAGGGCTTTGTCGTTTCTGACTTTTGGAAAAATCGTCGAGCCCACACCTCAGCCCACACCCTGGATGAAGTATGGCTTTTCGACCAGCGGCTAATTTTTCGAATGGTCTCTTGCCTGTATCTGCAGCCGTGAAGAACGGGGTTTGAATCAGCGTCCGCAGGAAGCGCCGGAACGAAAACAGAGGTTGTGATCTCTTTTCGACACAGCCCAACAAACTACGCGTAAATCGGCATAGGGGTGGCCTTCATAGGCCGTTCCCCTGCGAGCAACCGACTCACTTGCACCCAACTTACCGTTTGAACCGCTTTTTTGCCTTGTAAGACGCTACACACTTGACCTCGTTTCGGGAGAACCACAGTTCGTAGCCCAGAAACTTTCGACCCAATGCACTCGCCACCGCACTCTTGCTCTCGTTGACCCTCAAGTGCAGCTTTTCATACAGACGCTTCAGCAAAGCCATCACCCGCTGCCCGACCCTCTGGCTGCGCACGTAAACGTTCACATCATCGGCATATCTAATAGCCTTTAGACCGATCAACCACATTCAAGAGTGGCAGTCCCTCACACTCTCTTTGGAGATTCTCAACAATCACCGCCACACCACCTTCAATCTGCAAATCACTTGCAACATGAGGAGTCAGGAGCACTCGAGGGTGTTTCCAGAGTGGGTTGTCTTGGGCGGGAGGCTCTTGTACCAAAACATCCAGTACGGCACCTCCCAGACGGCCTTCATCCAACGCAGAGAGCAGATCCGCGTCTACAACGTGGGCGCCACGTCCCACGTTAATCAGTCCAGCGCCATAAGGGAGACAATCAAGCCTTGCTGCATTGAGTATTCCGTCTGTTTCGGGAGTCAGCGGCAACATGTTCACAACGATGTCGCACTGCCCTAAAAATTCCTCTAATTCGTCCAGGCCGACGTAACAGTGACCACCTGGCACCTCCTTCGAAGAACGACTCCAGCCGCTGAGTTGAAAGTCCAATGGCTGAAGGCGATCAAGCGCGGCGCGTCCGAGATTACCAACCCCCATGACACCAACACGCCGCTGTGAAGCGTGCACGATTGGTCGAGGTTGCCAGCGACCCCTGCGCTGATCCTCTTGGTAAGCGAGGATGTCTCGATGCAAGGCAAGAACACCAAACAGAACATACTCAGCCATGATGTCCGCCATCGAGCTATCTACCAGCCGTATGAGCGACACGTGAGCAGGCAAACGGGCCAAATCGAACTGATCAACTCCAGCCCCCGCAGCATAGAGGAGCCGAAGATTACCAAACTGCTCCACAAGGCTGGGAAGAGGCTCCCAAGCCAGGATGTAGTGCACCTCTGCCGGGTTACCGATATCAGGCCATTGGCGGAACTCTAGTTGAGGGGCGAGCGTTGACAGGCAATCTCGCCATTTCTGCGCATCGGCGGGATTGGCCATGTATAGGATGCACATTGAAAACCCCCTATTCGCCTTTCAAATGCGCATAGCTATCAACGAAACGCTTAAATTTGTGTTGGCCACACGTGTACGCTTCATACTTCGCGGGTAGAGCCTCACTCACGCAGGTTGGCACAGGCTCAACAACCGCATCGAAATCCAAATCAATAAAGAAAGGTATTGAATAGCGCTCTAGACCGCTGGTATTTATGACGCGATGCATTGTCGAGGTGTAGCGATCGTTGGTGAGCGTTTGAACCAGATCGCCAATATTGACGATAAAAGTGCCTTCAACTGGAGGGGCAGTAACCCACTCCCCTGCACGGTTCCTGACTTGCAAACCGCCAACTGCATCTTGGGATAGGACCGTCAAGAAACCATAGTCCGTGTGCGCCCCAATACCAATCTCCTCTTGGGAAACTCTTCCGATCTGGGGCGGGTAACGCAAAATCCGCTGAATCGTGATGGGCTTACGCTGAAGGTGTTCAAAGTAATTTTGTGGTAGACCCAAGCTCAGCGCGATCCCACCAATAAGCATTCGCGCGAGTGCCAATACAGAGGAATGGTAATCTTCGGCAACCTTCTCAAATTGCGGCAGTGCCGACGGCATTTGATTAGGACCAAAAAATGGAGAGACCTCATCGTAATGAGCTCCGCAATCAAAACATTCTTTGAAATCGCGGGTATTAGCAGGATCGACGTTTTCCGCGTACATCGGTATATAACCACGTAGCGTGGGCCCGGAATTTACGACATTAAGCTTGTTCTTCTCATCAAAAGGAAGCTTGAAAAAGCTTTTGGTAAGCGCATACATCTCATCTATTAACTGCTGGTCAATACCGTGATTTTTTATATAAAAAAAACCCACCTTTTCGCATGCATCACCTATTTGGCTTGCCACCTCCTGTGGATTTTCGCCGTTTATGAGCGACGATATATCTATGACTGGAATTTCAGTGAAAGCTGTTTGTTTGCTAGCCAGACGAATATCAAATAACTCTGTCATGTATGTTCTCCTTTCAAGAAAGTCAATTAGGCAGAAGATTTAGAAAGCACGGCGACGCCCTCTTTGATCTCACTGAGCCACATAATTCAACAGCATGCCCGCATGCTACTGCTCGTTTATTTTTCTCAAACTAATGTTCAAGAACCACTCATCATATAACGCCGCAAGGCAATACAATGGCCTGTGTCCGGCATTTATAAAAATCCGATCCAAAGATAAACACTCAACACCCTTCACTCACTGCAAAGGGCATCGAACTGCAAAATAGTGACAAGACAGTGGCCGTCGTCACTGGCCCGCTGTTGTTGCAGCAGTCGTGCCGTCAAACATTGCTGAAAAGCGGGGCTTGTTGGCTGAGTAGTATTCTGCAACTACCTTATCTGCCGAGCTATCACGCGCAGTAGCCATCATTTTCTCAAGGTCAGCTTTAGGGATTTTGAAGTTGGCGAAGAATCGAGCAACATCGGGGTGTTCTGCGCTAAAACCTTTGCGTGCGACCGCGTGGATTTGCTCAGAGCCTCCGAAAATCTGCTTCGGATCATCCAAATATCGCAGTGACCACTTGGAGAACATCCAGTGCGGGCTCCATGCGTTAATCAAAGACCACTTGTCACGTTTCAGATTACGGTCCAACTCGCTCAACATTCCAGACTCTGAAGAAGCGACCATCTTATAACCATCAAGACGATATTCTTTAATGGCCTTTTCCGTAAGTTTGTACTGACCATTACCCACTTCGGAAGTCAAAATCTTGCCGCCGAGTTTTTCCCTTACCTCTGGCTTGTTAAGGTCTTCGACACTGGCGATTTCACTGACAGGAATAGAAGTGGGTACCGCCATGCCAATCCGCCCCTCATAAAGCACCCCTAAGTCTTCGAGCTTGTCGCGGTATTTGTCATAAAAGGACTTGTGAGTGCTTGGCAGCCAAACCATAGGAATCAGGTCGATATTACCGTTAGCCAGCGCCTGGAACTGAATACCAATATCGGCCAGAACCAATTTAACCGGTTGTTTCAGGTGATCTCGCAACGCTGTATCTGCCAGCTTTACAGCGATCTCCGTATCCGACCAATTCACCCAACCAATACGGATAGGCGCGGGCTCCTCGGCTTGAGCTATCAGGCTGCTGGAGATCATAACCAAACCTGCAAGCCAGCCGGTACAAGTTTTACTGGATAACGTAATCATGTGCATCTCCGCGTGCTGTATTAATAGTTATTGGCAGGACAGCAGAAGCATCAACTTCCCTCATAAAAATGCGAAGCTAATATTAAACTTTCAAATATAAAGTTTCGCACCTTGTTCTGCCATGGAATCATTATCAACTCACTCACAATGCCTGTTCGAGCGCCGGTAATGCCTCAAACAAATCCGCAACCAACATGTAATCTGCAACTTGGGCGATCGGCGCCTCAGCGTCCTGATTGATCGCGACGATTACCTTTGATCCACTCATACCCGCCAGGTGTTGAATGGCGCCACTGATACCTGCGGCGATGTAGAGATCCGGTGCCACTATTTTCCCCGTCTGCCCGACTTGCAAGTCGTTGGGGGCAAAACCTGCGTCCACTGCAGCGCGTGATGCGCCTACGGCGCCACCGAGCTTGTCTGCAACACGTTCGATCAATGCAAAATTCGCTTTGCTCTGCATCCCGCGACCACCGGAAACGACGACACGAGCGCTTGACAGGTCAGGCCTTTCGCTCACCGTCAGCTGTTCGCTTACAAAGCTGACAGTGCTTGCACTGCGCCCCCCATTAACGGCCATGACTTCGCAGCGATCCTGACGGGACGAGGCTTGGGCAAAAGCCGAGGCACGGAGGGTCAACAACTTGACTGAATCGATGGACTGAACGGTGGCGATCGCATTACCCGCATAAATGGGTCGCTCGAAAGTGTCTGCCGACACAATTTTGATGACGTCCGAAAGCATTCCGACATCCAGGCTGGCCGCTATCCGTGGCAACACATTGCGACCCATGCTGCTCGCATCGGCCATTACATGGGTATAAGTGTCGCCCACTAGCGAAGTGATCAGTGGCTGGACATTTTCGGCCAGCGTCTTCTCGAACATCTCATCCTGCGCGAGCAGCACTCGATGCAGGCCCTTGGTAAGCGCGGCCTGTTCCGCAACGTCTGATGCCTCCGCCCCTCCCATCACAAGCAAATCCGTTTCGAAGCCCAGATCGATAGCAGCAGTAATTGCACTCAACGTGCCTGCCGTGAGTTGACTACCTGTGTGCTCGGCTATAACCAATGTGCGCATCAAACTAACCCCGCCACGTTTCTCAGTTTTTCCACCAGTTCAGAGACCGAACTGACGTTGATACCTGCTTTTCGCACTGGAGGTGGCGTCACCTTGAGCAGCCGGGTGTGCTCCCTAACGCTCGCGCCCAAGCCATCAGCGGCAATCACCTCGAGCGGTTTTTTCTTGGCCTTCATGATGTTCGGTAACGAGGCGTAGCGCGGTTCATTAAGGCGCAGATCACAGGTAACAACTGCGGGTGCCGTAAGGGCCACAACCTGGCTGCCACCATCGACTTCACGCTCAACAACCCATCGGCCATCGGCATAGCTGATGGCTGAGGCAAAGGTGGCCTGACCACTACCTATTAATTGCGCAACCATCTGCCCGGTCTGGTTGTTCTCCTGGTCGATAGCCTGTTTACCAAAAAGGATCAATTGCGGCTTTTCGTTATCGATCACTTTGCTTAGGTATTTGGCCACGTTGAGCGGCTCGAGCATCGCGCTCGTTTCAACCAGGAGTGCTCGATCCGCGCCAAGCGCTAATGCCGTGCGTAATTGTTCTTGCGCAGCAGAAGTGCCAACTGAAACGACCACCACCTCGCAAACCACGCCTTTTTCCTTAAGGCGAATAGCTTCTTCCACTGCGATCTCGCAGAAAGGGTTCAAGGCCATTTTTACGCCATTCAGGTCGACGCCTGAACCATCACCTTTAACACGAACTTTCACGTTCGGGTCGATGGCGCGTTTTACCGCTACGAGCACTTTCATAATTTCCTCGGGCACTCATCAATCGATGCAATGGATGACAGGCGTGGATGAGCCAGTTCAGTCCTTGTTTTGACGGATGTTAATCCTGGATTTTTTGTTGCGCAAGCAAAATGTACACATGTGTCACCAACCATTGACACAGGTGTACATTTATCCTAATTTCTAGTCACCAAGCCTGATGAAGCCCACTTTGGAGCGCACCACGATGTCCAGCGATCCCTTGCTGCAACCCTATAAAATCAAGAATCTGACCCTCAGAAACCGGATCGAACCGGCCTACCCTGTGGATGGCATGCCCAAGGATCTCTATCGCGCCTACCACGTGGAGCGCGCAAAGGCCGGTGTCGCCCTGACCATGACTGCCGGTTCCGCAGCCGTCTCCCGAGACAGCCCGCCGGTATTCAACAATGTGCTCGCCTACAAGGATGAAGTGGTCGGATGGTTGAAGGACCTGACCGATGAATGCCACGAACATGGCGCGGCAGTGATGATCCAGTTGACTCACCTGGGCCGCCGCACCCGCTGGGACAAGGCCGACTGGTTGCCGGTGGTGTCGCCGTCACACCGTCGCGAGGCTTCACACCGCTCCTTCCCGAAGAAAATGGAAGAATGGGACATCGAGCGGATCATCAAGGACTATGTAGACGCGGCGGAGCGCATGAAGGCGGCAGGTCTCGATGGTCTGGAGCTTCAGGCTTACGGGCATTTGATGGACCAGTTCTGGTCGCCGTTGACCAATGACCTCGACGGCCCTTACGGTGGCTCGCTGGAAAACCGCATGCGCTTTACCTTCGACATCTTGCGTGGCATCCGCCAACGGGTCGGCGAAGACTTTCTGCTCGGGGTTCGCTACACCGGAGATGAAGAACTGCCCGGTGGCTTCAATGCCAGCGAGGGCATGCAGATATCCCACATGCTCAAGGACAGCGGACTGGTCGACTTCCTGAACGTGGTACGCGGCCACATCGATACGGACGCTGGCTTGACCGATGTCATCCCGATTCAGGGTATGCGCAACTCACCCCACCTCGACTTCGCTGGAGAGATCCGTTCGGCAACAGGCTTCCCGACCTTCCACGCGGCGAAGATTCCCGATGTTGCCACGGCGCGCTACGCGATCGCCTCGGGCAAAGTGGACATGGTGGGCATGACCCGCGCGCACATGACCGATCCGCACATCGTGCGCAAAATCATCGAGAAGCGCGCCCGTGCGTCGGCGCCAACTATTGTCTGGATCGCATCTATCAGGGTGGCGCGGCCTACTGCATCCACAACGCAGCGACGGGGCGGGAAACCACCATGCCTCATGACATTCCCAAAGCCGCGGTCAAGCGCAAGGTGCTGGTGGTCGGTACGGGCCCTGCCGGGCTGGAAGCGGCGCGGGTCGCCGGTGAGCGCGGCCATGATGTAACGGTACTTGAGGCGGCTGACCAACCTGGCGGGCAGATTCGTATGACGGCATTGAGCGAGCGTCGTCGCGAGATGATCAGCATCATTGATTGGCGCATGGCGCAATGCGAACGACTGGGGGTGAAGTTTCATTTCAACACCTGGGCCGAAGCCGACACCGTGCAAGCCTTCGAGCCTGACGTGGTCATCGTTGCGACCGGCGGTCTACCGGATACCGAGGTGCTCCGCAAAGGCAACGAACTCGTGGTTTCAACCTGGGACATCATTTCCGGTGACATCAAGCCCGGTCGCAACGTACTGATCTTCGACGATGCCGGGGATCATGCCGCCCTGCAGGCAGCCGAAGTCATCGCCAATAGCGGCGCGAAAGTAGAAATCGTGACCCCTGACCGCTCGTTTGCACCTGAAGTCATGGCCATGAACCTGGTGCCCTACATGCGCAGCCTGCAGGACCTGGACGTCACCTTCACCGTCACCTATCGGGTCGACACAGTGGAAAAACGTGATGACGGGCTCGTTGCAACCTTTGGCAGCGATTACGGGCAGGTTCACAAGCAACGCGTGGTCGATCAGGTGGTCGTCAACCACGGCACTCTTCCTCTGGACGACTTGTACTTCGACCTGCGTCCTCTCTCCACCAATGGCGGCGCGGTAGAGCAGCATGACCTGATAGCCGGCACGGCACAGAACATCGTCACCAATCCCGAAGGACGTTTCCAGCTGTTCCGGATCGGCGACGCCGTGTCTGCTCGCAACACCCACGCGGCCATCTACGACGCTTTGCGCCTGATGAAAGAAATCTGAATCCGAACCTCCATTCCTTGGAACGGAGGCTCGCCATGAACAAGAGGGAAACCATGTCAGCAGTGACCATCAAATCGAAGGCGGCAGTCGCTTTTGGCCCAGGACAGCCGTTGCAGCTGGTGGACATTGATGTCGCACCGCCCAAGGCTGGCGAAGTACGGGTGCGAATCGTGGCAACCGGTGTCTGCCACACGGATGCTTTTACTCTGTCGGGCGACGATCCCGAGGGGATCTTTCCTGCCGTGTTGGGTCATGAGGGTGGCGGGATTGTCGAGTCGATCGGCGAAGGCGTGACGTCATTGTCGGTCGGCGACCATGTGATTCCGCTGTACACGGCCGAGTGCCGGCAATGCAAATTCTGTCTGTCGGGCAAGACCAACCTGTGCCAGGCAGTCAGAGCGACACAGGGCAAGGGCTTGATGCCTGACGGAACATCGCGCTTCTCCTTTGAGGGCCAGCCGGTGTTCCATTACATGGGCTGCTCGACCTTCTCCGAGTACACGGTATTGCCAGAGATCTCCCTGGCCAAAATCCCCAAGGATGCGCCTCTAGAGCAGGTGTGCCTGCTGGGCTGTGGCGTGACCACAGGCATAGGTGCCGTACTCAACACTGCCAAGGTCGAGGCCGGGGCAAGCGTTGCGATATTCGGGCTCGGCGGGATCGGGCTGGCGGCCATCATCGGCGCGAAAATGGCCAACGCCGGGCGAGTCATCGCCATTGATATCAACCCGGCCAAGCGGGACGTCGCCCTATCGCTCGGCGCCACCGATTTCATAAACCCCATGGACTATGACAAGCCCATCCAGGACGTGATTGTCGAGCTCACCGACGGTGGCGTGGACTATTCGTTTGAATGTGTCGGCAACGTCAAATTGATGCGAGCTGCTCTGGAGTGCTGCCACAAGGGCTGGGGTGAATCGATCATTATCGGTGTTGCCGGTGCGGGCCAGGAAATCAGTACCCGCCCTTTCCAACTGGTAACCGGGCGCGTCTGGCGTGGCAGCGCGTTTGGTGGAGTCAAGGGCCGCACGGAGCTTCCCAGCTACGTCGAGAAAGCGAGCACCGGCGAAATTCCGCTGGAAACCTTCATCACTCACAACCTTGGCCTTTCAGACATCAACAAGGCTTTCGAATTGATGCATGCAGGGCAAAGCATCCGCACCGTCATTCATTTTTGACCAAGGCACTGCCGTGATACCGGCCAGCGCTCACACCCGCGTCACAACCCAAAGGAAATCAAAATGTCTGTTTTTACCCATGTCACTGTCGGTACCAATGACCTTGCCGAAGCACGGACCTTCTATGATCGTGTTCTCAAAGAAATTGGTCTTAACCGTGTTGCCGACCTTGATGAATCCGGCTCCATTTGGGGCGTGGATAAACCGTCGTTCTTCGTGCTAAAACCCGCCAATGGCAATCCTGCCAACGTTGGCAATGGCGTGACCGTGAGTTTCGAAGCGCCAAGTCGCGCTGCAGTACATGCATTCCACGAAACCGCACTCGCGGCGGGTGGCACCTGTGAAGGCCAACCGGGTTCGCGTAGCTGGGCTGAAAATGCCTATGCCGCTTACGCTCGGGACCTTGATGGCAACAAACTGGCTGTCTACTGCTTCAAGGCCGAATAATCGCAATCGGTTGACGCTTTCTACAGTGAAGGCCCTTCAGCGGGCCTTCACTGTCTATCCCCTGCTCTGGCTACATTCCCCGACGCGCAACTTCAGCGCCGGCCTTTACCGCCGTCCCCACAATGGACTCGATGTTCTGATCGGCCATCGACTGCAGCGCTGCCGCCGTCACGCCACGATAAGCCATCAACGACTCAATCATTTGTCGCGGATCGCGGCTGGCAAGCATCTGGCCTCCCCCCACCACCACGCTTTGTGCAGCGTGTTGCGCGATGGAAAGTGGAATTCCTGCAGCCACCGCCTGATTAGTCAGCGCCATTTGCAACATCGCCGGGAAGGCCGGCCCAGTCCCGGACAATGCACTGAGATAATCAATACAGTCTTCATCAGGCACTTCGTCCGCCGAACCTACGCACTCGAACAGTCGCTGCACCCATTGGCGGTCGCGCTCAACAAGGTTTCCGGCACAGTACCAGGGCGTGAACGACTGCCTGATTTCCACGGCCGCATTCGGCATGGCCCGCACGATTACATCTGCACCGGTTGCCGCGCTGATGACTGCCGCCGGAACTCCGGCCATCAGAGAAATCACTAACTTGCCGCGGGCGTTGATCAGCAGTTCGCGAAACTGCTCCGGCCGGATGGACAGCACGACAATATGGCTGAGGTCCACCAACTGCTGGTTGTCGGCCAGCAGCCTCACGCCTGGCTCGAAAGCACTGACGCCGGAGCGGTTCGAGATCAACAAATGGTCAGGCTTGATGAAGCCGCTTTCAAGGAGCGCCTGCGCGATTGCGCGCCCGAGCCAGCCGGTGCCCCCAATGATACCCAGGGTTCTATTCTCCATCGGCAGGAGACTCCTCGAATGTATCGACCAAGGGAACGAAAACACCGGGCTCTTTTTCTGCGTAGCCGAACTTTCCATAAAAGCGGTCCAGCTCGCGTGCCGGTAAACACGCTCACGTACTGAGGAATCCGTCGAAATCGCACGACAATATCTTCATTGGTTTTCATCGAGATGTAGCCGATCTGTGTGAGATAGATCGTCCTGGCCCGAACGTCAGCCCCCTCGACGTCGTAACCAAACCGTCGGAACATCGCGGCCAGGGCATTCATCCGCGCTTCATCGGCTAAAGCGATTTCAGCTTTGACTTCGTCCGATTGCAGCGCCCAACTGCGCACGGCAAATTCAAACTGCGAGTCGAACAGCTCAGGGTTCAGCCAGCACTCGAAGACGTTGAGAATCGCTTCGGAAATACTTTCTGCATAACTCTCACATTGGCTGACCATACCGCCGGTGTTCTTGTCCCGCCAACGAGCCAGGAGTGCCGCTAGCAGCTGTTCTCGATCTTCATAGAACCAGTAGAAGCTGGTACGAGACAAATTCAAACGCTTGGCCAGCGGCATCACCCGCACAGCATCCACACCCGACTCTTTGAGAGCATCGTAAGCGGCATCCAGCCAACCATCGACGGAGCCTCGCCAGCCTGCGTCCTGCGCTTTGGTTTTCGCCCTTCCTGTCTGTGACATTCGGGTTGCACCTTTCTTTGAAAATTCTTCGTCACTGTACACCTCGGAATCTGTGGCGTACACGGCATGTACATCGGCGTACATTTTTTAGACATATGTTCGCCATGCCAAGAGGATGTTGCGCGCGCGATTTTTTGGATAACGCCACGTCATCCTTTGGCCCAGTAAAAAAGTTGTTGGACGTTGCGATCCATTGAAACCAAATAATGGCTGCGCCAAAAACTTCAGGCAGGTTGCCCTATGAAATTCAATAATAAAGTGGTGGTCATTACCGGCGCTGCCGGCGGTGTCGGACAGGCGCTAGCACTATTGTTCGCCCGAGAAGGCGCCAAGCTTGTCTTGTCTGATCTTGATGAAGCCGGTTGCAAATCAATCTCCGCCAAAGTCCGTGACCTGGGCGCAGAAGTCCACTACGTGGCAGGCGATTTACGCCGAAAAGAATATTGCGAAGCGATTGTCCAAACGGCCGTCGATGTTTTTTCGGGGATCGACATCGTATTGAACAATGCGGGCATCATTCCCCGCGGCACGATTGAGGAAACCACCGACGACATGTGGTTCGACGCCATGGGCGTAAACCTGAATGCGGTGTTCTTCATTTGCCGTGCCGCGATACCGCACATGAAAAATCGCCCGGGCGCCGCAATCGTCAACACATCATCTGTCTGGGGCATTTATCCCGGCCCCGCTCATGTGGCGTATTGCACAAGCAAAGGGGCTGTTGCGGCATTAACCAAAAATCTGGGCCGCGATTGCGCCCCTTTGGGCATCCGTGTCAACGCCGTATGCCCGCACGAAATCAACACCCCGATGATACGCAGCGGCTTTGAGCGTCGCGGCCTGGATCCGGACAAAGCCGTGCAAGAACTGAACAAGAGCGTGCCATTAGGCCGCATCGCCGAGCCTGAAGACATTGCGGATGTCATCGCATTTCTGGCGTCCGACGAGGCCAGGTACATCGCCAGTCACAGGCGCCAAGCCGGTATCCGGCTAAGGAGAGGTAGCGATGCTCAACGGTAAAAATGTAGTGGTGACCGGGGGCGGCAGAGGGATTGGCCGAGGCATCACCGAACAATTGCTTGAGGCGGGAGCTTCTGTGTTGATCGCTCAGCGTCAGGCACTGGACGCCGACTTGCAAAATCACCCTCAAGTCTATTTCGTCGAGGCTGATCTCGCCTCGATGGAGTCACCCAATTTGATTGCCAAGTTCGCCCAGGAGCAGCTTGGCGGAATCGATGTCCTGGTTAACAACGCCGGGTTCATGTTCGAGAAATCCATTGATGATATGAACGAGCAGGACTGGGATCGCATGATGGCAGTCAATCTGCGGGCGCCAGCATTCTTGTGTAAGGCGTTGGTGCCTCAGATGCGTCATCGAGGCGGTGGCAGCATCATCAACATCGGGTCGATCGAAGGGATAGGCGCCAACCCTGAACATGCCGCGTACTGTGCCTCCAAGGCCGGCATCCATGGGCTGACCCGAGCCTTGGCAATCGATCTCGGCCGCTGCAATGCCATTGCTCCAGGGTGGATCAATTCCGAGTTGAGTGATGCGTACCTCGCCGCTCAAGCTGATCCGCGTGCGGCGCGCCAGGCACTCCTGCGCCTTCACCCGGTCGGGCGTACCGGATTGCCGGCGGATGTTGGCGGGACAGTCGTTTTCCTGGCCTCCGAATCATCGGCCTTCATCACCGGGCAGGTGCTGGTGGTGGATGGTGGGCGCACGGCGAAACTACCACTGCCGTTTTGATCGAATTCGCCCAGCTCGGTCGGAACTGACGATGCCTCGAGAGTTCGCGTATGCACAGTTGAGCGTCCTGAAACTGGTGGCGAATGGGTGCTAAATGCTCTCGCCGGGTACTGATACCAGGCGTAGGATCGATACGATGACTGCTAATCATGCGTCGTTGGAAGGTGACTTCCAACCAATCTGCATTCACGCGCAAACGCAAGACATATACCGCCGCACTGTAAGGCCACGCGACCCTTCGCAGTACAAGGGCCGTGTTCTCACAACAACAAAAGCGAGGTGAAATCATGTCTGGTAATCGTGGTGTCGTGTATCTCGGCGCAGGCAAGGTCGAGGTGCAGACCATCCCCTATCCGAAAATGCAAGACCCGCGCGGCAAGCGCATTGACCATGGCGTGATCCTGCGCGTGGTTTCGACCAATATCTGCGGCTCCGACCAGCATATGGTACGTGGCCGGACCACGGCCCAGGTCGGGCTGGTGCTTGGCCATGAGATCACAGGCGAGGTAATCGAGAAGGGCCGCGACGTGGAGAACGTGCAGATCGGTGATCTGGTCTCGGTGCCGTTCAATGTCGCCTGCGGCCGTTGTCGCAGTTGCAAGGAACAGCACACAGGCGTTTGCCTGACGGTCAACCCGGCGCGCCCCGGCGGTGCCTATGGCTATGTGGACATGGGCGACTGGGTTGGCGGCCAGGCCGAATACGTGCTGGTGCCGTATGCCGACTTCAACCTGCTGAAGCTGCCTGATCGCGACAAGGCGATGGAGAAAATCCGCGACCTGACCTGCCTCTCCGATATCCTGCCGACCGGCTACCACGGCGCGGTGACCGCCGGTGTCGGCCCTGGCAGCACGGTGTATATCGCCGGTGCCGGTCCGGTCGGACTGGCTGCCGCCGCCTCCGCCCGTCTGCTGGGTGCGGCGGTAGTGATCGTCGGCGACGTCAATCCACTGCGTCTGGCCCATGCCAAGGCTCAGGGCTTCGAGATCGCCGACCTGACCAAGGACACTCCACTGCACGAGCAAATCGCCGACCTGCTCGGTGAGCCGGAAGTCGATTGTGCGGTCGATGCGGTGGGCTTCGAAGCCCGTGGCCACGGCCATGACGGCGCACAGCACGAGGCCCCGGCCGAAGTACTCAACGCGCTGATGGGCGTGGTGCGGGTCGCCGGCAATATCGGTATCCCCGGTCTGTATGTCACCGAAGACCCGGGCGCGGTCAACAAAGCCGCCAAGCATGGCAGCCTGAACATCCGTTTCGGCCTCGGCTGGGCCAAGTCCCACAGCTTCCACACCGGCCAGACCCCGACGATGAAGTACAACCGCCAGCTGATGCAGGCGATCATGTGGGACCGCATTCACATTGCCGAGGTCGTCGGCGTGCAAGTGATCAGCCTGGACGACGCGCCGCGCGGTTACCACGAGTTCGACGCCGGGGTGCCGAAGAAATTTGTCATGGACCCGCACAAGCTGTTTAGCGCGGCCTAAGGGGTAGGTTGGGAAAAGGGCAGCGTTGAGCTGCCCTTTTTTATCGCCGTGCCTCGCCCTGAAAACCAACCACGCATTGATTACTTCATACACTCAGGTGCGTTCACGCCTTTGCCTTAATCGCATACAGCCCACCAATAATCACCAACGCAGCACCGACAACCACCCAGGTGTCCGGGCGCTCGGCAAACACGATCACACCAATCAACGTGGCGAACACCAGAAGCGCATAGTTGAACGGCTGCAGGGAAGAAGCGGTCGCGTATTTCAGTGCTTGTATGAAGAGAATCTGTGCGACTACTCCGGTCAATGCCAGGATCCCCATCAAGAGGCCCTGGACTGGAGTCGGAGTCACCCATGCAGGCAGCCCCGCAAATGTGACCGTCAGGGCACCCACACTTGCCATGTAGAGCATGTTCGTTGCGAAGGAGTCGTGCTGGCTAATCCGGCGCGTCAATACGTTGAACACCGCGAACGCCAAAGCAGCCAGCAGGGGGATCAGCGCCGCGAGTTCAAAGACGCCCGCGCCTGGTCGGAGAATGATCAGTGTGCCGGTGAACCCTATCGCCGCAGCAACCCAGCGCCGCAGCCCTATGAACTCCCCAAGCACCGACCCCGCCAATGCCAGTGTCATCAGCGGAAATACGGCATAGAGTGCATGCATTTCGGCCAGGCCCAAATATCGTAGCCCCACTGCAAACAGTACGGTTTCACCCACAGCCAGCAACGCTCGAATGATTTGCAGCCAGGGGTGCTTACTGCGAAACGACGCTTTTGCCCTACCGTGGCAGGCGGCATATCCGAGTGCAAAAACGACAAACACCCAATAGCGCATCATGACCAGTTGGGCGACCGGGAAGTCTTTGACAAGCACCTTGGTTATTCCGTCCTGGCTCGCAAAGATAAGCATTGAAAGCAGGCATAGAAAGATCCCGAGTCGTGGCCTCGCGACCCCAGGATTAGCGGCGACAGTGGGCGCAGTATTTTTTGTTCGGTCGCTCTTCAATCGCAACTCGGCCATGCCCTCCTCCTTAAAATTTCAGCAACGGCCTGTTTTTTACTTCGCCATTCGCATTTCTCTCGAAGGCCGGTAACCAAAACTCATCACGCCCACAAGCGCGAGCGCGCAGGATGCCTTCCAGATATTTCTCATGGATTATTCCGTTCTTATTAGTGACTTGTTAAACGGCCTTTATTGGAAAGTCCGACAACTTAAATTTGTTAACCTTCTCGCCCGGCCCAAAACTCATGCCAGCGAATAACCGAACTGACGCCCAGTTTCGTTATTATTTTAGGTGGTAGCTTGCTGGGGCCTGGTGCGTGACAGAAGCTATCGAGAAACGCCGAACGCGTGCCCGATGCCAACTCCGCAGCCATCACACCTGCCAGGGTGCTTTTCACAGTACCCAGTCCATTTTCGCAACATGCCGAATACAGATTTTCTTCAATCTCGCCAAATGCCGCAGCACTGTTACGACTTAAGCACAGGCGGCCGGCCCAACTGAATTCCAACGCCGTGGATTTCAGCTCGGGAAAGCGCGCATCCAGGGAGTGACGCTGCTCCTTAGCCACCGCAGCTACCTGCTCTGGAGTGACTTGGATGCTCGGTTCATAGGTGAACTTTGTCCGAATGACAATTCGCGAGAGACCGTCTGAAGAGATCTTGCGAACGGTCGCTCCCATTGGATCAGCCGGCAGCAACGCCCACTTGGCTTTGCCCGGCACCTCTTTCCTGAATTCATCATCACTGTATGCCGCCGTCATGGACGCGTAAGTGAAGACGTGCAGCAGGCGCCCTTGATAATGGCCGAAGTTTTCAATGTGCCCGTTAACCCCGAGGATGACCTTGGGTGCGTGCACCGTACCGTTATGAGATCGAGCGCTCCAACCGCTTCCCTGCTTGGTCAACTCAATAATCGGAGAGCGCTCGAACAGCGTGATTTTCCCGTCGAGCCCTGCTGCCAGGTCTCTAATGTATTGCGCGGGTTGAATCATCACCGCGCCGGGAGTGTAGATCCCACCGTGGTAATAGGTGGACCCGGTGATTTCACGCATTTGCGCGGCATCAAACATCTCGAACTTTTCGCCAATGCGCTCAAGGGATTGAGCGTAATTGACGTTCAGCTTCAATCCCCGCTCAGTGGCGGCCGCGTTGATCTTCCCTGAAGGGTCGAAGGTGTCGGCGGACATGCCGTACTCCCGCGCAGCTTCAGCGGCAAATGCAATCGCAAAACGATTTTGCGTGATTTCCAGGGCCGTTGCAGACTCGCTCGCCACGGAGTATTCCCCGGACGACAGACTGTGCGGCACATCGATCATGAAACCAGAGTTTCTGCCCGCCGGCCCCTTGGCGACTTCATGAGCATCGACCACAACAATGCTGTCACCCGGGTGTAACTGTGAAAGCCTGCGAGCAGCGGACAGGCCAGCAAAACCTGCACCGATAATCAGCCAATCCGCCGTCACGTTTCCATCAAGCATGCGGACAGGCGCAGTGCGTGCGGAAATCGCCTCCCAACCTGAAACCCCGGTATCTACCGGCAGGCGCTTGATGGTATGGGTGCTCATTTTTCGGTCTCTTCGTCCGACCGATCAGACACATCGATCCAGATGGTTTTGATTTCGGTGTACTGGTCATGGGCGAAAATGGATTTGTCCCGACCGCCGAAGCCCGACTCCTTGTAGCCACCGAATGGTGTCGATGCGTCGCCCTCACCAAAGCAGTTCACGGTAACGATGCCCGCGCGAATTTCCCGCGACAACTTGATTGCCCGCCGCAGACTGCCGGTATATACCGAGGCGGCCAAGCCGTAGACCGTGTCATTGGCCAACGCAATGGCTTCGCTGATCGTGTTGAACGTGGTGACCGAAAGGATCGGGCCGAAGATCTCTTCCTGGAACAGCCGGTCGTCTCGACCAACACCGTCAATCACCGTTGGCTCTACAAAGGCACCGTTTTGGGTCGCGCCACCGTAAACAACTTGAAGCTTTCCGGCGGTGGCGTGCTCAAGGTACGACTTCACTTTTGCGAAATGCTCTGGGCTGACCAGCGACCCTACGCGATTCTGCGGATCGAGTGGGTCACCCATCTTCCATTCGCGGATGTAGGCGCCCATGCGCTCCAGCAGCTCGTCTTTAACAGACGCATGGACGATCAGACGTGAAGTCGCGGAGCAGTTTTCGCCCATGTTCCAGAACGCGCCGTTGACGACATGCTGAGCGACGAGATCCAGGTCTTGAGCATCGTCCATCACCACGGCCGGATTTTTTCCGCCGCACTCAAGGACGATGCGTTTCAGGTTCGAATCGGCGGCGTAATGCAGGAAACGGCGGCCGGTCGCGGTGGAGCCAGTAAAGCTGACCATGTCGACATCGTTATGCAAACCGATGGGCTCACCAACGTCTTTACCCGTGCCGGTGACAATGTTGAGTACACCAGCGGGTATACCGGCTTCAAACGCCAGCTGAGCGACACGCAGCGTAGTCAGCGAGGTTTGTTCAGCAGGTTTGACGATGACCGAACAGCCCGCAGCAAGCGCCGGACCGATTTTCCAGGCAAGCATCAGCAGCGGGAAGTTCCAGGGCAATACACAGCCCACCACGCCGATCGGCTCCCGGACCACCATGGTCAGCGCGTCGCTGCCAACCGGTGCTGTGTTGTCATAAATCTTGTCAATCAGTTCTGCGTGCCAGCGGATCGTGTGGATGGTGTCCGGGATGTCGACCAACTGACATTCACTGACCGGTTTGCCGCTATCGAGACTTTCGAGGACGGCCAGTTCGTGTTGATGGCTTTCAAGCAGGTTTGCAAACTTCAACAGAACCGCTTTGCGCTCCCGAGGAGAGATAGATCTCCAGCGTCCATCCTCAAAGGCCTCCTTGGCATTGCTCACTGCGAAGTCGACATCATCGGACGAACACGCTGCAACGTCGGTCAAAAAGTCACCGGTCGCCGGATTGTTCGTGGCGAAGGTTTTGCCAGAGAGCGCAGGTTTAAACGCACCATTGATGAACGCCTTGGATGGCAACGAAATGTCTTTGGCCAGAGCGGCATATTCGGCCTTGCTCAGAAGATCACCCATGGCTGGCTCCCGAAGAAATGTTGGCTACGTTACGTTTGAGTTCTGTAATGACCGACGCGAAACTCTGTTTTTCGTCCGCTTCAAGTGGCTGCAATGGCAGGCGCACGTTACCGACTTTCAATCCCGCAACTTCGCAGCCGTACTTGATCGACTGCACGAACTTGCCACCGTCCAACGCATTCATCAGCGGCATCATCGCCGACATGATTTGACGGCCTTTGTCGAAGTTCTTTTCGATCACGCAGGCTTCATAAAGCGCAACGTGTTCCTTGGGCAAAAAGTTGGAACCTGCGCACACCCAACTGCGGGCGCCCCAGGCAAAAAACTCAAGGGCCTGGTCGTCCCATCCGCAGGACAAGGCGATGTTGGGGAACTGCCGGGCCAGCCTATGCACCTGGCCCATGTCGCCAGAACTTTCCTTGATGGCGACAACGTTTTTCGATTGGCTGACACGCGTGAAATATTCTTCGTCCATCGAAACGCACATGCGCCCCGGATAGTTGTAAAGCATGATCGGCAAGTCCGCTGCGCGATCGATAGTGAGCGCGTGAATCGCGTTTTCCTGTGAGGTTGGCAGCGCATAAGGCGGGGACGTGACGAGAATGGCGTCAGCTTTGATCGATTTGGCATCCTTGGCGTACTGAACCGCATCTTCGGTACGAATCGCCCCGGTACTGACGATCAGTTGCACCCGAGTGCCGATCACATCTTTGGCGTAGGCCGCCAACTCGGTGCGTTCTTCGGAGGTCTGCGCATAATACTCGCCGGTCGACCCGCCGATAATAATGCCGTGCACCTTAGCCTCAATCAGCGACTCCAAAACTTGCGAGTACACATTCCAGTCAATCTCCCCGTCCGAGTTATAAGGAGTTACTGCTGGCGTATAAATACCTTCAAATTTCAAGATAAATGCTCCGAATGCGAGTCAGGTGGAAGATAAACGAGCGCGTCAGCGTTGATGCCTTGAGGCGCAATAAAAAACTCCATGTTTCACGGGACACAGGCCCTGACGTTTAAAGTCCCTGCAAAGAGCAGTTTTCTGCTTTCACAAATGACCTGCAGAGGCTGTGTTACCAACTAGTGCGGTGGACTGCTGAATCCAGACTCGCATGCGCCAAGAAGGTGGTCAATAGTGTGTATTGCTGCCGAATACCTTTCTGAAAGGGTAAATCCTTCAGCCAATAAAATTAATTTTCGTTAATAATCAACAACATAAAAAATCATCGCCGAAGCGGCGGCATCAATCGATAACATTTGTTTATGCATTGATAAGAGTAAATGTTTCTTGTTGACGCACGATTGCCGTCGTAGCCTTACAACAGCGATATTCTACCGATACATTGGATAAAGATTTTCTCGTACAGTCGTCTCATTAATTTAAGATCTGGTTTCCCAGGCTCGAATTAAGGTGATGTAGAAATATAGCTATTGATGCAAACATTGGCATTCCGGAAATGTCTGCATGAGTAAGGACTTGAACGAAATGAGTGCACGGATGGCACCACCATCCAAGAAGGCACACTTTTCGTAAGGCGCTTTCTGGACGTGGTAAACCGTTCCGGTTCGCGGATAGAAGCAGCACAGTTTGATGGGCTTGCATCCTCAGACGGTACTGCGAACTCAAGACCGTTTGGCCTCACCTCGCTGAGCAGGCTGAACGTTTCGCCCCCTTGGTATTTTGGAGTGTGTTGACCGTGAGCACTAAATCGGCAGTTTCAAATCTTATCGCGCAGCGCAAGCCTGACCACGCGCTGCCAGGTGCCCTTTATAGCGATCCAGACGTTTACAGGCAGGATCTGCAACAGATCTGGCACAAAAGCTGGATCTTCGCAGGGCACACATTTGAGCTGGAGAAGTCAGGTCAGTACCTGTCGCTGCAAATCGGCGACTACCCTGTCGCTATCGTGCGCGGCGCAGACAAGCAGATTCGTGCATTCCACAACGCCTGCCGCCATCGCGGTTCCAAGGTGTGCCCGGAAGCCAGCGGCAAAGTTGCCAAACTGGTGTGCCCTTACCACAAATGGACATTCGAGCTGGACGGCAAACTGCTTTTCGCCGGGAACATGGGGGACGATTTCGACAAGTCTCAGCATGGGTTGAAGTCGGTGCATTGTGAGGTCGTCGAAACGTACATCTATGTGTGCGTTGCAGAGGTCGCCCCAGACTTTTCGTCGTTCAGAAAATCCGTCACCCCTTTCGTTGCGCCTCATAACCTGGACGACTGCAAAGTCGCGTTTGAGTCGAACATCATTGAGAAAGGCAACTGGAAACTGGTTTTCGAGAACAACCGTGAGTGCTACCACTGCGATTGTACTCACCCGGAATTGATGCACTCATTCGTGGACAACCCATCGGTGGGTGGCGCCGGCGGCGATGAAGATCCCGAACTCAAAGAGCACTGGGATCGCTGCGAGGCGGCAGGTCTGCCTAGCCGATTGGTCATGGATGATAAAGGTCGTTTCCGAATGACACGCATCCCCCTGTTTTCCGGGGCTGTCAGCTACACAATGGATGGCAAGCCTGCGGTCGCTGGCCGGTTGGACACCACCGGAGAAGCCAACATCGGAGCGCTGCTGTATTTCAACTACCCATCAACCTGGAACCACTTTCTGGGCGATCACGCGCTGAGCTTCCGCGTACTGCCCATTGGTCCGGGCGAGACGTTGGTCACCACAAAATGGATCGTCAAGAAGGACGCGCAAGAAGGTGTCGACTACGACATCGATCACCTCACCAAGGTTTGGCTTGCAACCAATGACCAGGATCGCACCTTGGTTGAAGGGGCACAGGTCGGCGTCAGTTCTCCTGCTTATGAGCCTGGCCCATTGTCGGTAGCCAGCGAAATTGGTGTGTGTCAATTTGATGATTGGTACTGCAAAACGATGCTTGATCAGCTCAATGACACTATCCCGTTAAGATCTGTCGGCTAAGTGCAACACTGCCGGTGGTGAGAATCATGAATGATCACCACCGGCATCCCCTTCAGTTCTGCCTTGAGCAATACCTGTTGGCGGTGGAGCTCCCCGCACCTCGAGTGATTACTCAATCACGGCCGCCTTCCTTTCTTCTAAACGGCTCAGGAAAACTGGGCCAGAATCCAGTCGCGTAGCCGGCAACAGGCGTCGTCATTGATCCGGTCTTCACGAAATGTCAGATAGTGCTGGCTTTCATGGAGAACCACTTCCTCGTCGATCGGCCGAATCAGCGTGCCGTTTTCGATCAGGTTCTCGACCAGATGATTCCAGCCCAGCGCTACACCTTGGTGTGTCAACACCATGCTAATCACCAGGTTGTAGTCATTCGCGTTGAAAACGTGAGGACTGTCGTGGGGGCGTTTCTCGATATCAACATCGTGATAAGCCAGCCAAACACCCCAGTCGACGTGCTCCGCTACCTGGGATCTGCCATAGGGGCTGAGGTTTAGCAAAACCCCGTCGCGTAATCCTTCCAGGCTGGATAGCTCAGGGTGCTCCGCTTTGTAACGAGGCGTGCACACCGGGTAGATGACGTCATGGAACAACGGATAGCTACGATACCCATCCTGAATCCTGGCCATCTTGGTGATGAAGATGTCCGGAGTTACACCCGGCTCCATCGACAAAAAGTTTTGAGTGGTTACCAGATTGAGGTCGATGTCTGCGTTCTTGGTAAAAAAACCCGGCAGCTTCGCTGCGAGCCAGAGGGCTGAAAACGCGGGAGAACAGCAAAGTGTCAGCGTGCGTTTGCCTGCATTGTTGGTGCGAATGCGCTCCGCCGCTTGGGAAATATTGACGAAAGATAGCTGTGCCGCATCAAAAAAGATGGACCCGGCTTCCGTCAACTCGACCGCTCGACCCACCCTCTTGAAAAGATCCACCCCAAGGTACGCCTCAAGCTCCCGAATCTGACGGCTGATTGCCGCTTGGGTAACGCACAGCGCTTCAGCCGCACGCGTAAAGCTCTGATATTTGGCGGCGGCTACGAATGACTTCACTGCTTTCAGAGACGGCATTTTCAGCAGCGTCGCTTAACCATAACCTAGAGTATTGAATATCCGGTTTGGGGCCTTTCGGAGGGCCGTTTGGGATGAGATCGGCCGAAGGGTTGCACCTAGAGCCTAAACTGGAGCGTAGCTGAAACAGTGGGTCTAAGACAGGCCCAGCGGCAGTGGTCTTCGCAACTAGCACTGTCGCAGTCGCAATTTGACCTATTTAAATGATTGATAACATCACGTTATTGATTGGCGGGAAGAAATGTTGTTAGACGCTGACCCTATTAGGTAATAACTTGGTTCTCAAGGAACTGCTTAATTCAGCGCCGATAAAACAAAAATAATAAACATCACATAATAAAGAGGATGGTCACAATGACTAATTCCCAATCTGTCTCCCATTTTGTCTGCCCCCACAAGCACCGTCTTAACTGATCAAGACACGTACACCTAAATTCTTGATCTTACGTCGTAATTGCAGCAGGAGGGGTTATGAGTCTTGGTGACGAGATACTCTCGGTAAAAAACATTTACAAAGTCTTTGGTACTCAGCCAAAGCTCGCGATGGAGATGCTGGCTCGCGGTGCTGACAAGAATGAAATTTTCAGCAAAACCGGTCAAGTCGTTGGCGTTTTTGATGCCAGTTTCTCCGTAAAACGCGGTGAGATTTTCGTCATCATGGGACTTTCCGGCTCTGGAAAGTCGACGATGGTTCGGCTGTTCAACCGACTGATCGAACCGACCTCGGGCACCATCCATCTCAACGGCCAGGAAATCACCGGTCTGTCAGATGCTGATCTCCTCAGCGTTCGTCGCAAAGACATGAGCATGGTGTTTCAGTCATTCGCCCTGATGCCCCACATGAGTGTGATCGACAACGTCGCTTTCGGCCTGGAAATCTCGGGTGTCGAGGAAAGTGAACGGCATAAACGTGCACTCGAGGCACTCAAACAGGTGGGGCTCGATGGCCACGCCTACAGCTATCCGCATCAACTGTCCGGCGGCATGCAGCAGCGGGTAGGTCTAGCCCGAGCGCTGGCCAACGATCCCGCCATCCTGCTGATGGATGAAGCCTTCTCGGCACTCGACCCACTGATTCGCCACGAAATGCAGGGCGAACTGATCCGTCTGCAGGCAGAACAGCATCGCACCATCATCTTCATCTCCCATGACATTGACGAGGCTATTCGCATCGGCCATCGCATCGCGATCATGGAGGGTGGTCAGGTCGTTCAGATCGGTACCCCGCAAGAGCTGCTTTGCAACCCAGCGAACGATTACGTCAGAGCTTTCTTCAAAGGCTTTGATGCCTCGAAGATCCTCAAGGCGGGTGATGTCGCCAAAATTTGCGCAGAGCATCCGTACGCCATGGATCACTCCACTCCTACGCTTCGCGACGATGTACTTCTGCAGGACGTCTTTCACATCGTTGCTGATGCCGTTAATCCAGTTGCCGTGCTCGATCGCCAGGGTGTGTTCAAAGGCACGATCTCCAAGAGCCTACTGCTTCAAACAATGAGCCGACACTAACAGGCTCTATTTGCTGGCTTGCCAGGCTCGGACATTCAGGTGATGACATGAACGAATTCAATTTCCTAGACCCCTTTCAATCCATCAACGTCCCTTTGGGCCAATGGGTAGAAGTTGCCCTGAACTTTCTGGTTCATAATTTCCGCGAGGTTTTCCGATCGATAAGATGGCCAATCGACCAAGTACTTAATGGTATTCAGTTCGGATTGTTGGCTATTCCTCCGTCAATATTCATTATTATTGCAACGCTCTTCGGCTGGCAGATAGGAGGGAAAAAGATAGGCATACTTTGTTTCGTCACCCTCACTCTCTTAGGAGTGATCGGCGTATGGAATGACGCCATGATCACCCTCGCCCTGGTGCTCACTTCACTGTTTTTCTGTGCAGTTATTGGCATTCCGCTGGGCGTCCTGTGTGCCCGAAGTGACCGACTAGAGATGCTTCTGCGCCCGGTACTCGATGCAATGCAAACACTGCCTGCATTTGTTTATCTGGTGCCCGTGGTGATGCTGTTTGGCATCGGTAACGTACCGGGAGTACTGGTCACGATCATCTTTTCGGTCGCACCACTGGTCAGGCTCACCAATCTGGGCATTCGCCAGGTACCGGAAGACAAGGTTGAAGCTGCACGGGCTTTCGGATGCACCCCACGCCAGATGCTGAGGCGGGTTCAACTTCCCTTAGCTGCACCGACGATCATGGCGGGTCTGAATCAGGCATTGATGTTGTCACTGTCCATGGTGGTGATCGCTTCAATGATATCGGTTGGTGGACTGGGGATGATGGTACTTCGAGGGATTGGCCGCCTCGATATGGGCTTGGCAACCGTCGGTGGATTGGGTCTGGTATTGCTGGCGATTTTCCTCGACCGACTGACCCAGGCAATGGGCGAACGCAGTAACAGGGCAAACAAAGGTGAACACTGGTACCAGACAGGACCGGCGGGCGTCATTTATCGCCTGAAAAGAAAAAACACTGTCATGAAAATAGAAGTCAGTCCTAAAGAAAGCTAACTCCGCTAAGCGGCGCGTCGTGAACCAAAAGAAATGCCAACTTCTTTAATCCAGCCAAGGCAAACGATAATGAACTTCACAACCTTCGGAATAAAACAGAAATTCATTCACTCTGTGGCGCTTTTAGTACTAGCGGTCTCCCCTGTTTTCGCATCAGCCGCCACGGCGCAGGAGCCCGGAAAAGGTGTATCAATCACCCCGATTTTCCCGTCAATTGCCGAAGAGCGATTTCGCGGAGAGATCGCAATGGCGGGGCTCAAGGAATTGGGCTACGACGTTCAGACGCCTAAGGAAACCGAATACTCCACCATGATGATTGCGATTGCCAATGGTGACGCTGATTTCTCGGTTCATCTGTGGGAGGAACTGCACAAATCGTTCTACGCTAAGGCCGGCGGTGATGAAGCGATGGTGAAAACCGGCAATATTATGCCGGGCGTACTACAGGGCTACATGATCGATAAGAAAACGGCTGACCAGTATCACATCACCTCTCTCGATGATTTGAAAAAGCCAGAGATTGCCAAGCTGTTCGATAGTAACGGTGACGGTAAAGCGGACCTGACTGGTTGCAACCCCGGCTGGGGCTGTGAGCTGATCATTGCCCACCATATGAAAGCCTATGGCCTGGATAAGACTGTCACAAATAACCAGGGCTCCTATTTTGCCCTGATGGCCGACACCATTGCTCGTTACAAAGAAGGCAAGCCGATTCTCTATTACACCTGGGTACCTCAGTGGATCTCCGGTGTTCTGATCGAAGATAAAGATGTTGTTTGGTTAACCGTGCCACGTACGGATCTTCCAGGTGGTAAAAACGATGTCAACACTACCTTCAACGGTAAAAACCTTGGTTTCGCGGTCGACAGTGTCAGAGCGGTCATCAACAAAGAGTTCGCCGAGAAAAATCCGGCTGCCGTGAAGTTCCTGTCTGAAATGCAGATCTCTACTGACGATGAAAGCGCGCAAAATCTCAAAATGCACAATGGTGAAAAAAGTGCAGCTGACATTACTCGTCACGCCAAAGAATGGATCGCGGCCCATCACGCGAAATACAACAGCTGGCTGGTAGACGCACGAGCCGCGGCTAATACCGCCACCGCAAAAAATTAATCCCGTCATTTAAATCTGCATAAAAGGTTGCCCTTCCCCGGGCAACTTTTTATCCGTGTCGGCGTTCATCATTCAGGAATCATGAAATGCAGTTGTATTCATTCGTCCAGAATTTCAGTTACAAGGACGCGCCCCTGCATACACGCGAGTTGGTTAAAACTTGCCTGCTCGACATCATTGGTGTGGCCGCCGGTGCTCGCGACAATCAAACCAGCGTGATGCTCAAAACCTACGCTGACACCCACTACTCTGCCAACAAGCTGTCCAGCCGCCTTTGGTTCGACGGCAGAGCCGTGCATCCATTGGGCGCTGCGTATGCAGGCGGTTTCTGCGTTGATAGCCTGGATGCACATGAAGGTCACTTCACCTCCAAGGGACATGCGGGTGCAACCGTTGTCCCGGCCCTTGTTGCATTGGTTGACGCGTATCGCAGCCAGGGCAAAGAGATCAGCGGCGAGGAGTTCCTCAGCGCACTGTGCATCGGTTACGAGACCGCCCTGCGTGCGGGCCAGGCATTGATGGCCACCGCTCCTGAATATCATGCCTCAGGCGCCTTTTCCGGAATCGGGGTCGTTTGCGCCGGTGCCCGCCTGCTGAAGCTTGATGAAGCGACATTCCGTCATGCGCTGGGTATCGCAGAATACTTCGGCCCGAGATGCCCGATGATGCGCCTGGTGAGCTTTCCGACAATGTTGCGTGATGCCCACGGCGCCGGGGCGTATGCCGGACTGAACGCACTACTGATGGCGCAGCTCGGTGTCACTGGCGCCCCAGCCGCCACCGTTGAACCGTTGGAGATTTCCACTTTCTGGCAGGACATTGGAACCCGTTGGGAGATCGACAAGCAATATTTCAAGCCTTGGCCGGTATGTCGCTGGGCGCAACCGGCACTCACCGCCATGACCGATTTGATGCGAGCACATCCGGTCATCACTGCAGAGTTGATAGAGACCATAGATGTCGAAACATTCCATGAGTCTGTGTGCTTGCAGGGGCATTTTCCGAAGAACGCGGACGAAGCCCAGTATGCGCTGGCGTTCCCGCTGGCGGCCTTGATCGTTCGCGGGAAGCTGGGGCCAAAAGAGGTCACCGGTGATTCCATTCATGCACCAGACATCTTGAGCATCAGCGAGAAAATCACCCTTCATGAGGCGCCTGACCTGTCGACCAGGTTCCCGGAGGAAATTCTGTCCCGCGTCACGGTTACCCTGAAAGACGGCACGCGTCTTACGAGCCCAACCGCGACGGCCAAGGGCGACCCCGGCAACCCTATGTCGAGTGACGAACTCACCGCTAAATACCATTTACTGGCTGATGACAGTTTGGGAACCACACTCAGCAATGCCATCAAAAACAGTGTTGAAACATTGCCCGATAGCGATGACTGCCAATCATTCTTTGATTTGTTGCTGTCTGCTCCAAAAACCGCTGCGTAGATCCGCAACGGTTTCTTAGCTATTCGTTCAGGTGTCAAAGAGGATTTATGCCATTCGTATTCGAGAGCGTGCTCAAAGACAAGAACATGGGGTACTCCTATACGGCAGAGAAACCAATAAAGCCGCAGGCGGTGACTCGTGTAGCTTTCGTGCTTTTGAGCAACTTCTCGATGATGTCGTTCACCGGCGCTATCGATGCGCTGGTGACCGCCAACCTGATTAGCGAGACACCGGCATTTGAGGTGTTGACTGTCGGCATCAAAAACCGTCTGGTAATGAGCGATTTGGGCATTGCGATTTCAGCAGACTTGGAGCTGTCACAACTACCGGATCGTATCGACGTTCTCATTGTCGCCGGTGGTTTACGAGTGAAGCTGGTCAGCGATCCACTATTACGACGCAAGCTGCGTAACGTCGCCTCTCTTGGCGCGACGATGGGAGGTTTGTGGAACGGTGCATTTTTCCTGGCGGAAGCTCAGCTAATGGACGGTGTCGAGTGCGCCTTCCATCCCGATGGACGAGCGATGATGGAGGATGTTTTCCCCAAAGTCCTGGTCTCTTGTCGAACTCACGTAATTGACAAAAACCGTATCACGTGCGCTGGCGCCAGCAGCTCGTTACGCATGATGCTCGAGCTCATCACTACTAAACAAAGCGTCTCGCTGACCCATGCTGTCGAGGAAATACTCAGTTGTGATCAGACCGCTGAAGTGTCTGGGATATCGACGGTCATCGTTGACTCTGACCCTACCTTGCCTCAAACCCTGAAGCTTGCTTTAGAACTGATGCAAAAGAACATTGAAGAGCCGTTATCCATCGACGAAGTCGCTGAGTGTGTGAACATTTCCCGACGACAATTAGAGCGTCGCTTCTGCCGTTTCGTGGGGGCCACGCCCACACGCTACTACCTTGAGCTGCGCTTGACTCGAGCGCGGCAGCTTATTCTGCAGAGCAATCGGCCCATCACCGATATCGCGATAGCGACCGGTTTCTGTAGTTTCGCCAATTTCCATTTGCGCTTTCGTGACTTCTTTGGCGTAGCGCCAAGTAGTTATAGAGCAACGTATGAGCGCAGGCGCTAGGTTTTCCGAAACCTCGGCCCGCTAAACACACAAGAAACCCGTACTG
>LNAP01001558.1_pt1 | contig 31951 bp, 29 predicted proteins | sample 602601 | NCBI WGS metagenome assembly LNAP01 (sample SAMN02440304, study PRJNA202911) | soil metagenome | biome: Subtropical and temperate rainforests or woodlands; isolation source: soil samples (1 kg each in a 20% v/v slurry with milli Q water) were... ...
GATTGGAAACCTGCTTTAAATAGGTTTACTATTCAGTTTGAGGAGAGGATGCCTCAGCAGTAATTAACCGACGTTTACACAAAATTCAGGACACCCTCATGATCGACAATGCCTTTATGTCTTTCCATGACTTCAGCAATGACTTTTTCTCGTTTTTCATTAGCCTCTTTCACAACTAATCTTCTGGCTTCCTCTTTAATTTTCATTTCAATCTCAGCTGAGACATCTAAATCCTGTATTTCCAGCTCAAAACGAAAGTCAGGTTCATATACATGACTTATGGCTCGCATCCTGACTATCCTATCTTGCTCTCGTTGCTCAGCAACCTCCAGAAATCTTTCCTTTACGTCATTTCCACGTACAGACCAATAACTATTCAAGTATGTTGCCCTCATCTGCCCCATTATGGCTGTTAGTTCAGTCAAAACATCCTCAACTGCTGATGGCGGTAGCCATACCGTAGCCCAGCTTTCATGCTGTTCTATCGCAACCATTGAATTCATGAACAGGAGCTTTGAACGCTGCCCTTTCAACGCATCCAATTTTGTTTTTTGTTCTTCCTTCCAACCTGCCATCTTTATAGTGGCCGCCCTGATAAACTCATTTGCGTGCTGTTCTGCGTCCTGTATGTACTTCGGCTTAACCAGCCATTCACGGAACACACTAATCTGGCGCGAACCTGGCAGTTGGCCATTCACAATGACATGCTTAATGTCATCCAAACTAAATTCATAATTACGCAATTGTTTTAGATTGATCTGAATAGTGGGTATGCCAAGCCGTATGAGTTCTTCAATCTTGTCTTCGTCACATTCGTTGGTTACCACGAATTCAACATACATCCGATTGCCGTTCTTGGTGATTACGGTCGCATCGGGGATCCTTTCCGACCCTTCCGCCGCCACCTCTGTAACGACGCTCGATAACTCCAACCTGTTAATTGCACATATCCTCTGTACTGACAGGACGCGATCAACCAGCTCTTCTTTGGCCAGTCTATAGAACGATGTTTCTACAGGCCCTCGGAAATCTTTCATTTGCGGATAATGGTCAATCGCATATTTAATATCACTAAAGAAACCGGGATGCGAAGCAAGAATAGGATCGTATTCACCTATGTATAAAGATTTTTCTTCTGCCAGAATCTGTTTGGCAGCTTTATGCAGGGCACTCTCTATTGCACCGGCACAGTCAGCCCCGCTTTCGTGTGCGAATGACCAGTCTTTCTGCTTACCTTGCCGGGCCACCAGACGGTCGCCACAGCATGAACAGGTGCAATCACATGCAAGACCGTTACTCGCTTCCTTGATGCCTATCATCCGACCAGAAGTATGTTGGGCTATTACTAGTTTTGGCATTATTAATATTAAATGTCTTTAAATTACCTAGGTTCCGCTTCACTCACCAAAAATCCACTAGTCGCCAAATCAAGCATCCCTCTAGCCAGTTCATGATCAGCATGTAACCATGGTTGATATTCTGATTCATCCAAGACCACCACTGACCTCCTTTCATCTTCTGGCCTATGAAAATGCTTCATAATCTCATGGCCATCAGCATTTATGGTCAACATTGAAAATGAGAAAATGATCTCCCCAGTTTCCCGGTCAACAAAACGTTCCCAGATAGAAGCCAAAGCAGCAGGCTGACTATCGGATCTTCTGATGCACCATCGTACAGCTTTGCCAGATTCCCAATTGGGCTCATAAAAGCTTTCCACGAGAACAAGACCAAACCGGCGCTCTTTCCAGGCCCTGCGATAACTGGGCTTTTCGTGAACAGTCTCGCTACGGGCATTGTATGTATGTAATCCAAACTTCTTTTTATCGGCTGCCCAAAGGGGAACAAGACCGAACTGCGCTAGTTCACATCGAGGTTTTCCGTTGTCTAGATATATGAATGGTGCCGGATAGGTGGGGTAAGCTTCCTCACGCCAGTCCGAATTAGGCAAGTTGCAGCCAAAGTTTTGTTTTACCCATTGGGCATGATGATTTCTAATCGGCCGGAAGTTGCTGCACATGGCAGTTTATCCCCAGCGCTTTTGACCTATTGCAAAAAAGTTTATTTCTCGTTTCTTACCCACATTCTCTGGTTTACAACAATATAAACCAGGTCCATATGGACAACCCCAGTAGCGTTTACTATTTGGATATTTTGGATTTACTTGAACTCTTTCACGCAATACACTTAGCTCGTTGCAACCTGCACAAATGTTTCTTTTATCCCCTAACCCGATCATTCTAAGCAAGCCCATAAGTTATCCTATGTGATAAATTGTTGAAATCAGTCCGCCTTCTTTGTCTTCCTAAAGTCCCAAGGTGCCATAGGCTCTTTGTCTAACCATAAACCTACTCTGCCGGCCTGAGCAAACTCATGTGCATGGAGATAATTCAACCTGTCATCCATCACCAATTCATTCTGATATTTACTGTAGAACCATGCCATCCCACGTTTAATCTGTTCCAGGTTTGCATCCTGACCATTGATGACCACCTTACCTACTTTGCGCCCATAACGGTCTTGTTTCTGCCAATCAACGAAAACTTGTTTACCATAAACCAAATCGGATAGCGACTTCTTAGATACGTTGCCAAAGGCCTGTTTCTTTTCCGGTGCATCAATGCCGGCCAGCCGGATCTTGTATTGTGTGTTTGTGTTATCAAGGACTCTAATTGTGTCGCCATCAGTTACGGCTATCACGCGGCCTGTTATTGTGGCGGCATCGGCATAACTTAAAGATAATATTACAAAGAATGCTGTTATAAATATTGTAGTTAAATGTAATTTAATAATCATTGAATTTATTTGCGTAAAGTTGAATCAAAAACAATTAGCTATCAATCATTTATTAATTTAAATGATTCTCTACTGCATACGCGCTAAATGATTCATAACCCATTACTTTAAACTCTTCATTAAAGGTATTCATATCTACATCTTTTAATTCAAACTTTATATATTCATCTAATTTCCTGATGAAATCATAAACCTCAAAATCATTAGCTAACTTTAAAATTTCTTTAGATAATAATGCTGTAATCCCACTTATTCTGTGTAGCAATAATTGGAATATCACGTAAGCAATTTTTTGGGCAGCAGGCCCTAAATTACTGTAATGAGGAAATAGAGAAAGCATTGAATTCTTTATATCATTTGAAGCTTCAATCATATCCTGCCGAATCTTTGCCTGACTTTCATCAAGCATATTTTTGTGCACATATGTTCTAACTTCCATCAGATGGCAATTATTAATTAATGTGAACTCACAAAGTAACAAACCATTGGGTGTCGGAACGATTGGGTTTAATTTAGATCCCTGTTGAGTTGATAAAGTACTCATATCGTTAGCCAGCTGACTCCAAAATCCTACCCATATTGCTAAATACTTGAACTCACTGATAATCAACTTGTAATTAATATCATTAACATTATCTATCAAGCAGGATCGCTGAAAAACTCTTGAAAGAGCATGCTCACCAACTCTAAAAAATGATCCTCTAGTGCTTTCATCACACTCCCAACCTGGCAAGTACCATAACTCTGCAAGTCCTAATAGTGATGTTTCACTCCACTGCTTGAATTCTCGATCTCTATGATAACCAAGCCCCATCGCAGCAACATATGGCTTTCTTTTACTTCCACACTTCACATAACAGAAATAAAAATCTTCAAAATGCGCTTTATGTAGATTAATTACTTTTTCAAAATTACTTCTCTTAGATAAATTAATTTTTAAAAGTGATTTTTCGAACTTCTCCGATGTTGATATGTAGTCAGATTTCCATTTAATAAGAGCATACTTTGCTAAAGATTTTGCTAAAGTTTCATCAATGACCATCGTAAGTTTTTCTTGTTATAAAAAACATATTAATTCCTGAATTTATTATTAAAATTATTATCGTATACGCCCTTCCATGCCATCCATGAATCGTCGCTTGTTATGTCGCAACAACAGTGACGCAATGCTTCTCCATGACTCAGCATCAGTCGTCATGATGCTATCCACAGCCTGATTGTTATGCGAGGCTTCCAGCATCCTGTCTAACAGCTTGTCCGCAAAGGAATCCAAGGCAACATCAAGCGGATTATTCATAATTGTGGACCTCATGTCTTCAGCGACCTTACTTGCATGTTGCCCAAAACGAATCATGTCTTCCTCAGTAAATGAAGTTCCATGTTTATCGTTGAAAGCCCTAATGATCTGGGACAGTTCGACTTCCTCTTCTTCCGTTGGCACAGCATTCACACCAAATGCAGTAATTGCCTGCAAGGGTGCAGTTTCGCCGACAGCTGGGGAAGCAGATCCCTTTTGTGTCACTTCAAGCCTGAATTTTCTGAGACGCACCATCTCTTCAGTGATCTCAAAATCATCTTCCTGCTTCGTATTAATGAGTTTTTTTGATAACCAGTCGCAGTACCAGTAAAGCCTTTCAAGGTCAGCGTCAGCAATCGGGAATACCTGGCCAATAAAGTTATAGAACCGGCAGTAACTCTTAACTGCCTGTCTAAACTCGCTCTGTGCAGCTATATCTGCGGTCTTATAGGCATTAACGGTTTGGTTGATGATACCTTCCAGCTTGGCTCGGTCTGTAGTAGTTAATTCTGGCTGAAAGAAGATATCGCAGAATGAATCTACTGAGTCTGAATCAATAAAACCAGACTTTTCAATCAGATTCTTGAGATCATAGATCTGCTCAGGCTGCGTTAAGCTCTCAAGCTCAGTTGCTTCAAAATAGGGCTTAAAGGCCTCTTTAATATCTTCAATCGTGTTCTGAAAATCCATAATGAAGATTGATTCAGCAGCTTTGCCTTCAAACGTTCTGTTAGCACGAGTTAATGTCTGCACACACTGCAACCCATCCAGCTTGCGATCAATGTACATGCCGCATATTTTAGGCTGATCAAATCCAGTTTGATATTTATTGGCAACCACCAACACCTGGTAAGCATCAGTATCAAAATATCCTGGCAGTTTATTTTCTGCAAACCCGTTCAGTTCTGCTTCCGTATGGCTTTGACCATCAATCGTCAGGCTTCCGGAGAACGCAATCAAGGCATCCAAATTCTTATATCCGTTATCCTTAATATAACCTTTGATTGCCTCATAGTGTCGGTAAGCATGCTCACGGCTTTGGGTCACAATCATGGCTTTTGCCTGGCCATTTAAACTTGGCTGAATATGTCGCTTAAAGTGCTCTACGATTACTGCCGCCTTTTGATCCACCGTAGTCAGGCTTACATAGCGGGCAACCTTTCTGGATGCTTTAGAGCCCTTGAATCGTGGATCATCCTCAATCACCTTTTCGAGCTCATAATAGCTCTTGTACGTGGTGTAGTTCTGGAGCACATCAAGAATAAAACCCTCTTCGATGGCCTGACGCATGGTGTATAGATGGAATGGATGAGGAAAATCATCAACTGAGTCTCTCGTACCAAAACGCTCAAGCGTCACATTTTTGGGTGTTGCCGTGAACGCGAGGTAACTAATGTTCTGGCTTGGCTGCCTATCCATTTGCGCCTTGCGAATAGCTTCAGCTACCAAGTCAGTTTCACTTTCAAACTCATCGGCTTCCTCTTCATTTTGCGCAAGCGTTCTGTGCAGACCTTCAGCAGCTTTACCTGACTGAGAGCCGTGCGCTTCATCAATGATCACAGCAAACTTTTTGCCTGCCATTTCAGTCATCTGCGCAATAGTTTCAGTCGTGAACTTCTGTATCGTAGTCACAATGATTTTTTTACCGTTCTCCAAGGCCTCTTTCAGCTGCCTGGAAGTCTTGTCTACGGTTTCAATATAGCTCTTAGCGATGCCTAGTTTTCTTACAGCATCCTGCAACTGGCCATCAAGCACCGTGCGATCAGAAATGATAATTACAGAATCAAATACATTTTTGTCTTCAGCGTTATGTAGCTTAGCCAAACCGGCGGCTGTCCATGCGATTGTCCAGGTTTTACCTGAACCTGCAGAGTGCTGAATCAAATAATTTTGGCCGGCATTATTGGCTTTTGCATGTGCTAACAACTTACGGACGGTATCCACTTGATGGAAGCGTGGGAACACAAGGAATCCCTTATCCTCCTGCATGAAGTTAGCAATGATATCCAGTATCACTTCTCTTGAGAAAATAGCCGACTGACCATCTACTGTGGCATACAAGTAAGCAGTTTTGAACTCATTTGCGATATCAGGATTGCCAGCTCTGCCATTGTTACCTCTGTTAAGTGGTAGGAACACCGTTTTGCCATTGTTAAGCTTGGTCGTCATTGCTGCTTCATTGGTATCAACAGCAATGTGAACAAGAGCGCCACGTTTATACGTTAACAATGGTTCGCCAGCCGGCTTGCGATCATATTTATATTGCTGCTTGGCATTGGTGATGGTTTGCCCAGTCATCTCATTTTTGAGCTCAAGCGTAGCTACCGGAATACCATTAACGAAGGTGACGACATCAATTGAATTGCTGTTCTTTGAACTGTAATGCACCTGGCGGATGACACTCAGGATATTACTTTGATATAGGCCATAAAGATTAGGATTGATATTAGAAGCTGGCTTGAAATGGCAAAGTTTGATTGGGCCAGACCAGGTAAAACGCACACCATTGCGAAGCACATTCAATGTCCCCTGTGATTTAAGGGTACGATCAATTTCCTTGCATAACATTTCACCGGCTTTGGTGCCAAGCTTAGTCTCAAGTCCTCTCCAGACATCAGGCTGGGTAGACTTAACAAACTCGATTACCAGTTCAGTATCAAGGGCGAGTTCGACGTTGTAATCAGAATCGCTGCGCTCACGGTAACCTTGTTTTGATGTCAACTGAGTAACAACATGGATCTCAAAGGTTTCTTCATTGTGAGCCTTTGTTCTTGAGATTGTGTCTTCTGTGCTTGCCATATACAGGTTTCCTGTTTATTTTTATTAGTCTTGAATTGCTATATCTAACCGTTGTAACCAATAACGTAATGGATTGTTTGAGCGAGTTGGTTTAAGTTGTTCTAGATCAGCGAATTGTTGATCAGTTAGCTTGTCATTTCCTAATGATTTTGAAATATGAAATGGCAGAAAATATTTTTTTATCCAAAAACTAGAATCTTCTGGAGTATTTATTTTTTCTAATATTTTTAAAGCTGAATGATGAGCTTCCTTTTCATCTTTTAACAAACCATTAAAAATATTTGGGTGCATTAATTTCAATGCAACTGGCCAAGCTAGATATACTGCAGAATCTCCCACTCCATTCAAAGCAAGTAATGACATACCCTTTTCCAAATCTCTTAAAGACATATTCATTGTGGATGCAAAAATGGATAGTGACTTAATAAAATGATTAAGCTCTTGGGAATTCTTCATTTTGTAGTGGTCTGCCAGTTTCCACAGATAATTCCAATTTGCATTAGAATGGTCACTAGTAGCTTCAGCATTCTTAGGCAGCCTAAGATACATATGGATAAATTTTCCGAGATATGAAGATGCATCAGTATCAGAACCATATACGCCCTTAATTGCTTTTTCCAACTGGTCTCTATTAAGGAGCAATACAAAAACCAGATTAGGCACATCAAAAAAGTGTTTTAAGCGCTCTATCAGTCTAACTGCAAAGTTAGGTCGGCAACGATCTAGCTCATCGATAAAAAAGACGACAGGCTTTGTTTGGGATTCACAAAAAGTCTGCAATGCAGATCTAAAGCTATCAAGTGATTCCTTTTCTTTCTTATGATTATCGATTTTATCTTCTAACCATATTTGAGTAGCATCCGCTGTGCTATCTGAAGCTGACTGGATAGCATCTTCAATAAATTTAGAGCCATCTGCTGAACCTAAAACTAGTCTGCTTGCAATGTTCATGAGAATTTTAGTGCTAACAGGCAAAATTGCTTTCATTACTTTTGCTGCATTTTCTTTAATATCTTGGGCAAGGGAAACATCGCTTGCAATGAGTTCATTTATCTCAGAGGCAATCAAAAGAAACGGGTCTTCAACATAGTCTTGCTGAAATGCATCAAGGTAAATAACTCGATAATCCTGAGTTTTAAGGCTGGCAGCCCAATTGCGCCCGAACCAGCTTTTCCCCTCACCCCATGGTGCATCAATGGCTAAAACAGTGCCATCACGCAGGCGATCAATGTATCCAGTTAATTGCTCAGCTAGTTCTTTACGTTTAAAAAGGTCACCATGAAATGGCTTGCTCTCATCAAATTGCATGCGTGGTGCACTTAATGAAGTGGCTTCAATAGTCATGCAGCCTCCCTTACATCAATTTTTCCGGTAACTGCAGCTGAGATTAGAGCGGATCGGTGTTCTTTAGCTAATTCGATAGAGCGTTTGGCTTTGTCGATCAGTATGTCGATTTTTGCCGTCTCATAGTCTAGATAGCTTGAAATATTAACTTGTTCAGAAGATGTTGGTAGTGCAATTCGAATATTCCCAATAGTTTCCTGAGTCATTGTGGGAATTGTAGACCCTGTATTACTTACTTCGATTTCTGCCTGAACTCTTGTGGACGATAATAAATAATATAGAAAGGTTTTATCACTCTGAATATTTTTAAATATCACAAGTTGAGGATTTATTGTTGAAGGGAGCATATTAGGATTTCTAACCATAGCAACTTTCCCATAAGTTGAACCCGTCTTCACCATAATCACATCTCCATACTTAACTTGAATCTCTGGTGATTCATTATATTTATGCCAACTAATATAAGTGCATTTATCTGTGATAACTTGTCCGTTAATTAAATTGCTTGGACTTAGCGTTATTGCGCCTTCTCCATCTTCAACTAGATCCTCTGTTGTGTAGCCACGAAAACCAATTCTCCCAGCCAATGTCACAATGTATTTAAATGGAATGAGACTCCATGAAGATGGCACCATCCCCAACCATTTAACACCACTATCCTTCATTGTGACATCGGGATTCAAACCCTTGGTAACCGCATGAGAAATGATCGCCAGACGCTTTTCCTGGAGCAGCTCGATTAGTTGTTCCTGTTTTGCAATCAGGGTATCGAGTTTGCCGGTTTCGCGGTCAAGGAATGCTGCGATATCCGTTTGATCATCTAAACAAGGGGCGGGAATACGCAAACTAACTATCGTTTCTTGGTTTATGTTCGGTTGCCCACCTCCTGTGGCATATAAATCTACTATCTTTTGCTTAAAACCAAGAAACCAATAAAACATAAACTTAATATCAAGATATTTCGGATAGCCAATAACACAGCAAGCTTGATTTGTTGTTGCATCAACGCCCAAGATTCCAAGTCGCCCAATAGTTGCCCCATACATCGCAATTGCTAATGATCCAGCAGGATGCAATCTTAAGGTGCTGAATTTTTTAAATGCTGATGGAGTAACAAATTTTACAGTTTCAAAGATTATATTTTCCCTAAGTTCACCAGTTGTAATCCATGGAATATTCCCATTCTCATACCACTCCTGTTCATTACTTGGAGGAGTTGTTCCACTGCCAACTGAACCGAAAGCATGAGATATTTTCCAGGTAGACCATTCTTCAGGAATCTGACCAAGCCAATGAACCCCTGAGTCCTTATATGAAGAATATGGCTTCAATTTCATGCCGTCACCTCAGTCAGAATCGTCATAATCTCAGCTGATAATGCTTTCAACTCCGCATCAATAACTTCAAGCGGTCTTGGTGGCACATAGTTATAGAAATGCCTGTTAAATGGAATCTCATAGCCAACTTTAGTTTTCTCATGATCAATCCAGGCATCAGGTACATGCGGCAACACTTCACGTTCGAAATAAGCCTGAATATTCTCTTTGAGAGGTACGTTCTCAGTATCTCTGAGTGAACTATCTGGCTGCGGCTTACCTTTCAACTTACCTTTTTCACCAAGAATGATATTGCCAGCTTCGTCTTTCAGTGGACGCTCAACGGTAATTGTTGAATACCCGAAATCCTGGTTATAGAAATCTTTCACATGGGGTGAAAGTGCTGTGCCATAAAAGAGTTCAACAATGCGCTCAACAGCTTCAGCGCTCAACTGTTTACGTTTAGACCCTAGAGACTTCCTCATCGGCGTCCAAAACTCCTCACTGCTAGCATCCAGCAATCTAACCTTGCCAGCTCTATTCTCATGCTTACGGTTATTAAGTATCCAGATATAGGTACTGATGCCCGTGTTGTAAAACATGTCGGTTGGCAAACCGATAATGCCTTCAATCATGTCGCTTTCCAGCAACCATTTCCGGATCTCGGACTCCCCAGAGCCTGCACCGCCAGTGAACAATGGAGAGCCATTGAGAACAATACCTAAACGACCACCAACCTCGTCATCACGGAATTTGGATACAAAGTGTTGCACAAATAATAATTGGGCATCAGAGATTCGAGGTAATCCAGCACCAAAGCGACCATTGAAACCAAGATTCTTATGTTCGGCCTCAATAACTTCCTTTGCATCTTTCCATTCAACACCGTAAGGCGGATTAGCCATACAGAAATGGAATTTACGGTCTGCATGTTGATCATTCTTCAGGGTATCACCAAGCTTGATACGTAGTGGATCCTGGCCCTTCAAAAGCATATCCGTAACGCAAACTGCGTAGCCATCATCTGTAAGCTGCTGGCCATAAAGCTCAACGATCATAGAAGGGTTAATGTTGCGTGCTTCTTCTTCTGCAACTGACAGCATGCCGCCAGTACCGCATGTTCCGTCATAGAACGTACGAATGATGCCATCGCCTTGAATAGCTTCGCGATCGTTGTTCAGTAGAAGCTTGGCAATCAAATGAACTACTTCACGAGGTGTAAAGTGGTCGCCGGCATCTTCATTTGCAGCCTCACTAAACTTGCGGATCAAATCTTCATACAGATAACCCATTTGCAGATTGCTGATGACGTTTGGATGTAGATCCATATTGCAGATCTTTTCAAAGACACCATACAGCTTATCTTTGTCAGCCATTTTTTTGAGTTTTGCCGGCAGGCCAAAGCGCTCGTTGAATACATCCTGCAGGAATGGTGGAAAACCATTGATGTAATCAACCAGGTTCTCATATAGCTGAGAAGGGTCCTGGTTCTTAAGTTGATTTAAAGTGAAGGGTGCAATGTTGTAGATTTTGAGATCAAGACCGGCTGCCTTATAGAGCATGCGATCTCGCATTTCTGGCGTGGCTGACGGACTAATTGTCTTGGCAGACTCGAGCATTTGGGATTTAGTATTTTCGAGCAAGCAATCAAGGCGACGAAGCACCATGAAAGGAAGAATAATTTTACCAACGTCACTTTTTGAGAAAGCTGTCCAAATCGTATTTGCGACAGCCCATGCATTATTACTAAGTTCGGTTACTTTTGCTGAAACTTGCTCGTTAGTCATTTACCACTTCCGTTATTATTATTTATTAAAAAGCTTTTCCCCCAGGAAAATACTTATACAGCGTCGTTCTGCCAACCTTCAACCGCTTCGCCACCTCAGTGACCGGAATACTTCTATCAGTCAGCATCGCACGTGCGATCTGCATATCAGCTTCTGATAACGCAGCTTTGCGCCCACCAGTTCTTCCCCGTGCCCTGGCAGCACTCAAGCCTGCCATCGTGCGCTCACGAATCAGGTTGCGTTCAAATTCTGCCATGGCGCCGAAAAAGTGAAACACCAGCTTCCCAGTAGCGCTGGTAGTATCAATTTTCTCGGTGACGCTCTCAAAACCAATTTTGTTAGCTTCCAGGCCACTTACTATCGAAATCAGATCCTTAAGTGAGCGACCTAATCGATCCATGCGCCAAACAACTAATACATCATCTGGCCGTAAGGATTTAATACAAAGTTGCAACTCAGGTCGGTTGGCATTCTTACCCGAAGCCTTCTCTTCAAAAATGTGTGTACACCCTGACTTCTTCAGAGCATCAATTTGAAGATCTAAATTCTGTTCTAATGTTGAAACACGAGCATAGCCGATTTTCATATTTTAGTATCCATAAAACGTGTGTTTAGCGAACAGCTAGTTGTTAACAATTATTATCACTAGAAACTTGTTCATTTAGTTATCCGTAAATCAATGTCTGCAGACTACCGTTTATGAGACAGATACAGCTTCTAAAATAATGGTAATACCATGTTCAAATTATTTTTGACATATGGTTAATTATTACAATCGTAGAACCCACTTAATAAATCGTGGCAAATCACTATATTTTTTTGATAAAAAAATACACTCACCAACTTTTTTCCAACCATGTTCTTTCACGTAATCAAGAACATCATTAGGGGGAATACCAATATCTTTGATTGTTTCTTTAAGCTGCTTCTCTTTATTTCTAAACCTTGCTTGTCGCTCAGCATTATTTTTCTTTGCGGCTTTCACAACCTCTTCGGATGGGACGTAAGCTATCGTACGTTTTAGGCCGAACAATTTAAGCTGCTTAACATCTACAACAGAAGAAGTTTCATTCTGATTGTTGCTATCTTCAAACATATTGAATACTTTCATTAATACCGTCACGTAACGCGTTACGTGACGGTATAGTTGTAAGGTTTATTATTTATTTATTCTTAAACTGAACATTTCTGTTTGTAAAAATAGTTTGTAAATCTGCAGGGTTAGCTTGCAATTCCGTATTGCGTGAAACCACCTCAAACGCAAGTTCAAGACGGTAATCCTCAATCAGTCGTTTCATTTCATTACCCTCAATTGAAAAATTAGTTTTTTTAAGCTTAAAAGTCATGATCTCAATAATTGCCATCATCGGTCCCGCCAGAGTTACGCTCTCTACACCGGCATAAACATCCTCATATGCTTGATTTAATGAATACAACCACTCGTCTGGTAAATTAGACGGCAGACATGACTCTGCACCCTTGCTTACAACTTCATCTTTAAATCGCACTAAATCCATCTCCATAAAAGCTCCATTTCGCGTTTGCAGTTTGTAGATTGGTGTAATCAACCGCTTGCGGTTGAGTTGCACCAATCTGCTAACTGCAGATCCGCTGTAAAACCAATCGGAGGTCAAGGGCGTGCCGCGCTTGCGCGGTTCTGTAAATGGGAGGGACCCGCGTAGCGGGAGGGAAACCGTTTAAGAAGAACCCTTGATGTTCGGTTGGTTTTGTAGTTACAGCGACAAAATATTGTATCCAGGCCGATATCGGCCTGGATTCCAATTCCTCTTGCAGGGGGCGTGGGGGGTGGCAAAGCCCCCCACGTTGTTTCTCGTTAATTATATTAAAAGAGTAAAAGACGCGCACGCGCGTGTGGCGAATTTCAAATGCCTTATGTTTACTGGCTTGCAAGATGGCTCTGGTGGTTAATAAGACGATGCCAAGGTGGGTGAAAAGACGTCCTTCGGTGGGTAAAAAGACGGCATTTGGTGGGTAAAAAGACGACTCAAGAGAGATACCCACAATTCAAACTCCCTTCAATATCTTATTTGGATCTTTTTGAGATATTTTTACCATGTGCTTATTTTCAATTTCGCAGACATATTCTGGTATTTTTGTATCAGGATTATTTATATTTCTTCTAAACTCCTTTCCTGAAGATACATTTAATTTTTTTTGGAATTTATCAATGCCAATTTCAACTGAAGTTTGATTACCACAGTGTTTTCTAGCTACTTCATAAATTCTCTTTTGAATAGGCGGGAGATCGGTGTAGTCTGGGTGAAGAGTAAGAATTTGATTCTTGTTAATGGCATCAAATAACCATTCCGAAATAGTCACTTCTATATAGCAATATTTATTTTCAACTTTTACGATTCTTATGTTTTCAAAAAATTGAAAATCATCAAATATTTGAAAGTTTTTCTGTTTTACATTTGTTTCGTATGCTGTATGTCTTAATCTTTTTAAACCTAGAAGAATCCTTTTGTAACTTTCTCCACCATCTGACTTTTTAAAAACTTTAAAAAACTGACCAGCTAAAAATCTAATTTTTCTCACATTAAATCTTTCTTTATTTTTCTTTGCAATATTTTTTAGGTGAACAATACAACTCGTTACAAAAACCAAAATATTTTTATCATATATTGTGGGCATTCCATAACGAGCTGATGCAACAGCTTTAATTGATTTTGAATAGTCTCCATCAGATATTGAATTCCATTCAAAATCCAAATCTTCACAATCGATTATCTTAGTTTCAGGATCAGGTAATTTCCCTTTAGACAGTAAAAAAAACGGAAACTCTAAGGAGAAAATATCGCATTTTAGTTTTAAACCATTATCAAATTCCTTATGGTTGAGATCTATAAATTTAAAATCATCACCCCATATTTCATTATCATCTTGGTCGAATGAAGAACTCTCCTGCGTTAATATATCTATTAATTCAGAATTGTTTGATCCATTATCTTCATAAGACATATCTTCAGGCGAAGACATTTCTTCGGTATGCATAATTTATGCAACCTAATATGAGGAATTTTGTACGAGATTCGAAGTTTTTCTGGGTCGCCCGCGCTTAACAGGCATGCTGAGTAATTGATTTATTTCTGATGGATTTTCGCCTGAAAACCAATTTATCCACCAATTTATAACATCGGTTTTATGGTATTCATGGCGTTTAGTGACACCGAATCGTTCAGGTAGTAGCTGCCGAACAGTATCTTTCTGACGTTGTACTCGCATGTAGATTGCGCCAACTCCAACTCGCATTTTTTGTGCGAGAAGTTCAGCTGTAACAATCTCTGGCAAATCTGCCAAATATTCTTTTGTGGTTTCCAAGTTTCGAGCCATGCTTTTCCCTTTAAGCTCGACTTCTTGCTCAATTGCCGATACATCAGCGAAGTCGATCTGTTAGTTTTTTATTCAATTTATTGAGCATATTCAACCTCCTATAGTTATGTAGGCACCGGAATTGGTTTTTCCCACGAATTTCAACACAATATTACACACTTTTACAAACAGTGCAACTATTTTTTATATACTAACCTATTGTTTATATTGAATTTTCCAATGTCCTATCAAGACGCCAGCCCCAACAAGACGCCAACACATTTTCAACACAATTTCATTGTTAAAGTGGGTTAAAAGCGGTTAGAATTGGTATAAGAACAAATGTCATTAATAGACATAAGAATATGATTTACAATGAAAATATAGGGAATTTATGGTGCCCCCGACACGAATCGAACGTGTGACCCTCCCCTTAGGAGGGGGATGCTCTATCCACTGAGCTACGGGGGCGTATGATGCAGGGCGCGTAGTATAAGGCTTTTAATGCCTTTAATAAATACGATTATAAATTGAAACATGGCGTACTTGGGCAGTAAAAACTGTGCCAAATACGCCATGTAAATATTACATGATTAAAAGTAAGTTTTTAATTACTTAACAATCAATCACTTTAATCTGTTCAGATAACCTGATAAAACGCTCTACCGATGTTACCCATACAATGCCATCACCAACCTGCCCGGTGTGCCCTACTTCTACAATAATCTGCAGCACGCCTTCGAGCATATCGTCTGGTACGATCATTTCAATGTGAATTTTAGGGCTGTAATCAGTTAACTCTTCTCTGATTCCCTGCTCTGGTTTTGCCACATAGTGGCCGCAGCCTTCCACTTTACTGATGGTCATGCCCGGAAACGCCTTGATATTACGCAGGGCTGAACGGATTTTTGGCAAGCGGTGCGGTTGTATAACTGCTTTGATTTCTTTCATTACAGAAACTCCTTTATCTTTTGCATGATTATCTTTTGTATGATCATCTTGTGCATTATGCTTCGATTCTTGATTCTTCAAACCTGCGGTACAAGGTTGGCACCACTACCAGTGTCAGCAGTGTTGAGCTGATCAGGCCGCCAATCACTACAATCGCCAATGGTCGCTGAATTTCAGAGCCCGGGCCTGTAGCAAACAGGAATGGCACCAACGCCAGCATGGCAACGGTTGCCGTCATCATCACTGGCCTGAACCTTTGTTTACAACCTTCTACAATCGCTTCAATCTGGCCTCGGCCTTCATCACGTAGCGAACGGATGTAAGACACCAGCACCACACCATTCAGCACCGCAATACCCCATAAGGCGATGAAACCAACGGATGCCGGCACTGATAGATACTCACCGGTGACGAGCAGCGCAAAAATACCGCCTATCGAGGCAAACGGCAGAATCATGATAATCATCGTAGCGTAGCGTACTGAATTAAACAGCAGGAACAGCAGGAAGAAAATCGCTGCAATGGTAATTGGCACAATAATCATCAGATGATTTAAAGCACGCTCCATGTTCTGGAACTGGCCGCCGTACTCAAGATAATAACCGTCTGGCAGTTTGAGCTGCTTATCCAGCGTTTGCTGTAATTCCGCAACAAAGCCGCCCAGGTCACGATCTCTTACGTTAATCGCCACCACAATACGGCGTTTGCCTAACTCACGGCTGATTTGCGCCGGGCCATCTTTAATCTCGATCTTGGCCAGATCTCGCAATGCAACACGTGAGCCGTTTGGCGAAGTCACAAGTATATTGCCGATCGCTTCGGTATTATCCCTGAAACTTTCAGGGAAACGTACCGCACCAGAGAACCTGCGCTCACCTTCATAAATCTCGGTGGCAACCTTACCGCCAATCGCAGTTTCAATGATATCGTGAATGTCAGAGGCATTAATACCCTGACGCGCAATCGCCTGGCGGTTGATCGTGATATTCAGGTATTGCTGACCGGATACTTTCTCTACACGCAGGTCAACCGCACCTGGCACCGTGCCGGCAATTTTGGCAATTTCATCAGCCTTGCTCTTCAGCTTAGCCATGTCGTCACCAAACACTTTTACTGCCACGTCTGATCGAACACCGGTCAACAGTTCATCTACACGGTCTGAAATCGGCTGCGCCATTACGATCTGTACGCCCGGCAAGCCTTCGGACAACACTGCCGTCATCTTGTCTGCAATATCATCCTGCGTCCAGCCTTCAGGCCATTCATCTCTTGGCTTCAAGCTCACAATCGGCGTAGATTCGTTCTGCGCTTGCGGGTCAGCCGGGCTTTCACCACGACCGATACCAGACATTGCAGATTTAACGCCCGGTACTTTTTCCATAATCAACCGCATTGCCTCGTTCTCCATCTTGATAGACTCTTCAAGCGAGATATTCGGCACACGGTTAATACCCGGCACAATCGAGCCTTCTTTCATCTCAGGAATAAAAGAGGTACCCAGCAGCGGCACCACCAATAACGAAACGACGAACACTGCGGTTGCTGTTGCAATGGTTTTTTTATCATTCGTAAGCGCCCAGTTCAGCAGCTTCAAATAAGGATTTTTAATTGATTGAATCAGCTTGGTGTCTTCACCTGAACCGCCCTTAAGAATGTAAGAGCAAAGCACCGGTGATAAGGTCAGTGAAATAACCAGTGATACGAACAAGGCGATTGCAATCGTCATTGCCAACGGCGCAAACATTTTTCCTTCCATGCCTTCCAGCGTCATCAGTGGCAAGAACACCAGAATGATAATACCTACACCAAATAATACCGGCGTAGCGACTTCACTCGCGGCCTCCAGCACCACGCGCACCTTACTTTCGTTTTGCCTGTGCCCTAAATGGTGGAAAGCATTTTCAACCACTACTACCGAACCATCGACCATGAGGCCGATCGCAATCGCCAAGCCGCCCAAGGACATCAGGTTAGCTGAAATACCGTAGTAATTCATCGCCATAAACGTAATCAGCGGCGTCAGTATGAGCGTTGCCACCACAATGATGCTGGAGCGAACATCACCCAAGAACAGGAACAGAATAAAAACTACCAGAATAATGCCTTCGATCAGCACCTTGGTCACCGTCAACAGCGCTGCATCTACCAGTTCACTACGGTCATAGTAAGGCACAATCTGCAAGCCATGTGGCAGCATGCCTTTTTCGTTAATTTCTTGTACACGATCTTTAACGCGGCTTACCACTTCTTTAGCGTTACCGGCACGCATCATGATTACAATACCGCCCACTGACTCGGTATAACCGTTTTTCAACACGGCACCAACGCGTACTTCATGCCCAAGTTTCACCTCGGCAATATCGCGCATAAAAACTGGTACACCGTTTTGCTCTTTCAGCACGATGTTACGAATGTCATCCAGATTTTCAATCAGACCCACACCGCGAATCAGATACTGCTCGGCAAATTGCGGCAATACACCACCACCGCTGTTGGCATTGTTTTTAGCTAATGCCATGTAGATATCCTGCAGCTTCAAACCGTAGTGGTTCATACGGTCCGGATTGACCAGTGCCTGATATTGCTTAACGTAACCACCTTGCGAGTTAATTTCAGCTACGCCAGGAATACCGCGCAGTAACGGCCTGACCACCCAGTCTTGTATAGCACGGCGTTCAGTCAGATCTTCAGCGGTAAGCTCTTTTTCGCCATCACCGGGTTTATCCAAAGTATATTGATAAACCTCACCAAGGCCCGTTGCTACAGGGCCAAGAATCGGCATTACACCCTGCGGCATTTTTTCCATGACTTCCATCAGCCGCTCCATCACGAGCTGACGCGCAAAATAAACATCCGTTTTTTCGGTGAATACCAGCGTAATCAAAGATAAGCCATTACGGTTGAGCGAGCGCATTTCTATTAGGCCTGGCAAGCCGGTCATGCTGATTTCCAGCGGCACGGTAATAAAGCGCTCTACTTCTTCCGGTGATTTACCGGTTGCCTGTGTTGCGATCTGCACCTGTACATTGGTTACATCAGGAAACGCATCCACAGAAAGTCTTTGTAATGCAAATATGCCCGCAATCATGAGCGCGACTGCAAACACCATCACAATCAGGCGCTGTTTAAGCGCCGCACGAATTAGAGATTCAATCATGCCTTACTCCAATTCTTTGCGTTTACGTTCATTGTTTACATGGAATGCACCATCAGCGACCACAATTTCACCCTCAGATACACCATTTACGATGGTAACCATACCTTCATGTTCTTGCCCCAGCTCAACTTCACGCAGGCGGAATTTGTTTGGTGACAGTTGCACATAAACATAGGTAGTATCGTTTTCTCTGACAATGCTTTGTAATGGCAGGGCCAGTTTTTGTTCCGGATGCGATTGAATCAGCATTGAAACCAGCATGTCCGGCTTGATTTCACGATTATCGTTTGCCAGGTCAGAGCGCACAGTCACAGTTCTGGTTGCCGGGTTAACCACGTCACCTTCGTAAATCAGCTTGGCTTTATATTGCTTATTACCCAAGGCTGGAATTTCAACCACAACTTCTTCATCCACTTGAATCAGATCTATCTGCTGCTCAGGAATTTCAGCCACTACCCAGACATGGGAAAGATCGGCGATGATAAATAGCTCTTCAGCCGGCTGTACCACTTGCCCCAAGTTAACTTTGCGGCTGATAACCGTACCTGAAATACGTGAAACTACATTGCTGTAAGAACGGATTTGTCCGGTCTGCGTCAGTTTATTAATTGCAGATTCACTCATACCCAATACCAGCAGCTGGTCACGTGCTGCATTCAACTCAGCCTGCGCAGCGCTCAGTTCAGCTTCCCTGCGTTGCAATTCAGCTGCACCAATCACGTCAGCTTCCTGCAGTAAGCGTGCACGCTCAACCGCTTTAGATTGCAAGCCAATCTGCTGTGCAGCTTTGATATACACCAGCTGATTTTGCGCCAACTCGGTACTGTTAAGGGTTGCCAGCACTTGTCCATTTTTAACATTCTGGCCCAGCGTCGCTTCAATGTCTTTGATGCGGCCAGTGACTGAGGCGCCAATTCTCGCCATGCGCTGCTCATCCACCTGTATGGTGCCGGGTACGCGCAAGGTGCCGCGCATTTCGATATTACCTGCCGTATGCAGTTGAATCTGCTTGGCCAGCTGTTCTGTAATATCTACAATATTTGGATCAACCACCTTAGCTACTACTGGCGCTTCTTCTTTTGAATTACAGCCTGCTAATAAAAAGCTGGCTGCAAATAAAGCCAGAAACAGTTTTTTACTTGGTAAAGAATTTGAAAACATAGATGTAGCAGTCATTAAGATTTAACCTCCAAAAGTTCATAACCAAGCATGCGTTCAATTTCCAGCATGGTATTTATATATTCGTAGCGTGCAGATAAATAGTCTTTTCTTACAACACGCTTGGTGCGCTGCGCATCAAGATAATCCAGAATGCCGCGCTCACCGAAACGGTAAGCGGCTTCAGCCACTTTAAGCACTGCCTCAGCCTGTGATAGCAAGCCATTTTCAAATGCAGCCACCTGTTGCTGTGCAATTAAATAGCGCTGATAGGCAGATTCGATATCTCGTTTAATCGCCAGTTCACGCTCACTTAAAATCGCATTGACTTCTCTGACTTCGGCCGCCGCTTGTGCAATCGGGCCGCTGCGCTTGTCCCAAACCGGTAATGGAATTGAAATGCCCAGTCGTAACTGGCGTAAATCAGGGTCTTGCTCGACGCCAGCCCTAACAGTTAACCCCGGGTTGCGTAATTGTTCCTGCAGGCGCAGGTTAGCCTCTGAGGTTTTGATGGCCGCGCGAATTTGCTTTAGCTGTGTAGCATCATTGATGCGATCACGCAGTTCGTCAATTTTCGGCAGGCTGGAACTTAGCGGCAATTCACCGGTGAGGTTGTAATCTTCCGGAACTGCAGCACCGATTAAACCACGCAGATAGGCTTTTGCTTCAGTCACCCTTACTCTGGCAGCCTGATAGTCGCGTTCAGCAGCCAACGCTTCAGTATCGGCTTTAATAAGCTCGTACTTAGGTGATTCACCCACATCAACACGCAATTTAACGCGTCCGCGAATATCCTTGAGCAAATTGCTATCTGCCTCAGCGATTTCAAGCACTGCCTGACGTTGCAATACATCATAAAAAGCACTTTTTACGCGTGCACGCACATCAGTTTTTGTCAGCTCAATGCCAAGCGTTGCCACTTGCACATTATTTTCAGCGACTTCTCTTCTGGCGTTACGCACACTGGGGAAGTCTAGAGGCTGCGATAGCGCGATGCCCCAGTTGCCACTATTACCCTGCCCACCCGGCGTTCTATAACTGGTAGGCCCTGCACCAAATTCGAATTGCGGGTTGGCATAGGTGGTCGCGGTAATGACAGAAGCTGTAGCAGAGTCTTCACGCGCTTTTGAAATATTAATTGAGGGATTTTGTTCCGCAGCGATGGTTACAATCTGCTCCAAGGTAAAACTTGGCGCCGAATACGCTGCATGGCTGTGCATAAAACCAGCCAATAAAAACACAATAGACGTTAAATAACCCTTTTTAGAGCGTACCAACAGCTCACTTGCACCAAAACTATGCATAAACAGTTTTTTCCTGTATGAATAATCGAAACTAATTAATAACTATTAACTAATAACAAAAATTACTAAGATTGATTTCGCGCTGTGCAGGCAGTGCCTATCGCTAGGCTTACTGCTGATCAGCAACGACCGGGCTCGATATTCTTGCAAGCTTAAAGATTAAGCTTGCAAGAATTAAGCCATTTGAAAATTAAGCGTTGGGGGGTCTTAGGTGAACCAACAGGGTTGGTTCTTGATAGCTTGCGCTATAGAAGAAGTAAATAGAACTTTTTTTAGAGAATTGATTATATAAAACCGTGGCAATAGCAGCCGTATCAGCGGTATCGCGATTATTATCTTTATCAAACTGCACAACAGTTGCCTGGCCGTTGCTAGGCGTGTCGCTGGCATGCGTGTCAAAATTCTGCTGAATGACAGACGCAAAAATTGCGATTAATCCGACGATTAACAGCAGTTTTTTAAAAACCATTTGCATCTGGGCAGTATTTAAATTAATTGATTTCAATTTATATTTGAAAAATTCTGTTATTTAGAAAGTATTCTTAACGTTGTCAGAAATAATGCTGTCAAAAAACTGTAACTTTCCAAGCGCGGCAATTATAGCAACTTTTTAACAGTTGACATGTATGTATCACTATTTAACCAATATATTTGTAATTTACTAAGCAAAACGAATGATGCTAACATCGGTCACAACTTAATATTTCTTAATAGATATTCATAATAGCTCAACTGAAAGCGCCGCTATGTTACTTAAACTATTCTTTTACACAGCAATATTGCTCATCGCAATAGTAGGATACCGCAGCTATGCATATGCTTCTTCAGCGAGTTTGGTCATTGATGGAGATGCACCAAACTTCACACTTAATGACACAAAAGGAAGCACACATTCTTTGTCAGACTACCGTGGTAAGTACTTGGTTCTTTATTTCTACCCAAAAAATGATACTCCAGGCTGTACCAAGGAAGCCTGCCACTTCAGGGATGATATGTCCCAGCTTGAAAAACTAGGCGCAAAAGTTGTTGGTGTCAGCGTTGACAGCAGTGAATCCAACGGGAAATTCGCTGAGAAATACAATCTGCCCTTCACACTACTAGCCGACACCGACGGTAAAGTGGCGGCTAGCTATAATGCGCTCACCAATCTTTTGGTCATCAAAATTGCCAAGCGCCATACTTTTTTAATTGACCCAGCTGGCAAAGTCAAAAAAATCTATACCAATGTGAATGTATCTAACCACTCACAGCAGATCATCGATGACCTGAAGGCGCTTCAGAATACACATTAAGCAGAAACTTCAGCAGTTACTTTTTTGCTTTTGCTGCAAACGGATGTACTGATTCTTTATAAGTTTTCAGCAGATCAGCCGCTTTAGGTTCGCGCGCAATTGCATTTATAATAGCCTGCTTGGTTGCGCGATGGTTCCATTCCTGTATGCGCTCATCACTATCAGCACGGTGACTGATAAATACGCCGACACAGATAAATACATCATCGGCTTCTTCCAGCGGAATAATGCCTTCTGCCACACAGTCCATCACCGCCATTGCAACACCGCGCTGCGCCGGGCCAAACATCTGTGTCGCTTGCTTGCCATTTTTAATCGTCACCTTGTTAAACATGACGGTGTTTGGTTTTACCATCTGGTTTGGAGCAACGATAGCGAGCAAACCATTCACACCCATTTTTTGATCTGTCAGCGTACGGCAAAACGCATCTTCAGCAGCACTGCCTCTTGGTCCCATAATCAAGTCAATATGCGCCACATTTAATAGATCCAAACCATGTTCATCTGCGCGGTTTTCAACTACCAAGGCTTCACCCACTAATACACGATCAATCACAGCCATTTTTAGCCTCCTAAAAGAGTTTAGTTACAGAGAGTCTCGTGCTTATCAACTAACTCAACTACATGCCACCATATAAGTCACTAACGTGCAGATTCAAAGTGTTTGTTAACAGACTTAACTGTCATTCATATCATGACACACTCGCAGCATCATGACTGTACGTATAGACACTTGCAGTGCATTCAATAATATTTAATCACAAAACTTTTCTACTGCTTGCTGCGCATCAGCCTTGCCTTTGTTAACTTCATCATCTCCCAGATAACGGCGCTCACCATTTTCATCTGTTGTCATCATTCTGCCACCATTACTATATGCTCTCAGATTAGTTCTGGCAGCGGCACAGCTTTCCTGCCTGTACTTCAATTCAGCCTGCTTAACCTCATCAGCTTTTTTCTGTGCCTCAGCTTCTTTAGCACGCTTGACAGCAGCTTCTTCTTTACTAGGGGTTGCAGCATCCTTAGGTGTTGCTGTTGCTGTGCCGCCTACATTAGTGACTGGCGCCGATCCGTTTTCAGCTGGACCTGCCACTGGGTCAATAGCTGCTTTAGGTGTTTTCTTACCGATAGATTCCTTCTTAATATCAGATGGCGGCGGCACATCGCTGTATCGGGTAATGCCGTTTTTATCTTTCCATTTATAAATTTCAGCCTGCGCTAATGCTGGCAGTATCGCTGGAATTAACACAGCCCAAACTAATAACGAACCTATTTTCATAGCATTACCTCTTTAAATTATTAAGCTTTTGTACATGTTATTGCTTATCAGGACTACAATCAAGACTGCAATAAACTTAGCAGTATTTAATAAAAAAATCATTTTAATTCTTCAAAATACGCTTGGCATACTCGCTAAGCTGCTCATAACTCTGTATAATTTCGTTTTGGGTAAAAGGATTTACGAATGCGTTTACTGCAACAAGCACTTACATTTGACGATGTCGTGCTGCCACGCGAAGTGTCTCTTAAAACACAATTATCTCGCAACATCCAGCTTAACATTCCACTGCTGTCAGCAGCAATGGACACCGTAACCGAAGCGCCGCTTGCAATTGCACTGGCGCAAGAAGGCGGACTAGGCTTTATTCACAAGAACATGACTGCGATGAAGCAGGCTGCGCACGTAGCACGTGTTAAACGTTTTGAATCAGGAATAGTTAACGACCCTATCACCATTCAAAGCCACATGACAGTGCGCGACGTGCTTACGCTGACTCGCACCCACAAAATTTCAGGTATTCCAGTAGTTGATAATGGCAAAATTGTTGGTATCGTAACCAACCGTGATTTGCGCTTTGAAACCAATCTGGATCAACCGATCAGCAACATCATGACGCCGCGCAGCAAGTTAGTTACTGTGCGTGAAGGTGCTGCCAAAGACGATGTCATCCGCTTGTTGCACCAATACCGTCTTGAGCGTGTATTAGTGATTGATAACGACGACACACTTAAAGGTCTGATCACCGTAAAAGATATTCAAAAATCAACTGACCATCCTAATGCATGTAAAGATGCACAAGGTAGATTACGCGTTGGCGCTGCTGTCGGTGTGGGCGAAGGTACTGAAGAGCGCGTAGCCGCGCTTGCTGAAGCAGGTGTAGACGTCATCGTTGTTGACACGGCACACGGCCACTCACAAGGTGTGCTGGATCGCGTGACATGGGTTAAAAAGAACTACCCGCATATTGATGTAATCGGCGGCAACATTGCTACTGCCAGTGCAGCACTGGCTTTGGTTGATGCTGGCGCTGACGGCGTAAAAATCGGCATTGGCCCAGGTTCGATCTGTACTACACGTATCGTAGCTGGTGTTGGCGTGCCACAAATCAGCGCAATCTCTAATGTTGAAGAAGCATTAAGAGGCACCGGCGTTCCATTTATTGCTGACGGCGGCATTCGCTTCTCAGGTGACATTTCTAAAGCAATCGCAGCAGGCGCTTATAGCGTCATGCTGGGTGGCATGTTTGCCGGTACTGAAGAAGCGCCAGGCGAAATTGAGTTATTCCAGGGCCGCTCATATAAATCATACCGTGGTATGGGTTCTATTGGCGCGATGGAAAAAGGTTCCAGTGACCGTTACTTCCAGGACAACAACGGCAATGCTGATAAATTAGTGCCAGAAGGTATTGAAGGCCGTGTGCCTTATAAAGGCAGCGTGCTGGCAGTGATCCATCAGTTGATGGGTGGCTTGCGCGCTTCTATGGGTTATGTAGGCTGCTCAACCATTGAAGAAATGCGCAATAAGGCAGAGTTCGTACAAATCACTTCTGCCGGTATGCGCGAGTCTCATGTGCATGACGTACAGATTACCAAAGAAGCACCGAACTACCGCGTTGACTAATAGCATCTTAATTAGGTGGGCGGTTATATTAACCGCCCACTTTTCATTTTAATCTTCTCACTCACACTATCTATGCATTCAAAAATCCTCATTCTAGATTTTGGCTCACAAGTCACTCAGCTTATCGCGCGTCGCGTGCGTGAAGCGCATGTTTACTGTGAGATTCACTCATGCGAAGTATCTGACGACTTTGTAAGAAACTTTGGTGCTGACGGCATCATTCTTTCAGGTAGCCATGCCAGCGTGTATGAAGAAGAAACCGACAAAGCGCCACAGGCAGTATTTGAATTAGGCGTGCCGGTATTAGGCATCTGCTACGGCATGCAAACCATGGCACAACAATTGGGCGGCAAAGTTGAAGCCGGACACAAACGTGAATTCGGTTATGCGTCAGTACGCGCACATGGCCACTCTGCCCTGTTCCGTGACATTCAAGACAGCACCAACGCCGAAGGCCACGGCCTGCTGGACGTATGGATGAGCCATGGTGACAAAGTAACAGAATTACCTGCTGGCTTTAAAGTAATCGCCAGCAATGCAACCACGCCGATTGCAGCGATGGCAGATGAAATCCGTAAATTCTATGCAGTGCAGTTTCACCCGGAAGTCACGCACACCAAACAAGGTCAAGCTATGCTTAACCGTTTTGTGCTCGAAATCTGCGGCGCAAAACCAGACTGGATCATGAAAGACCATGTTGCGGAAGCTGTAGAAAAAATCCGCGCGCAAGTTGGCGATGAAGAAGTCATTCTGGGCTTATCCGGCGGTGTGGATTCCAGCGTTGCTGCTGCATTGATTCATCGCGCGATTGGCGATCAACTCACCTGTGTGTTTGTTGACCACGGTCTGTTACGCTTGGATGAAGGCAAAATGGTCATGGAAATGTTTGCCGGCCGTCTGCATGCCAGAGTGATTCATGTGGATGCAACTGAACAATTCATGGGCAAACTTACCGGTGTCAGCGACCCGGAAGCTAAACGCAAAATTATCGGCAATGAATTCGTAGAAGTGTTTAAAGCAGAAGCTGCGAAACTCAAAGCCGGTGATGGCGGCCATAAAGGTGCAACCTTTTTGGCTCAAGGCACAATCTATCCTGATGTGATCGAATCAGGCGGTGCAAAATCCAAAAAAGCTGTCACGATCAAAAGCCACCACAACGTTGGCGGCCTACCGGAACAGTTGGGTTTGAAACTGTTAGAACCATTACGTGATTTATTTAAAGATGAAGTGCGCGAACTTGGCGTTGCCTTAGGTCTGCCAGCCGAGATGGTTTACCGCCACCCTTTCCCGGGGCCGGGTTTAGGTGTGCGTATTCTGGGTGAAGTCAGAAAAGACTTTGCAGATTTATTACGCCGTGCTGATGCTATTTTCATTGAAGAGTTGCGCAATACCGTTGATGAGAAAACCGGCAAAACCTGGTATGACCTTACCAGCCAGGCATTTACCGTATTCCTGCCGGTAAAATCAGTAGGGGTGATGGGTGATGGCCGTACTTATGACTATGTAGTTGCATTGCGTGCAGTAGTTACCAGCGATTTCATGACTGCACATTGGGCAGAACTGCCCTATTCATTGTTAGGTCGTGTATCTAATAGAATTATTAATGAAGTACGTGGTATTAACCGCGTTGTGTATGACGTTTCTGGCAAACCGCCAGCGACGATTGAGTGGGAATAAGGAGCCATTATGAGTCGTGCATTTGTCAATGAAGAAAGATTTGAACAAGCTGGCGGTGAAGAGCTTGTCGAGCGTCCGGTCAGTGAGCATCCTAACTATGTAACCCCTAACGGTGCACTTGAGTTGCAAACGCAGGAAGAAGCGTTAGTAGCACAACTTAATAGCTTGAAAGATGCGCATGATGACACTTTTGCGAAAGATAAAGTGTCTGAAATTGAGCGTGACTTACGTTATGTGCGCGCACGTCTGGACTCCATTATTCTGGTTGATCCAAACACACAAAACCACGACACGGTTTTGTTTGGCGCGATTGTAGAAGTTGAAGACGACGAAGGTAATCGCCACACTTTCCATATCGTGGGTGAAGATGAAGCCAATGCTTCTATCAATAAAGTGAGTTGGGTTTCTCCGCTAGCAAAATCACTCATCGGCCATAAAGTTGGCGAAACTGTTAACTGGCAGCGCCCGGTTGGCGATATCAATTTAGAAATTCTGGATATTCATTACGAATCATGAACGTTAGCCAAGCTATTTTAGAACGCCGCTCCGTCAAGGCGTATGACCCACAGCACAAAATGACGGAAGATGAAATCGCAAAGCTGATGTCATTGGCGATGCTGTCGCCTACTGCATTCAACATCCAGAACTGGCGTTTTGTTGTTGTTACCGACCCGGCGCTACGCAAGGATATCCGTGCAGTGAGTTGGGATCAGGCACAAGTTGAAGATGCTTCGCTGCTGGTTGTATTAACAGCGGATTTGAAAGCATGGGAAAAACAGCCTGAGCGTTACTGGGAAAATGCATCAAAACCGGTGCAGGACTATCTAGTTTCTGCCATTGGCCAGTATTATTCCGGCAATGAGTTAGTGCAGCGCGATGAAGCTATGCGCTCATGCGGCATGGCTGCGATGACCCTCATGCTGGCCGCTAAAGAAATGGGCTATGACACCTGCCCGATGGATGGTTTTGATTTTGATGCAGTTGCTAAGCTGCTGAACCTACCTGATGATCACACACCTGTGATGTTCGTGGTTGTAGGTAAAGCACTTAAAGAAGCACAGCCTCGTGGCGGTCAGCTGCCGATCAATGAAGTCGTCATTTATAATAAGTTTTAATTTTTAAGTAGTTCTATTTTTTAAGGTCTTGAATTTTGTTAATTTCTAACAATATCACCATGCAGTTCGGCGCCAAGCCACTGTTTGAAAACATTTCAGTTAAATTCGGCGATGGTAACCGTTACGGTTTAATCGGCGCTAACGGCTGCGGTAAATCTACCTATATGAAAATTCTGGCAGGGGTATTAGAGCCAACTGCCGGCAATCTTTCACTCGATAACCATGAGCGCATGGCTTTCTTGAAACAAGACCAGTTCGCCTATGAAGATCAACGCGTGCTGGACGTGGTCATGATGGGCCATGAACAGATGTGGAAAGCCAATGTAGAAAAAAATGCGATCTACGCAAATCTGGAAGCAACTGAAGATGACTACATGCGTGCAGCCGAATTAGAGGCTGTTTTTGCAGAATTTGATGGCTACACCGCTGAAGCACGCGCAGGCGAGTTGTTATTAGGTGTTGGTATACCGATTGAGCAGCACACTGGCCCAATGAGTGCCGTTGCCCCAGGATGGAAACTGCGTGTATTACTGGTTCAGGCGCTATTCGCCAACCCGGACATTTTGCTGCTGGATGAGCCAACCAACAACCTGGACATTAACACCATTCGCTGGCTGGAAGACATACTGAACAACCGCAGCTGTACCATGATCATCATTTCGCATGACCGCCACTTTTTAAACCAAGTGTGTACACATACCTGCGATATGGATTACGGCAAACTTGCGGTTTATCCGGGTAATTATGATGATTACATGGAAGCCAGCACCGCAGCCCGTGCACAGCAAGCTAAAGATAACGCTAAAGCTAAACAGCAAATCGCGGACTTGCAGGACTTTGTGCGTCGCTTCTCGGCAAACGCCTCTAAAGCTAAACAAGCGACCAGCCGCGCCAAACAGATCGATAAAATCAAGATTGAAGAATTCAAACCTTCTTCACGTCAGTATCCATTTATTCGTTTTGAATATGATGACCGCGAAAAACTGCACCGCAATGCAGTGGAGTTGAAAAAACTCAGCCATGGCTTTGATCGTCCGTTGTTCAATGACATCGACATGATGTTCGAAGCAGGCGAAAAAGTAGCCATCATCGGTGAAAATGGTATCGGTAAAACCACGTTTTTACGTTGTCTGGCTGGTGACTTAGAGCCTAAACACGGCGAAGTAAAGTGGGCTGAAAAGGCGAAAATCGGCTATTTCGCGCAAGACCATGAATACGAATTTGAACAAGGTGAAGACCTGTTTGAGTGGATGTCTAAATTCACGCAGCAAGGTGATGATGATCAGACTGTACGCAGCATGCTGGGGCGTTTACTGTTCTCGGGTGAAGATACCAAGAAATCAGTCAAAGTGCTGTCAGGCGGCGAAAAAGGCCGCATGCTTTACGGCAAACTGATGCTGGCGCGCACTAACGTATTGCTGATGGATGAGCCGACCAACCACATGGACATGGAATCTATTGAAGCACTTAATACTGCGCTGGATAAATACAAAGGGACTTTATTCTTTGTCAGCCATGACCGTGAGTTTGTAAGCTCGATTGCTACGCGTATTCTGGAAATCAAGGCCGATGGCATTGTAGACTTTACCGGTAATTATGAAGATTACCTGCTCAGCCAGGGTGTTGAGTAATCACGTTAAGAATCATTGCAGTAATTTAATTCAGCACCGCAAAAATTGCGGTGCTGAATTTACTCCCTCGTAGCACTCTAGCGGAATATCACAGCACGCATGTCCTACTCATCCGCACAGCACTGCCTGCAAGAAGTATTTGGCTATACCTCATTCCGTGGTGAACAAGAAGCAATCGTTGACCATATTATCAGCGGTGGTGATGCGCTGGTATTAATGCCTACCGGCGGTGGAAAATCTCTGTGCTATCAACTACCGGCACTATTGCGTGACGGCGTTGCAATTATTGTGTCGCCACTGATTGCCCTCATGCAAGATCAAGTAGACACTTTGCAGCAGCTAGGTGTCTCCGCTGCTTTTCTGAACTCCAGCCTAGATGCGCAGGAAGCCAATGCAATCAATGATCAACTGATGCAAGGCAATCTGAAAATACTCTACGTTGCACCGGAGCGCTTGCTGACCGGTAATTTTCAGTATCTGCTCGAACAGCTTGATACTCGTGTCGGCATTGCATTATTTGCGATTGATGAAGCACACTGCGTTTCGCAATGGGGTCATGATTTCCGCCCGGAATACTGCAAACTGACTGTGCTGCATGAGCGCTTCCCACATGTACCGCGCGTTGCATTAACTGCCACCGCTGACACACCTACCCGCGCTGAAATAGTAGAACGGCTCAATCTGGAAAATGCACATCAATTCGTTTCCAGCTTCGACCGCCCCAATATCCGCTATCGCATCACACAGAAAAACAATGCACGCCAGCAGCTGGAATCTTTTCTGGAAACGGAACACCCTAACGATGCCGGCATTATTTATTGCCTGTCGCGTCGCAAAGTAGAAGAAACTGCTGAATGGCTGAAATCACGCGGCTGGAATGCATTGCCCTACCATGCCGGCCTTGATGCAGCAATACGCAATACTAACCAGCGTAAGTTCCTGCGCGAAGAAGGCATCATTATGGTGGCGACCATTGCGTTTGGCATGGGCATCGATAAACCCAACGTGCGCTTTGTGGCTCACCTTGATTTACCGAAAAGCATGGAAAGTTATTATCAGGAAACCGGCCGTGCCGGACGCGATGGCTTGCCTGCCAACGCATGGATGACTTATGGTTTGGGGGATGTGGTCAGCATGCGCCAGATGCTGGATTCCGGTGATGCGCCCGAAGAACGCAAACAAGTGGAAAGAAGGAAACTCGACGCCCTGCTCGGCTTCTGCGAATCTACCGGCTGCCGTCACCAGACCATATTGCGCTACTTTGGCGAACAGCACGATGGCAACTGTAATCAATGTGACAACTGCCTGGAGCCGGTTGATACCTGGAATGCAACCCAAGCCGCACAGATGGCACTTTCCTGCGTGTACCGCACCGGGCAAAGGTTCGGCGTCGTGCATCTCATCGACGTATTACTGGGTAAGAACAACAGCAGAATCGAACAATTCCAGCATGATCAGCTCAGCACCTTCGGTATTGGCAAAGCATTATCACAACGGCAATGGAGCAGCGTATTTCGTCAGCTGGTTAGCGGCGGCTATCTGGAAACGGATATTCAGGCTTACGGCGGCATCAAACTTACCGAAACGGCACGACCAGTGTTAAAAGGTGAAACTGAAGTGTGGCTGCGTCGCGATGAAGATACAACCAAGCGCAAGTCCAGCAAAGCAGAACGTGGTGCACGCGCCAAAGAAGGCTATGAGCAAGCGAATGAAGACCCATTGTGGCACGCGCTCAAAGCCAAACGTACCGAACTTGCACGAGAACAGGGAGTGCCGCCCTACGTCATTTTCCATGACACTACACTATTGGAAATTCTCAATCAAAAACCCGGCAGCCTGACAGAAATGGGCAATATCAGCGGCATAGGCCAGGCAAAACTCACACGCTATGGGGATGCGTTTTTACAGGTGTTGGAAGACGTGGCGAATGGTGCCGGCTAAATAAACGCCCTGCTAGATAAAAATATCCGATTTTAGATTACCGTGAACTTAACAAAGTGTTGTAAAATTACGTCCGGCGGGCCCCCCCGCATTGTGAAGTAGCCAATCTGGTCAGGTGCGGAAGCAAGCAGCCACAACTATTGAGCAAGTG
>LNAP01000934.1_pt1 | contig 31939 bp, 36 predicted proteins | sample 602601 | NCBI WGS metagenome assembly LNAP01 (sample SAMN02440304, study PRJNA202911) | soil metagenome | biome: Subtropical and temperate rainforests or woodlands; isolation source: soil samples (1 kg each in a 20% v/v slurry with milli Q water) were... ...
GATGGAGTCGGCCAGTTCCTGCAACTTCGCCGGATCCGGTTCTGCTTTGCGCACATTAACCGGAGACAGAGACAACTGGCTGAACGGCACCATGTGGACAGGCGTATTCGCTAGCGCCTGTTCAACCGCCACGTTCTGCGCTGATTTCTTGAAACTTTTGACTGCTTTACTTGTTTTAGGGGCTGCTTTAGTATTCGTTTCTGACATGGTTAATTCCTCTCCGTTTTAATTTATGTCTGCCGGACGACCCACTCGTCCGGCACCTCACTTCACTTGCCTGACGGCTTTCTCACCCCGTCGCTGATAATGAATTTGTTAAACTCTGCTCCCGCGTCAGGCTGAAAATTCCACGCCCGCCACACCATTTGTCCGAATACGCGCAGGACAAGGCGAAAGTGCGCCCCCTGATCGTCCTCTATCGCAATATTCACGTAGGCGTCAGTCACGGCCTGCGCCTGTTCGCGGGTAAAGGTGCCGTCCGGCAGCAGTACCGCATCGTTGTTTTTCATCATTCCCTCTCCGTATCGTGCCCCGCTTACGCAAGGCGGTGAATGTGTCATGCCAACTCCAGAACGGGGGTTTTGCCCATATCTTCGGTTAGATTCGCTTTGTCGCGGTGTTGACGTTTTGTGGTATCCGGCTGAACTTCGGCCCGGGTGTTTCCACATCTCCAGTTGAGTTCCTCCGCCGCAAGGGCGTAAAAAACACTGACGGGGGCGAACGTCCGGGGCGAACACGAAAGTTTTCGGAGGAACGAGGAAAAGTTTTGGGGGCGTTTATTTACCCTGGACGGGCGACAATGGCTGTGTTTTCTTCAGCCCAGGCGAGAGGGGCTTAACAGGAGAGACGGCACCCGACAATGATGTAGCGGATACCACCGCAACGACGACGAGCGACAGCGAAGTGTGGTTGCCCGACAGCGGCCTGCTGCCCTACCGCAGGCCAGTGACGCGGCGCGGCCCCTGGCCGCTGCAAGCGTGGTGTTGCGTCAGGATGGAAGCCCGCGGGCAAAGCCCGCAGGGGCAGAGACAGCCCGCTGGCTCTGTTCACGACAGCCGTGCCGAAGGTGACGCCCAGAGTCTCTGTTCATTGAAAACCGTCAAGGGAATAAGGATAGGCAATGCAACGGCAGCGGCAGCGGCAGCCATATCAACCGCCATTTTTTACCGTTCTTCCTGGGGTAATTCTGCGAAGTTGTATCTCATGAAATGCCTCATTTTCAGACAGCGAAGTTCGCCACAGTAAGAGCCTGGGGTGAGAATAATTGCGGATGAGGTGAGTTTAAAAACGGAACAAAGGGGGCAATACAGCCCAAAAATGCCCCCCTCCTGCCGAACTGGCGGTGTTACTTTTTAGGTTTGTCATCGAAAGCTAAGGTAGCGCCGACGCACATTGTTAATGCAAAAAGCACATGGAAGAGTGCCTTAACCAAGCCGTTGAACTCAATATTCAGCGGGATAACAACGAAAACAAGGCTTCCAAGCACACAGCGGCGCCCGACAACTTTGCGCTGTTCAGGCGTCAGACGATCTATCCGGGTCCACCTCGACAGCGTCGACATCAGGGTTTTCCACATAATTAACCTCTTATCGTTATGAAATCCGGGGTTGGGTTCGCGTGCAGAGATTAAAACATCTGCTTGGCGTTGTTACGCGTTTCCGCTTCCTTATCCGCAGGGATTTCCCCGTGTGACGGCTCACCGGGCGCCGCTGGTTTTCGGCCGGTCTGCAACTCAGACAACAAGTCGGGAGGAAGAACCACCTTCAGGATCTGAATGACCTCCTCCCGACTGGTGTTTTCGTTAAGCAGCTCGGAGAGCAAAAAAGGGATACGCCCTTCAATTTTCTGCAAGGCAAACCCTGCCAGGGTAACCGCCCGGAGAACTCTTCCCCTGTCCCCCTGGGGGATACTCTCCAGCTGATCGCAAACATATTTATCAGCCTCTATTTTATCTGGAGACAGATAAAATTGAATTTTGCGGCGATTATCCATAAGTGAGTTATCCGATTAAAAGCATGCCTGTAACCAGGTCAAATTGTGAATGGGATGTTTTGAAAAACCGTTCTTCGCGCACGCTGCAGTGATCTTTAACTGCTTTCGCAATAATCTCGGCACCGCCACCGATAACCATAACATGACTGTACCCTTCGAATGAACTGACGGCCTCAAGTACACGGTTGGTTAATTTCACCTCCGACTCACGCAACGCATCTTTCACCAGTGCAACTTTGTCAGCATCGTTAACCCTTCCCTTCAGATACTGCTCATCCTGACGGTGAATAATAATGTCATCGGCCAGATAACTGCTGCCCTGCGTTCTGGCAACGCTGAGCGCCGCTTTTACCGCTTCAGTCATGAGCGATACCCCCAGGCGTGAGTCACCGAAAATGCGGGTGATCCCCGACATCTGCCCCCTCACCTGCGAAATATCTAAAGTCGTCCCGCCTAAATCAATAATCAGTAGCGAATCCAGCGGGTCTAAGGCTTTCGCGATATCAAATCCTGCAGGGATAGACTCCGGCATTACCTCGACGCTGGAGATAGTAAACACGTCCTGGCCATTCAGCGTGATAGGGCGAAGCAGGTTCTCTTTTTTACGCTGAATGTTTGCCCTGTTTGGCTGGTTATTTAAATCAAAGTATTCAGCAAGCGGGAGCGAAACAACAATATCCACGGACTGAGGTGCAAGTCCTGTCTGTAAAAGGGCATGGTGAACAGCGACAACGTTCACGTCACTGTACTGATAAGCCACATTGGTGGTTTTCACAGCATCGGGGCTTATCGCATCAAATGAATAGTGTTCACCGTTCATGACGTAGTTAAACACCTGCTGGTTGCCAAAGGGTACAACCCATTCACGCTTAAAGCTGTTTGGGCTCAGACAGCGCTGAGTTTTGTCGCCTTCCTGCCACATCACTTTGATGTTCGTGGAACCGTCGTCTACAAAAATCTTCATGCCACACCTCAGTTTGAGAATTAAAAGAGAACTATATGAGATAACTTTAAAAATCTTATCTTCTCGGCGCCCCAATTGCAACTTAATTGAGATTTATATGGGATATATTTGAGATATTTTAAGAGTGAGAGGGAAAGTGTAAATATCATGCCGCTGCTTTACTCCTCAAGAATGTTAAACATATACTGTATATAAACACAGTACATGGATACTCTCATGCGCGTAAAAATTTTCACACCAGACCTCGCGGCCAAAACGGTATTAGTCCCCCTATTCATGGATAAGGTGCCTTGCGGATTTCCCAGCCCGGCAACTGACTATGTGGAAAAGTCATTGAATTTAAATGACTATTGCATCAGACACCCTTCAGCTACCTTCATGATCCGGGCGGAGGGCGCATCAATGGTTCTGGCTGGTATCAGCGATAACGACCTGCTGGTTGTGGACAGAGCGGAGACAGCAAGGCATGGCGATATCGTCGTCGCAGCAGTGGAAGGGGAATTTACAGTTAAACGGCTCTGCACACATCCACGCTTATGCCTGGAACCCATGAACCCGGAATACCGCACATTGTTTGTTGAACCGGATGATTTGGAGATATTTGGGGTGGTGATGTACGTCATTCATGAAACGAGGGGTTAACCATGTTTGCACTTTGTGACTGCAATAGTTTTTATGCCTCCTGTGAAATTTTATTTGCTCCACATTTGAGAGGCAGGCCTGTTGGCGTCCTGAGTAACAACGATGGGTGCATTATCGCTAGAAATCAAGAACTTAAAAAAATAGGCATCAAAATGGGAATGCCCTACTTTCAAATTAAGCCACTGATAAAACAGCACGGTATCGTGCTGTTTTCATCGAACTACGCGCTTTATGCGGATCTGTCGGCCAGAGTGCATACCATTTTAGACTCTATGGCTTTAAATTCTGAGGTTTACAGCATCGATGAAAGCTGGCTTGACGTAACTGGCATCGATGTCATTACGCCCTTTGAAGAATATGGCCACCAGATCAGAGATAAGGTAAAAAAACACACAGGCCTGACTGTAGGCGTTGGCATATCGAAAACCAAAACACTGGCAAAAAGTTGCCAGTGGGCAAGCAAGGCATATCCAGCGACCAGGGGGGTTGTTGCACTCACGGATGATGCAAGGATCCGCAAACTACTGTCTTTCCAACCCGTGGAAGAAATCTGGGGTGTGGGTCGCAGAATAGGAAAACGGCTAAACCTTATGGGGATCAAGACGGCTTTGGAGCTGGCAGACACTGATATTCGCTTTATCAGGAAAAACTTCCACGTAGTACTCGAGCGTACAGTCCGGGAGCTGCGCGGCGAGAAGTGTATTTCCCTCGAGGAAAACGTCCCTACCAAACAGCAAATCATCTGCAGCAGGAGTTTTAGCCAACGCGTAACAGACGAACAGGCTATGCGTCAGGCCGTTTGCCAGTATGCAACGCGAGCAGCTGAGAAGCTTAGGTTGGAAAAGCAGTTCTGCCGGCATATCTCCGTCTTTATGCGAACATCACCTTTTGCCAATGATCCGCAAGCAAGTCTTTCAGGTTCGCAACAGTTGATTACTGCCACTCAAGATACGCGCGATATTATCGCTGCGGCTCAAAGCGTCGTAGACCGCATCTGGCAGCCGGGTTTTCGTTATGCCAAAGCAGGGATAATGCTCAATGACTTCTCCCCTACCCGCGTAGCTCAGCTATCACTTTTCGATGATCACGCTCCTCGCCCAGGCAGTGAAGCACTGATGAAGGTCGTTGATAAAATCAATCAGGGAAGTTTGGGAAAGGTATGGTTTGCGGGACAAGGCATCGAGCAATCCTGGCAGATGAAGCGTGAGATGCTTTCTCCAGCGTATACCACCAGGTGGGATGCATTACCGAGAGCAAAAATTATGTAATTTACATGTATATACAAATGTAAATACACTAAATTTTTATCCTGTGAAATTTTCTTTCTACAACTATGCTGATAATTTAGTAATGAAAGCCTAAGGTACTATAAAAACAGGTTTTTCGCTAAATGTACGAGCATAACTTGAGAGGGACATATGATTGATTTTGAGTCTACAACAGCAGGCATAGTGTTTAAATATGAGCCAGGAACGGTAGACAATGAGTGGGTTTGGAAGGAGTTGCAAAAGCATAACGAAGTCCGTATCTCTCGAGTTTTCTGGTTTGAACTAAGTGACTTGATAACCCAACCTAGACCCAATCAAGATTTCGACGATTACGTTTATGATTTCCAATTTGGAACACTTAGCGGTGACTATGTGGTCATTCCAGCTCGCATATTAGGCATCAATAACGATTTGCATATAAGCAAAGACATCAGTCTTTATAGAGGTATTTTTGCGGCAGAACGTAACATATCTATTTTTGGGCGACTATCTGAGCTTTTAGCTCATACCACTCCTATTGTGATTGGTGGAACCGCATCAGGCGCAATTCCGTGGTTGGTTTTCAGCGAGTTGCTGAAAAAATTTCCTAATACTCATGAATTGAACAATTATGCAAATGCTCGCGTTCATACAATTCTTGCGCAATACCTGGATGGAATGAAAGACGCTCGAGGCCGCTATGATGCTTACCTTCAAAGAAAGGCAACTCACAACGTTGTTAATCTCGACTTAGACGAGATTAAAAAGTTAGAAGTTGAAAAATACGTTCTTATCAGAAATCTCATTAAGGATGCTTTGCGTAATAAATTAAATTGGGCAGAGAGGGACTGGCAAGATTTAATGATTACTTTTGTGCTTCTTCTTTTTCCTAAGTACATCAGGGTTCTAGAGAACGTTACCATCCATGATTACTACAGCAATCCGGTTAAGAAGACGGACCGATACATCGACATCGCCCTGGTTGATGCCAATGGCAATATTGATGTTATAGAGATCAAGAAACCTTTCGATGACAAAATACTACGCAAAGGCGAGTACAGAGGAAACAGCATCCCTACAGCCGAATTGAGCGGCAGCATCATGCAGGCAGAAAAGTACCTATTTCACTTGTCAAAATGGGGGATCAAAGGCGAACAAGCTCTTACGAAACGTTATGAATCAATGTTGCCACCAGGCATGAGTATTCATATATCCAATCCAAAAGCTATTATCATTGTTGGGCGAGATCAGATTGGCGATGCCGATATGACGCCTCAGCAACAACTCGATTTCGAGGTCATCAAACGAAAGTACGCAAATATGATGGATATCATTACTTACGATGACCTTTTAAGAAGACTCGACAACACGATTTTAGCTCTTGAAAAATAAGCACCAAATTATGTATATACAAATATATATACATAATTCAATCATGCACACTCTTCTTACACTTAGTGTATATGCAGATGTATATACACTAAGTGTTATTTACTACTGATTCAGCCAGTGTTTTCAAGAAATCTTCGTTGTCACTCAGATACCCTACGGCCCTAAGAACTCGGGAACGAGATATGTTTTTTTGAGGCACTATCTCTTGAATCTTTTCTACAAGAATTGATAAAGCATCATCATCAAGACCTGTTAATCTGAGATTCATCTGCCTACCTGTCGTTATGTTTCTTTTCTCAACAACTCTTGTAACCCCCTTAGTGACGCGATCGCTTCTACTCATTTGAATGAACCTTAACCATTTCAATTAACTCTTTCGTGAGCTGCATGTAATCCTCACGTGGCCTGTCATTTGCAGCAAATAATGGGGAAGGTCTATGTTGTTCCGTTGCTTGTTTGAACAATTCGCTTACGCGGATCTCAGTTGAAGCAACTTTATAACCAGCCGCTTCAATGTGCCCGTTGATAGATTTTTGCATCTTAGAATGGGCTTTGTTTACTTTTGTCTTTACAAGTGTATATACAAAATTATCACTGCGTCTGATTTCACGAACAACCTGGAATAGGTCATCGATGCCTTTGACTGCTCGGCGATCCATATCGACAGGAACAACTATCAAATCGGTGATGAGCAGAGCGTTTTCGATGCTCAAGTCAATTGCAGGTCTTAGGTCAATCAAGATGAAGTCATAGGGGGCGATTAAACGCTTTATGCCATCATCGAGTATGGTGAGACGATGTCGAAAACGCTCTGCGCTTCGAGCTTCGACAGCGAGAGTTATATCCGCTGGGATAATTGATAGATTAGAGATAGGTTCGTCACCATCGAGAGCTGTATAGACGATTTTATTGATATCAAACTTCGGGTCTTCGAAAAGGTCTGTAATTGTATAGTCTTCTTCTCCTCGGCCGAGGTCATCACTCATGTTCCCTTGGTGATCCAGATCGATTACCAATGTTTTATATCCTAGCTCGGCCAAACAGCATCCAACTGCGATACAACTCGTTGTTTTTCCGACGCCGCCTTTACTGTTAGCGAACGAGAAAATATAAGGCTTTTTCATTTCATCACCATGTATACGCAAATGTATATACACATTAAGATGGACTATTTACAAAGTCAATATGTATATTCAAATGTATATACAAAAATGTGATCTTAAATGCCAAAGCCTCTTTGTATCACCATAGTTCTGAGCAACGCATTTAGACCATCACTGCCAAAATTCACTATCGGGTTTAACCCCGATAATCTCATGCCAGATCATGACCTTTTTCCGGTCAGCACCATTAATTGATAACTTACCGTCATAATCTTTTAGTGCTTGCTGGTAGGCCCGTAGCGTAGCAATGCAGGATCTTGCCCAATCTCCTTCAGCAGCACTTCCTTTCGTCACATGAGGCCTATTAGGAAGGCGAGGGCGTAAAGGTTTGGAGTGAGAAATAAAACCTGGCGGTTGCTCTTTTTCATCGATGTAATTGAAAACCACGGAATCAATCTTCCGACCACGTTTTTTCAATTCATAGACAACACTAATTTTTGTATGAGCGTTAATCATGTCAACAGCGGGATCGAGAACGCGACGCCGGAAATCATTCAATTCAGGGTATTTTCCGAGCAGGCCGGTACGCTCTTTCATCCAGTCCAGCGTCAGGGGGTTTGTTGAGATGACACCGTTCGCGTTCTTACTATTAGTCAGTTTGCGGAATTTGAACAACCAGGAATAAAGCCTGAAAGCAAATGGAGACTCCAGCTTAACCATCTCCACCAGATTCATCTGGGTAAACTCATTCCGCAACTCATAAAGATAATCCCTAACGGTATCCGAAAAGCGCAGAGTGATGTCGCTAGAGTTTCCAGAGGCGCCGTATGTAATGGAAGAAAACCAGAAACGCTGCACTTTGTTGATACGCTGCTTGGCTTCGTTGTATTCGTAAGTGATGATTGGCTTTCGAGCAAGGGAGTTAACGGCGGTTTTAATCTGCTCGTAACTGCTTTCCCCCAAAGAGAACATGTCCTTATATTCCTTTGCGTATAAGGTATATTCCCCTTCAGGCTGAGGATTTCTGCTATCAACTTTAGTCAATGCAAGGTATAGCAATCTCATCTCGATCAAGGTGATATCAAAAGCGCCCTCAATCAGTTGGTTCGCTTGCGTAACGATGTTGTCTTTACTGACTCGCTCCATCACTTCGATTCCTATTCAAAATAAGCATACCGATGCTAACCGACTTAAAACAAGGACTCAAATTTTATTTGTCGGGGTTTTACATTAAATCTGTCGGGTTTTGAGCATAAGGAGAGCCCAGTCACAACTGGTGTGTTAGCAGGAACACTAAATCTGTCGGGGTTTAAGAACACAGCGCACCTACTTTTAGAAGTTATCCACACCAGATCTGTCGGGGTTTTACATTAAATCTGTCGGTACTAAGCATTAAATCTGTCGGGGATATGTATTTTCTAAAGCATTAAATCTGTCGGGGTATAGCATTAGATCTGTCGGGGTTTTACATTAAATCTGTCGGTACTAAGCATTAAATCTGTCGGGGTAACACACTAAATTTGTCGGGGTTTAGGTTCGTAATAGATTGAATTGAAATAAGTTTCCCATGCTAAAAAGAAAGGAAATGAAAGGAAACTTATATGTAATATAGAAGGATCTTTTTTAGAAAAAGAAAAAAGAAAAACAACGGCTAACGCGCTTTGCTTGTTTTTATAAGCTTAATCAAATTAGGGACTTTGATTGTACTTTAAAGGATCTACTAAGATCTGATCCTTTACCCCATGATGCCTGGTTAGCTCTGTAACGGTTTAACTCTCATGAAGCAATGAAGTTGCTCATGGAGGGCAAGATAGAGTACTGGAAGGGCGATAGAATCGTTTTAAGAAATAAGTTTGCACAGCAATACTCACTTGCCAGAGTGCTATATAGTGGTACACTTAGTGCTACTAAGTAGCACTAATGAGGACACACAATGCAAACTGTAAAAGTTCGCCAACAAGGCGGAGCCATGATCGTGACTATTCCCCGCGAATACGCAGCTGCAGCCGGTTGGGCCGTAGGCACAGAAATAACAGTTAAACGTCAAGGAACCGAGTTGAGTTTTGCACCGGCAACTCGCAAGGCACGCGGCACTTTTACTGTGGATGAACTGTTAAGCCAGATTGACCAAGGAGAAATTGCAGCGTTGAATGACGATGTGAGGGAATTCTCAAACGTTGAATCTGTTGGTAAGGAATATTGGTAATGGCTCAAGGAAGAATTCCGCAACGTGGTGATATTTGGCACTTTGACCCGAACCCAATTGTAGGTCGTGAACTGAAAGACAAACACTACTGTATAGTAATTACAGTAGAGAAGCTCAACAACGCACTGGGTGTGGCTATATGTTGCCCGATATCTACTGTTGCTGCCGGTGCCAGATCCGCTGGTGTCACCGTTGCAGTAGGCCCAATGGATACAGAACGTGGAGATTTACGCGGAGTTGTTCTATGCCACCAGGTTCGAGCTTTAGATTTGAATGGAAGGGGTGCAACGTTCGAAACTGTAGCAGAAGAAGGATTAATGCAGGAGGTGATTTTTAAATTAACTAATCTTATTGATCCTCAGTGAGCGTATTTACTTTAAAAAACATCGTTCTGGACATGTATTCATTATTAAATAACTATATGTTAATTGGAGATAAAAATGAAAAGTTTTGAGATTTTTGTGCGACTTACGATAACCTTCAGTTCCGTCAATTGATTGAAGATGAGTTTATGCTAAAGGATGATTCACTTAGTGAAGAACAAGCTAACTTATTGGTTAATAAACTAGATGGAAAAAACATTATCCCTAGACTCACTGTATTAAATGAGAATAGGCAAATGGATGAAGAGTACGTAAAAGAATTGAATGAAATAAATGAAGATATTTTACACTCGTTAACCGATATCGGGGTGAAAAATTCAGATTTTAAAGGGACGGAAATAGTTGGTCTTGAAGGGCTTGATTTCAGTAAGATGTTGAATTTATTGAAATCAATAGAAAATAAAATTGATGATGATAAAAAATCTGATGATGATACAAAATAGCAGATATGGAAATTGATAAATATGGAATATATAAAAACAAAATCCAGGAACTATTTGATGAAACCTGCATTTCACTAAAAGAATTAGATGACTGCCATAATGGTAAAGAACAACTGCATGATGCGGAAAGTAAAATACGTAATTTATTCAATGAGTTAGATTTTATTTCCGCTCGTGCTTGTTCATTGTATGATACTGATGAACATGAAGTTGGTAAATGGTTTGCTGATAGTAGCAAAGATGCATTTTCTGCCTTAGTTGTATTCTGCAGAGTATCTAAAAAGAGTGAACCAGATAACGCATATCTCCCATCTGAAAAAGCATTTTCGAGTATGCAACGATTGATATCTCTTTACTTACCTAAAGAACAGGTTGATGAGATATCTCGGGAGTTAGCTAAGTCTAATATTCCTACTGTAGGTTTCAAGGAAAAAGTAAAATTTAGAATGACTAAATCCACTGAGAAGTTAATATCATATTTTAGTTGTACGATTCTTCTAGTATCCATTTTTATAATCGCACTATTAATTCCATACCCAAGCCAATTTCAATATACAATATTCAGAATTATAATATCGTTGGCTGCAGGTGGCATTGCGGCATTCTTTACTGGTTTCCTTACTGTCGAGTGGTCTAATAAAATCAAAGCAGGAAATGGATTTGGGGTATTCATAGTCGTCTACCTTATTGCTCCAGCAGCAATGGAAATGAATTAGTTATTACAATAACGACCGCTGAGGGTTTTATTATCTAAGCGGTCTTTAAAAGTTCATATGCTTCTATATATTGCATTCAACCACATTTCGAAAAATGCTTATTTGATACTGATTGAACAACACTTTGGTTTACCAGGTTTAAAAGCAACATTGAACGTGATTCTCCATCAACCTCCTGGAAAATAGCTTCCAGCCCTTCAAAAGTCCCTTCGGTAAGCAGCACCTTGTCACCGTTTTGTATCGCAAATTCCTCACTACTTTGATGATCTGGAATACGTACCATTAACTCGTTCATAAAATTGTCGGCCAGAGTGGCCGGCTTGTTTCCAAAACGCACAAAGTGACTTACACCTCTTGTTGCCGCAAGAGTCGTCGTGTGAATGATTTCTGGGTCAAATTTCACGAACATGTAATTTGGGAAGAGTTGCTCGACGCCGTGTTTGATTTTCCCCTTTACCAGGAGTTGACCTTCAATAACCGGATTAAAGCAATGGACATTCTGATTTGTTAAATGTACCTGTGCTCTACTGGACTGACCACTTTTACAATAAAGCAAATACCATGCTGCGCTCATAGTAACTCCGCTGAATTAAATGCTGTATATAATTACATTTTTAAATGTATACCCAAATGAAACGATACTAATCATAGCTAAAATTGATAAAAGACACTACCTAAATGACACAGCTCATTGTGATATAACCTTAATGACACATTAAGGGGCATTTATGTATATTTTCGGGTACCTCCGAGCTTCAACTAAAAGTCAGGATGCTAAACGGGCACAAAAGCGGATGAAATCATTCGCGGAAGAGAACGGATACCGTGTTGCAGCCTGGTACATAGAAAATGAGTCAGGCGCGTCACTCCAGCGTCCAGAGTTAATAAGATTGTTAGAAGAGGCAGATAAGGGGGATGTCATCCTTATCGAGCAGGTTGACAGGCTTTCACGCTTATCCGAGGAAGACTGGGGAACGCTGAAAGCCATCATCAATGAAAAGCAGCTCGCAGTAGTGAGTCTTGATTTACCGACTAGCCATATGGCTTTGAGCGGGAAGGGCGGCAGCGACTTCACTGGTGCAATGCTCAGGGCCATCAATGGCATGATGTTGGACATGCTGGCCGCAATTGCAAGAAAGGACTACGAAGATCGGCGCCGGCGACAAAAGGAAGGTATTGAAAAAGCAAAAGCTGAGGGCAAGTTTCATGGGCGAAAGGCCAACCAGCCTCTGCATATGCTGATTCTAACATTACGAGAAAGTGGAAAAAGCCTGGCAGATGTTTCCCGAATGAGTGGTGCCTCATTAAGTACTGTAAACCGAGTCTGTAAGAAAAAACGCGAAGAAGGTGAATAGATGCTGATCGGGCAGGTGAGGGCGATTCCGGGTTATTTTGACAGAATGTCACCCTTCAATATGGATATGCTGAAATGTGTGGCTCTGGTAGCCATGTTGATAGACCATGCAAATGATATTCTGTTATCACCTTCAAGCCCTATGTTTTACGCAGTCGGTCGTATGGCCATGCCGCTGTTTGCACTTGTTTTTGCTTTTAATATGGCAAAACAGCCCACGCGAGCTCAGGAACTGGCGAACCGGCAATGGAAGTGGGCTGCTATTACCCAACCTTTTTTTGCCTTTGCCTTTTATGATCATCAGCCCTGGTTTGCGTTGAACATTTTGTTTGTCTTTGCCGTATGCAGCCAACTGGTCGCCTGGGTCTATCCCAGGACACATTATTGCTGGATGAAAAGTATTCTTCTTATCACAATCTTCGCATGGCCACTCTCACTTGCCAGTTATGGCTTAGTAGGCATTGCCTTTGTGTTGATCTCAGTTCTGATGTTAGCCAGCGTCACGCCAGGAAAGGCATTACTACTTGTTTGGCTTATATCACTGATCAGTTTAAATGCTGCATCTTTAATGGTTGCATCACTGCTAAAAGTGGTCGTTTTCGCAATTATTCCCACGCTGTGTTTACCACTATTTATGCTAACTTTAGTGGATAACACTAAAAAGAAAGATAAACGCATTTTACCGAGACAAACTTTCTACTGGATATACTGCGGACATCTTCTTATATTCGGCATAGTTGCAGTTTTAATCAGAGCTGGGATTATTTGACAAAAATCCAAAAGGAGACTGATGTTACCCACCGCCGCATTGCCGGGCACGCCCACTCAACTTAGTGAATTAGTTCCCGGCTTCCTTAGGATTTAGAGCACCCCCAACTGCCGCGAGTCGTTGTCGAGGTCTAAGTGAACGGGCAGTTGGTCCGGGCATTTGTTTAGGCCGGCTACAGTGTTTCATAGCGGAGGTCTGGGTCAGTTTTAGCAGTTTGGGTAATATGGGCGTAAACCCCAATACGTGAAAAGAGCATTGGTCAGTCTCTGCGTAAACCCAACCAGTGAAAAGTAAGCGCACGGAAGAAGGCTGGTCGGGAAAGTTGCCAAACTGCAGATCCATAGAAAAGGAGAAGGAATCCCCCAAAGCGGCTCTGCTGCCATAACAAATTATGGCAGAGCAAGAGAAAAACCTAATACATCAGCGAAAATATATAAACATAGAATCTATTTATTAGTGCTATGTATTCTTTAGAAGAAATATATAAAATTCAGCTACTATTACAGGGAGAATGCCATTAATTATTTTCATATTCATAAAATGGCCAGTTGCATATCTCGGAGACAAGTGACAGATAAAGTCTGTGATACGTCCAGCTTCAATTCTGTTCGTAATAATAAAATTAAAAGTGGCGAATTTATCCTCTCTTAAGCGAGTTGATTTTTTTCAATAACGGCGTTGCCGCAAAAAATCCACCTTTGATGATTTCATCATTTTTATTAAAAATAACTGATTATTTTTTACTTCCTCAGTGTGCGCTAAGTGTTCACCTGTAGATTTTCCATTACGCAAACAGATGCGCAACTCAGGAGAATTAATATGAAACGCTTCATTCAGCTTTCCGCATTGACGTTAGTTCTGGCCTCCTTGGGAACCAGTGCCTTTGCCAGCATGATGAATGCCGCTACACCTTCATCAGGTATGTCGCACTCGCAGGTTTCACTGACCTGCCCCAAAATCCTGCTCCATTCAGAAACAGAATTCCGGCATGATAATGACTCCCCTGAACGGAGGATGTGCCGATGAAAAAGTCACGATTCACCGAAGAGCAGATTGTTTTTGCCCTGAAGCAGGCTGAACTGGGTACGTCAGTGCCGGACGTCTGTCGCAAGCTGGGCATTTCGGATGCCACTTTCTATACGTGGCGTAAAAAATACGGCGGCATTTCTCCTTCGGAGCTGAAGCATATGCGGCAACTGGAAGAGGAAAATCTGCGGCTGAAGAGGCTGGTTGCGGATCTGAGCCTCGACAAGGCGATGCTGCAGGACGTGCTGGCAAAAAAGAGCTGACGCTGGCATGGCTGCGCGAATGGGTCAGGGATTTGCAAGCCCGCTACGGTGCCAGTGAGAGACAGGTCTGTTTTGCGCTGCGGGTCAGCCGCAGCTCGTTTCGATATCGTTCTGTGGCCGCCGACGACAGCGCACTGCGGCTACGTATCCATGAGATAACCGAAACCCGGGTTCATTACGGGTACCGCCGGGTACACGTGATGCTCAGGCGGGAAGGCTGGCCCGATAATCACAAAAGAATCTACCGCCTCTACTGTGAGCAGGGTCTGTCGCTGCGCCTCAAACGGCCACGCCGCAATAAATCGGCCCAGCGCCGACAACCGCAGCCTCAGGGTCTGTATCCGAATCACGTCTGGGGCATGGATTTTGTCTCTGATGCGTTGTTTGACGGGCGACGACTGCGTCTGCTGACGGTTATCGACCTGTACACCCGCGAATGCCCGGGGATCTGCGTGGGGCAGAATTTGCGTTCAACAGAAGTGGCAGAAATGCTGAATAGTATAGCGCTCAGAAGTCCTTTACCTCAGTTGCTAAAAACCGATAATGGTTCTGAATTTGCAGGGAAAATGCTGGACAGATGGGTGTACGAAAGAGGCATCAGAATCGACTTCTCACGCCCGGAACACCGACGGACAATGCGACGGTGGAGTCCTTCAACGGCAGGTTACGGCAGGAATGTCTGAACGAGAACTGGTTTATGTCTTTGGAGGATGCACGGTGCAAAATCGAGGCCTGGCGCATACACTATAACCAGAGGCGTCCCCATTCTGCGCTGGGCTGGATGACCCCGTCAGAATTTGCTGAGAAGTCTGCCGGTTGCCAGAATACACAACCAACATGAAGCCGGTAATTCCTGATTATGACTGGATCATATTCTGGGTCAGGGTCAATCATGCCGGAATTCTGTTTCTGAATGGAGCAGGATTTTGGGGTAGGGTCACACTTTGGCTTATATCGCTGCTGAGTTTAAACGCTGCGTCTTTGATGATGGCCACAATATTTGAGGTAGTAGTTTTTGCCTTGATTTCCACTTTCTGTTTACCAATTTTTATACTCGCATTAACCGACAGTGCAAAACAAACGGGAAAGCGATTTTTGCCCCAACAAGCTTTCTACTGGCTGTACTGCGGGCATTTGCTCATATTCGGAATGGTTTCTGTTTATTTCGGGAAGTGTAGTATTTGATATTAAAGAACAATGATGCAGGTATCCTTACATTAAGAACGATATCTTACAATTCCAGACAGAGAAATTTTGTCGAGAAATAAGACGTACAAGATATTTAAAACTCTATTTTAAAGTTGACTTTGAAAAATAGAGTGAATATTAAAGCAATGTTGGCATGTTAAAAACTTACCCGCAACAGTGTAATACAAGATAATTATTATAAAAAATTGAAACAGGCCTGCCGTATCCGCAGGATATGCAGATACGGCAGGTCAACATTATTTACATGCCTCCAGGTCTGACATCTGTTTCTCATCCGGCAAACCGACTATTTGTTGCAGTTGATTTTTATGATTGAGATAATAAATAGCTGGTGTACCGTTTGCACCCAACTCCTCCATTAATTTCTGGTTAAACTGTATTTCTGATAAAACAGATTTTGAGTTCTTTTCAGGAAGAACTGGCTGGCTTTTTCCATTCGAAAGCTCAAAGTCCGTCCATACTTTTGTTGGGTTGGAAGCCGAAAGGATAGCGGCAGCATAACGGCCACTGTCCGGCTTAATAATCCCAACTAACTGGGTTTTAAGAGATATTTTACTATCCTTTATTGCCGGCTGCGCATTTTCCCAGAACTTTTTACAATATGGGCAGAATGGGTCAGCAAATACAACGACTTTACAGCCGGCCTGTTCACTGCCTTCTTTAATACCTGGAGCAGAGGTCAGGCGCTTCCACATTTCCTGTCCTGCAGGTACATATATTTCTTCATTAATAATCTGTTCACTGAGATTATTCCCATTTTCATCATACATATATCCAGATATCGCATGTTTTTTATCCGGAGTTAGGTATATGGTCAGCCCCGTCCCCTGATATTTACCTATCCATCCTTGTACGCCGCCCGGCGCAGAAAAAGGTTTAATGATTTCTATTCCCTTGGTTTCCAGTTGTTTAATTGCGGGAGGAAGGGTTGTCTGAGTTTCTGCCTGCGCTGCAGTGCTGGCCAGTAATGTTATAAGGGGGATCAAGTATTTATTCATTATGAGCTCCGGTTCGTCGGGTTTTAGTGGTATCTGAACTGCGTAGTAAACTCAGCAGTTGATGCTTATCAAGAAGAGGCGGCAAAAGTTCTCCCTTCGGCCTCTGGGGAGTAAACAAGGCGTTGAAAGGAATGCCGATGGCTCCGTTTCGCTTGAGAAATTCTTCGATTTGTGGGGACGGTCGACTCCAGTCTCCTTTAAGGGCAACGACATCAGCACGGTTCAATTCATCTTCTATGTCAACTGAGTTTAGAACCAGAGCTTCATTAACCTTGCAGTTGATGCACCAATCGGCGGTGATATCAACAAATACACGCTTGTTTTCAGCCAGCGCATGATCCAGCAGAGCCTGGCTGAAAGGTCGCCAGTTGACGGATGAGGTGGAAGTATGTTGCGCAGCCGGAGGTGAAACGGCATAGATTATACCGGCAGCAAGAAAACCCAAGGCAAGTAGATAAAAAAGGCGACTTAACTCTTTGTAAACCCGGGCACAGCTGTATAAAAATGCTGTTAGCATAATCACTGCTGACCCGATTACCCACCGAATACCGACTGAAGGTATCAGCAATGAAAGCAGCCACAAAGTGGACAACATCATAAGAGTAACCAGCAGAGTTCTGAACAGGTTCAGCCAACTGCCGGGTCTGGGAAAATATGCCGAAATCCGCGGGATAGCACTGATCAGTAACCAGGGAAGACTCATCCCGATACCAAGCGCTATGAAAATGATCCACAGCTGCCATAAAGGTGCGGCCAGGGCAACAGTTACCGCAGTGCCAAGAAAGGGCGCTGTGCAGGGTGTGGCCAATAATGTTGCGAACATACCTTCACAAAAACTACCTGCAACGCCTACTCCCCCTGTTGTTGCCAGACGCGTAGATAGGGCGGATGGCAATCTCAACTCTGCAATACCCGCCAGGCTGAACCAAAATAACCATGTCACTAATACCATAAAACCTGTAAACCAAGGGCTCTGAAACTGGAAACCCCATCCAACCCATCTCCCCGATAATCTGATAATCGCTATCAAGGTCGCTAGCAGTATGAAAGAAGTAATGATACCCGCAGCGGTAGCCAAAAACCTTTTGCGGATATCGTTTGTATCGCAATCATGCGAAGAGGTCAGGAATGCTAGCTTCATGCCTAATACGGGTAACACACAGGGCATGAGATTAAGAATGAATCCCCCAGCAAGAGCGGAAAGAAGGGTCTGCCACCAGGTAAAAAATGCAGTGGGATGCTCCTTTACCTTAGCGGTTATTTGCTGGCTGAGATCACCATCTGCAATTACCGCAGACAGATTCTGAATATTTGAAGTCTGTATGGGTTCTCCCCAGTTATTTCGTAGGGTAAGCAAGACCTTAAGCTGATTGCCTTCTGTGTGTATTTCGGGTGCTGAATACAATGCGTTTTCGGGATCATCAACATAGAATGAAGGAGTGTTCCATGGTGTGGGCTTATGTGCATATACAGTGAGTGTCGTACCGCTCGTCTCTGCGCGGTCAACGATAATTTGACCTTCACTGGAGGGCACATGAGTCAGAGCCTGCGTCCAGCTACTTTCGAATTCATCTGTTGCAATCTGATCCGGATATAAACGAAATTTCCAGCGAGTGTTGAGACATACATTACTGCATGTTGCGAGCATCAGAGTTCCTGTCAGCTCGCCACCCAGTTGGTTTGTTTTCACTTCAAGTGGAAACGTCACCTGTTTTTTATAGCCAACAGTGGTAAAGCCTGCAGAATCAAACTGTTCAGGTTTCGGCCAGTGCCAGATGGTCTTGGCCCCTGAATCCCATATAATCTCAGGGGCTGCCCCACCTTCGCCAGGCGATCGCCAGTATGTTTTCCAGCCATTTTCAAGACGGACATCAAGCAATACCCGTGTATAACCCTGTTCCACCTGGCTACTGCGAAATCTGATATCCGTATGCGGGTTTTTTGCATTATGTATCCAGCCGCTGTCATCAGCCTGTGCGGCAGACAGTAAGGCCATCAGGAGAAACAAACTCCTGAAAAGAATTGTCATCACTTTATCTCCATTGAATAAGTTAAACGCCGTGAGAACGGGTTTACTTATTCGCGGAAGACACAGTTAACGATATGGATTTTTGACGGGTAAAGAGGTGGGATAATGTCCTGCATGGATACTGCAACAGACTTTTTCATCAAGGTTACGAAGAGTATAAGCAGGCAGAATGAGGCTATTAAGCTGTCAAAGAAGAGTGGGACCGCAGATGTAAGAGAATGAGCAGAAAGGTGACAGGGCGATAAGTCAGACGCTGAGTGTGATATTTCATCAGATAACGACTGATGTTCAACAATCTCAGATGTGAACGCTAACTGATGTAACATTGTTACACGTTGTGACACACAGACCAACATGATGGCACAGGTCAATATAAGGAGTGCCACTCCTCTTAAGTAACGTGATTTTTCATAGTGGTTTGAGCGCGTCATTTTCATCCGATAGAGCATAAAGATATATGGAGAACAGGCAAGCTCTCATTTGTAAAAGCATTACCCTGAAACAAATTGGACAGTTGCCTGTTTTGGACTGACATGAAACAGCTATGCTTCAGGACAGTGGGATGATCTATTGATAAGCTCGCTTTTTCGTTCTCTGATTATAGAGGCATCAGACTGTAACCCTGCTGTTCAAGCGTAGTGATCGTCGTAAGTGCAGAGAGAGAAGTTATTACTGACTTATCGATTTCTGAATAATCAAAATGATGTTCAGCCACCGCTTGTCCACACACTGTGACTTTTACACCAGCACGCTTTAGTTTTTCAAGAAGATCAGTATTGGGATTAGCGACGCCAAAATGCTTCTGATACGCCTCACGGCTGAGAGCGAGTGATGTCGCATCTCCCGACGCAACGACCACAAACAACAGATGGGACAATGGCACGCCAGAGGCAACATACAGGTTAACCGTTCGTGCGACATGATCGAGTGAAGGATTAATTACATTCGCGTTATTACCGCTTTTGGTAAGCGCAAATACTACTTTGTAGTGCTGATTTTTTTCAGGTTTAAACGCTGCATCCGGCAAGAAATGAATTTTCCCATATCCCTGAATTTCAGGGGTTGACCAGAATGTAGGTGAAGGTGAACCTTCGGCAGCAAAAGCCATGCTGCTTATCAAGCCTGCAACTATTATAAACCCTCTGATATTTACGAGATGCCTGATCATGTTGTTTAACCTTTCGCGAATAGTATCATATTTTCTCAGAAAACTCGTCTCCGCCATGTTTGCCTAGCGTATTCTGAGAGTACATAAATGAGGTTTACATAAGCCTTTAAAGTCAGTGTGAATTGTTATCACAGCAGGATATACAAGCCTAAGCCCTAGACTCAGCCCGCTGGAAAATATACATACCTGTCAGCATAGAAATAAAGAAAACCACACCCTTGAGGTTTGCGCTTCCGAGTAATACCAGTGCTGGCCCCGGGCAAATACCAGCCAGTCCCCACCCAATTCCAAACAGCACGGCTCCGGTCACCAATCGTATATCGACTCTGTTTGCTACAGGGAGTGACATTTTCTCCGCATAGACGGGCTGTGCGCCTTTTTTCACCCAGCGAAACGCAAAAAAACTGACGATGATGGCACCCGCCATCACAAACAACAGCGAAGGATCCCATAATCGTGAAACATTAAGAAATCCGATGACCTTCTCTGGCTCGGTCATACCGCTGATAAGTAATCCGAACCCAAATATAAGTCCAGAAAGCATCGAAATAAGTATCTGCATGTTGAACCTCAAAGTTACACGTTAGTCAGGCATACCTTTTAACCAGACGGTAATCATGCCAACCAAAAGAAACAGAAATGTCGCCACCAGCGAACGTACTGAAAGTCGGGCTATGCCACAGACACCGTGTCCGCTAGTGCAGCCAGATCCAAGGCGAGTTCCAATCCCAACAAGAAGTCCTGCGGTAATCAGAACTCCCCATGAAGTTCTTATGGAGCCGTCAGGAAGTGGGCTAAATAAGCGGTACAGTACTGGTGAAAGTAGCATGCCGATGATGAATGCTAGCATCCATCCTTTTTTTCTCACCGCTGGATTAAGCAGGTTTCCGATAATACCGCTGATGCCTGCTATGCGTCCGCAAAACAGCAATAAAATACAAACGGCCAACCCGATTAAAATGCCACCGGCGAGGCTATGTAATATTGTCAGATGTGTTGAATCAATTATCATCGAGTGCCTTTCCTAACAGGAGTGACTCCGCCAAATTCAGAAACGGTTAAGAGGAATTTTAAGATAAGCATTTCCGTCTGCCTCTGGCTCAGGCAGATTTCCTCCGTTGATATTAATCTGGAGTGCCATGAGCATCAGGTCAGGAAGTGGTAGCGTAGCATCGCGCTCATTACGCTTGTTAATAAACTGCTGGCGATCGATGTTTACCAGAAAAGAATTAATTTCTTTTTGTTCCCTGATGGTGCTTTCACACTGAGCTTCTCGCCCATCCTTGCGGTAATCATGACCTGTAAACAATCGCGTGTCAGATGGCAGGGCCAAAATACGTTGTATTGTGTTCCAGAGGTCTTCAGCATTCCCGCCTGGGAAATCAGCACGTGCAGTTCCACTGTCTGGCATAAACAGAGTGTCGTGAATAAAGGCACTGTTGCCTATATGATAGCTTATAGAGGCCAAGGTATGACCCGGAGAAAAAATGACTTCGCCGCGCAGGTTACCTGTATAAAAAAGGTCTCCATCCTTAAATAATGCATCCCAAATTGCTTCGGGAGCGCGTAAATAGGGCATATGATACAAGCTCTTCCATAGCGCCTGAACACCACTTACCTTTTCGCCCATCGCAGTTGGCGCGCCGGTCTGCTCTGACAGCCAGGCTGCGGCAGAAAAGTGATCGGCGTGAGGATGGGTATCGAGAATCCAGGCAACCTGCCATTGCTTTTTGTGAATAAAATTAAGAATTCCCTGCGCCTGCTCATAAGAGACAGTCGCGGACTGACGATCAAAGTCCATAACCGGATCAATTATGGCGCAGCGCCCACTTTCAGCATCAGCGATAACATACTGCATACTACCGCTTCCAGGCTCATAAAAATGATGGACTTCAGCTTCCGGACTATGTAACTGACGACTGGCATACCAGTTTAAAGCTTTATCAGCATCGGATCCGAGCGTGCTGCACTTCTGGCGAAAATCCGCTTCATTGATCAGACCTTCATTCAGCTCATACAACAAGTAAAGCGCAACGGAGCGAGAACCAGAACGACAGTGGGCCAGCGTTTTATTCGCTTTACGGATAAGCCTGTTAAACGTGTACACCGTTTCCCAGGTCAGAGAATCAAACGTAAAAGGCAGGTAGAAATATGCAATTCCTTGCTGCTCAGCCAACGCCTTCTCCTCAGAGTGAACGAGAAATCCACCTTCTTCTTGGTCAGGGCGGTTATTGAGGACAAGATCATATCCCTGTTCAGCTAAGGTAAGGAACTCCTGCTCATTAAGCACATCGGAAAATGATATTTTTTCATTCAGATGTCGAATTTTCATTATTTACTCCATTATTATCTCAGAGGTTTTTGGTGAGCATATACAGAGCCATCACAATCAACATGGCCGAAAAAATGAGGTTAATCATTTTTTCATTTTTTTTAAGCCGGTTTGCTAGTCTTACTCCGATAGTTCCTCCTATCACCCCACCCAGTATGATGAGAACGGTGGTTACGGGCTCAACCTTATCTGCCAGCGCATAACTGATACTGGTCGAAATACCCATTGCGAAAACAACCATCAGTGAGGTTGCAATAGCTTCCAGCATAGTGAAACCAAAAAGCCAGACCAGTAGCGGAACAACAAGAAAGCCGCCGCCAATGCCCAGAAAACCTGCCAATATGCCCACTATAAACACTGCTGAATAAGAGGTTATAAAATGAGGCGAGGTATGGCTCAACGAGGTTGTGGCTGTCGAAGTCTGTCGGGACTTATTTAACATCACAAATGCAACGACTAGCATAAGAACTGAAAACGGCAAAAGCAGATACTGACCGCTGACCATTTTGCCCAAGGATGCGCCAAAACCAGCCCCAGCGACGGCGACAAGGGAAATTATGGTTCCGGTTTTCCATCGTACATTGCCCCCGGAAGCATGCGTGAAAAGGTTAATCAGTGCACTTACGGCCACCGCCATTGCGCTGGTTCCTATCACCATATGGGCATCTTTCATTTTAACGAGATAAAGTAAAAGGGGGACGCATACGACCGAGCCTCCACCACCTGTCAATGCAAGAAGAAAACCTACAATCATCCCCGTCAGTATTAGCAGGCTTATGGATGCTGCGGACAAGCCGGCCAGTTCGTTTAAAATCATATTGCTTCCCGCAGTGAGCTGTTTACGTATTACAAGGGCGCATGAAAGAACTGTCAAGCCACATATTCCATATAGTTATTAGATATTCCAAAATAGTATAAAAAATTTTCTTCATAACTATTCGGTCTAACAACCGCCTATTTTTATATAACCATCTGCTCTACGCTTATTTCAAAGGGGGAGCAAATGTCACATGAAAAAAACAGTAAAAATATCCGGCTAGTGGTCATCGGTGGAGGCTCTGCGGGGATTGGCGTAATCGCCAGTATTCAGAAACGGCTGCGTAATGTATCTATCACTTTGATTGAGCCGCGGGAAAAGCATTATTACCAGCCAGCCTGGACGTTGGTTGGCGGAGGACTCTACGATATTGACAAAACACAAAAGAACATGAGAGAGGTGATACCTGCAGGTGTTGAATGGGTTAAAGATGTGGTTCAGAAAGTATCTGCTAAAACCAACACAATTGAGACAGCCTCAGGTAAATGTATTCCTTATGATTACCTGATTGTTGCTTGCGGCCTGACCTTACGCTGGGATTTGATTGAAGGTCTTCAGGAGACGTTAGGGAAAAACGGCGTAACATCAAACTATCGTTTCGACCTGGCCAGTTATACCTGGGAGCTTGTGAAAAAGCTTCAGAGTGGTAACGCTGTATTTTGTCAGCCACCAATGCCGATTAAGTGTGCGGGTGCCCCACAGAAAGCATTATACCTGTCTTGCGACCACTGGACGCGCTCTGGTGCACTTGAAAATATTAATGTTTCATTTTGTCTGGCTGGCCAAGCAATATTCGGTGTGCCTCAATTTGTTCCACCTCTTAAAGCTTATCTGGATAAATACGGCGCGCAGGTCAACTTCGGTCGTACGCTTACGCGCGTCAATGGCGAAGGTAAGCTGGCTACCTTTTCAGTTTCTGATGCAGAGGGAACAATTACAGAAGAAACCCTGCCCTTTGACATGTTGCACGTTGTCCCACCGCAGACCGCGCCGGACTTTATTAAAATCAGCGGATTGGGTGATGCCAACGGATGGTGTGAGGTGGACCAATATACTTTGCAACATCAGAGTCGAAAAAATATATTTTCGCTGGGCGACTGCTGTTCCGCACCTAACTCAAAAACGGCCGCTGCAGCTCGTAAACAGATAGTGGTAGTTGCAGAAAATCTCCGCAATGCCGTGCTGGGAAGGGAGCTGGCTGCTCGTTATGACGGATACGGTTCATGTCCACTTACTGTCGAACGTGGGAAGGTCATATTGGCAGAGTTTGGCTACAACAACAAACTTATGCCTACATTTCCTTTGAATGCTACCCATCCAAGCCGTCTGGCATGGTGGCTAAAGGTCTGGTTTTTGCCGAGGTTCTACTGGGCAGGTATGCTTCGCGGCGTGGAATGGTTCGCAAAGAGCAAGGTTTGACGTGATTGGTTTTTTCAAGGAACAGCCGGCACGTGAATTGAAACTTCTGGTTTCTTTACCGGCTGCCCCGATACTATCAGGGTCTGATATAGATGGCTCCGTTACGCTGCTCTTCTATAATGTAAATGACCGCTGCCGGAACAATAGTAAACTGGTTTGATATCCTATCAGTAGGAATGTTATTAGCTTTCATTGTGTTATGGCAAAGTATTAAATCAATCTCTTGTCTGCCCGTCAGTTCATCGGGTATCACTTTATCAAGAACATCAGCTACAGCATTTGCATTGAAAACAATCTGAATGCGGCAGGGGTGACCAATGCCTTTAAGGATGTTTTTGGCATTTGAGAAGGCGTTCTCAATTCTTAACTTGTCAGGGACATGCAGTAAAACATTCATATATCACCTTTGTTGCAATAATTACTAGAATAATAAGTGTACATCCTCATTTTACCACTCCTACTTCATTTATTTAGAAATTAGAGGTAAGTAATGTTTGGAATTGATGCCTTTCATCTGGCGAGGATACAGTTTGCTTTTACTGTGTCTTTTCATATTATCTTTCCGGCCATCACTATCGGTCTCGCCAGTTTTCTAGCGGTGCTCGAAGGTATGTGGCTGAAAAGCCGCAATGGTACCTATCGCGATCTCTATCATTTCTGGTCAAAAATATTTGCCGTAAATTTCGGGATGGGTGTGGTATCAGGAATTGTCATGGCGTACCAGTTCGGAACCAACTGGAGCGGATTTTCTCAGTTTGCAGGCAGCATTACCGGCCCACTGTTGACCTATGAAGTGTTAACTGCATTCTTCCTGGAAGCAGGGTTTCTGGGGGTAATGTTGTTTGGTTGGAACCGTGTTGGCCCGGGCCTGCACTTCTTTGCAACTTGTATGGTAGCTTTGGGAACCCTTATCTCAACCTTTTGGATCTTGGCATCTAACAGCTGGATGCATACGCCACAGGGTTATCTTATCGAAAACGGCACTGTTGTGCCTGAAGACTGGCTAAAAATAATTTTCAATCCGTCATTCCCATATCGTTTTTTCCATATGTCTGTTGCAGCATTTCTTGCGAGTGCCTTCTTTGTAGGTGCTTCTGCTGCATGGCATTTGTTGAAAGGAAATGACTCGCCTGCGATCCGGAAAATGTTTTCGATGGCACTATGGATGGCTTTGATTGTTTCACCCATTCAGGCAATGATTGGTGATGCGCATGGCCTCAATACGCTGGAATACCAGCCAGCTAAAATCGCCGCTATCGAAGGTCACTGGGAAAACTCGCCGGGTAAAGCGACGCCTCTGATCCTGTTTGGTCTTCCCGATATGGAGCAGGAGCGTACTAAATATGCGTTAGAAATTCCCTATCTTGGTAGCCTGATCCTGACACATAGCCTTAATAAACAGATCCCGGCATTAAAATCGTTCCCGAAAGATGACAGGCCAAACTCGACGGTAATTTTCTGGTCCTTCCGTGTGATGGTCGGGCTCGGCCTTCTGATGATTACGCTCGGCATAGTAAGCCTTTGGATGCGCTTCAAAGGTCGCCTATATCAGTCACGACCTTTCCTTTGGTTCGCGTTGCTAATGGGGCCTTCTGGCCTCATTGCTATCCTTGCAGGCTGGTTTACCACTGAAATTGGCCGTCAGCCGTGGGTAGTATATGGCATACAGCGAACCAGAGATGCGGTATCTGCGCACGGTGACTTACATATGAGTATCAGCCTGCTGGCGTTTATTCTGGTTTATTCATCGGTATTTGGTGTTGGCTACATCTACATAATCCGCCTTATTAAGCGAGGTCCCGTGACTGGTGAATGGCACGACAACGATCATGGCGGCCCAGGCAAGCAACATACACCAGCCCGTCCACTATCAGCGGCGACTGAGCGACTCCATCGGTCACAGGAGAGTAAGTAAATGTTCGATTTATCTGTTATCTGGTTTGCGATTATCGTCTTTTCGACTCTGATGTATATCGTTATGGATGGTTTCGATCTAGGCATAGGTATCCTGTTTCCATTCAACAAAGACCCGATTCAACGCAACATAATGGTGAATACTGTAGCCCCGGTTTGGGATGGCAACGAAACCTGGCTGGTACTCGGAGGGGCGGCGCTGTATGGTGCTTTTCCACTAGCGTACGCAGTAATTGCCGATGCACTTGCGATCCCGTTGACGACTATGTTGATCGGACTGATTTTTCGCGGCGTTGCCTTTGAATTCCGTTTTAAAGCTACTGAAAACCACCGACCATTCTGGGACAAGGCTTTTATAGGCGGTTCAATGCTCGCTACCTTCAGTCAGGGTATAGTTGTCGGTGCCATTTTGAATGGATTTCCAGTGCAGGGTCGAGAATTTTCCGGTTCAACTCTGGACTGGCTGGCACCATTTCCGCTGTTTTGTGGGGTAGGTCTTATGGCGGCATATGCTCTGCTCGGCTGTACCTGGCTCATTATGAAAACCGAGAGTGATTTGCACCGTAAAATGTCGACACTGACAACACCGCTGGTTATCCTCCTGCTGATTATTGTCGGTATTATCAGTTTGTGGACGCCGTTTACGCATGATGCCATTGCACATCGCTGGTTCACGCTTCCAAATTTTTACTGGTTCCTTCCCGTCCCCATGCTGGTATTACTGTGTTCCTGGGGCATCCTCCGAGCAGTAAAAAAAAATGCGCATTACTCACCGTTTCTCTTTACTCTGGGTTTGATATTCCTTGGTTTTTCCGGCCTGGGTATCAGTGTATGGCCCTACATCATTCCTCCCTCAGTCACCATTTGGCAGGCTGCTTCTCCGGTGATAAGTCAGTCGTTCATGTTGGTTGGGGCGTTGCTGATTATTCCTGTAATCCTCGGGTATACTTTCTGGAGCTATTATGTGTTCCGTGGAAAAATCCAGACTGATGAAGGATACCACTGATGTCGGGAGCTGCGATGCGATCCAAGAATAAGGCCAAGCCTACATTCTGGAAGGGGGTGTTATGGATGGTGGTGATTTGGTCACTTAGCGTAATGGCGTTAGGTTTGGTTTCAATGCTCTTTCGTCTGCTAATGCAGGCTGCTGGAATGAAGAGCCATTGAATGAACAGCCTCGGTTATTATTTAAATTTAAATATCTGACACTTATATTGTTTGGAAAATTATTTATAGAATAACAAAATATCAATGAGCGGTGGAAACAAAGGCGACTTTTAACCAGGTAACTGTTAATACTCTCGCGAGCAGTAATTATTTTTGTTTGATGACAACCCCTTTCTCTTTTGAGAATAGAGTCGTATGTAACCGATTATGTCACAGCACGAAACGGCAAAGTTGAAGGATCGCAAGAGCTACAATGTACGAAATGAGGCCGTTATAAATCGATTGTGGAGAAACGCTATATCGTATTTTTCAGGGTGTTCACAGGGTATAAATTACTGTCAGTAATATCCTGAAAAATGGCAATGGCCCCTCTCATACTACTGATCTGGGTAAATTCATTATGCGGCTATAAAGCACTAACCCGCATATTGGGTAATCTTTCTGACGTAGTTACTAATCATATGTAGTCCAGTTAAATAAAAGAGATACAAATGAATACAAAAATAAAAGAAAAGTCTGAGTTTGTTACTGACACATACTGGATGGTGGGGTTAGGGCTTTTATCCATCAGAGTCATTCAAGGATTTATCTACTGGGGAGGAGGTAGTCGACGTTTTATCTATGCTCCAGATAAGCTCAATCCAGAAGCACCGCATTGGATGGCATATAAATTTCAGACGGCAATGCCCGGAGCATTGCTAGGACTTGAGCATGTTATTTCATTCATGCTTCAACATTTTTGGCTATTATATACGGGGGTGATTGTATTTAGCGCTGCGGAGCTTCTGGCAGGACTATTTTTGATCGCGGGTCTGTTCACGCGTATTTCAGCGCTGCTATCAATAATGTTTTCGGTACTACTGATGCTGATGTTTGGGTGGCAGGGAGCAACATGCATTGATGAGTGGACAATGGCAGCATGTAATTTGGCGATGGGAACCACTCTCTTTCTGTGCGGTTCACATATGTATGCGTTGGATAATGTCATCCTGAAGAAAAAGCCTCATCTGGCTGATAGTCGGTTATTTCGTTGGTGTAGTGGTTCGCTGCCTATGCCAATAAGTCCAAAGGGCTATAAAAAACTGGCATTGTGGCTATTGGCGTTTGTCGTTGTATTTAATATTGGTACTTACAGTTATTATCGCGGTTCAGTTGTTACAACTTATCATCAGGGGCCCGTCAATCCAACAACACATCATATCTCATTGACAGAAGGTAAACTTTACAATGATGGTCATGTAAGTGTGCACGCGTATTTGAATGCAGGTACGCCAGAAGCACCAGAACACATTATGGATATCTGGCTTGAGGACATAAAAGGTCATAAACTGGTACACTGGGATACAGTTATGCTTTCGTCACTACCATCAGGAAGCTTTAAGAATGACTATGACTATAACAAATTCTCCTCAGGCCATTATGGTATTCAGGCAATAGTGGGTTCAGCCGCGACCATTATGTTACCAGCTGCTGCCATTGAGGGGGGGGTAGAAAAACTTCGGGCAGGGTCATTTACGCTGGTTATGAGGGATATGGAGGGCCGCATATTCCGCTCACATCTGGAAAGAATCGATTAGTAACAAGCAACAGTTGGATGCTTATTTAAGTACTCTTTATACGAGTTTCAATGGGGCGCAATAGTGCCCCGGTTAGCAGTATTCTTTGAAGGTGGGCTAGAAATAGCAGCGCGACTTTAGCTTGCTATGCAGACAACTTATGATCTGAGTAAAGTGCGTGAAACATGTAAAACCTCTTTCTGTCCGCATGGCGCGGGGATAAATGTGGCAAATACAGGTTTTTTGCAGCGCCCGGTTAAAAGGGGATAATTCCAGGTAGCGGTAGAGTTCAGCCAGATGTTCCCAGCGGGTTACCTCTCTTGATGCATACTCGGCCCACAAATCAGACTGGACTTTCAAATGAGCCGCCAGCCTGAAGACAACCCCGTCGTGAGGTGAAATACTTTTGTCGGGAGGAAACCCTGGTCCTCGCAAATAGCAGAGTAAAACTGCAAAGCCCAGACGGTTAGCTGGCCTGCGGTGTTTATTAATGAGTGCGAGGTCATGTTCACTCAGAAAGCACATGCGCGTCAGAAATACGTCATCATCCGGCACAATCAACAAGCGTTCTTTTTCTTCACTACTGAGTATTTGTCTCCGTGGCATAAATGCTTCCTCTGCATATAGTTTATATGAGTTATCTCTTTAAACTGACCGAAACCGGTCGGTTTCGTACACTACTCTGCAAATCTGTCCGAAAGTAAGTGAAATTCGTTTCGTACATGCGTTATGATTCGTACATCCATTTCGTACATAAAATATCACTATGTCACGTGTTTTTGCCTACTGTCGTGTCTCTACCCTGGAGCAGACAACCGAAAATCAGCGAAGAGAAATTGAGGCGGCTGGTTTCGCTGTTAAATCTCAGCGACTGATTGAAGAACACATCAGTGGCTCAGTTGCCGTCAGTGAGCGGCCAGGGTTTTCTAAACTGCTCGACCGGATGGAAAATGGCGATGTGCTGATTGTCACCAAACTTGACCGTCTGGGACGCAACGCGATGGATATCAGAAAAACGGTGGAACAACTGGCTGCTTCAGATATTCGCGTTCACTGCCTCGCTCTGGGCGGTGTGGATCTGACAAGCCCGGCAGGAAAAATGACAATGCAGGTCATCTCTGCTGTGGCTGAATTTGAACGAGATTTGCTGCTAGAGCGCACGCACTCTGGTATTGCGCGGGCAAAAGCAGCAGGAAAGCGGTTTGGACGTCCTTCAGTACTGAGTGAAGAACAGCAAAGTACGGTGATTGCACGGATTAACGCCGGGATCAGTATCAGCGCCATTGCGCGGGAGTTTAATACCACCCGGCAAACCATACTCCGGGTAAAGGCAGGGAAGTAGTGATCCTGAGTTCTTATCTGGACGGTCTGCTATGTGCCAAAAGCGGAAGTTGGAGTGCCAGAGGCGCTCTAAAAATTAATGGTTCGTTATGCAGGGATACAAACAAATACCTGCATGGTTTCTATGGCTTTTTGATTGGATTCATGTATGACGGTAATGCCTTCATTCCGTCAGCTTTTGCAGTGCTTACCTCCATGTATAGACGATTGATAAGAATGATTTGTATACTTCCTCATATCTACAGATTTTTCAGGTACTCACATGAAAATGACACGCTTAGAAGCTATCAAGGCATGGGGAAGAGCAAGCCGAGAAGGTAAGCCAATTCCCGAAGAGGTCAGAGAAGTTCTGATCAGCACCCAACAAAATGATAGTAGCCATGATTTCCATGTAGAACCCACTACAGCTAAAGTTAGAGTTAGCAAAGAGCAAGTAAAAAAGAATATTAACGGTAAGAAACCGTTAACTGCGCCTGCACCTATCCGTAGCGTAGGAGGTTATTTAACTCCTAAAGAAATGGAAACTTACAACCAAAAACGCAAGCGACGAAGAAAGCAAAAGATATTATTCAGCGTGAAACACTTGAGCGACTCAATAACAAAAAAAGTAAACCTGTGGCTAAAGTATCACTTTCATCCAAATATAGAGCTATTCGTAATGAGAAAAAGATTAAGTCTGATCCTTGGCACATAGCGAAAACGAAACAGGACGAAATAATTCAAGCTAAAAACGAACAAAAAAAGCTAGAGGCGGATCTTATAAGTCGCCGTATTTCATGTATTGAATGCAAGGTTGATTTTCAATCGCTTGGAGGATTTGCAGACCATGCTAGAGATGTTCATCATGCAAGCATAAGTACACCTAAGCTAATTGTAGAAATTGAAAAACCTATTGCCAATGCTGATTTTTTAATCGGGGTGCCTGTATTATCGTCTACTGAATCAGTAGAGGAAGTTGTTTCTATTCCTGTTGCCAAAACTCCAGAATCCTTTAGTGATAAGTGGCTCAGATTGTTTGCAGAAAAGGGGTACACCGTTGCTATGGTTGATGCTTTCAAACGAGAAGCAACTAAACAAGGTATGGATGTAAAAGAGGCACATGAATTTCTTAGTGTCTGTAAGCCGTCAAAACACCTCACAGGAATACCTGTACGCCCTTTAGAAGTGATTCTTCCTCCTGAACAACCGAATACCATTATAAATCCCGTAGAAACGCTTGTAAATTCAGTTGCTAATGCTCCTTCTTACGCTCCCGCTCTATCTGAATCTATTGAGCAAGCGTTGTTCGCAGATCGTATTGTTCGTACCCGTACCAATCAGAACGATTTTAAAGAGCGTGTGGCCGCTAACTTTGGTTATCGTTGTGCCATAACTAATAGCGGAGAAGCACTAGGGAAGGTGCGAACAAGTCCCTGATATGAGATCATGTTTGTCATCTGGAGCCATGGAACAGGGTTCATCATGAGTCATCAACTTACCTTCGCCGACA
>LNAP01006683.1_pt1 | contig 31939 bp, 30 predicted proteins | sample 602601 | NCBI WGS metagenome assembly LNAP01 (sample SAMN02440304, study PRJNA202911) | soil metagenome | biome: Subtropical and temperate rainforests or woodlands; isolation source: soil samples (1 kg each in a 20% v/v slurry with milli Q water) were... ...
ACCGTCCAATCGTCCTATCCGAAACCGCAATGTTGGGCTTCGCCGGTGGCTCAACCCAACCTACAGTGGGATCCGCGCGTAAGGCGCGAAACAGATCTCCCCCCACACGTGGTAACGCAGAAATACCAAAACCGCGAACTAAACGCCCTTCTCCAACAAGTCATGCAGTTCCACAAACTGCAACGTCAACTTATGCCGCGGCTCTAGAAAAATCAGCGGAATCGACGCCTGATGCGACTCGCGCATCTTCACCGAACTGGTCAAATACACCGGCAACACCGGCAACCCCTCGGCAATCAACTCATCCAACAACTGCTGCGGCAAGCTGGCGCGCGCCTGGAACTGGTTAACCACAATCCCTTCCACCTCTAACCGCTCGTTGTGGTCTTCCTTGAGCTCTTCAATTTCAGCCAGCAACCCATACAGCGCCTGACGAGAAAAACTGTCGCAATCAAACGGAATCAATACGCGATCCGCCGCGATCAACGCCGAAACCGTATAGAAGTTCAACGCTGGCGGGGTATCCAGGTAAATGCGTTCGTAATCTTCAGAGAGATCATCCAGCAACTTAGCCAGCTTGTTGATCTTGTGCTTGGCCTCAAGCTTGGGCTGCAGGTCAGCCAGCTCGCGGGTAGCGGTAACCACATGCAAGTTGTCAAAGGGCGTTTCGTAGATATCGACCTGGCCTTTCTTAGCAAAAGGGCCAGTGGAAAGGGTCTGTTTGAAGAAGTCGGCTATCCCCATCGGGATATCTTCGCCGGTCAGGCCGGTCAGGTATTGCGTGGAGTTGGCCTGGGAGTCCAGGTCGATCAGCAAGGTGCGGTAGCCCTGTTGAGCACTGACCGCCGCCAGATTGCAGGCAATGCTGGACTTACCCACGCCGCCTTTCTGGTTGAACACTACACGTCGCATATTCATACCTCGTCCTGAGCCTCGAATAGCCAGGGATTCTATGCAAAGCACGGGGCCAGAGCGAGATGCAGTATTGAACAGTGACCAGCGGCGCGGATATTTCAGGCAAACATGGGCAAAATAGCGCCCGCACAACCCACCTGTAACCAAAGTTTGCCTGCGCCCCGCCACGTCTGGATAATGCCGGCACTTTGCTATGGCGCTAATGCGGTTGTGAGTTACTCCAACGGCGAAGACAGCTGTTGCTGTCGGATGGATCCACGGTTGAAGGTTTTCTGGGCTAGAGCCAGGCAAGGCGAAATGTTCCTGAACAGCGCAGCGTACTTAAGTACGTGAGCATGTGAAGGGGCATTTCAACGCCGCATGGCCGACGACCAGGGAACCGCCGGCGGACGCAGTCGCCCTCGTTGACATGGACGCAAGAGCTAGCTGATGTTTTTCACAATTGACCAATGGCGCGCCTGGGCCCCAGGCCTGGAACAGCTGGCCGACTGGCAGGCTTGGAGCCAGCAGTCTGAGCTGCCTGCCGTCAGTGATTCGCTGCCGGACGTCAATTTTCTCCCCGCCATGCAACGTCGTCGTTTAAGCCCGCTCGCGCGCATGGCGTTCAGCGTCGCCTGGCCGCTGGCCGACGCCCATGGCGCGCCGCTGCCGCTGGTGTTTGTGTCGCGCCACGGCGAAACCCCGCGCACCTTTGCTCTGCTTAGCGATGTCAGCGCCCATGAAGCGCTGTCGCCGACCCAATTTAGTCTCTCGGTACACAACGCCATCATTGGCCAGTGGTCGATCATGCGCGGTGACAAAAGCGAGATGACCGCCCTGGCCGGCGAGGGCGATGGCCTGGAACACGCGGTGCTCGAAGCGCAGATGCTGCTGGCCGATGGCGCCCCCGCCGTGCTGCTGGTAATCGCCGAAGACACGCCACCTGCCGCCTATGCGCAATGGATTAACGATGTGCCCTTCCCCTATGCCGTCGCGCTGCTACTCAAGCCCGGCCAGGATTGGCAGCTGCACCTGCAAAAAAACTCGACGTTAAACGAAACACCTGCCGATACAGCCAACGCAGAGTGGCCGCACGCACTTAATCTGGTTCGCGCCCTGAGCGGCGGCGGAACCACCCTGGAGCATCGTTGGAGGAATCGACAATGGAGCTGGCAACAGAACAGCGCCTGAGCCGTTACAGCGCGCCCTATTGGTGGCGCCTGATCGCCACAGCCCTGAGCTTTACCCTGTTTGGCGTGGGCGGAGTGTTTTTGCGCGTGGTGGTTTTCCCGCTTCTCTCGCTGCTGCCTGGCGATGCGGTAAAACGCCGTACCCGCGCGCGCGCCACGGTGAGCTGGACCTTCCGCGCCTTTGTTGAGTTTATGCACCGCACCGGCGTGCTGACCTTTGAAGTGAAGGGCATCGAGCGCCTGGGACGCCCCGGGCAGATGGTGATCGCCAATCATCCGTCGCTAATAGATGTGGTGGTGTTGATCGCCTTTATTCGCGACGCCAACTGCGTGGTGAAGCAAAGCCTGTGGGACAACCCGTGCATGCGCGGGCCGATCCGCGCGGCCGAGTACATTAGCAACAGCGGCAGCATGGATATGCTCGACGAAACCTCCGGCGCGCTGCGTGCGGGGCAAACCCTGGTGATATTCCCCGAAGGCACGCGCACCACGCCGGGGCAGGCGCCCGAGTTTCACCGTGGCGCCGCGGCCATCGCCCTGCGTGGCGCCAGCGTGGTGACGCCGGTAGTGATCAGCGTCACGCCCACCACCTTGACCAAGGCCGAGCCCTGGTACCGCATTCCGTCGCGGCGCTTTCACTTTGAAATGCGCGTCGGCGAGGATATCGACCCGCAGCAGTTCGCCGCCCACAGCTCGGCGCCTATCGCGTCGCGCAAACTCAATGAACATCTGCACCAACACTTTATTAAGGAGCTCGCCAAAGATGAGCGATCTGCAGCTGGAAATTAAAAACCTGATTATCGAAGCCCTGGGCCTTGAAGACATCGGCCCGGACGATATCGACGCTGATATGGCGTTGTTCGGCGAAGGCCTGGGCCTGGACTCGGTTGACGCCCTGGAACTGGGGTTGGCCATTCAAAAGCGTTTTGGCTTCAAAATTGACGCCGACGCCAAAGATACCCGCAAGCACTTCGCCAACGTGGCCAGCCTTGCTGTGTTCGTGTCTGGAGAGACCACCATGCAAAACCGTGACGAAATTTTCAGCACCCTGCGCGAGTCGCTTGTTGAGCTGTTCGAACTGGAACCCGAACGCGTCACCCTCGACGCCAACCTGTACCAGGATCTGGAAATCGACAGCATCGACGCCGTTGACCTTATCGACCATATCAAGCGCAAAACCGGCAAAAAGCTCGCCGCCGAAGACTTTAAGGCCGTGCGTACCGTCGGTGACGTGGTCGAGGCTGTGTTCCGCCTGGTCAACGCGCCCGCTGCCTGATGGCCTATGTGATGAACGAGGCATGAACCGTCTGATCGGACTGGTGCTGTTGCTGGCCGGCCTGGCGTACCCCTTTGCGGTGTACTTCGGTCATCAGCAGCTGTCGCCGCGTTTCTTCGCCCTGCTGTTGGGCGGCCTGTGGCTGGCGCGCTTTCTGGCCCAAGGCGCACGCCCGGGCGGGCGTGGCATGGCCATCGCCGCCCTGGCGTTCTGTGTGCTGCTCGGCTTGGCCGACAGCCCCACCTTGCTGCGCTGGTATCCGGCGTTGATCAGCCTGTTCGGCCTGGGCCTGTTTGGTCTTAGCCTGAAATACGGCCCACCGATGGTCGAGCGCCTGGCGCGCCTGCGTGAGCCGGAGTTGCCCGAGGTGGCGATTGTCTACACCCGCAAAGTCACCAAGGTGTGGATTGGCTTTTTTATCTTTAACGCGACGCTGGTAAGCGCTTTGACGCTCTGGGCGCCACTGAGCTGGTGGACCCTGTACACCGGGCTGATTTCTTACGTTTTGATGGGCATGTTGTTCGCCGCTGAATGGCTGGTGCGCCAACGTGTGCGAGGCCATGTATGAACTGGTTGGACCTACAACACCTGCTCACTGCCCAGCCGCAGCGCGCGGTTACCGTCGAGCCCGCGCTGCTGCATGCCGACCTATGCAGCCAAGCCCTGAGTCTGGCGGCTGGCCTGCAAGCGCGCGGGGTACGCAACATTGCCGTGCATTTGGAAGACAGCGCCGAGCTGGCCATCGCCCTGCTTGGCGCCTGGCGTGCCGGCGTGCGTGTACTGCTGCCGGCCGACCTGCAAGCGCAAAGCCGTCAGCGCCTCGCCCCGCATGTTGACCTGTGGATAACTGAGCAGGACGGCGACGCCAGCCTGGCCAGCCTGTATAGCGATGCGCTGCCGGCCGCCGAGCTGGACCTGGATTTTCTCGGCCTGACCCTGTGCACCTCCGGCTCCAGCGGCGAGCCCAAGCTGATCGACAAAACCCTGCGGCAGCTGCACAACGAAGTGGCTGCCCTGGAACAGCTGTGGGGCGCCGAGCTCGGTGAGGCGGTGATTATCGGCAGCGTGGCCGCGCAACATATCTATGGTTTGCTGTTCCGCGTGCTCTGGCCGCTGTGCGCCGGCCGCGTATTTGTGCGGCGTGCCCAGCCGTTCCCGGAAGACCTGCAACGCTGGAGCCTGCAACAGGCCAACTTCGCCTGGATCGCCAGCCCGGCGCTGCTCAAGCGCATGGGCGACAACCTCGACTGGCAGGCCTTGGCCCGCGTACGCCGGGTGTTTTCCTCGGGCGGCGCGCTGCCGGCAGAAACCTCGGCACAGTTGGGCGAGTTGCTCGGCCAGCTACCGACGGAGATTTTCGGCAGCTCGGAAACCGGCGGTATCGCCTGGCGTCAGGGCGGTTCGCGGTGGCAGCCGTTTGCCGACGTGCAGCTCGGTTTGAATGATGACGGCGCGCTGTTTATTCGCTCACCCTACTTGCCTGCTGAGCACACCGAGCAGACCGCCGACGGCGCCACCCTGCACAGCGATGGCCGCTTTGAATTGCTCGGGCGCCTGGACCGCATCGTCAAGCTGGAAGAAAACCGCATTTCCCTGCCCATGCTTGAGCAGGCGTTGACCCAGCACCCGTGGGTGGCCGATGCGCGCTTTGGCGTGGTGCAAGACAAGCGCGCCTACCTCGGCGCCTTGGTCGCCCTCAATGACGCCGGCCTGCATGCGCTGCGAAATCAAGGTCGACGCACCGTCACCGACAGCCTGCGCCAGCACCTCAGCCCGCACTGCATTGCCCTGGCCCTGCCGCGCCGCTGGCGCCTGGTGCGTCACCTGCCGCTCAACGCCCAAGGCAAGCTGCCGCAAGCGGTGCTGGAGCAAGTGCTTTACGCGCCACGCACCTTGTTGCCGGAAGTGGTCAGCGAGGTGCAAACCGATGGCGAATGGGCGCTGGAACTGGATGTGCCGTTGGACCTGGCGCACTTCAGCGGCCACTTCCCGCAGACGCCGATTCTGCCGGGCGTGGTGCAAGTCGATTGGGCGCAAACCCTGGCTCGCGGCTTGATGGAGTTGCCGCCACGCTTTGCCGGTATGGAAGTGCTGAAGTTCCAGCAACTGGCCCGCCCCGGCGACCGTTTGCAGTTGCACCTGCGCTTCGACGCTGAGCGCGGCAAGTTGTATTTCAGCTACCGCAATGGCGAGGCCGCGTGCTCGTCCGGGCGTATTTTGTTGCAGGCGGCGGTGGCCCATGGCTGAGGTCTTTAAGCCGTGCGCGGTAATCCCGGTGTACAACCACGAACACGCCTTGCCGGCGGTAGTCGATGCGTTGCGCGCTGCCGGCTTGCCCTGTGTGCTGGTCAACGATGCGTCGAGCCCGGCGTGCACGGTGGTGATCGACCAGCTCGGTGAAAGCGGCAACACCTACGTCGTGCATCTACCAGTCAACCAGGGCAAAGGCGGCGCGGTGATGGCCGGCCTGCGCGAAGCGGCCAAACAAGGGTTTAGCCACGCTCTGCAAGTGGACGCCGATGGCCAGCACGATCTCGGCAATGTGCCGCAGTTTTTGCAGCGCTCCCGCGCACAACCAAACACCCTGATTTGCGGCTACCCCGAGTACGACCACAGCGTGCCCAAGGGCCGTTTGTATGCGCGCTACCTCACCCATGTGTGGGTGTGGATAAACAGCCTGTCGCTGCAAATCCGCGATTCCATGTGCGGCTTTCGGGTGTACCCGCTGACGCCCACATTGGCGTTGATAAACGCCGTGGATATCGGCAAGCGCATGGACTTTGACGTGGAAATTCTGGTGCGCCTGAGCTGGCGTAATCAGCCCATGCAGTGGCTGCCGGTAAAGGTGCTGTACCCGCAAGACGGCCTGTCCCATTTCCGCTTGTTCCTGGACAACGCGCTGATCTCAAAAATGCACGCCAAGCTGTTCTTCGGCATGCTCTGGCGCTCGCCCGCCATCTTGTTCAAGCGGTGGTGGCGATGAGCAGCAACGGCCATTGGGCCAAGCGTAATGAGCGCGGCAGCTATTTGCTGATGGCGTTCACCGCGTGGCTGGGGCGCACCCTGGGCCGGCGTATTTTGAGCCCATTGCTGCACCTGATCGTTCTGTACTTTTACCTCGCCGGCGGCACCGCGCGCCGTAGCGTGCACGAGTACCAGCAGCGCCTGGCCAGTTGGAGCGGCCGCCCTGAACTGGCGCCCACGCGCCGCTCAGTATTCGGCCAATTTATGGCCTTCGCCGACACCTTGCTGGACAAGCTCGACGTGTGGAACGGCCGCCTGGGCCTGGAACAAGTCACCCTCAATGACGCCAGCGATCTGCGCGGCAACCTGCACCGTGGGCAGCGCGGGCAAATGCTGGTGGGCGCCCACCTGGGCAACCTTGAGGTGTGCCGCGCGCTGGCGGAACTGGGCGAAAAAGTGCAGATGAATGTGCTGGTGCACACCAAGCACGCCGAGCAATTTAACCGCCTGCTGAACCAGGCTGGTGCCGCCCATTTACGTCTGATTCAGGTCAGCGAGTTGGACGCCGGCATCATGCTGCAACTGAGCCAGCGCCTGGAACGCGGCGAGTGGCTGGCGATTGCCGGTGACCGTGTGCCGCTGCACGGTGGCCGCCGCGCGCGGGTAGATTTCCTCGGCCAGCCGGCTGACCTGCCGCAAGGCCCCTGGCTGCTGGCCGGGTTGCTGCAATGCCCAATCAATTTGCTGTTTTGCCTGAAAATCAATGGCCGGTACCAGGTCACTCTCGAGCCGTTTTCTGAGCGTATTGAATGGCGTCGCAGTGACCGCGAACAGGTGATCCAACAGCACGCCCAACGTTATGCCGAACGCCTGCAGCACTACTGCCTGCAAGCGCCCACGCAATGGTTCAACTTCTTCCCTTTCTGGACTCACCATGACTAACACGCACGCCTCCACCGTGGTGTTCGGCGCCCAAGAGCAAGTGGTCAGCCTGGCCGAACAGAGCAGCCCCACCGCCCTGCAAAGCGACGCGGCGTTTCGCCAGCGGATTGCCAAAGGCGCGCAGTTTCTCGACTCGCTGCTGGACAAAGAAGGCGTGATCTATGGCGTAACCACCGGTTATGGCGACTCCTGCGTCGTGGCCGTGCCGTTGGAGCATGTGGAAGCCCTGCCGCAGCACTTGTTCACCTTCCACGGTTGCGGCCTGGGCAAATTGCTCGACCCGGTCGCCACTCGTGCCGTGCTCGCCGCCCGTCTGCAGTCGCTGTGCCAGGGTGTTTCCGGCGTGCGCGTGGAGCTGCTGGAGCGCCTGCAAGCCTTCCTCGACCACGACGTATTGCCGCTGATTCCGGAAGAAGGTTCGGTGGGCGCCAGTGGCGACCTCACCCCGCTCTCCTACGTAGCCGCCACCCTCACCGGCGTGCGTGACGTGCTGTACAAAGGTGAAGTGCGCAGCGCTGCCGATGTGCATGCCGAGCTGGATTGGCAGCCGCTGACCCTGCGCCCGAAAGAAGCCCTGGCGTTAATGAATGGCACCGCGGTGATGACCGGCCTGGCCTGCCTGGCCTATTCGCGCGCGGACTACCTGCTGCAACTGGCCACGCGCATCACCGCGCTTAACGTCGTCGCCCTGCAAGGCAACCCCGAGCATTTCGACGAACGCCTGTTCGCCGCCAAGCCGCACCCAGGGCAGAACCAGGTCGCAGCGTGGATCCGCCAAGACTTGGCCATCAACGCCCCCACCGCGCCGCTGCATCGCCTGCAAGACCGCTATTCGATTCGCTGCGCGCCGCATGTGCTCGGGGTCTTGGCTGACAGCCTGGGCTGGTTGCGCCAGTTCATCGAAATCGAGCTGAACAGTGCCAACGACAACCCGATTATTGATGCCGAAGAAGAGCGCGTGCTGCACGGCGGCCACTTTTACGGCGGCCACATTGCCTTCGCTATGGACGGCCTGAAAAACCTCGTCGCCAACGTCGCCGACCTGCTCGACCGCCAGCTCGCCCTGCTGGTTGACAGCCGCTACAACCACGGCCTGCCGAGCAACCTCTCCGGCGCTCCGGCCCACACGGCGATGATCAACCATGGCTTTAAGGCTGTGCAGATCGGCGCCAGCGCCTGGACCGCCGAGGCGCTGAAAAACAGCATGCCGGCCAGCGTGTTTTCGCGCTCCACCGAATGCCATAACCAAGACAAAGTCAGCATGGGCACCATCGCCGCTCGCGATGCCCTGCGCAGCCTGGAGCTGACCGAACAGGTCGCTGCCGCCACGCTGATCGCGGCGAACCAAGGCGTATACCTGCGCGGCCTGGAAGCCGAGGCACGCGCACTGCCACAACCCTTGGCCGACATGCACCAGCAACTGGCCGAAGACTTCCCGCCGGTCATCGAAGACCGCGCCCTGGAACGCGAACTGCGCCTGTGCCTGACCCGCATCCGCGCCCGCCACTGGAGCCTGTATGCGCGGTAATGGGGTTATCCAAAACGAGGTGGAAATCCTCGTGCCGTTCTTCGACGTCGACATGATGGAAGTGGTCTGGCACGGCCACTACGTCAAATACCTGGAAGTGGCCCGCTGCGCCCTGCTGGACAAGATCGGCCATAACTATGCGCACATGCGCGACGCCGGTTACGCCTGGCCAATCATCGACCTGCAACTGCGCTATATGCGTGGCGCCAAGTTTGGCCAGCGATTGATCGTGCGCGCCGACTTGGTGGAGTGGGAGAACCGCCTGAAGATCAATTACCTGATCACCGATGCGCTCACCGGCGAACGCATGACCCGCGCCAGCAGCGTGCAGGTGGCGGTGGAAATCGCCAGCCTGGAAATGCAACTGGCATCGCCGCAGGTGTTTGTCGCGGCTGTTGAACGGGCGATCGCATGAACCGCTTAGCCGCGCTGGTCCTGAGCCTGCTGCTAGCCCCCCTTGCCCAGGCGTTTGACCTCGACCAGTTGGCGGCGCAGCTCAGCAAACCCGCCGTCGTACGCGGCCCGTTTATTCAGGAAAAACACCTGCGCGCCCTGCCCAAGCCGCTGACCAGCACCGGCCAGTTTGTGCTGAGTAAAGACCTGGGCCTGCTGTGGTTGTTGGAAAAGCCATTGCAGCAGGACTATCGCATCGACGGCGCGGGCATTGCCAAACGCACACCGCAAGGCTGGCAAGCGGTGGCACAACAAAGCGCTAGCGCGCAGCAGAACCGTTTATTCCTCGCCGTGCTCAAGGGCGACAGCAGCGGCCTGCGTCAGGACTTCGACTTAAGCCTGTCCGGTGCCGCCGATAACTGGACCCTCGACCTCAGCCCAAAAAGCCTGCTGCTCAAACAAATCTTCAGCGCCATTCAGATTCAAGGCGGTGCGTTGGTGCAGCGCATCGAACTGCGCGAAACCCAGGGCGACAGCACCTTGCTGCGCCTGACCGACAGCCAGGCCGATGGCCGGTTGAGTGACACGGACCGTCATGCTTTCGCGGATTGAACACTGGGGCCCACGGCTCTTTACCGTCGCCCTGGTGGCCTTGTTGGCGCTCACCGCCTGGCAATGGCGCACCGGCGCACCGATTTCCGCCAACCTCTTGGAGTTGGTGCCCAGCGATACGCCAGACCTGCTGGAGCAGCGCGCGGAAAAAATTATTCAGGAACCGCTCAATCGCGAACTGGTGCTACTGATCAGCTTTGCCGATCGGCAAACAGCACTCAGCCAAGCGGCCGCTATCGGCCAGCACTGGCGCCAGGAAAAACTGTTTGAAAAGGTTCAGTGGGAGGTCGCCTACGACCTGCCCGCGTTGCGCCAACAAGTGCTTGATAGTCGTCTGGCCCTGCTCGGCACAGCCGATCGGCAGTTGCTTGAGCAAAACCCTCAGGCCTTTATTGAACGCCGCGTGCAAGATCTGTACGACCCATTCCGCAGCCAAGGCCTGATCAGCACCGAGCAGGATTGGCTGGGCCTGGGCGCGCTGATCGAAAAAAATCTGCCGCGTACCCATAACGTGCAAGTCGACCTCGGCGGCGCGCTGATGGCCGAGAGCCAAGGCAAAACCTGGGCGCTGCTGCGAGCGCGCACCAGCGGTGACGCCTTCGATGGCAACCTGCCGCTGACCGTGGAAAATCTAGTGGCGGCGGCGCGTACCGAGGTCGAAGCCAAGGGCGGCGAACTGCTCGCCACCAGTGGCCTGCTGTACTCGGCCCACGGCCAACGCCAGGCCACCTCAGAAATCAGTTTTATGGGCAGCATTTCCAGCGTTGGCGCCTTGCTGCTGATGTTGATCGCCTTCCGCCGTATGCGCGTGTTGCTGGCCCTACTACCAGCCGCTATTGGGGTACTGGCCGGGCTGACGGCCACCGTCGCCGTGTTTGGCAACATTCATGTGCTGACCCTGGTGCTCGGCGCCAGCCTGATTGGCGTGGCCATCGACTACCCACTGCACTTGCTGTCGAAAAGCTGGACCCTGCAACCCTGGAATAGCTGGAAAGCCCTGCGTGCCACCTTCCTTGGGCTGACCTTGGGCTTGGCCACCAATGTCATCGGTTACCTGGCGCTGGCCTTTACCCCGTTCCCGGCCTTGAGCCAGGTGGCGATTTTCTCCTCGGCGGGTTTGCTCGGTTCCTACCTGTGCGCGGTGTGCTTGCTGCCGGCCCTGTTGGGCAAGGTGCAGATCGTGCCGTGGGCCAAACCCTATGGCCTGGCCACGCGTTTGCTGGCGTGGCGCAGCGCGCTGCTCAAACGCATCAGCACGCCGTGGCTGCTGCTGATCTTTCTCGCGTTCTGCGTAGCCGGTGTGCTGCAACTGTCGCGCAAAGATGACTTGCGCCAGTGGGCCAGTACCCCACCTGCGCTGCTGCAACAGTCGCAGGCCATCAGCAAAATCATCGGTTTTCAGCCCACCAGCCAGTTCTACCTGGTGCGTGGCAAAGACGAAGAACAACTGTTGCAGCGCCAGCACGTGCTTAGCGAACGGCTGGATAACCTGATCGCTGCCGGCAAGCTGAAAAGCTACATGGCCCTCAGCCAATTGGTCGCGCCGGCCTCGGCGCAGGACAGCCTGCGCGCCGCCCTGGACCGCGTGCCGGCCGCCAGCGACGCCTTGCAGGCCCTGGGTGTAACGCCTGCAAGCGTGCGCGAAGAAGTGCGCCAGTTGCAGGCGCTGCCTAACCGCAGCATCGAACAAACCCTGGCCGGGACCTTGGGCGAACCATGGCGCGGTTTGTGGTTGGGCGAGGCCGGCAACGGCGAGGTCGCAGGGCTGATCAGCCTGCAAGGTTTAAGCGACGCCGAGCTATTGGCCGCTCAGGCGGATGGGCTGCCTGGGGTAAAGCTGGTGGACCGTTTAAGCCAGCTCAATCGTCTGTTCGCGGCCACCCAAGTGAGCGCGGCGGAACTGAAACTGGCTTCCTGCGTGCTGATTTTTGCCCTGCTCTGCCTGCCCTTCGGCCCCAAAGGTGCCGCACGGGTATTGGCTATTTCCCTGTTGGCGGCGTTGGCAAGCATGGCCAGCCTGGGTTGGTTGGGCCAGCCGCTGACGCTATTCAGCCTATTTGGCTTGCTCTTGGTCACCGCCATTGGCGTGGATTACGCAATCATCATGCGCGAACGGGTGGGCGGTGCTGCCACCAGCCTGCTCGGCACCTTGCTGTCGGCCCTGACGACCTGGCTGTCATTTGGTCTGTTAGCGCTTTCCAGCACGCCGGCAGTGAGTAACTTTGGCCTGACCATCAGTATCGGTCTGACGTTTAGTTTTCTGTTGTCGCCCTGGGCGGGCGACGCGCACAGCGCAGAAAACGTAGAAGGAGAACACGCGTGAACGTGATTGGATTTTGGTTGGTGGCCCTGGCGGTCTATGGCCTGGTGGCCTTGGTCGGGCGACAGCGGATTATTCCCATCGTTGGCCAGTTGCTGGTGGCCAGCCTGGCCATTCCGGCGCTGCTGCTTTATGGCGCAGAGCCGCACCTGCAACTGAGCGCCAAAGAGCTGTTGGCGCCGACCTGGCTGAGCCTGCTCTACAACCTCAGTTTTGCCTTGCTGCTGGGTTACATCCTCAGCGATGTGGTGGACCTGCAAGTGAGCCCCGCCAGCCTGAAAATTGCCCTGCCGAGCTTCCTTGTACCGCTGCTCGCCGGCCTCGCGGCAGCACTATGGATACTGCCCGGTGAGCGCAGTTGGCTGAGCGCAATCGGCATCGGCCTGCTGTTTTCCATCACGGCGATTCCGGTGCTGTTTCTCTATCTGCAAAACATTCAGTACCCGCCTGAAGGGATCAAACGCCTGCTGCACGCCGCCATTCTGATGGACCTGATGTGCTGGAGCCTGTTTGGCCTGGCACAAGGCACGGCCGACCCGCACACCCTCCTCTGGCCGCTGCTCGCCGCCGGCCTGCCGCTGCTGTTGCACAAGGTTCTGCGCCTGCGCCATGCGCTGTTTTACAGCCTGCCGTTCTTTGCCCTGATGCTCACGTTCCAGCAACTCAAACTCAACGGGTTGGTATTTGGCATCGGCTATATGCTTTGCCTGGCTTGGCTGAAACAGCCCTTCGTGCTGCCGCTGCCGGAACGTCCGTGGAAGCTGTTGCTCAATGGCCTGGCGATTCCGCTGATCCTCACCTGTGGCGTATTGCGCGTGGACTTCCACGGCATTGGCGACAGCTATTCCTGGCTGAACCTCGGCGCCCTGTTGCTGCTGCCAGTCGTTAGCAAAATGTTTGGCAGTTGGCTGGGCCTGCACTGGGCCATGCCCGCGGCCAGCCAGCGGCTGAAATGGTCGGAAAGCGTGCTGCTGAATATTCGTGGCCTGACCGAAGTGGTGTTCCTCAACCTGTTGCTGCAACTGCAACTGATCGACGCCCTGACCTATTTCAGCCTGCTGCTGATGAGCCTGTTTTCCACCTTGCTGCCGGCGTTGCTGGCAGTGGGCAAACCCCGTCTTTTACAGTCCGCCACAAGGAGTCCCCATGGTGCCGCTTGATTTGGAACAGCGCCGCGTACTGGTCATCGGTGCAGGCCCATCCGGCGCCATCGCCGCCGCCCTGCTGAAACGCAAAGGGCACGACGTGCTGATCATCGAACGTTTCTCGATTGGCGAAAGCCTGCTCAGCCACTGCCTGGATTTTGTCGAAGAAGCGGGCATGCTCGAAGCGGTAGAAGCCGCCGGTTTTCAACGTAAAAACGGCGCGGCGTTTGCCTGGGGTGAACGCCGCACGCACTTTGATTTCCGCGAAAAATTCACCGAAGGCAAGGGTTGGACCTTTCAGGTACAACGCGCCACCTTCGACAAACTGCTGGCCGACCAGGCCGAGTTGCAGGGCGTGGAAATTCGTTACGAAGAAGAAATTATCGCCACCGATTTCAGCGCCAAGCCGACTGCCACGGTGCGCCGCCTGGACGGCAGCGAGTACCGCGTAGAGGCCGACTTTGTCCTCGATGCCAGCGGCTATGGCCGAGTGCTGCCGCGCTTGCTCGACCTGGAAGCGCCATCCGCCTTCCCGGTACGCCAAGCACTGTTTACCCATATTGAAGATCGCATCGACGACGCCACGTTCGACCGCGAGAAGATTCTGGTCACCACTCACCCAACCATGCGTGATGTGTGGTTCTGGCTGATCCCGTTCAGCAACGGCCGTTGCTCCATGGGCGTGGTCGCCTCGGCTGAGCGCTACCAGGGCCGTCCGGAAGATATGGAAGCGGCCCTGCGCAGCTTTATCGCCGAGACGCCAAGCCTGGGCAACCTGATTAAAAACGCCCAATGGGACACCCCAGTACGCAGCCTCGGCGGCTACTCGGCCAACGTTAAAACCCTGCACGGCGAGGGCTTCGCCTTGCTCGGTAATGCGGCGGAATTCCTCGACCCGGTGTTCTCTTCCGGCGTCACCATCGCCATGCGCTCGGCGAGCATGGCGGCCAACTTGCTCGACCGTCAGCTCAATGGCGAAGCGGTGGACTGGCAAACCGAGTTTGCCGTGCCGCTGAAACGCGGCGTTGATGCCTTCCGTGCGTACGTGGAAGGCTGGTACGACGAGAGCTTTCAGGACGTGATCTACCACGAGAATGGTTCGCCGGAGATCCGCCGCATGATCAGCTCGATTCTGGCCGGCTACGCCTGGGATCTGAAAAACCCCTACGTCGCCGAACCTAAGCGTCGCCTGCGGGTGCTGGCTGAACTCTGCGCCACCTCGTAATGGTTTAGGAAGGATGCCCATGAACGCACCTCTGCAGCCCGCGCCGCACAACCCGGCGGGCACTCAGTACGTCGAGGAAACCCGCTTCGGCTTTTGGTTTCTGCAAAGCCATGTGTGGCAACACCATGTGCTGCGCGTGGCGATAGACGACCTTAAGCAGTTGCTCGGCCAACCATTGCCAGAAGGCGCGGTGCTACTCGACGCCGGATGCGGTCAGGGCAAATCCTTTCGCCTATTGCACAACGCCTTCGCGCCGGCGCAACTGCTGGGTCTGGACGCCGACCCGCATAGCCTGGAAATGAGCCAGGCCGAGGCCGAACGCGAAGGTTTGCCGGTGCGTTTGCTCAGCAGCGACTGCGCGGCGATCCAATTAGCGGACGCCAGCGTCGATGTGATTTTCTGCCACCAGACCTTCCACCACCTGGTCGAGCAGGAGCAGGCGTTGGCTGAGTTTTGGCGCGTACTAAAACCGGGCGGCTGGCTGCTGTTTGCCGAGTCGACGCAGTTTTATATCGACACCTGGGTGATCCGCTGGCTGTTCCGCCACCCCATGCATGTGCAACGCACGGCCGAGCAGTACCTCGACATGCTGCGCCGACAGGGTTTTGAATTTGGCCCGCAGAATGTCTCCTACCCGTACCTGTGGTGGAGCCGTTCCAAGGACTTTGGTTTGCTCGAACGCTGGAAGTTGGTTAAAGCCAAGCCGGTGGGCCAGCGCAATGAAACCCTGGTCAACGCCGCCGTGCGTAAACCGCTGAGCGCGCGCTGATGCGTCGTCTATTAGCGTTGTTTTTGTTGCTGATACTGAGCGCCTGCGCGCAGCACGCGCCGCTGCCTGACACGCCGCCAACGCTGGCACTGCCACTGCAATTGCATGTGCAGCGCGAGCAGGCTGGGCAGACTCAAGATTGGCTGCTGGTGATACAACAAGAAGGGCCCGCGCTGCGTTGGTCGTTGCTCGACCCCATGGGCATTCCCGTCGCCCGGCAACTGTTAACCGGCCAGCAATGGCAGAATGACGGCCTGCTGCCGCCCAACCCCGAGGCGCGCGAACTGTTCGCCGCCCTGCTGTTTGCCTTGACCCCGGCTGAGCAAGTGCCGGCCCATTACCCCGGCGCCGACTGGCAGCAGCATGGAAAGCAACGTTGGTTGCGTGATGGCGCCGAAACCCGTTGGCAGGTGATCTACCAACAGCCAGATAATTTTCAGCTTCGTACCGCTGCCGGTCCGAACTACCGCGTCGAGATGTTGCCATGACTGCCTACCTCAATGCCCTGGGCCTGCTGTGCGCCCTGGGCAACGATAAACATCAGGTTAGCCAGCGCTTGTTCGCTGGCGATACCAGCGGCATGCAGGTGCAGGCCGGCTGGGTGCCTGATCGCCTGTTGCCGGTGGGCGCGGTGCAGGCCCAATTACCGCCGCTGGCGGCAATGAGCACCGCCCATGCCACCCGCAACAATCAGTTGCTGCTGGCAGCGGCGCAGCAGATCGACGCCGATATCCAACAGGCCATTGCCACCTATGGCCGCACCCGCATCGGCGTTGTGCTGGGCACCAGCACCTCAGGAATCGATGAAGCCACACAAGGGATATCGCGCTTTTTGCACAGTGGCCAATTCCCCGCCAGCTACCACTACGGCCAACAGGAGCTGGCCGCGCCGGCTGAGTTTCTCGCCGCGCAGCTCAACCTTGCGGGCCCCACTTATGTGATTTCCACCGCCTGCACCTCCAGCGCTCGCGCCTTGCTGAGCGCACGCCGTCTGCTCGATAGCGGGCTGTGCGATGCCGTGCTGTGTGGCGGTGTCGACTCACTGTGCCAACTGACCCTCAATGGCTTTGGCTCGCTGGAAGCGCTGTCGGAGCAACGCTGCAATCCGTTCTCGGCCAACCGCACCGGCATCAATATCGGTGAGGCCGCCGTGCTTTTCTTGATGAGCAGAGAGCCGGCGCCAATTGCCTTGCTAGGCGCAGCCGCCAACTCCGACGCCCATCATATTTCCGCGCCAGATCCGCAAGGCCGTGGCGCCGAACAGGTGATGCGCCAAGCGCTGGCCAACGCCAAGCTTGAGGCCTGCGATATCCATTATTTAAACCTGCACGGCACCGCCACCCAGCACAACGACGCCATGGAAAGCCTGGCCGTCGCCGCGGTGTTTCCTGAGGGCGTGCCCTGCTCGTCTAGTAAAGCCATGACCGGCCATACCCTCGGCGCTGCCGGTGCACTGGAGGCAGCTTTCTGCTGGCTAAGCATCGCGGCTAGCCGTGTGCCGCCACATAGCTGGGATGGCCAACGCGACGAGCAACTGCCGGCGCTCAATTTGACTGACGCCAATACGCAACTCAAAGGCCAAGGCCCGTACCGCATGATGAGCAACTCCTTCGCCTTTGGCGGCAATAACATCAGCCTGATTCTCGGCTCAACAGCGCTCGGCCAGGTGCACCCATGAGCATCTGGCCCATTGCCGAACTCGTGCCCCACGCCGGCGACATGATTCTGGTCGACGAAGTACTCAGTTACGCCGAAGAAGAAATCACCACCCGTTTGCAGATTCGTGCCGGTGGCTTATTCAATCAGGCAGACGGCAGCATGCCCGCCTGGGTCGGCATTGAGGCATCGCCGCCTATGCCGGCTGCCATGCCCGCGTTGCCGGCCTGCCGGTGGAGCTGGGCTTTTTGCTCGGCACGCGCAATTACCAATGCAATGTCGAGGCCTTTCCCTTGGGCAGCGAGTTGCACATCCACGCCATCCGTTCTTTGCAAGACGACAACGGCATGGGCGTGTTCGAATGCCACCTGACCGGCCCCGGCATTCGTGCCGAAGCGCGCCTTAACGTATTCCGCCCGCCGCACGTGGCCAGCTATTTGGAAGAACCTGCACATGACTGACAGCATTCTGGTAACCGGCTCCAGCCGTGGCATCGGCCGCGCCATCGCCCTACGTTTGGCCCGCGCCGGCTTTGACCTGGTATTGCATTGCCGCAGCGGTCGTGCCGAAGCCGAAGCCGTGCAGGCCGAAGTTATCGAGCTCGGCCAACAGGCGCGCATTCTGCAATTTGATGTGGCCGACCGTGCGGCTTGCCGGGAAATTCTCGAAGCCGACGTGGAAGCCAACGGCGCCTATTACGGCGTGGTGTGCAACGCTGGCCTGACCCGCGACGGCGCCTTTCCGGCGCTGAGTGAAGACGACTGGGACGTGGTGATCCGCACCAACCTCGACGGCTTCTACAACATCCTCCATCCGCTGGTCATGCCGATGGTTCGCCGCCGCAAGGCCGGGCGTATTGTCTGCATCACCTCGGTTTCCGGCCTGGTCGGCAACCGTGGCCAGGTCAATTACAGCGCCTCGAAAGCCGGCGTTATTGGCGCGGCCAAAGCCCTGGCTATTGAGCTGGGCAAACGCAAAATCACGGTTAACTGCGTAGCGCCAGGCCTGATCGACACGGCCATGCTGGATGACGACCTGCCGATTGAAGACATGATGAAGATGATCCCCGCCCAGCGCATGGGCACCCCAGAAGAAGTGGCTGGCGCGGTTAACTTTCTGATGTCGGACGAAGCCGCCTACATCACCCGCCAAGTGCTCGCGGTCAATGGAGGCCTGTGCTGATGAAACGTGTGGTCGTTACCGGCATGGCCGGCATAGCGACTGGGCGAGCATCGAAGCGAACTTTAGCGCCAACCGCAGTGGCATCCGCCGTATGCACGAGTGGGATCGCTTCGCCGAATTGAACACACGCCTGGCTGGCCCCATCGACGATTTTGTGGTGCCGAAAACCTGGAACCGCAAGCAGCTGCGCAGCATGGGCCGCGTCTCTAGGCTGGTGGTGCTGGCGGCGGAAAAAGCCTTGGCCAACGCCGGTTTGCTGGGCGATGAAAGCATTCGCGATGGCCGTATGGGCGTGGCGTGCGGCTCGTCCACCGGCAGCACCGAAGAGATCAAAGCCTTCGGCAATATGCTGCTCAATTCAGTCGCCGACGGCCTGAATGCCAACTCCTATATCCGCATGATGCCGCACACCACGGCGGCCAATATCAGCATCTTTTTTGGTCTTAAAGGCCGCCTGATTCCTACCTCCAGCGCCTGCACCAGCGGCAGCCAGGGCATTGGTTATGCCTATGAGGCGATCAAGTTCGGACGCCTGCCGATGATGCTCGCCGGCGGGGCCGAAGAACTGTGCCCGACCGAAGCCATGGTGTTTGATGCGCTGTACGCCACCAGCCTGAAAAACGATGCGCCGCACACCTCGCCGCGCCCCTACGACGCTGGCCGCGATGGCCTGGTGATCGGTGAAGGCGCCGGCATGTTGGTGCTCGAAGAGCTGGAACACGCCAAGGCGCGTGGCGCGACTATTTACGCCGAGATCGTTGGTTTTGGCTGCAACGCCGATGGCCAGCACGCGACCAAACCCGAACAGGTCACCATGCGCGGCGCGATGGAGCTGGCGCTGCAAGACGCCAACCTCGAGCCGCACGCCATCGGCTATGTAAATGGCCACGGCACCGCCACCGAACAGGGCGATATCGCCGAAACACACGCCACCGCCAGCCTGTTTGGCTCGGGCATGGCCATCAGTTCGCAAAAGAGCTACCTGGGTCACACCTTGGGCGCGTGTGGGGCACTGGAGTCGTGGTTCAGCATCGAAATGCTCAACAGCGACCGCTATATCCACACCCTCAACCTTGATCACATCGACCCGCAGTGCGCGGAGCTTGATTACCTGTGCGGCGAACCGCGGCAGATGAACAATGAATTCGTGATGAACAACAATTTTGCCTTTGGTGGGGTCAATACCTCACTGATCTTCCGCCGCTGGCATTGATCGGGCACACCGCACTACCACCACCGCCGTCAAGGAGACGACTATGCACTTGAAAAGCCTCACTGCTGCAGCCCTGCTGCTCGCCGCGATCCCAGGCATCAGCCAGGCGCGCGACACCACCCACTACCTGCCGCTGGACACCGTGATCGCTCAGGCGACCGCCGCCGGCAAGCTGGATGGCACCGTGAAGTTCTACATGGCCGGCCAGAAGCCCGCAGGTAAGGTCAGCGTGATCAACCCGCACATCACCACCAACCAGAAAACCAACGCCTTTAACAAAGGCGACGAAGAAGCCTGCGCCTGGGCCATGCAATCGGCCGTGATCAAACTTGCCAACGCCGCCAAGGCTGCCGGCGCCAACGCCGTGATCGAAATCGCCAGCAACTACAAAGGCGTCGAATACAAAAACCCCACCAACTATGAGTGCCACGCTGGCGCGATCATGGCCGGTGTAGCGTTGAAAGCGCAGCTCGCCACCGTCAAGTAATTCTCCAGCTAGGGTGTGCCGGGCCGCGCAGGCGTGCGCCGCCCACCCTACTGGGCTTGCAAGGCTGCGGCTTCGCGGGTTACCTGCTCGACAAAGGCCAACGCCAACGGCGCCCGCTGATCCTTGCGCACCACCAGCCACACCGCACTGGTAGCGCCCTCATCCAGCAGGGTGCGATAGACCACGCCATCCACCCGCGTACGGCGAAACGAAGCCGGCAACATCGACACCCCAAGCCCCGCCGAGACCAGGCCAATAATGGTCATGGCCTCACTTGCCTCCTGGGCGATTCGTGGGCTGAAACCGGCATTACGCGCCAGGCCAATCAATTGGTCATACAGGCCGGTGCCATAGCTGCGAGGGAAAAACACAAAGGGCTCCTCCGCCAACGCGGCAATGGAAATGCCGTCTTCGCTGCCCTGCGCCAACGGGTGATCTGCACGCAATACCGCTACCAACGGATCGCGAAAGAGCTCCACGGCTTTGATGTTGTCCGGCAGCGCAAACGGACGAATAACGCCGACCTGCACGGTCTCTTCCTGCAGCGCCTCAATCACTACCCGGCTACTCATCTCCCGCAGGCTCAGGTGCACATCCGGGTGCGCCTGGCGGAAGGCCAGAATGCTGCGAGGAATAGTGGACGTGAAAGGCGCCGACGCGGTAAAGCCGACGTTCAATTCGCCAATCTCCCCCTGCTGGGCACGCCGGGCGATCTGCGTGGCCTTTTCCACATGGGCAAGAATTTGCCTGGCTTCGTCAAGAAACAACCGGCCCGCCTCGGTCAGCTCCACCCGCCGGTTAGTGCGCTCGAACAGGCGCGCGCCAATCTCTTCTTCCAGCGCCTGAATCTGCTGACTTAGCGGCGGCTGGGAAATACCCAGTTGCTCAGCCGCGCGACCAAAATGCAGCTCTTCGGCCACGGCCACAAAGTAGCGTAAATGGCGCAATTCCATGGTGAAGCTCCAACACGGATTAGGTCGTTAAACCTATCAAATAGAACGAACAATATATTGGAGATAATAAACGCCGCTCCCTATTCTTTGCACCTGACTACTCTCTTTCTAAAAGAACGCCCCTCGAGGTCTGTGTGCGCCCTTCCTCTGCCCCTGCCCTGCTCGACGCCGCCCGTGATGCGGCAGCCGACGTGGTGAGCACGGTTGAACAAACCGAAGCCTTTATCGAAAAAGGCACCCCGCAATTTGTCCGGACATCGCTGGCACTATTTGCCGGCGGCTTTGCCACCTTTGCCCTGCTCTACAGCGTGCAACCGTTGATGCCGGTGCTGTCGGTCGAGTTCGACCTCAACGCCGCGCAGAGCAGCCTGGTGTTGTCGATCTCAACCATCATGATGGCCATCGGGCTACTGATTACCGGACCTATCTCCGACGCCATCGGCCGCAAAAAAATCATGGTGGTGTCATTGCTGTCCGCCGCCCTGTTCACCCTTGCCAGCGCCTGCATGCCTAGCTGGCACGGCGTACTGCTTATGCGCGCGCTGCTTGGCTTGTCATTGAGCGGCCTGGCGGCGGTGGGCATGACCTACCTGAGCGAAGAAATTCATCCACGCTTTATTGGCCTATCGATGGGGCTCTACATTGGCGGCAATGCGGTCGGAGGCATGGGCGGAAGACTGATCGCCGGGGTATTGGTCGACTTCGTTAACTGGCGCGTAGCGATTGGCGCGTTGGGCGTGATGTCGCTGCTTGGCGCCCTGTTGTTTTGGCGCATCCTGCCCGAATCCAAACACTTTCGCGCCACCCCGCTAAACCTGAAAACCCTCGCCAACAACTACGCACTGCACATGCGCGACCAGGGCCTGCCGTGGCTATTTCTTGAAGCGTTTCTGCTGATGGGCGCTTTCGTCACGCTGTTTAACTACATCGGCTATCGGCTACTGGGCGAGCCGTACCACATGAGCCAGGCCGTGGTGGGGTTGCTCTCGGTGGTGTACCTCTCCGGCATCTACAGCTCAGCCTGGGTCGGCAACCTGGCCGACAAACTCGGCCGGCGCAAAGTGCTTTGGGCGGTGATTGTGTTGATGTTTGCCGGGCTGCTGCTGACCCTACTCCCGCAGATACCGCTGATACTCATCGGCATGCTGATGTTCACCTTCGGCTTCTTCGGCGCCCACTCAGTAGCCAGCAGCTGGATAGGCCGGCGCGCCTTTGTTGCCAGAGGACAAGCCTCGTCCATGTACCTGTTCTGCTACTACCTCGGCTCCAGCGTGGCCGGCACCTTGGGAGGAGTGTTTTGGCACCACTATGGCTGGCTCGGGGTTGGCGTATTTATCGGCGTGCTACTGACAGGAGCACTGGCGGTTTCAGCGCGGCTGGCCAAATTGCCAGTGCTGCCCGGCAACGCCTAACCGCCAGCAAAATCAACAACATCCGATTGCTCGCCGTCAAGAAGATCAAGCACTCGTGATCGAGCTGTTGCTCTAGCCGTTGATCTAGCTGTTGATCTACCCGCCCCGATCATCGCAAGGGAAGTCGCAGCGCAGCGCAGACCCAAGGTAGGGGCAAGACTTTTGGTTACTTTGCGGCGATTGGCAAAGTGACTCGCGCGTAAGGCGCGAAACCAAACGTTCAGCACCTGCGTTAATGAATACCCACCACCAAGCAAGCCACCGAATAACCCCTCACGGTCATCCTTCAGAGGAGACTCGCGCGCAAGGCGCGAGGGGCCGGCCTAAATCGAACCCCCTCTATCGATACGATCTCCAAGCCGGGGAGACGGTGTGAAATCTGCACAAATCTCTCCTGGTACTCACTGCACGCATCAATCCCCAACCCAGCGATATAAATGGGCGGCCACCCTCGTTTAGTTAAACGATCAGCCCGCCCCTTTATATACACGGCAATAAAACTTACAAACGAAAAAACTCGGCAATTCCCCGCTACCGACGACTTCCTACTTATAGCGCTCATGAAAGCGGAGATATATGTGAGATATATCCCGAGCAACTTCCGAGCCATTGACCAGCGACTATCAGCCGAGCATTCTTTGGCTCGAGCAACAACCAGAACAAACACACATTTAACCGAAGCCTAATTATTTACAGGCACTATCAATAAGAGATGCACATCATGCAAAACAAACTTCATAAGATTGGTCCGATAGCGCTTATTGCCGCCGCCGCTGTCGTCGTATCGAGCACTGCCAGTGCTCAGGAGAGCTGTTTCGGCCAGGGCCGCATCGTAGGGGTGGTGATCAATGCGCCCTTTCACGCCGCAGGCAGTATTGGCATAGAGGTAGTACATGCAGTCCATGGGCAAAAGTATTACACCACTGCCGGCAGTGGCGATTTGAGTTCTCCCAGGGTACAGGCGCTGCTTCAACAGGCTACTGAGGCCTATAAAAACAAAGCGCCTGTTTGGCTCTGGGCAAAAGAGTGCAATCGACAAATATTTCCATCCGACAATCGCCCATGGGTACCTGACTGGACTGCAATCTGGGTAGGGTAATTAAATTAACTGAGCAAGGCCTGCAGTTCACTCTGCAGGTCTTGCTTTAAAAGTTCTACTTGCAGGCCACTACAATTTGCCTGCCTTCATCTTCTCCAACAACGGCGCACATTCATTCACCTGATCGCTCCCACCACTAGGCGCCACCAACGCCACCAACCCGGCAACCGGTGCAACGATAGCCCCGAGGGCCAACATCCCCGCCCCACGCGCCAACAACGGCAAAGTCTTCACCCCGGCATTGGGCTTCTTGAACGGCCCGCGCACATACAGCGGCGAGCGCAGCGAGATAATCCGCACACCTTTGGACTGCGGGTCGATGGTCATATCCAACTGTTCGGTCTTGAAGTTGGCCGTGCCATCAACATGGACCAAGGCATTCTCGGTATCAAATACCACCAGGCGCGTGGTCAACAGGCCGTTCTTTACCCCCATGTCGGCAGCGGCGCAGTTGATCCTCACGTCTTTATCGCCGAACAGTTTGCCAACCACATAGTTACCCACGTTAAGACCGGCCAGCTCCATCAACTCACGGCTTATGGCGCCGTCGTTGATCAACATGCGCACATCACCATTGGCGGTGCCGAGTAGCGCCGCCACCGAGTTACCGCTGCCACTCACATCCACATCGCCATTGAGGGCACCAAAGCTGGTGCGCATCGGTTCAAAGGAGGGGAACAGCTCTTTGAGCTTGAAGTTACGGGCGCTCAGTTTTGCCGAGCCCTGCAACGGCGTGCGGCTGCCGTCGAGGCGAATGGTGGCGTTCAACTGCCCGCCAGCCACACCAAAACGCAGCGGTTCGAGGCTGAGTTTGCCGTCGTCGAGCACGACGTGGGCGTTGAGGTCGGTGAAGGGTAGCTTCTCGCTGTGGACGATGCGCTTGCCGGTGAAGTTGACGTCGGCGTCCATGGCGCGCCAGCGTTCGGTGCGAAATTCGTCCACCGGCAGCACTTTGTCGGCGGGCTGATTGCTCACCACCCCGCGGGCTTTTTTCTCGCTCTTGGAGTCGGCGCCAATCAGTGGCGCAAGGTCGGCGAACCGCAGTTGGTTGGAGGTCAGTGCGCCACTCAGTTTAGGCCGTGGCTGGCTGGCCACGTAGCTGAGGTCGCCGTGGATATCGCTGTCGCCAATCGAGCCGTTGAACTGCTCGTAGTGGAACTGCATACCGGTCGGGTCGCGCAGTTGCGCACGCAGGTGGCCGTCGGTGGCGTAAGCCGGCGTATCGGGCAAGGTGACGCCGGTAAGCGGGTAGAGATTGCCCAGGCTGGTGCCGGCCAGTTGCAAGCGCAGGTCGAGCGCGCCGAAGTTTTTCGGGTCAGTCAGCGTGCCGGCCAGGGCTACTTTAGTGGTGCCAATTTGCACGTTGGCCTGGACCGGGAATGGCTGACTGCTGTCCTGCAGCGCCAGCAAACCACCGACCTTGCCGGAGCCATTTAAGGTCTGGCCTTTGTATTGGCCTTTAAGCTGCCAACCGAAGGCATAGTCCTGCGGCAGCGCGCCTTTTTCGGCAGCTTTATCGGCGTTGGGTTTACCGACGATATCGGCGAACGGCAGCGGTTTGCCCAGCGGGTCGATTAACAGCTCAATCGTGGTTTTCAGGCTCTGGTCATCGACCTTGACCTGACCTTTGTCGAAGCCGATGGCACCGATATCCAGGGTCCACGGTGACTCGGAAGGCGGCTCATTGGGGTCGCTCGGTTTGAGGGTAAAGGTCCAACTGTTGCGGCCGTCGGCCAGGCGCTCGAGGTTGGCATTGGGCTCGGTCAGGTCGATACGCGGGATGGTCACGGTGCGCCAGAGCAGTGGCAGCGGCGATAAGCGCAGATCCACGCGTTTGAGCGAGACCATCTGCGGGTTCTTGGCCCAGTCCGGGTTGGCCAGGGTGATGTCTTCAGCCGATATATGCGGCCACGGCAGCCAGGCACGCACACCGTGTTCGTCGGGCTCGCGAGCCCACTGCACGGCCAGATTGCCGTTGATGGCAAAAGGGCGGCCGAGCTGTTCAGAGACCTTGTCGTTGAGGGTCGGCTTCAGCCGATTCCAGTCGAAGGTGGCAATAACCACCAGCAGGATCGCTACCAAAGCCAGAAAAATAGCCAGGCACCAGAGCACAATCTTACGGGCCAACGTCATCCACAACTCTCCCTAAACCACAGCCCCCGGCTTAATGCGACAGGGCCACCGCGGGGCGGGCGCCAGTATAACCAGGCGTGGTCGACGACCTGGCTTTAGCGCTTTATAGAGTTATCGACTTCGATACGGCGCAAATGATTCAACCTGTGGCGCTATCAGTGGCCGCTGCCGTGCTGTTAGGGCGGCGGTAAATCCAGATGCGCCGCAGCACGGTGGCGAACTGCGCGCTGAGGCTGCCGCAGTTATAGGTTTGCCCATAACGACGAGCAATCTCACGCACGTCCACTGCCATCGCCGCGTAACGGCGCGCCGGCAGATCGGGGTAAAGGTGGTGCTCAATCTGATGGCTCAGGTTGCCGCTGAGGATATGAAACAGCTTGCCGCCGCGCAGATTGCTCGAGCCCTGGAGCTGACGCAGATACCAATGCCCACGACTTTCGTTGGCCACCACTTCACGGGGGAAAACTGCAGCCCGCTCGGTGAAATGGCCGCAGAAAATAATCAGAAAGGTCCACAGATTGCGCAGCAGATTGGCCACCCCATTGCCGGCCAACACCGCTAGCGCGTTGGCGCCGATCAGCACGGCGAGCGCGGGGAAAAACAGGTAGTCCTTAAACCACTGCCGGCCAATCTTGGCGGTAAATACCTTCAGCAGCGGCTTGAGTTCAGCGCGGCTCATTTTGCCTTTGTAGACCTTATCCAAACGCAGGTGCTGCACCGCCACCGAGTACTGAAACAGCAGCGCTTGCAAGGTTACCCACAGCGGTTGCCAACGGTAGAACGGTTTCCAGCGTTGCTCAGGAAACAGACGCACGACGCCGTAGCCGATGTCGTCATCCATGCCTAGCACGTTGGTGTAGGTGTGGTGAATATGGTTGTGGGTATGTCGCCAGAAATCCGCGGGGCCGGCGATGTCCCATTCGTAGGTACGCCCGCTAAATTCCGGGTCGTTCATCCAGTCGTACTGGCCGTGCATGACGTTATGGCCCAGCTCCATGTTCTCCAGAATCTTGCCCAGGCCAAGCAACAAGGTGCCGAGCAGCCAGGTTGGCGGAAACCAGCCAAGCATCAGCAAGGCGCGGCCGGCCAGGGTGACCAGGCGGATGACATTGCGCAGGCGGCGGATATAACGGGCATCTACCTCGCCCAAGTCGGCGCGATGGCGGCGGCCGAGGTCATCGAGTTCGGTGGCGAAGGCCTGCAATTCGCTGGCGTTCAGTTGGCGGTCAGTACGCATACGGCTCTCCTTAGATATCCACAACCACATCGCCCATCGGCACGCTCACGCACAGGCGAATGGCCTGGCCTGGCTCGCTCAGCAACGCGCCGCTACGCAGGTCACGCACCACGCCGCTGAGTAGCAGGCAGGTGCAGCTGGCGCAGATACCCTGGCGGCAGCCATGGGCGGGGCGTAAACCGGCCGCTTCGGCTTGCTGCAATAGCGAGCTGGCGCTGTCGCCAAGCACTTCCTGCTGGGCGCGGGCAAAGCGCATCAGCAAGGGACTGTGGGCGGCTTCATCACTTAGGGTGGGCGAGCTGAAGGACTCGAATTGCAGTGGCGTTGTGGCCGCGGTATCGCCCCACCACTGCTGCACCGCCGCAACAAAACCTGAAGGGCCGCAACTGAGCACGGCGGTGGCAGAATTGGCTTGCACATGCTCAGGGGCAAAGCGCCCCAACCGGCTGCTCAGCATCGGCCGGACGCGCAAGTTGCGGTATTGCTGCTGCAAGGCTTGCAGCTCTTGGGCGAAGGCCAGTTGGCCGGCGTCACGCACGTAATGCAGCAACTCCACCGGGGCGCTAAAGCCTTTTTCCAGGGCCTGGCGCAGCAACCCCAGCAACGGCGTAAGACCGCTACCGGCGGCCAGCAGTAACACCGACTCGACCTCCTGCGGCCAGTACAAGTCGCCGAAGGGTTCGCCGACTTCAATGGCCTCGCCGATGGCCAGGTGATCCAGCAGACGGTTAGACAGCCGCCCACCGGGGTGACGCTTGATGGCGATTTCCAGACTGCCATCCGCATTTAACGCAGTAAGGCTATAGCTGCGGCTAAGGCGCACACCGGCCACCTCTAGATAGGCCTGAATATGTTGCCCCGCCTGCGCGCCAGACCAGTTACCGTTGGGTAGCAGGGTCAGGGCGAGCATGTCATCCGCCACCCAACGCCGAGCGCGCAGACAGGCAAATACGCGATTCAGCCGCCACGCCGGGTGCAAAAACGCCAATACGGCGTCGACACTGGCTTCACGCAACCAGCCATGGGCCACCAGATAGCGCAGCGGGGCCAATAGGCGCGCACTGCGGCGCACTAGGCGATAGGGAATTAGGGTCATGAAAATTCCTGCGTTCCAGCACGATTCGGTGAACAACTGTTCACCAAACTGCCAGAGCAGACCTTTTCAGTCAACACTCGTGCACTGAGCCAAGGATTGGTGCCCCGGTTCGACGCCCGCCAAATGCATTTGCTAGAGTGCGCGGCAAACCATCGCAGGGATCACCTCGTGCCGAACAGAAGCAGCAGACGCGCCAGGCGCTTCTTGATGCTGCGCGCTACCTGATGGAAAGCGGCCGCGGTTTTGGCAGCCTTAGCTTGCGTGAAGTCACCCGCCATGCCGGCATCGTGCCCACCGGTTTCTACCGCCACTTCAGCGACATGGACGAACTGGGTTTGGCCCTGGTAACCGAAGTGGGCGAGACCTTTCGCGAAGCTATTCGCCAAGTGCGCCACAACGAAATGCAAATGGGCGGCGTGATCGACGCCTCGGTAAGCATCTTTCTTACCAATGTCGCCGCCAACCGTTCGCAGTTTCTCTTCCTCGCCCGCGAGCAATACGGCGGTTCCAAGGTCGTGCGCCAAGCCATCGGCGCCCTGCGCGAAGGCATCACCGCCGACCTGGTCAGCGACCTTGGCCATATGCCAAAACTGCCGCACCTGGATGTCGCCGCCCAGGCGGTAATCGCTGACCTGGTGGTGAAAACCGTATTCGCCACCTTGCCCGAACTGATCGACCCCCTTGCCAGCGAGCTGCCAGAACACCTCACCCCGCAAGCAAAGATGACGCAGCAATTGCGCTTTATCTTTATTGGCTCCAAGCATTGGCAGGGGTTGGGCAGCGTTTAAGCCTAACAGCCAACGTACTCTGCCCGCGTAACTTATAGCGCCCTACAGTTAAACACCAAGCCTGTGTAGGAAAGTTACTGCAACAGTAAACACATTAAAAAATCACCCAAGGCGCGCCTAATCAATAGCCAGCAGAGCCTATTTAACCCAAGCCAAACTTAATATGTGCTTTTCGACGTAAATACTCGTGGTCTATTTCTGCGCACGCGGTTAACCCGTTGCTTAGTCCGCGAGCGGCTAGCACTCTTGCTTACTTAACGTTCAAAACAAGCAAGAGTAGACACTATGAAAAATCTAGCACTCGCCTATTTATTCGCCCATACACTCTACTTCCTATCACCGACAGTTCAGGCAAACACCTGCGTAGCAATAGCGGGCCAGCGGCTGGACCCTTCCAACATCTATGACCAGCGCCATCAATGCGCTACCTGCCAAGGTCAAGCAGCCCAGCCAAAACTATGCCGTGCGATTAACCGAGTTATGGTGCCGTATTGGTCCGCCAGCGCGGACTTAGTTGCTATTCCTCATCGCGGGCTTTGGGGCATGCCGATGAATAAAGGCCCTTCTGAAAATACCTTGGCAGCGTTTAAAGCTGCAGCAAAGGCCGGCTATCAAATTATTGAGGTCGATGCCGCCTTAACCGGTCCCGACAGCACAGGTAAGAAAAAGGTTTTCCTCGGCCGTTACTTTTCCATGGCGGCAGTGGGTGGGTCGGCCAAAAAATTGCCCAGTGATTACACGCCTGAAGATATCGTTCAATTCAAAATGCGCAAACGAGATCAAACCCTGAGCACTGACCCCGGCGACCGCCTGATATTGTTTTCCGAATTACTGCCGTGGGCCGTAGAGAACCAAGTGCTGCTGATGGTTGACCCCAAGACACCTGAAGATTCGGGACCTAATGAGTACGAACAAATAGTCGCGTACGTGCTTAACGAAGCCAACGCACAGGGCGCCCTGGCGAATATCGGTATAAAGACGACTAATAGCTAAATCAGCACCCTAAGCGGTATGCGTCCATTTCTAGATGCCCCTTACAAATCGTATGAAGGCAAGTTTCTTTGGAGCCCCATACCTAACAAATCACCTCAGGTCACTCAACAAGAAACGCTTCACGCGATAAAGGCCTGGCATGCCGCAACCAACAACTCAAAACAAGTTATCACCTATGAGTTGAGTTTATTTAGCGCCACCTCTTGGGCGGCCAAACCATTTACCGAAGACGCCCCTTATTTAAATCTAATTGATTACGTCAAAAATCTTACAGCAATCGGGAAACGCTCAGCTATATGGAGCATTGACCCAATGGGAAACAAAGGGACATTCAGCAGAACTTATAATTGGAAATTTATTGGCAATACCGCCGGCGATGGTAGAGGCAATCTATTTCGCAACTTAAGCTACGCGTTGGCAAGACACGTAGTGGTCAATACGGACCGTCCGGACTGGTATGAAAGCCTGGTAATCAACCCTTACTGACACCGGAGGCACTATGAAAACCTTTCGCAAATTACTCGCCATTTCTGCACTTCTTTGCACCGCTTCCACGGCATTTGGCTATGCCGCTCAAATACCCGTGCGCAGCTTCGCCGCAAAACTTCCCTCCGACAACCTTGTGGTAATAGAGGTTTCTGGTAACACGGGCGAAAACAGGCAATGGTTCAACTCCATGAATGGTTTTTTCCAGATATGGATGATTGATAACTCCATTGAGGTGCGAAGACTGGCGACAGGCTTTCCAGGACTAAAACCCGGCATCGTTGCGTTCAGTTCACTGGACACATTGCACGATCTAAAAATCGGCGACAGGACCAAGACCTACGACATGAGAATTATGTTTGACGAGGACTTGTTATGGATCGAAGTGTGGCCTAGCAAGCAGGTGAACCAACCGGTGAGAAACACCGTGATGTTCTTTGGTCCCGATCGAGCGACCTACGAGTACTACCTTAACAACTCACTTTCTGGCGTCAGCTATGCGAATGAGCACGAAATGAAGACCAGCATCCAGGCGAACTACGCCGGTAAATTCGATCCTGACTTCCACAATCTGCTTGATTTCCGCCCCGAAACAATAGCGACGCTAGGCATGGTTGCCTTGGAGGACTAGCCCCCTCTACTTGCCGAACAGATCTTTGGCGCCACGGTATTGGGCACCAACCGCCTTTGTATGCCGCTACATAAAAAGCCTGGGTATAAAACGTACAGTTTTGCCCAGGCCCCGCCAGGATAGGTTCAAGGCTACTCATCACCAGCTTACCCCCACCTTATCCACAGCTCAGCCCACAGGCTTACGGGATAACTTCTCCACACGCTAACAGAGCGCAGCGCTAAACCCTTGAAATAGCGCGAATAACCGTTGACGTAGGCTGTGCATAAATGCCGCCTCAGGTGTTTATCTACCGCCGATCATTTCTTGTACGATTTGCGCAAAGCCACGTCAGCCGTGGCTCCTAGCTATTGTTCCCGGCCTTATCCACAACACTACCCACAGACATTGGGGGCAACTGTGCAAAAGCGCCGCCCCACTCTGTTTATAAGTGAATAACTCACTGTTTTAACGCAATAAATACGTTCTGATCAAAAAACGAACGGTTTCCGCCAGACCGCGTGAAATGGGGCTCCGTACCACCTTTACCCACGTTATCCACAGAACGCCCCACAGCTTTTGGGGATAGTCCCCCGCAGAACCAGGCGCTAACTGTGGAAAGCGGCGGAAAAAGCCTTGCTTTGCCAGGCTGTTTTTGGGTGATATACACAGCCGCGAACAAACCACTGTATATATCAACAGACCTGCACTTTCCCCCTAACAGCTACTGCACATAGGCCCTGAAAGCCAGGTAATTCGCTGTTTTACGGCGATAAAAATGCCTGCTCAAAAAACCTACAGCTTTCGCCATGGCGCGCCGTTACCGGCTCGAACGCACCTTTCCCCATTTTGTCCACAGAACTATCCACAGGTTTTGTGGACAGATTTCTTGCTGCGGTTGCTCACATACAAAACAGGGGGCTCAACACAAGCATTTTTTGCATAAATCCACAGGCAAAAACGTTCGCTGGGGAAAACGCTAAAGTCTGTGGAAATCCCTTGCCGGAGCCTGACGAATATGCCGCCAGAGGGGTATCAGGTGGATTGGTTGTTTACTGCGCAATACGCTGCAAAGCCTGCTGTACGTGGCTCACAGCGATTGCTCCCGCGCTTATCCACAACACTACCCACAGTTGTTGGGGGCAACTTGTAAGTTTTATAGCGAGTGCTGCGTTTGTCATCGCAGGACGCGGCTAAGACGTTGTTTTAACGTTGAAATCAACTCAAAACCGGTGCCTGTACAAAAAACCTACAGAATCCTGCAGGGCCCGTGAATAGCGGTTCCTTCCTACCTTTACCCACCTTATCCACAGATTGCCCCACAGCTTTTGGGGAC
>LNAP01001876.1_pt1 | contig 31926 bp, 24 predicted proteins | sample 602601 | NCBI WGS metagenome assembly LNAP01 (sample SAMN02440304, study PRJNA202911) | soil metagenome | biome: Subtropical and temperate rainforests or woodlands; isolation source: soil samples (1 kg each in a 20% v/v slurry with milli Q water) were... ...
ACTGATGCTCGATCCCGCGCGTAGCTACGACCTGATCGGTGACGTGCACGGTTGCGCTCTGACCCTTGAGCACTTGCTCGACCGGCTCGGTTATCACAAACAAGGTGGCGTCTGGCGGCATCCATCGCGCATGGCGGTGTTCGTCGGCGACATCATCGACCGCGGCCCGCGGATTCGCGAGGCGCTGCATATCGTCCACGACATGGTCGAGGCCGGTCAGGCGCTGTGCATCATGGGCAACCATGAATTCAACGCCCTCGGCTGGGCCACGCCGGCGCCGCCAGGCAGCGGCAAGCAGTTCGTGCGCGAACACACGCCACGCCATGCGCGCCTGCTCGGTGAAACCCTGACGCAATTTGAACATCACCCCGGCGACTGGCATGACTTCCAGCAATGGTTTTACGAACTGCCATTGTTTGTGGATGCCGGGCGTTTCCGCGTGGTGCACGCCTGCTGGGATGCCGGCCTGATCGAGCCGCTGCGCGCGCTGTTCCCCGATGGCTGCGTTGACGAACATTTCCTCCAGGCCTCGGCCGTGCCGGGCAGTTTCGCCTGCACCGTGTTCGATCGTTTGCTGCGCGGGACCGACATGCGCCTGCCCCACGGGCTGACCATGACCAGCGGCGATGGCCTGACGCGTTCGTTCTTCCGCACCAAATTCTGGGAAGACGACCCGCAAACCTACGGAGACATTGTGTTCCAGCCCGACGCCTTGCCCGAACCCGTGGCCCAGACGCCCCTGTCGTCCACCGAAAAAAATACCTTGCTGCGTTACGGCGTCGATGAGCCGCTGTTGTTCGTTGGCCATTACTGGCGCAGCGGCAAACCGGCGCCGATCCGTCCGAACCTGGCCTGCCTGGATTACAGCGCGGTGCTCTACGGCAAACTGGTCGCCTATCGCCTGGATCAGGAAACCCGCCTCGACCCGCACAAGTTTGTCTGGGTCGATGTCGAGCGGCCGGAGGTGTTGCGATGACTACCGTTGCTGTTTTACGCCTGCCGCTGGCCGTGGATTTGAGCGGGTTCGTCAAACTGCTGCAACGCATGCAGGTGCCGCATCGGGTCAGCGAAGAGTCCGGTGAACAGGTGCTGTGGGTGCCGGCCAATATCAGCGAAGACGTCCGTTCCTTATATGAACGTTTCCCGGCGGGCGACCCTGATCAGCAGCTGGACATTCCGGTCGCGCAAACCACCAGGCGGCCTGGTTTCGTCGAGCAGCTGCGTCATGCCAAGGCAACCGGCTTGGTGTTGCTGCTGAGCCTGATCGTCGGTGCGGTGACGCTGCTGGGGGAAAACCTCGACACGCTGCGTTGGCTGACCTTCCTCGATTTTCGTATCGTTGGCGAGTACATCCATTTTGTGCCCTTGGCCGACAGCCTGGCGGCGGGGCAGTGGTGGCGTCTGGTGACGCCGATGCTGATCCACTTCGGCATCCTGCACCTGGCCATGAACGGCATGTGGTACTGGGAGCTGGGGCGGCGCATCGAGTCGCGTCAGGGCAGCATCAACCTGATCGGCTTGACCTTGCTTTTCAGCCTGGTGTCGAACTACGCCCAGTTTGTTTTCAGTGGCCCGACCCTGTTCGGCGGGTTGTCCGGGGTGCTTTACGGCCTGCTCGGGCATTGCTGGATTTTCCAGATATTGTCGCCGAACCCGGCATATCGCCTGCCGCGCGGTGTGCTGGTGATGATGCTGGTGTGGCTGGTGCTGTGCCTGTCGGGCCTGGTCTCGATGATCGGTTTCGGTGAAATCGCCAACGCAGCCCATGTCAGCGGGTTGCTCGTCGGATGCTTGACCGGTTTGTTGGGCGGTTTGTACAACCGCCGTAAACTGGCCGTCTAATCAGTTATGTATTAAAGAGCGGAGCCCTTGATGTCCTCTTTTAACGAAATGATTCAAAACATCACCCCCGATATCTACCAGAGCCTGAAGCTGGCGGTGGAGATCGGCAAATGGTCCGACGGTGGCAAACTCACCGCCGAACAACGTGAATTGTCGCTGCAAGCGATGATCGCCTGGGAAATCCAGAACCTGCCCGAGGAAGAGCGTACCGGCTACATGGGCCCGCAGGAATGCAGCTCGAAGTCGATCAGCGTGCCGAACATCCTGTTCAAATCGGATGCCATCCATTGATTGAGATTGGCCGTGGTGCAATCAGCAAAATGTCGGCGCGCCTTGACGGGCCGAACGTGCAGTACGCGTTTCGTCTGGATGACGTCGAGGTGCCGGTCAATCCCTTGATCGGCAGCACGGTGCGTCTGGAATATCTGGGGGCGATTCATTGCACCCATTGCGGGCGCAAGACCAAAACCAGTTTCAGCCAGGGGTATTGCTACCCGTGCATGACCAAACTGGCGCAGTGCGACCTCTGCATCATGAGCCCGGAGCGTTGCCACTACGACGCTGGCACCTGCCGTGAGCCGGAGTGGGGCGAGAAGTTCTGCATGACCGATCACATTGTGTATCTGTCGAATTCGTCCGGGGTGAAAGTCGGGATTACCCGCGCCACCCAGCTGCCGACTCGCTGGATCGACCAGGGCGCCCGTCAGGCGTTGCCGATCATGCGCGTTTCGACCCGCCAGCAATCGGGGTTTGTCGAGGACCTGTTCCGCAGTCAGGTGGCAGACAAGACCAACTGGCGTGCTTTACTCAAGGGCGACGCGGTGTCGGTGAACCTGGCCGAGGTTCGCGATCAGTTGTTCGACAGCTGCGCCGAAGGGTTGCAAGGTTTGCAGGAACGATTCGGCCTACAAGCAATCCAGACCATTGCCGACGTAGAAACCCTCGAAATCCGCTATCCGGTCGAGCAATACCCGGCCAAAATCGTCAGCTTCAACCTGGACAAGAATCCGATTGCCGAAGGCACGTTGTTGGGGATCAAGGGCCAATACCTGATTTTCGACACCGGCGTCATCAATATTCGTAAATACACGGCTTATCAGCTCGCCGTGCATCAGTAAGGACTCCAGCATGCGCACCGAACAACCGAAGATGATCTATTTGAAAGACTATCAGGCGCCCGAGTAGAGACGCACCTGACCTTCGAGTTGTTCGAGGACCACAGCCTGGTCCATGCGCAACTGGTGATGCGCCGCAATCCCGAGCGCGGCCCGGGCCTGCCGCCGCTGGTGCTGGACGGCCAGCAACTCGAGCTGCTGTCGGTCACCGTGGCTGACCGCGAGCTGAGCGACGCTGATTATCAGCTGACGGAAAACCACCTGACCCTGCACCCGACCAGCACCACCTTCACGGTCGATACCAGCGTCAAGATCCACCCGGAAACCAACACCGCCCTGGAAGGTTTGTACAAATCCGGCACGATGTTCTGCACCCAGTGCGAGGCCGAAGGCTTCCGCAAGATCACCTATTACCTCGACCGCCCGGACGTGATGAGCACGTTCACCACCACGGTCATTGCCGAGCAGCATAGCTATCCGGTGTTGCTGTCCAACGGCAATCCGATTGCCTCCGGTCCCGGCGAAGACGGCCGGCACTGGGCGACCTGGGAAGACCCGTTCAAGAAACCGGCGTACCTGTTCGCACTGGTGGCCGGTGACTTGTGGTGCGTCGAAGACAGCTTCACCACCATGAGCGAACGCTCGGTGGCGCTGCGCATTTATGTCGAGCCGGAAAACATCGACAAGTGCCAGCACGCGATGAACAGCCTCAAGAAGTCGATGCGCTGGGACGAAGAGGTCTACGGTCGCGAGTACGATCTGGACATCTTCATGATCGTCGCGGTCAACGACTTCAACATGGGCGCCATGGAGAACAAGGGCCTCAACATCTTCAACTCCAGCGCCGTACTGGCCCGCGCCGAAACCGCCACCGATGCCGCGCACCAGCGTGTCGAGGCGATCGTCGCGCACGAGTACTTCCACAACTGGTCGGGCAACCGCGTGACCTGCCGCGACTGGTTCCAGTTGTCGCTCAAGGAAGGCTTCACCGTGTTCCGTGATTCGGGCTTCTCCGCCGACATGAACTCGGCCACCGTGAAACGCATCCAGGACGTGGCTTACCTGCGTACTCACCAGTTTGCTGAAGACGCAGGTCCCATGGCTCACGCCGTGCGCCCGGACAGCTTCATCGAGATTTCCAATTTCTATACCCTGACCGTGTACGAAAAGGGTTCGGAAGTGGTCGGCATGATCCACACCTTGCTCGGCGCCGAAGGCTTCCGCAAAGGCAGCGACCTGTATTTCGAACGCCATGACGGCCAGGCCGTGACCTGCGACGACTTCATCAAAGCCATGGAAGATGCCAACGGTGTCGACCTGACCCAGTTCAAGCGCTGGTACAGCCAGGCCGGTACCCCGCGTCTGGCGGTGAGCGAGTCCTACGACGCCGCCGCGAAAACCTACAGCCTGACTTTCCGCCAAAGCTGCCCGGCGACCCCGGACAAGGTGGAAAAACTGCCGTTCGTGATTCCTGTGGAATTGGGCCTGCTTGACTCGAAAGGGGCGGCCATTGCGTTGCGTCTTTCCGGTGAAGCCCAGACGCAGGGTACTTCGCGGGTGATCTCGGTGACCGAAGCGGAGCAGACCTTCACCTTCGTCGACATCGCTGAACAGCCGCTGCCTTCATTACTGCGCGGCTTCTCGGCGCCAGTCAAACTGAGCTTCCCGTACAATCGCGATCAACTGATGTTCCTGATGCAGCACGACAGCGACGGTTTCAACCGCTGGGATGCCGGTCAGCAATTGTCGGTTCAGGTGCTGCAAGAGCTGATCGCTCAGCAGCAAAAGGGCGAAGCACTGGTGCTGGATCAACGTCTGGTTTCTGCTCTGCGCACCGTGCTGTCCGACGAGACGCTGGACCAGGCGATGGTTGCGGAAATGCTTTCGCTGCCGGGTGAGGCGTATCTGACCGAAATCAGCGACGTGGCTGACGTCGACGCCATCCATATCGCTCGCGAGTTTGCCCGCAAGCAATTGGCTGAAGGTTTGTTCGAGGCGCTGTGGTTGCGTTATCAGGCCAACCGCGATCTGTCGAAGAAAACCCCGTATGTGGCCGAGGCCGAGCATTTCGCCCGTCGTGCCTTGCAGAACATCGCGCTGTCGTACCTGATGCTCAGCGGCAAGCCGGAAGTGTTGGCGGCGACGCTGGAACAATTCGAGACCAGCGACAACATGACCGAACGCCTGACCGCGCTGGCGGTGTTGGTCAATTCGCCGTTTGAAGAGCAGAAGGCCTTGGCGCTGGCGAGTTTTGCCGAGCACTTCAAGGACAATCCGCTGGTCATGGATCAGTGGTTCAGTGTCCAGGCGGGCAGCACGTTGCCCGGTGGTCTGGAGCGCGTTCGTCAGTTGATGGAGCATCCGGCGTTCAACATCAAGAACCCGAACAAGGTGCGGGCATTGGTCGGCGCGTTTGCCGGGCAGAACCTGATCAACTTCCATGCGGCGGACGGTTCCGGGTATCGCTTCCTGGCGGATCTGGTGATCGAGTTGAATGGCTTCAACCCGCAGATCGCTTCCCGCCAGTTGGCGCCGCTGACTCGCTGGCGCAAATACGACGACGCCCGTCAGGCGTTGATGAAAGGCGAGCTGGAGCGGATTCGTGCTTCGGGTCAGCTGTCCAGCGATGTGTTTGAAGTGGTCAGCAAAAGCCTGGCTTGATCCCTGTTCCGCGGAGTACCTGATCATTCCCACGCTCTGCGTGGGAATGCATCCCGTGACGCTCCGCGCACAGCCTCTACAGCGGACGCAGAGCGTCCATGGCGGCCTTCCCACGCAGAGTGGGAACGATCTTCACGATCTTGCTTAACATCACCCCTCCGAATGCCTCCCCATTCATCCACACCCGCTATCCCCCCAGTTAACAAAACATAACGTGGCGTCGATTGTCAGACCTTTCCAAACCCCGATAGGATAAGCCAGCTTCCGAAGGGGCTCTAGATTGCGCATTTCTCCAGAACAGGCAATCCCGATGAGCACCCCTTACGGCGCCCTGAAAGGTTGAACGACCTAACAATAATAATGGGGGAAGGTCTATGAGTGAGCCTGTCATGGGTGTGGGTATCTGCCGCCCGCCGGCATTACGCAAGTTCGCGTTGCTGGCCACAGCGCTCTCGCTGTTGGGTTGTGCCGTGCTGTCGGCACCTGCGGTGGCCGCTGCGGCGCCAGCGTCCGACACTGTTTATGCCGTTGAATCTGCCAAAGCCAGCAAGAGCCTGATGCTCGACGTCGTGCACGTCGGCAAGCGCCTGGTGGCTGTGGGTGATCGCGGGCACATTCTGTATTCCGATGACCAGGGTGCAACCTGGACCCAGGCCAAAGTGCCGACCCGGCAATTGTTGACGTCGGTGTTTTTCGCCGATGACCAACACGGCTGGGCCGTCGGCCATGACGCTCAGATCCTCGCCAGCGAGGACGGTGGCGCCACCTGGACCAAGCAATTCGAAGATTTGAAACGCGAATCGCCGCTGCTCGACGTCTGGTTCCAGGACGTCAACAGCGGCTTTGCCGTGGGCGCCTACGGTGCGTTGCTGGCCACCACTGACGGTGGCAAGCACTGGGAAGATGCCAGTGATCGCCTCGACAACGAAGACCAATACCACCTCAACGGCATTGCGGCGGTCAAGGATGCCGGGCTGTTCATCGTCGGCGAGCAGGGCAGCATGTTCCGCTCCGCCGACTGGGGCCAGACCTGGGAAAAACTGGAAGGTCCATACGAAGGTTCGCTGTTCGGCGTGATCGGCACCGCTCAGGCCAACACACTGCTGGCCTACGGATTGCGGGGCAATCTGTTCCGCTCGACCGATTTCGGCACGACCTGGGAACCGGTCGAACTCAAGGCTGCTCGCGGTGCGCTGGAGTTCGGTCTGTCCGGCGCGACGCTGCTCGACGACGGCTCCATTGTCATCGTCGGCAACGGCGGCTCGGTGATCCGCAGCAACGATAACGGTGAAACCTTCAGCGTGTTCAACCGCCCGGATCGCATTTCCGTTTCGGCGGTGACCGCAGCAGGCAACGGCAATCTGATTCTGGCAGGACAGGGTGGCGTTCGCGTCACCACGCCAACCGGCGCAGAGAATGGCAAAAACGGGTCGTCCAAATGAGCCGGGCAAATAATAAGAAGGCGGGTCTATGACATCCTTGAGCAGTCATCACCAAGACAAGGCGACGTTTCTGGAACGCCTGATTTTCAACAACCGCCCGGCAGTGATCGTCATCTGCCTGCTGGTCAGCATCTTCCTGTTCTGGCAGGCGACGCTGATCCGGCCGTCCACCAGTTTCGAAAAAATGATCCCCCTGGATCATCCCTTCATTCAAAAGATGATGGAGCACCGCAACGATCTGGCGAACCTGGGCAACACGGTGCGCATTTCCGTGGAAGCCACCGACGGTGACATATTCTCCAAGGAATACATGGAGACCCTGCGTCAGATCAACGACGAAGTGTTCTACATTTCCGGCGTCGACCGTTCCGGCCTCAAGTCGCTGTGGAGCCCGAGCGTGCGCTGGACCGAGGTGACGGAGGAGGGCTTTGCCGGTGGCGAAGTGATCCCGCAGAGCTATAACGGCTCCCAGCAAAGCCTCGACCTGCTTCGCAACAACGTGCTCAAGTCCGGTCAGGTCGGGCGCCTGGTGGCCAACGACTTCAAGTCGAGCATCGTCGACATCCCGCTGCTGGAGTCCTACCCGGACCCGCAGGATCAGGGCAAGTTGCTGGCGCAAGTTCTCCCACGAGCTGGAAGAAAAGATCCGCGACAAGTTTGAAGCGCAGAACCCTAACGTGCAGATCCACATCGTCGGTTTCGCCAAGAAAGTCGGCGACCTGATCGATGGCCTGGTCATGGTGGTGATGTTCTTCGGCGTCGCCTTCGTCATCACCCTGATCCTGCTGTACTGGTTCACCAACTGCATGCGCAGCACCGTGGCGGTGTTGAGTACGACGCTGGTGGCGGTGGTCTGGCAGTTGGGGTTGATGCACTTCTTCGGTTTCGGGCTTGATCCGTATTCGATGCTGGTGCCGTTCCTGATCTTCGCCATCGGTATTTCCCACGGCGTACAGAAGATCAACGGGATCGCCTTGCAGTCCAGCGAAGCCGACAACGCCTTGACCGCCGCACGACGCACGTTCCGCCAGTTGTTCCTGCCAGGGATGATCGCGATCCTTGCGGACGCGGTGGGCTTCATCACGCTGTTGATCATCGACATCGGTGTGATTCGTGAACTGGCCATCGGTGCCTCCATCGGTGTCGCGGTGATCGTGTTCACCAACCTGATCCTGCTGCCGGTCGCCATCTCCTACGTCGGCATCAGCAAGCGCGCTGTCGAACGCAGCAAGAAAGACGCGCACCGCGAACACCCGTTCTGGCGCCTGCTGTCGAGCTTTGCCAGCCCGAAAGTCGCACCGGTGTCGATCGTCCTGGCCTTGCTGGCCTTCGGCGGCGGCCTCTGGTACAGCCAGAACCTGAAAATCGGCGACCTCGACCAGGGTGCCCCGGAACTGCGGCCGGACTCGCGTTACAACAAGGACAACAACTTCATCATCAGCAACTACTCGACCAGCTCCGACGTATTGGTGGTGATGGTCAAGACCAAGTCCGAAGGTTGCTCGCGCTACGAAGCCATGGCGCCGATCGACGAACTGATGTGGAAGATGCAGAACACCGAGGGCGTGCAGTCGGCGATCTCCCTGGTGACCGTGTCCAAGCAGATGATCAAGGGCATGAACGAGGGCAACCTGAAATGGGAAACCCTGTCGCGTAACCCGGACGTACTGAACAACTCCATTGCCCGTGCCGATGGCTTGTACAACAACAGTTGCTCCCTGGCGCCGGTACTGGTGTTCCTCAACGACCACAAGGCCGCCACCCTGGATCGCGCCGTGCATGCGGTGCAGGACTTCGCCAAGGAAAACAACAAGGACGGCCTGGAGTTCATCCTCGCGGCGGGTAACGCCGGTATCGAGGCGGCGACCAACGAGGTGATCAAGGAATCCGAGCTGACCATCCTGATCCTCGTTTACATCTGCGTCGCGACCATGTGCATGATCACCTTCCGTTCCTGGGCGGCGACCTTGTGCATCGTGCTGCCGCTGGTGCTGACCTCGGTACTCGGCAACGCCCTGATGGCCTTCATGGGCATCGGCGTGAAAGTCGCGACCCTGCCGGTCGTGGCGCTGGGGGTGGGGATTGGCGTGGACTACGGCATCTACATTTATAGCCGTCTGGAAAGCTTCCTGCGTGCGGGCCTGCCGTTGCAAGAAGCCTACTACCAGACGCTCAAGTCCACTGGTAAAGCCGTGCTGTTCACCGGCCTGTGCCTGGCGATCGGTGTGTGCACCTGGATCTTCTCGGCCATCAAGTTCCAGGCCGACATGGGTCTGATGCTGACCTTCATGCTGCTCTGGAACATGTTCGGCGCGCTTTGGCTGCTGCCGGCGCTGGCTCGCTTCCTGATCAAGCCGGAGAAACTGGCGGGGCAGAAGGGCAATTCGTTGTTCGCTCACTGATCCCTGGCTGAAATAGAAAAGCCGCAACCTGGGTTGCGGCTTTTTTTCATCTGGGGATTAACACAACCCTTTGCAGGAGCCGGCTTGCTGGCTCCTAAAAAGGACCGCGTTGGTTATGAGGGATCAGTGCCGAGCACGACGTTCAGCGCACTGCGCGCATCGTCGAGCTGAACGAGGGTCGCATGCCGCGCACCCAGCGCATCGCGGTTCTCGATCGCCGTCAGGATCGCCTTGTGTCGGGGCAGCGCCAGTTCATGCAGGTTCGGCCGCTGGTTGGAATGTTTCAGCGCTTCAGCAATCGCCACCGACAGCATGTTGCACAGGTTGGCCAGCAGATCGTTGTGGGTCGCATCGGCGATGCGGCTGTGAAAATCCAGGTCCGGCTGCAACAGCGCTTCCGGCGTCGGTGCGGCTTCCATGCGCTGGTAGGCTTCACCGATGGAGGCGATGTCTGCGTCGGTCGCGAACTGCGCGGCGAGGGCGGCGGCAGCGGGTTCGATGATGCTGCGCACGCTGGTCAGCAACTCGAAAAATTCATTCTGCGGGCTGCTTTGCATCAGCCAGTGCAGCACATCCGGATCGAGCATGTGCCATTCCTTGCGCTGCTTGACCACGGTGCCGACCCGCGGACGGGAATACACCAGGCCTTTGGCAACCAGCACGCGGGTGGCTTCGCGCAGCACCGGGCGGCTGACCGCGTACTCCTCGCACAGCAGGGCTTCGGCGGGCAGTTTGTCGCACGGTTTGAAGCGCCCGGAAACGATCTGCATGCCCAATTCCTGGACGATGCGCGAGTGCATGCTTTTGCGGTCGGAGGGTTTGCGGTAATCCATGGGGAACGGCGCGATCCTGTGCGATTGATAGCAGGCGCGGACCCGGTCCTGAATCAGATGAAGAGCCAATGTGGAAGTGAGCCTGCACGCGATAGCGGTCGTTCAGTCAACATCAATGTTGAATGTTCGACCGCTATCGCGAGCAGGCTCGCTCCTACAGGGGGATTGATGTGATCAGTGAGAGTGGCGCGGGACTTCGGAACCGCGGCAGCCAACCAGGAAGTCGAAATCGCAGCCCTGATCCGCTTGCAGCACATGGTCGATGTACAGCTGACGATAACCGCCCACGATCAGATTTTGCGGCGGTTGCAGATCCGCCATGCGCGCCGCCAGTTCAGCATCCGGGATGTCCAGGTGCAAACGCCCGTTGGCGCAATCCAGTTCGATCCAGTCGCCTTCCTTCACTGTTGCCAGAGGCCCGCCGGCCGCTGCTTCCGGGGCCACGTGCAAAACCACGGTGCCATACGCCGTGCCGCTCATGCGTGCGTCGGAAATGCGCACCATGTCCGTCACGCCCTGGGCCAGCAGCTTGGCCGGCAAACCCATGTTGCCGACTTCGGCCATGCCCGGATAACCCTTCGGCCCGCAGTTCTTCATCACCAGAATCGAGTTGGCATCGACGTCCAGGTCCGGATCGTTGATCCGCGCCTTGTACATGTCGAAGTTTTCGAACACCACCGCACGCCCGCGATGCTGCATCAATTCGGCACTGGCCGCGGATGGCTTGAGCACTGCACCGAGGGGCGCGAGGTTACCGCGCAATACGCAAATGCCGCCGTCGGCGCGGATCGGGTTGTCGAGGGTGCGGATCACTTCGTCCTGGCCATAGATCGGCGCGTCCTTGGTGTTCTCGCCCAGGGTTTTGCCGTTGACGGTCAAGGCGTTCGGGTTGGGGATCAGGTTGGCTTCACCGAGGCGACGCAATACCGCTGGCAGGCCGCCGGCGTAGTAGAACTCTTCCATCAGGAAGCGCCCGGACGGTTGCAGGTCGACGATGGTCGGCATGCCGCGACCGATGCGGGTCCAGTCATCCAGGTCCAGCTCGACGCCGATACGACCGGCGATGGCTTTCAAGTGGATCACGGCGTTGGTCGAGCCACCGATGGCGGCGTTCACGCGGATGGCGTTTTCGAAGGCTTCCTTGGTCAGGATCTTCGACAGCCGCAGATCTTCACGGACCATCTCCACCGCGCGCATGCCGGACATGTGCGCCAACACATAACGCCGCGCATCCACCGCGGGAATCGCCGCGTTGTGGGGCAGGGACGTGCCCAGTGCTTCGGCCATGCAGGCCATGGTCGACGCCGTGCCCATGGTGTTGCAGGTGCCGGCCGAACGGGACATGCCGCCCTCGGCCGCGAGGAAATCGTCAATCGTGATGGTGCCGGCTTTGACTTGTTCGCTGAGCTGCCAGACCACGGTGCCGGAGCCAATGTCCTGGCCTTTGTGCTTGCCATTGAGCATCGGCCCGCCGGTAACGACGATGGCCGGCACGTCGCAACTGGCCGCGCCCATCAGCAGCGCCGGGGTGGTTTTGTCGCAACCGGTCAGCAGGACCACGCCATCAATCGGGTTGCCACGGATCGCTTCTTCAACGTCCATGCTTGCCAGGTTGCGGGTGAGCATGGCGGTAGGGCGCAGGTTCGATTCGCCATTGGAGAACACCGGGAATTCCACCGGAAAACCACCGGCCTCGATCACCCCGCGTTTGACATGCTCCGCGATCTGGCGGAAATGCGCGTTGCACGGGGTCAGTTCCGACCAGGTGTTGCAGATGCCGATGATCGGCTTGCCGTGGAACTGGTGGTCGGCGATGCCCTGATTTTTCATCCAGCTGCGGTACATGAAGCCGTTCTTGTCAGCGGTGCCAAACCATTGGGCGGAGCGCAGGTTGGGTTTTTTATCGGACATGATCGATTCTCTTATTGTATGACTATATTGTTCGAGCTAAGGCGTAACATAAGCGCAATTTCGCCGGTTTGGAAGTGTTGTTGGTTAATTAGTAATACTATATAGTCGCTTTCAACGGAGGGATTGCCCTGGCGGTTTTCAGCGAGAGGCGTCCCCCGAGGTTCTATAACAACAACAATCGGAGACCGATCTCATGAGCCAGGAACTGCGGCTTATTCGTCGCATTACGCTGAAACTGATTCCCTTCCTGATCCTGCTGTACCTGATCGCCTATGTGGATCGCTCCGCCGTAGGTTTCGCCAAGCTGCACATGGGCGCCGACATTGGCCTGGGTGACGCAGCCTATGGCCTCGGTGCAGGGTTGTTCTTCATTGGCTACTTCCTGCTGGAAATCCCCAGCAACCTGATGCTCGACCGCTTCGGTGCCCGACGCTGGTTCGCACGGATCATGGTCACCTGGGGCGCCATCACCATCGGCATGGCGTTCGTCCAAGGGCCGCACAGCTTCTATGTCATGCGCTTTCTGCTCGGCGCGGCCGAAGCCGGGTTCTTCCCGGGCGTTCTCTACTACATCACCCAATGGTTCCCGGTTCGTCATCGCGGCAAGATCCTTGGCCTGTTCATTCTTTCCCAGCCCATCGCGATGATGATCACCGGCCCGGTGTCCGGCGGTTTGCTTGGCATGGACGGCGTCCTTGGTCTGCACGGGTGGCAGTGGCTGTTCATCGTCATCGGCACCCCGGCGATCCTGCTGACCTGGCCGGTACTGCGTTACCTGCCGGACGGGCCCCAGCAAGTGAAATGGATGGACCAGGCCGAGAAAGACTGGCTGACCGGCGAGCTGAAAAAGGACCTGGAGGCCTACGGCCAGACCCGTCATGGCAATCCGCTGCATGCCCTGAAAGACAAACGCGTGTTGCTGCTGGCGCTGTTTTATCTGCCGGTGACCTTGAGCATTTATGGCCTGGGCCTGTGGCTGCCGACGTTGATCAAACAGTTTGGTGGTACGGACCTGATGACCGGTTTCGTGTCATCGGTGCCCTACATCTTCGGGATCATCGGGCTGCTGATCATTCCGCGCAGTTCCGACCGCCTGAATGATCGTTACGGTCACCTCGCCGTGCTTTACGTGCTGGGCGCCATCGGGCTGTTCCTCAGCGCCTGGCTGACGGTGCCTGTGCTGCAACTTGCGGCGTTGTGCCTGGTGGCGTTTGCGCTGTTTTCCTGCACCGCAGTGTTCTGGACCTTGCCCGGTCGTTTCTTCGCCGGCGCCAGTGCGGCGGCCGGGATCGCGTTGATCAACTCGGTGGGCAACCTGGGCGGCTACATTGGCCCGTTCGTGATCGGTGCACTGAAGGAGTACACCGGCAACCTGGCGTCGGGGCTGTACTTCCTGTCGGGGGTGATGGTGTTCGGGCTGGTGTTGACCGGCGTGGTCTATCGGTTACTGGAGCGCAAGCATGTGCTGGCGGCCGACCAGTTCGCGGCCAGTGCTCGCGGCGCGACTCGCACCTGAGAGATCACACAAATCCCCTGTGGGAGCGAGCCTGCTCGCGAAGGCGGAGTGTCAGTCGGTAATGATTTTGGATTTGACGGCCTCATCGCGAGCAGGCTCGCTCCCACAGGGTGCAATGCCGCCTTCAAGATTGTTTACAGGAGAAAATCCATGCGTTTAGTGCAGTTCGAACTGAGTAACGGCGAGCGCCGGGTAGGCGTGGTCGAGGAGGGGCTGGTGCGCGAAGTGCAGGACGCGCGCACGGTCCGTGACCTGGCCCTGGCGGCTATCGAGGCGGGCGTCAATCTGCAGCAGCAGGTGAAAACCCTGGGCCTGGGCATCGGCCATGACTACGCGGAGCTGCTGGCGCAACTGCGGATCCTCCCTCCGCTGGATCACCCGGACCCGGCGCACATGCTGGTCAGCGGCACCGGCCTGACCCATCTGGGCAGCGCTTCGGCCCGCGACAAGATGCACCAGCAGGCCGGCGATGAAGCGGCAATGACCGACACCATGCGCATTTTCAAATGGGGCGTGGAGGGCGGTAAACCGGCGGCCGGGCAGGCCGGTGTGCAACCGGAGTGGTTCTACAAGGGCGACGGCAGCATCGTCGTGCGTCCGGGCCAGCCGTTCCCGCTGCCACCCTTTGCCGAAGACGCGGGTGAAGAGCCTGAACTCAGCGGCCTCTACGTCATCGGCCACGACGGTAAACCGTATCGCCTCGGTTTCGCGGTGGGCAACGAGTTCTCCGACCATGTGATGGAGCGCAAGAATTACCTCTACCTGGCGCATTCGAAATTGCGCAGTTGCAGCTATGGCCCGGAACTGCGGGTCGGCGAATTGCCGGCACATCTGGCTGGCACCAGCCGCATCCTGCGTGACGGTGAAGTGCTGTGGCAGAACGAGTTCCTCAGCGGCGAGGCCAACATGTGCCACAGCTTCGAGAACCTTGAGTACCACCATTTCAAGTACAGCCAGTTCTTGCGTCCGGGGGACGTGCACATTCATTTTTTCGGCACCGCGACCTTGTCCTTTGCCGACGGCATTCGCACCCGGGAGGGTGATGTGTTCGAGATCAGTCAGGCCGAGTTCGGCGCGCCTTTGATCAACGGGATCGCCCCGGTTGAAGCCGCTTTCGAGCCCGGCACCGTCGGCACCCTTTAAGGAGATACGCATGCCTCAGATTCTTGGTCACAACTACATCGGCGGTCAGCGCAGCGCGACTGGCACCGTCAAAATGCAAAGTGTTGATGCCAGCAGCGGCGAAGCCTTGCCTCATGATTTCTTCCAGGCAACGCCTGAGGAAGTCGATGCCGCCGCCAAGGCTGCCGCCGCCGCTTACCCGGCCTATCGCAGTCTGAGCGCGGAACGTCGCGCGCAATTTCTCGATGCGATTGCCGATGAACTCGACGCCTTGGGCGATGACTTTGTCGCGGTGGTCTGCCGCGAAACGGCATTGCCGGCCGGACGTATTCAAGGCGAGCGCGGGCGCACCAGCGGGCAGATGCGTCTGTTCGCCAAAGTGCTGCGTCGCGGTGATTTCTACGGCGCGCGAATTGATCTGGCACTGCCGGATCGCCAACCGCTGCCACGACCGGACCTGCGCCAATACCGCATCGGTCTTGGGCCTGTTGCGGTGTTCGGTGCGAGCAACTTTCCGTTGGCCTTCTCCACGGCGGGCGGCGACACCGCGTCGGCACTGGCCGCCGGTTGCCCGGTGGTGTTCAAGGCTCACGGCGGCCACATGGCCACCGCCGAACTGGTCGCCGATGCGCTGATTCGCGCGGCGGAAAAAACCGGCATGCCGGCCGGCGTGTTCAACATGATCTACGGCGGCGGAGTCGGCGAAGCGCTGGTCAAACACCCGGCGATTCAGGCGGTCGGTTTTACCGGTTCGCTGAAGGGTGGCCGCGCCTTGTGCGACATGGCTGCCGCACGTCCACAACCGATCCCGGTGTTCGCCGAGATGTCGAGCATCAACCCGGTGATCGTGTTGCCGAAGGCATTGGCTGCTCGGGCCGACACCGTCGCCCGTGACCTGACCGCTTCGGTCGTGCAGGGATGCGGTCAGTTCTGCACCAATCCCGGTCTGGTCATCGGTATTCGCTCGCCGCAATTCACCGCGTTTGTGCAGCAGGTCGCGGGCCTCATCGGCGATCAGGCGGCGCAAACAATGCTCAATGCCGGGACGTTGAGCAGCTATGGCAACGGCCTGCAAAAACTCCTTGCTCACCCGGGCATTGAGCATCTGGCTGGCAATCCGCAGCAAGGCAATCAGGCGCAACCGCAGTTGTTCAAGGCTGACGTCAGCCTGCTGATCAATGGCGATGCAGTGCTGCAGGAAGAAGTGTTCGGCCCGACCACTGTGTTCGTCGAAGTGGCGGATCAGGCGCAACTCAGTGCCGCGTTGAACGGCCTGCACGGGCAGCTGACGGCGACGATCATTGGTGAGCCGGCGGACTTCGAACAGTTCGGCGAGCTGACGGCGTTGCTGGAGCAAAAGGTCGGACGGATCCTGCTCAATGGCTATCCGACGGGCGTTGAAGTCTGCGACTCGATGGTCCACGGCGGGCCGTACCCGGCAACTTCCGATGCACGCGGCACGTCGGTCGGCACGTTGGCGATTGATCGATTCCTGCGGCCGGTGTGTTTCCAGAACTATCCCGACAGCCTGTTGCCGGAACCGCTGAAGAACGCCAACCCCCTGCGCATCCAGCGTCTGGTGGACGGCAAACCTTCCCGCGACGCCCTTTAACAGCTCACCGCAATCCCCGTGGGAGCGAGCCTGCTCGCGAAAGTGGTGCATCAGTCAACAACAATATCGACTGACACTCCGCATTCGCGAGCAGGCTCGCTCCCACAGTATTTTGTGTCGCCAGCATGTTGGATGAGCGACACAGACCCACCCTCACATTGAGCTATCATTGCGTCTTTCCCATTCAAAGATTGACTGCCATGACTGCCGCATCCGACACCTTGATCAACGCCCTCGAACACTGTGACATGCTGGAAATCGACGGGCTGCACGCCTTCGATTTTTCCCTCGATGAAGACGAAAACCTGCACATCGAATGCATGGACGGCCGAGCACTCAAACGTTGGGAGTTCAGCATTGCGCAGATCACAGCGGCGACTTTCGATCCTGATTTGAAGAGCTGGATCATTACCGGCGATTCCGGTGAGCATCGACTAGTGCCTATGGACGCGTTCGGCGGTGGTGACGACGAGGAAGAAGGGAATGAGGATGCATAAGCTCTGGCCGCTGTTGATGGCCGGCAGCATCGGCGCGATGGGCATTGAAGCCGCGTCGGCCGACGACTATCAGTTGCTGGTCGGTTCCTACACGGCGGGGCAGAGCCAGGGGATTTATCGCCTGAACTTCGACAGCGCCACCGGGCAGATCAACCCCAAGCCGCTGCAAGTGGTCACCAGTGAAAACCCGTCCTGGCTGACCGTTTCCAAGGATCAGCAGCGTTTGTTCGTGGTCAATGAAAACGGCCCCGGCCAGAAAGACCCGGTCGGGCGCGTCAGCAGTTATTCAATCGATCCCAAGACCCATGCACTGAGCCTGATCAATCAGGTGCAGAGCCTGGGCAACGAGCCGACGCATTCGAGCCTCAGCGGTGAGGCCAGTCATTTGTTCGTCAGCAACTATTCAGTGGTTGAAGACCCGGGCGGCACGTTGGCGGTGTTGCCCGTGGGCGCCGACGGTAAGCTCCAGCCCGTGGTGCAGATGAGCAGTCACCCGTCGAGCCGGGTCAATCCCGAGCGGCAGATGTCGGCGCATGTGCATTCGACGGTTTCCTCGCCGGACGGCCAGTACGTGTTCTCCAATGACTTGGGCGCCGACAAGATCTTTGTCTACCGCTTCGATCCCAAGGCCAATCCGGAGCTACCGTTGACTGCCGCCACACCGGCGTCGGTCCAGTTGCCAGCCGGCAGCGGGCCGCGTCATTTGCTGTTCAGCGCCGATGGCAAACACGCCTGGCTGACCATGGAAATGAGCGCGCAGGTCGCGGTGTTCGATTACCAGAACGGCAAACTTGAGCAAACCCAGATGGTTGATCTGGCGGCGGGCCAGCCTGTTTCCGACAAGGCCGCCGCTGCGTTGCACGCCTCGGCCGATGGCAAGTTCCTTTACGTCAGCAACCGTGGCACCGCCAATCAGGTGCTGGTGTTTGCCATCGATCCTGCGTCCGGCCATCTTAAGGAGCTACAGCGTCGTTCGGTGGACGGTGATCACCCGCGCGAGTTCAGCCTCGACCCGAGTGGCCAGTTCTTGCTGATTGCCAACCAGAAGAGCAACCAGATTGTTGTGGTCGAACGCGATGCCAAGAGCGGTTTGTTGGGTAAAACCGTACAGAAACTGCCGATGGATGCCCCGAGCGACCTCAAGTTTCTGGTGCGTCAATAGGCCGCAGGCCCCGGTTGATGGGGCCTGCATCCTTGTATTAATGAGGCTGATATCTGCTAATGCTACAAAAGATTTCAAGGCGCCAACCCTCGAAGGTTAAGTTTGCTCCACGGCCCCATCGGGCAAACAAGCCAACTGAATCCGAGGAATACCGCCATGAACTTCAATCTCTTCTCCATCATCGCCGCTTCTGCCATCTCCGCCACCGTTGCTCTGCCAGCCAGCGCCAACGTTGAGATCAGCGACAAAAAATCCCACGCCCAGAGCTACACCCAGAAATACCTGCAACAGAGCGCCAACTTCTACGCGGCACTGGATCACAAGACCCAAGCCTGAAATTCAAGCCCTGCACCCTTTATGCAGGAGCGAAGTCACTTGCGCCGATCGATCGAAATACGTCGAACGTCGATGAGTGATGTCGCTCCTGCATAACGCGTTTACGACAGCATCACATTGCCATCAATGTATCGCTTGATATCACATAGCCATGCATTTAGATTTGACGTTGATTTTTTGACTCAACATCTAATAACAAGGATCGACAGCATGGCGATGCGTCTGGCAGTGGTTCTTCTGTTCCTCTATTCAACCCCCATTCTTTCGGCTGCTCAGCCCGTTTCCCAGGAGCCGGACGCGGCCCGCGAACGCTTGATGAGTTTTATTCAAGACTGAGATAGACGGGCTTAATGATCAATGAAGCTGATGGTGACTATGGAAAACCCTGAGTGGTTGTCACCGCTTTTTTGATCGATTCTGTGGGCACTTAAACATGCCCACGGAGAACACCATGGCCAGCTCAATCCTCACTTCTGCCAAATACGGCGCCTACCTGGCCATAGGTCTTTACGTGGCCCTGGTGCTGATTGTCAGCGTTTCGTCCAATTTGCAGCACACCTTTGAAGCGCCGGTTCAGGTCGCTTATCCCGCCATCCAGTTCGAACACCGTGCTCAAAGCGTCGTGGTCGATCAAGCCGCATCGGCGGGAGTGGCAGGGGCATGAAAGGCAGCAAACTCTGGGTCATTGCCTTCCTGGCATTCATGACCAATGGCGCTTCCCTGTTGGGGATAGGGCAGGGCTCGGCGGGTTCAGTTGCGCGGTCCATCGAAGCCAATCACAACCTGGCGCGTAATATTGAAACGGCGAAAGCGCTTGGGTTGTTGGCGGGTAATCCACCTGTGAAACGCCAGGAGGATTTCTTCGGGCCCTTCCAGGTGGATTGCTCGGTGTTGCAGATGTGTGATGTGTTTGCCTGAGCGCGAGCGGCCACAGAAGGGGCGATTACTTGTGCATGACTGCGGTGAACAGGTCTGACGCCAGAAACCGCTGCAACCACCCCTGCAACCGCACATAAGGCGTCTGCCCGAACCACTCGCGATCGACATGGGCGAATTGCCGTATGAACGGCATCAACGCCACATCCGCCAGGCTCGGATGCGCCGCCAGCAGGTAATCGCGTCCCTCCAGCAACACCTCCAGCTTGCGCAAGAACACCTCACCTTCAGCACGATAGGTTTCCATCGGCTGCTCGGGGTAACGCTCGGCGTACTTGTAGCGATTCAAATGCACCTTGAACACCTGATCGTTCTCTTCAATCAGCGCGGCGATGTGCGCCTGTCCGGCAAGATCACCCTTGAGCAACCAATCCTGCGGATCGTTCTGCGCCAAGGACCAGTGCATGATCGCCAGGCTTTCATCGATGACTTGACCGTCGATACTCAGCACGGGGACCGTGCCCTTGGCCGACAGCGCAAGCATTTCGGCAGGTTTGGCTTTCAGGCTGACCTCGACAATCTGCACCGCTACGCCCGAATAGCGCAGGGCCATGCGCGCTCGCATGGCGTAAGGGCAGCGGCGGAACGAGTACAGCGTATTCATTTGACCTCCAGGGTACTCAAGCCATTGCCCTGGCGTTGGACCTGAATCTGCACCGGAATCCGCTCATGCATTTCCTGCACATGGGAAATCACCGCGACCTTGCGGCCCTGGGCTTGCAAGCCGTCGAGTGCGTCCATGGCCAGTTGCAGGGATTCCGGATCGAGGCTGCCGAAGCCTTCGTCGATGAACAGCGATTCGATTTTCAGTGTGCTCGAAGCCATCGACGCCAAACCGAGCGCCAGGGCCAACGACACCAGGAACGTCTCGCCGCCCGACAACGAATGCACCGAACGCAGCTCATCGCCCATCTCGGTGTCCATCACCAGCAACCCGAGCATGCTGCCGCCGCGTTTCAGGCGATAGCGCCGCACCAGTTGTCGCAGCTGTACGTTGGCGTGATGCACCAGCAAGTCGAGGTTGTAGGCTTGGGCGATCTTGCGGAAGGTGTCGCCGGTCGCCGAGCCGATCAACGCATTCAGGCGAGCCCAGCGTTGATACTCGCTGTAGGCGTCGGCGATCTGCTGCGCCAGGGCTTGGTTGGCGTTCTGCCGACGCTGATCCTCGGCCTGTTCGGCGCGCAGTTCGGCGCAACGGTGCTCGCTGGCGGCGAACAGGTTTTGCAGGTCTGTCAGTGCCGTGGCGAGTTGCTCGGCGTCGAGATTGCCGTTGTGTTGCGCCTGATGATTGAGCAGGCGCTGGTCCCGTTCCTGCAATCGCACGTTGGCCTGTTCGATGGCTTTTTCGCTTTGCTGCAAGTGCTGCCGCAGTTCGCTGACGTGCTGGTCGTCGACGCTCAGCAGCGCTTCCAGTCCGCCATCGTCGAGCTCTGGATGCAAGGCGCGCCAGTCGGCGATCTTTGCGCTCAGTTCGCGGTCTTCGGTTTCCAGGGCCAGCAGGCGCTCTTGTCTGGCTTTGAGTTCAGCGGCCAGTTCGACTAACCGCGTGCGCACGGTTTGCAGTTCCTGATGGGCTGTTGCCTGGGCAGTGCGCGCCTGTTCGACGGCTTGATCCAGTTGCTGCTGCCAGTGTTCGGCGCTGCTGTGTTCGCCCAGCAATTGCGTCAGCCGTTCCTGGCAAGCCTGTTGTTGCTCGGCGAGGATGGTGAATTGCTGCTGCGCCAATTCCAGTGCCTGGGCGCGGGCCAGTTGGCGGTCCTGTTCTTTTTCCAGTGTCTGCTGGCGTTGTTGCTGTTCGCCGAGCTCATCGCGTTGCTGTTCGAGTTGCTCCAGGCGCTGGGCGATCTGCCGGTCGAGTTGCATGAAGGTCGCGGCCGGTTCGTTGCGCAAGGCCTCCAGTGTCTCGGCCGGAAGCAGGGTGCTGAAGGCGCTCAGCTCTTCGTCGAGACGCTGGCGATCACTGCCCAGCTCACGCTGCTGGTTACTCAAGTGCTGCGTCGCTTGCTGGCTAGTAGCCTCGGCACTGCGCAGTTGCTGCTGAAGGCGAGCCGCGTCTTGCTGCAGGGTGAGCAGGGCGGTCTGCCGTTGTTCATCCTGGGTGATGCTCTGGTTTAACTGGCTGTTTTGCTGCGCCAGCCAACTGTCGCGCTTGTTCGCGTCCTGAGCCAGCAGTTGCGTCGACAACGGATGGGCTTCGAGGCTCGGCGTCAGGCCTTGTTGCTGGCTGGCGAGTTGCTCCTGTTGCTGCAGCAGTTCTTTTTGCTGAGCAATCAAACCGCCGACTTCACCGCGCAAATCGGTGAGTTTCTCTTTCAGCAGGTCGACGGCCTTCTGCGCATTGGCCTGCTCGCTTTCATCGTGGCGACCGAGGCTTTGCAGCAACGCTTCGGGTTGATGATAGGGATGGTCGGGGCTGCCGCAGACCGGGCAGGGCTGATCGTCCTGTAGCTGTGCGCGCAGTTCTTCGACGCTGGCGCTGCGGGCCAGACGCTGACGCTCCAGCAGTTCGCGAGTGACGGTCAGGGTCTGTTCGGCGATGACCAACTCGTTCTTGGTCTTCACGCCGTCCTGGGTCAGGCGATCACGTTCCTGCTGGGCGCTGAGCTGGCGTTGCGTCAGCTCGGCGCTGCGCTTGTCGATCTCCTGCTGGCTGGCCCACAGCCGTGTCAGTTCTTCAAACGCCCGCAGTTGTTTGCGGTTGTCCTGCAACAAGTTGCCCAGTAACTGGATTTGTTCGGCCACGGCTTCCGGCTCGGCACCGGCTTCTTTGTAGAGCACTTCCAGATGCTGCTTTTGAGCCGCCAGTTCTTCGCCGGCGCGGGCGGCGCTTTGCTCCAGAGCCGCCAGTTCAGCCTGGCCCTTGTTCAAGCGATTACCGATCAACATCAGCTGTTGCAGGCGATCACGGTAGGCGTTCCACGCCTCGCTCAACGGTGCTAAATGCGTGCTTTGCTCAAGCTCCCCGGCAATCCGCTCCAGACGTGCAGCCACCTGTTTTTGTTGCTCGAGCAGGCCCTGAATCGTGTGCTGTCCTTGAGTGCTGGCCAGTTCCGCTTGTTGCTTGTGCTCTGCACTCACACTGGCGTCTTTGACCAGCCGGGCGAGGGTGCTTTGCTCTTCAAAGGCCTGGCGCAGCAACGGAGCTTTTTTCGTGTGCTGGCTTTGGGCGTCGACCAGCGCGGTCTGCGCAGCGCTCAAGCTCTGTTCGAGTTGCGCCTGCCGCTCGTTCAACTCGGCCTGCTGTTGGATGTGCTGCTGAATCTGCGCCGCCAGCGGGGTGAGCTGGGCGGTGAGTTCGGTCTTGCGGGCGAACTGGTGCCGTTGCGGGGCCAGTTGTTCCAGGCGCGTCAGCTTCAACCGGTCGCCAGCCAGGCTTTCCCAGTGCTGCCGGGCGCTGGTCAGCTGTTCGGTGGCGCTCTGTTGTTCGTCCTGCAATTGCCGCAGGTCCTTGAGCCAGGTGTGCTGCAATTCAAGTTGTTTGAGCTGCGCTTGCTGGGTCTTGAGTTGCTGCTGCGCTTCGTTGAAGCGCGCATCGAGCTCGGCCCGGGCTTCGGGAGCCAGCGGCGTCACCCCCGTGGCCTGATCCTGCAACAGCTTGTGCGCTTCACGCGCCTCTTTGGCTTTGTCGAAGGCGCGGCGACCGAGGCGGGTGTACAGCGCGGTATCGGTGAGCTTTTCCAGCAGTTCGCTGCGTTCGTTGTCGTTGGCCTTGAGGAAGGCACTGAACTCGCTCTGGGCCAGCAGCACGGCGCGGGTGAACTGTTCGAAGTTCAGGCCCAGCACGGCTTCGAGCTGGGTTTTGAACTCGACTTTCTGACTGGCCAGCAACTGATCCTGATCGATGTCGCGCAGGCTCTGGCGACTGGCTTGCAGCTTGCCGCCGGCCTTTTCGCGAGCGCGATTGGCTTCCCAGCGCGCACGGTAACGACGGCCATCGATGCCGACGAAATCCACCTCGGCATACCCTTCGCCGGTGCCACGCCGCAGCAAGGTGCGCGGGTCGCCGGTGCTGATTTCGCCATCGGCGTCCGGTGCCTTGGCCGACACCTGAGCGTTGCTTAATCGCGGAACAGCGCCAAACAGCGCGAGACACAAGGCGTCGAGCAAGGTGCTTTTGCCCGCGCCGGTCGGCCCGGTGATCGCGAACAGGCCGGCACTCGCCAGCGGTTCAGCGGTAAAGTCGATTTCAAAGGGCCCGGCCAGCGAGGCGAGGTTTTTCAGGCGGATCGCGAGGATCTTCATGGTTGTTCGCTCTCCATCTGCACGTCCTGCAACAGCTCGGCAAAGTCTTTCAGCGTTTGCTCATCGACCTCGCTGCCGTAGCTGTCCTGCCAGGCACGACTGAACAATTCCTGCGGCGTGAGCTGGTCCAGTTCGATCAACGTGGTGCCGTCTTCGACACCCTCGCGACTGCCGTTGCCAGCATATTCGGCGGCGATGCGCACCAGGCGCACGGCTTTGCCTTGAAGGGCGCTTTCAACCTGGTGACGCAAGTCGGGTTGTGGTTCGTCGAGACGCACCCGCACTTCCAGCCACGGCTGGCGCTGGATGTCGGCCAGCAAATCGATGTTCGGCAGGTCGGCCAGTTGCAAGAGAATCTCGGCCAGCGGTGCCGGGCCGATGCGTTGCAGGTTGACCGCACGGGGAATCAGTTTTGGCTCGACGCTGACCAGGGTTTCGCCGTCGAGCGTGACGTCGAGAATCTGATGCTGATAACCGATTTCCGAGAACGACAATGGAATCGGCGAGCCGCTGTAGCGGATGCGCTCTTCACCGTTGACCTTCTGCGGCTTGTGCAAATGCCCCAGCGCGACGTAGCTGATGCTCGGCCCGAACAGGCTGGCGGGCAGGGCTTCGGCATTGCCGATGATCAGGCTGCGCTCGGAGTCTTCCGAAACGGAACCGCCGGCCATGTGCGCATGGCTGATGGCAATCAGCGCCTGGCCAGGCTTGCGCTTGGCATTGGCCGCCTCGATCAGCCATTCATGAACCTGACCGATGCCGCGCAAGTAGTTGTCACCCAACTGCGCACCGGTCACTTCGGCGGGTCGCAAAAACGGCAGCGCCAGGCACCAACCGGCGATTTCCCCGCTGGCATCCGGCAACGGCAACAACAGCCGCTCGGCGTCCAGTTGACCGTCGTCGAGCCACAGCACGCGGCCAAGCGCATGGGTGCGCAAACGGCGCATCAACGGCGCGGGCAATTCGATCCGCGAGCCGGAGTCGTGGTTGCCGGCGATGATGACGATGGTCAGCAGCGGTTGCTGCTCGTGGGCGCTGACGATGAATTCATAGAGGCGTTCCTGGGCTTTGACCGGCGGGTTGACCGTGTCGAAGATATCGCCGGCAATCAACAGCACATCAGGCTGGTCCAGCTTCAGCTGGCGCAACAGCCATTCAAGAAAGCAGGCGTGCTCGAAATCGCGGTCCTGGCCGTGCAGGTTTTGCCCAAGGTGCCAGTCGGAGGTGTGAAACAGACGCAAGGCGAACTCCGTAGGAAATAAGGTGATGGCCGCGTGGAAATTGATGGCGGCGAAAAGAGTGGGAGTTTACTGGCAAACCGTCGTTTGGGTGCGGCAAGGGGGGTATTTTTGCCCTGACTTAAAGTATTCGGCGATCTTTAGGCCGTCATCGCGAGCAAGCTCGCTCCCACATTGGACCTGCGTTAACTCCAATACCGTCCCTTGTGGGAGCGAGCCTGCTCGCGATGAACGATGATGCCGTATTACTTCGGATACAGCGGCGGCAGGCCACTGTCACCCACCGGATCCTGAACCCGTTCGGCAATCGGGATCGCCTTGATCGCCCGCCACAGTTCTTCGCCTTGCCAGTGCTGGCCGGTTTCGCTGTAGAGCGCGCCGTTCAAGCCGTCCAGTGCGTCGGACAGTGGCACGAAGCGGGCGGCCATGTCGGCGAGGGTTTCCGGTTGTTGCCGGGCCCAGGCGTCGAGGGCCTGGCGGGTGGCGTGGGGATCGTTGGCCTGGCAGGCGCGCTTGAGTTCGTCGAGGACGGTGCGTGGGCTCGGGCCGGTCTGCGCGGCGCGCAGCACGGCGGGTTGCCAGCGGCCACGCCACCAGAGACCGAAACCGAGCAGGGTGGTGCAGGCCAGGATCAGGGTGCTGAGTTTCCAGCGCCAAAGGGTTTCGCTGTCGGCTGCGGACATGACCGACGGCGTGCCAGCCGGAGTATCGACCACCAGGCTCGGATTACTCGCCACTTGCAGGCTTCGGGCCGGCAGGCTGCTGTGTTCCAGGTGATCTTCGAAGGTGTTCCACCAGACCACTTCCACCGCAGGCAACTCGATGGCGCCACTGCGGCCCGGCACCAGCGCTTCGCGCTCTTCACGACTGCCGATCAGGCCGCGCTCGGTGCTTTGGTTGCTCAGCACCGGTTGGTCCGGGTAACGGCGCAGGCCGTTGACGTCGGTGGCCGGCAGCGGCGGCAGTTGGGAACTGGCCAAGCCTTCGGCCTTCAAGGTGAGGCTACGAGTCAGCGAATCACCCGCCTGCGCATGGTCCGGCTCCGGGTTCCAGCTTTCGCTCAGGCTCAGGCTGCGGGCCGGCAACCAGGGCAGGTCGGCAGGGTAGGTAATGGGTTTGGCCTTGACCGTCAGCAGAATCGGAGTGGAGCTGACACGCATCAGTTTCCCGGACTTCGGCGCCTGGGTGGCGTCCTGGGTGGGTTGGGTGTCGACGAGCGTGGCACTGAAAATCTGCGCCGGAATGGTCAATTCGCCGCTGTGTTGCGGGTAGATCGCATAGCGCATTTCAATCACGCCATGACGCAGGCCGTTGATGGCTTTCTCGTAAGTGCGCGACTCGCCCAGTTGTTCGATGCGCGCGTCGGGAATCTGCAACGGAGTCAGGCTGCTGTCGTCGTACAGCGACACCGAATGATAGATGCGCAAAGTCAGGATGGCCTGGGCCTGCACATAAACACTGGACTGGTCGAGGCTCGCGTCGATAAACACCGGGGCCAGTTTGTTCGCGGTGTCCTGGGTTTCGCTTTCGACCACTTGCACGGTAATCGGCTGGCTCTGCACCTCGCCCAGTTGCAGCGGGGGAATCGTCACGCTGCCGTTTTCCTTGGGCAGCAAGGTGATGATCCAGCGCGTGGTAGCGCGGTTATCGCCGTTCAGGGTGGTCAGTTGGTTGACCTGGCGGGTGCCACGCACTTCGAACAGCGGTTCCAGCGGTGCCAGGTCAGGCTTGCCGAATTGGGTGACGTCGTTGGATTCCAGGGTCAGTTCGACCGTCTCGCCGGAGTTCAGGCGACTGCGATCGACACTGGCGACCAGCGCCGCCGCCTGAGCCTGGACGGTGCTGAGCAGCAGGGCGAGCATGAAAAGGGTGAAGCGGGTCATCGCGTTTTTTCCTGATCCTGATGTTGTTGCTGTTCGTACCAGAATTTGCGCCTGAGCAATTCGCCCGGGTCATCGGGGATCTTGCGCAGCCATTGCTCCAGCGCCTGACGCTGTTCGCCGTCGATATTGTCGCTGGCCGGCCGCATCGGTGGTGTGGTGCTTTGCTCGTCCCCCAGCTCGCTGCCCGGGACTTCATTGGCGCCCGGTTTCGGCGGTGTTGTGGCCTGTTGCCCGGCGTCCGGCGTGGTCTGCCCGGCGTCGGACTTCGGTGGATTGTTGTCCGCGGGCTGTGTGGCGGCACCCGGTGGCGTTTCTTGCTCGGTGTCCTTGGTCTCGTCATCGGCGGATTTCTGCGGCTCAACCGGTGGCGGTGCGTTTTTCTGCTTGAGCAGACTTTCTACCAGTGCCTTGTTGGTCTGCGCGGGGCGCAGATCCGGCTGGCGTTCCAGCGCCTGATCGTAAGCGTCCAGCGCCGCTTCCAGCTCACCGCTTTTGGCCAGGGCGTTGCCACGATTGTAGTGGGCGTGGGCATCGTTGCCTTCGGCGAACCGCTGGGCGGCGCCGCTGTAGTCGCCGGCCTCATACAGCGCGACGCCTTGCCACTGCGGATCCTCAAAATGCTGCGAAGCCTTCGCCGGATGGCCTTGCCTGAGCAGATGCAGGCCCCGTTGATCGGGGCGCAACCACAAGTCTTCAAAGTCGAAGGCATAGCTCGGTTGCGGCAACAGGAACAGTAAAGGCAGGCAGAACAACCAGCCACGGCGACCGGCGCACGCCGCCAGTAGCAACAGCGGCAGCAGCAGCCAGTAACCCTGATCGGCCCAGGTGTCCAGGCGCAAGGTCTGGCCGTCGTTGCGCAGGGTGCGTGGACCGTCAAGCAGGCCGAGCCCGCGCAGGTCGGTATCGCCCAGTCGCGCTGGGCGATAGCGTCCGCCAAGCTCGTTGGCAAAAGCTTTCAGGCTTGGACTGTCCAGGTACGGCACAAGGATCGCGCCCTGGTCGTCCTTGAGAAAACTGCCGTCCTCCTGTGCGACCGGTGCGCCTTCGGCGGTGCCGATGCCGAGCATCAGGAACTGCGTCGATTTTCGATCCAGTGCCTGGCGAATGCCTTCACGTTCCAGGTCCGTCAGGGTGGAACCGATCAACAGGATCCGGCCTTCACCCAATCCCCCCTGACTCAGCAGTGCCAGGGCCTTGGTCACAGCGAGGTCCGCGCGATGGCCGGCTTCGGGCATCAGCGACGGCTTGAGCGCATCGAGCAGATTACGGCTGGTCGACAGGTCATCCGACAGAGGCACCAGGGTGTGGGCGCTGCCGGCGTAAACGACGATTGCAGTCTGGGCGTCGCTGCGCACTTGCAGCAGGTCCAACAGTTTGCGCCGAGCCTGTTCGAGTCGGTTCGGCGCAACGTCGGTGGCGAGCATTTCCGGGGTCAGCTCAAGCACGACCACCAGCGGGTCGGCGGGCTTCTGACTGATCTGTTCGACGCGCTGCCAACTCGGTCCCAACAAGGCCAGGACGGTCAGTATCCAAGCCAGGCCGAGGACGACCCACGGCAGTTTGCTGTCGCGCCCGTTTCCACCGCTCAGCAAAGCAGCGTGGAAGGCCGGTGGCAGGATCATCTGCCAGCGCCCGGCGCGTTTTTGTCGATGCCAGAGTTGCCAGAGCAGCCAGCCCAACAGCGGCAACAACAGCAACCACCAGGGGCGGAACCAGTACGGCCACAGCGCACTCATCGGCGCCTCCGCAGGCGCAGGCGTTTGAGTCGCTGGCGCCAGTCAGGCAATTGCGTTTGCAAAAACAGGTCCTTGGTAAAGAACCGTTGCAGCGGGTTGTCCGGCCAACGCTCGCGCACCACCAACAACATGCTCAACAACAATGCCAGCGCCAAAGGCCAGTGATACAGCGCCTGCGCCGGGCGGGCCTGGGTCGGCTGTTGGGTCACGGGCTCAAGTGTGTCGAGGGTGTCCTTGATCGTTTGCAGCTCTTTGCCATCGTGGGCGCGGAAGTACTGACCGCCGGTGACTTGGGCGATGGCCATCAACGCCGGTTCATCCAGATCCAGGCTCGGATTGACCCCCAGGAACCCCAAGGTGCCGCTTTGCTCCGGGTCAGCGCCGATGCCGATCGGGTAGATTTTCACGCCTTCCTTGGCCGCCAGGCGCGCCGCCGTGAGCGGGTCGATTTCACCGCCATTGTTGGCGCCATCCGTGACCAGGATCAACACACGGCTCTGGGCCGGACGCATGCGCAGGCGCTTAATCGCCAGGCCGATGGCATCACCGATTGCCGTGTTCTTGCCGGCGATACCGATTCGCGCTTCGTCGAGCCACACGCGCACGGTGTGCCGGTCGAACGTCAAGGGCGCTTGCAGGTAAGCCTGGCTGCCGAACAGGATCAGGCCGACACGGTCACCGTCGCGACTTTCAAGGAAGTCACCGAGCAAGTGCTGAACCAGCGACAGTCGGCTGACGTCTTCGTCCTGCCACTGCATGTCGGGGAAATCCATGGAACCGGACACGTCCACGGCCACCAGCAGATCGCGACCACTGGCGGCAATCGGCAGGGGATCGCCCAGCCATTGCGGGCGCGCCGCCGCTATCAGCAACAACAGCCACAACAGAATGAACGGTGCTTGCTGGCGCCAGGCCGGCAGGTTGGCGCGCGCACGGCGGCGGGCGAGGCCTTCGAGGTCATTGAGGAAACTGACCTTGAGCGCCGGTTCGCCACTGTCGGCCACCGGCAGCAGGACGCGCATCAACCAGGGCAGCGGCAGCAGGGCAAAGATCCACGGCCAGGCGAACTCAAACATGTTTGCGAATCCAGGTATCGACGGCTTGAGTGAGGCCGGCGATGGCCTTGTCGTCGAGTTTGCATTCGGGTTTGTAGGCGCCTTCGACCAGCACCATCCAGCGGGTCAGACCGGCGGCCGGGCAGCGGTTGTCGAGGAACGCCAGCCATTTGCGCCCGTTGAGGGTGTGGCTCTGGCTGTAGGGGTAATGGTTGCGGCACAGGCGTTTGAGCAACCCATTGAGTTGTTGCAGCCAGGCGCCGGCCGGTGCGCCGTCGTAGGGCTTTGGCATCCGCGCCAATTCGGCGAGTGCGGCGATGCGCACCGGGTCCAGCGGTTGTTCGGCGCGTACGATCGGGCGCTTGTTCGGAATGAATCGCCGCGCCTTCCACAGGCCGAAACCGATCAGCGGCAGCAACAACAGCAACAGCCACCAGCCGGGCGCGGGGGGCCAGAACTCGATGGGCGGCGGGGTAATCAGCGGTTGCAGTTGATCGAGGCTGCTCATCGACCTTTCCCCGGTTTCTGTGGGTTGAGGTACTCGCGCAGTTGCTCGACCATCTCGCTCTGGGTGCTCAGCGGCATCAGCAATACCCGCAGCTTTTGCGCGAGCAATTCCCAGCGGGCGATGCGCGCTTCGGCCTGGGCGCGGTAGGTCTGGCGCAGGTCGAAATTCAGGGTGTCGAGTTCCAGTTGCGCGCCACGTTCAACGAAACGAAGCAGCCCGGCGGCGGGCAGGGCGTGGTCCAGCGGATCGGACAGCGGCAACAGCAACAGGTCGCAATGGCGCGACAACAGGCTCAGTTGCTGTTCCGAACCTTCGGTCAAGGCGCGTTCATCGCAGATCACAATCACCAGGCTGCCGGGGCGCAGCACCTCCCGTGCACGACGCAGGGCCATGTTGAGGGAATCGCGGTTCTGTTCGCTTTCGGTGTGCAGCGACTGATTGACCCGCACCAGACGGTTAAGCAGTTGCAGCAGGCTTTGTTTGCTGCGCCGGGGTTTGATTTCGTAGTGCTCGTTGTCGCCGAACACCAGCCCGCCGACCCGGTCGTTATGGCCAAGGGCCGCCCAGCCAATCAGGCTCGCTGCCTGAGCGGCCAGCACTGATTTGAACATCAGCCCCGAACCGAAAAACAGCCGACGGCTTTGCTCGACCATGATGAAAATCGGTCGCTCGCGTTCTTCGTGAAACAGCTTGGTGTGGGGCTCCTGGGTGCGGGCGGTAACGCGCCAGTCGATGGTGCGCACGTCGTCGCCGGCCTGATAAACCCGAACCTGATCGAAGTCCACGCCACGGCCGCGCAGTTTGGAGTGGTGCAGGCCGATCAGGGGGCTGCGCTGGCTCGGCGTGGAAAACAGCTGCACTTCGCGCACGCGATGGCGCATCTCGATCAGCTCGGCGAGGCTGACGCGGATGCCCGGCTCGGGCGGAAGGAGGGCGTTCATGGGGGTCAAGCGACGGCTACGACGTCGAGAATCCGCTGGACCACCCGGTCCTGATCGATGCCAGCGGCTTCGGCTTCAAAGGACAGAATGATGCGGTGGCGCAGTACGTCGAACAGCACGGCCTGGATGTCTTCCGGGCTGACGAAGTCGCGACCGGCCAGCCAGGCATGGGCCCGGGCACAGCGATCGAGGGCAATCGAACCGCGAGGACTGGCGCCATAGGCGATCCACTCGGCCATCTCCGGGTCGAACTTGGCCGGGGTGCGCGTGGCCATGACCAGTTGCACCAGGTATTCCTCCACGGCGTCGGCCATGTACAGGCCGAGGATTTCCTTGCGTGCGGCAAAAATCGCCTGCTGGCTGACCCGGCGCTCGGGCTTGGTTTCGCCGTTCAGGGCTTCGCCACGGGCCTGTTGCAGGATGCGGCGTTCGACGGCGGCGTCGGGGAAGCCGATTTTCACGTGCATCAGGAAGCGGTCGAGCTGGGCTTCCGGCAGGGGATAGGTGCCCTCCTGCTCGATCGGGTTCTGCGTGGCCATCACCAGAAACAGCGGTGACAGCTCGTAAGTGCTGCGCCCGACACTGACCTGGCGCTCGGCCATGGCTTCCAGCAATGCCGATTGAACCTTGGCCGGGGCGCGGTTGATTTCGTCCGCCAGCACCAGGTTATGGAAGATCGGGCCCTGCTGGAACACGAAGCTGCCGGTTTCCGGGCGATAGATTTCCGTGCCGGTGATGTCGGCCGGCAGCAGGTCGGGGGTGAACTGGATGCGATGGAACTGGGCTTCGATGCCTTCGGCGAGTTCTTTGATGGCCTTGGTCTTGGCCAGCCCCGGGGCGCCCTCGACCAGCATGTGGCCGTCGGCGAGCAAGGCGATGAGCAAGCGCTCGATGAGTTTTTCCTGGCCGAGAATCTGCGTTGAAAGAAAGGTTCGC